>OBEQ010276175.1_pt1 | contig 10768 bp, 6 predicted proteins | sample 1670901 | NCBI WGS metagenome assembly OBEQ01 (sample SAMEA104232315, study PRJEB22302) | groundwater metagenome | biome: forest; feature: aquifer; material: groundwater | place: USA | collected 2011-08-07 | depth 5.4 m | reverse complement strand
GATTCCGACTCTGACTCAGACAGTGATTCCGATTCTGACTCCGACAGTGACTCAGATTCCGACTCCGACAGCGACTCAGATACGGACGGAAATTGCACAGGCTGCTTTGATGGCGTAGTAAATTGCGGGTGCGATTCCTCCGGCGCCTGCGTTCCGTGCGCCGCTCCTTGCCCGGGCTGCATGTGCGGTTGCGATCCGATCACGCATGTTTGCTTTCCGTGCGGCGGCGGTCCGTGCATCGAGGGAACCACTTGTCTCAATGGTTGCTGTGCTCAAGGCGTGAACGGTCCCTGCTTTGGGTTGGGAAGTCCCGAGTGCAATCCCATCGTTCCATGCAACCCCGCCAATTGCGCAGATAATTGCTGCGACATGGCAAACAATGTTTGCGCGTCGTGTGCTCTTTGCGGTAACTGTCCCGTGGGGCATGGCTGCGCAACCGATAACAATTGCATGGGCGGGGCCAAATGCTGCTCTCCTGTCGGCGGCGGAGCTCAGAGATGCGCCATGGACTGCAACCAAAACGGAGCTCAATGCGGCGCCGGCATCGGCGCTTGCAACAGCAACTGCTGTGCGGGTGGAGTTTGCCAGCCGCCGAATGCCTGCAACGGCGGTGGCGGCGGTGGCGGTGGCGGTGGCGGCGGTGGCGGTGGCGGTGGTGGCGGCGGTGGTGGCGGCGGAGGTTTCTGCGAAGACATGGAATGCCGCCAGAGCAACGGCAATTGCTCGGTCTGCTGCAATCCCTCGGTCGATGCGACCTGCTGCAATACCTGTCCCGGAGGGACTTGCACCGGCGGCGACATCTGGACGCCCGGCATCTGCTCAAACGGGGGAAGCTGCACTCCGCAGTGGGTTCAAAATTGCACGGATGCCTGCTATAGCGGATGCTCGCCCGCTCAATATGGAAACTATTTGCAGTGTAACGGATATACCTGCGGGGCGGGTCAGTATTGCGACGGTCATGGAAATTGCGTCGCGAGCTGTTCACTATGCTGGATGCAATGCTTGCAATGCAGTTCCGGTTCCGTAACCTGCGGCGCTTCCAGGTGTCCGCCGGCGAATGCGACGAACTGCGACCGATCGATGAATACTCAATGCGACGGCGCGGGCCACTGCGTGAACCCCGCTACCGGAACAAGCGATTGCGTTCCCTGGCAAAACTATGCCAATGGCTGCTGGCTCAATAGCCAATGTACGGGGCCTGGGCAGCATTGCGATACCGCGACGCACCAATGCGTATAGGGAGGTCTTGGGGTTTCCGTAAGTCCCATAGCGGCCTTACCATCATCGACCCGCAGTTTTTTGTCCCGTCCGGCGTCCGCCGGGTGTAAAATATCTTCCCATGGGATTGACCAGTCATCGTAGGGCGGCCCGGTTTGCCGTTTTTGGGGCGGTTGTGGCGCTTTTTTGGGCCGCTGCACCCCTTCACGCCAAGGCACCAGACGCCGGGGCGAGAGCGAACTGGCAGGCTATTACCGCCGAACTCGCCAAAGATCAGCCAAACCCCGAAGTCTTCAAAACCCTGACGCACAAATCCGTCTTCTTGCGGGGTGCGCTCACTGAGCGATCGGGCGCGGGCCTGAGGGTGAAGACGGACACCGGCGTGATCTGCGAGGTTTTGAATCCGATGCGACTGGACACCAAAGGCCGCGAAGAAGTCACCGTGACGGTCCTTGGGCGGGTTCAGTCCGTCGATATGCTGCGCCGCACGGTCAACGTCAAGGCGACCTCGGTCGACGTCGTTCCGTAGTCGGCCCGTCCAAAGGATTTTTGAGTGAAAACACCCCCCTTGTCTCCCGCCGCCGCGCCCGTACGCGGAAACCCTTTTGCCCCGAGGACCTACGGAGAGCTTCACCGCGTGACCGACCGCGTTTATATTTTCCGCAACATCACCAACTCTTCATTTGTCGTGGGCGACCGTTCCGTCGCGGTGATCGACACGCAGGTGAACCGCTCCACCGCGCAGTTTCTTCTCAATGCCGTCCGGTCGGTGACCTCAAAGCCGATTTCGCATGCGATCAACACGCATTATCACTGGGACCACACGAACGGCAACGCCCTCTTCAAGGGGGAGGGGGCGGTCGTGGTTTCTTCGAAGCTCACGCGGGAATTCATGGAAAAGCGAGAGCCGCGGCAGAAGGAATTTTTGGCCTCGCGCGGGTTCGAACTCGGCCCCGATCCGTTCAGGCCGGAGATGACGTTTGAAAACGAAACCGAAATCGACCTCGGCGGAACGGCGCTCCGCCTCTTTTTTGCAGGCGAAGCGGAGACGGACGACGCGACGGCCGTGTGGGTCCCGTCCGAAGGCGTCCTCGCGAGCGGGGACACGATCATGACGGGGAGCTTTCCGATTTTTGGCCAACCCGTGTGGGACGAAGGGCTCGAGGGCAGCGGCCGGTGGATCCGGACGGTCCAGAAGCTTTTGACGCTGGCGCCGGCTCACGTCATTCCGGGCCACGGCCCGCTCGCCCAGCCCGAAGACATCGAACGCTTCATCCGGATTCAGGAATACGTCGTGCACGAAGTCGGAGCGCGGGTCGAAAAAGGATGGGCCCCCGAAATCGTCCTCGCCGACCTTGAGCCGCGGCTGCCCGAATGGATCCTGAGGCTCCCGCTCGTCTGGGGGACGCCGCGCTACGCGATCCTGCGGGCTTACCGCAGCCTGACGCGGATGGAAGGCGATCCCGAGCCGGGATGGCAAAAGTTCAAGCCTTCGGCGATTCCGGCGAAAGACTCCCGGATCGTCGCGGACAAAACGCGGCGTTCGCGGTCGGCCGCGGATTTCATCGGCGCGGCGCACGAAGCGCGCGAGGGCGGCGACGCGGCGCTCGAGATCGCGGTGCTCGAACGCGCCCTGCGCGAGCATCCCGAATCGGCGGACGTCCACCTCGCTTATGCCGAGGCGCTCGTCACGGCGTCGCGGCGCGAGTCCTCGGTCCTCGAAAAAGGCGATTTCTTCGAGCGTGCGCGGCGGGCGTGGGACCGCGTCCTTCAAAAAAACCCCAATCATGAAGGCGCGCTTCTCGGCAAGGGGCGCTACCTCGTCATGATGGCGTACCGCGGCGGGGACGACCCGTCGGAGGGCATGCGGCTCTTGAGAAGTGCGGCGGCGCAGGGCGGGGCGGGGACCCGGCGCGCGGAAATCGAATTTTATCTCGGCATGGGCCACCGGCGCCTCGGCGAAGAAGCCCAGGCCCGCGCCCAGTTTGAGCTGGCGCTCGAATGGGACGTGTCCTTCGGGCCGGCGCGGGTGGCGCTGTCATGACGACACGGAAGAGATTGTCATGAAAAAGGGCCCGCTCTGGATCGCCGCGGCCGCGGTCTTTCTCGTCGCGCTGCTTCTCATCAAGGACGCGCTGATCGCCGGCATCGTCAAAGAATCCGCCTCTTCGGTTCTCGGCACTTCGGTCGAGATCGACCGCCTGCGCATCGCGCTTTTTAAGCCTTCGGTGGAGATGAGCGGGTTCCGGGTGATGCAGCCCCGCGGATTTCCCAAAGGCCCGCTTCTCGACGTTGCCGAAACGCGCGCCGACTACGATATCGGGGCCCTTTTTGCCGGCAAAATCCATTTCCGGAAGGCGGAGGTGGTCGTTCGCGAAGCGGTCATGATCCGCGACCGGAACGGCGCACTCAACGTGGATGCGCTCAAAGTCGCCAAGAAGGACGCCGGCGAAAAGACCGGCTCGTCGTCCCGCTTCGAAATCGATTCGCTGACCCTCACGGTCGAGAAGGTCGTTTCAAAAGACCTGAGCAAAGGCGATAAACCCGTCGTCGAGGTGTGGAACCTGCCCATCCATGACAAAACGTTTTCACACCTGACAAGCCCCGAAGAGCTCGCGAATCTGGTTCTCGTGGAAGCCCTGCAATCCGCGGCCATCAAAGGCGCGCTGATTTACGGCGCGTCCGCGGCAGCCGGCACCGCCTTTTTGCCTCTCGGGGCCGCGATGCTGATGATCGGGCAGGACGCGGACATGGCGACGGTCCGGACGGATTATGGGAGGGCCTTCAAAGCCGCCTCGCAGGCCCTCGGCGAGCTCGGCAATGTCACCCTTGAGGACAAGGGGTCGGGCATGCTGAAGGCCGTGGTGAACGGCTGCGAGATCACGCTGGCCCTCCACAAGGAGAGCTTCCGCAAGATCCGCATCACCGCCTCGGCCCGCAAACTCCTCATGTCACAGCCCCGGATCGCTTCAGGCGTCCTCTACACCGTTCTCGAAAAACTGAAGTAAGCGGCGGGCGTCCCTGAGCTTCTCAATTCCGCGATCCGTGGTACAATGGGAAACTTCAAACGCATTAAGAGAACTTTCCCAGCCCTATCCCACGGAGGATCTTTGTGAGCGTAACGATGAATTCGATTGATAACCTTTGCATCAATACGATCCGGTTTTTGTCCGCGGACGCCGTCGAAAAGGCAAAATCCGGCCACCCCGGCACGCCGATGGCCCTGGCCCCGCTCACGTACGTCCTCTGGACGAAGTTTCTCAAGCACAACCCCCGGAACACGCTCTGGGCCGATCGCGACCGTTTCATCCTTTCTGCCGGCCACGCCTCGATGCTTCTTTACAGCCTCCTTCATCTCACCGGTTACGACCTTTCATTAGAGGACATCCGCAATTTCCGCCAATACGGCTCGAAGACCCCCGGGCACCCCGAATACGGCATCACGCCCGGCGCGGAGACGACGACGGGGCCGCTCGGGCAGGGCTTCGGCAACGGCGTGGGCATGGCGATCGCCGAACGGATGCTCGCCGCGCGCTTCAACCGCCCGGGCCTCGAGATCGTCAACCACTATACTTACGCGGTCGCGTCCGACGGTGATCTGATGGAAGGCGTGTCGCACGAGGCGGCGTCGATCGCGGGCCATCTCGGACTCGGCAAGCTCATTTATTTTTACGACGACAACAAGATCACGATTGACGGCCACACGGACCTCGCGTTCTCCGAAAACGTCAAGATGCGGTTCGAGTCCTACGGCTGGCACGTCGAGACGGTCGAAAACGGCAACGAGGACCTCGACGGCATCGAGAGGGCGGTCAAAAAAGGCCAGGCCGAAAAGAACAAACCGACGCTCGTCATCATCAAAACCATCATCGCCTACGGCAGCCCGAACAAAAAGAACACGCACGGGGCGCACGGCTCGCCGCTCGGCGAGGACGAAATCCGGCTTACGAAGCGCGCGCTCGAGTGGCCGACCGAAGAGGCCTTCTTCATCCCGCAGGACGCACTCGCGCATTTCAGGAAATCCGTCGAAAAGGGCGCCGCGGCCGAGAAGCAGTGGAACGAGCTTTTTCAGCGCTACGAGCGCGAGTTCCCCGACCTCGCGGCCGAATGGAAGCGCTGCCAAACGGGCGGGCTTCCGGCCGGATGGGAAAAGTCGCTTCCTGTTTTCAAGCCCGAAGAGCCCGCGGCGGCGACGCGCGTCGCGTCGGGCAAAGTGCTGAACGCGATCGCCGCGAAGGTCCCGAACCTCGTCGGCGGCTCCGCCGACCTTCACCCCTCCACGAACACCTACTTGAACGGCTTCGGCAGTTTTTCGCGCGAGCATCCCGAGGCGAGGAATCTTCACTACGGCATCCGCGAGCACGGCATGGGGTCCATCACGAACGGGATCGCGCTGCACGGCGGCTTGATACCGCTCTGCTCGACCTTCCTGATATTCTCGGACTACATGCGCCCCACGATCCGCCTCGCGGCGCTCATGGGCATCCGGTCAATCTTCGTTTTTACGCACGACTCGATCGGCCTCGGCGAGGACGGCCCCACGCACCAGCCCATCGAGCACCTGGCGGCCCTGCGCGCGATCCCGAATCTCGTGGTTTTCCGTCCCGCGGACGCGAACGAAACGCGCGGCGCCTGGCGCGCGGCGCTCGAACGGAAAGACGGCCCGTCGCTTTTCGCGCTCTCCCGCCAGAACCTTCCGAACCTGAAGGAAGCGGCCGACCGGCCCGACGAAAACGTCCGGCACGGCGCTTACATCCTGCAGGAAGGCTCGAAGGGGAAGCCGGAGGCGATCCTCATGGCCACCGGCTCCGAAGTTTCGATCGCCGTGAAGGCGCGCGAGCTTCTCGAAGCCAAAGGCGTCTCGACGCGCGTCGTCAGCATGCCGAGCTGGGAGCTTTTTCGCGCCCAGCCCCAAAGCTACCGCAGCCAGGTGTTTCCGCCCGACGTGACCGCCCGGGTCTCGATCGAGGCGGGCGTCGCCCAGGGGTGGCGCGAGTTCACGGGCCCCGGAGGGGTTTCGGTGAGCCTCGAGCGGTTCGGCGAATCCGCCCCGGCAAAAACGATCTACGAAAAACTGGGTCTCACCCCCGAAAACGCGGCGGCAAAAGCGCTCGAAGTCCTGCGCGCCGCCGGCAAAAAAGTCTAGGAGACAGAATGGCAAACACGAATCCGTTGAAGCAGATCGCCGCCTTCGGCCAAAGCATCTGGTGCGACAACATCGAGCGCCGGATGATCAAGAACGGCACGTTCCGCCGCATGATCGACGAAGACGGCCTCAAAGGCGTGACCTCGAACCCCACGATCTTCGAAAAGGCCGTCACGTCCTCGAGCGATTACGACGCGGAGCTCCGCTCGCTCGGCGAGAAGGGCCTTTCTCCCGAAGACATCTACTGGAAGGTCGTGATCAAGGACATCCAGGACACGGCGGACATTTTCCTTTCGGTCTACAAAGAGACGAAGGGGGAGGACGGCTTCGTTTCGATCGAGGTCAACCCGCTTTTGGCGCGCGACACCGAAGGCACGCTGAAGCAGGCGCGCGATCTCTGGAAGCGCGTCGCCCGCCCCAACGTGATGATCAAGATCCCGGCCACCGCGGAAGGTCTGCCCGCGATCCAGGAGGCCATCGCCGACGGGATCAACATCAACGTCACGCTTATTTTTGCCGTCGCCCGCCACCGCGAGGTCATGAACGCCTACCTCGCCGGACTCGAGAAGCGCTTTGCGGCCGGGAAGCCGGTCTCCGACATCGCGTCGGTCGCCTCGTTCTTCGTCTCCCGCGTGGACACCGAGATCGACAAACGCCTCGAAGAAAAAATCAAGTCCGCCAAGGACGACGCGGAGAAGCGCCATTTGCGCGACCTTCTCGGCAAGGCCGCGATCGCCAACTCGAAGATCGCTTACGAGGAGTTCGAAAAAGTCTTTTCGTCCCCGCGCTTCGAGAAGCTTAAAATAAAGGGCGCGCGCGTCCAGCGGCCGCTGTGGGCGTCGACGAGCACGAAGAACCCGGCCTACCGCGACGTCGTCTACGTCGAGGAGCTTCTGGGGCCCCAGACCGTCAACACGCTGCCGCCGGCCACGATCGACGCCTTCCGCGATCACGGCAAGCCCGCCTCGCGCCTCACCGAGGGAAGGGAAGAGGCGGCCCGGGCGATCCACGAGCTCGGCGTTTCGGGGATCGATCTCGACGAAGTGACGCGCCTCCTCGAAGAAGCCGGCGTCAAGTCCTTCAGCGATTCCTTCCACAAGCTTATCGAGTGCATCCAGGCCAAAGAAGTCAAAATCGGGGTCAAAACCAAGTGACCCATGCCTCCCCGTCATTCTGAGGCCGCGCAGCGGCCGAAGAATCTCGCCCCGGGTCCTTCGTCGTTGCCTGCGGCAACTCCTCAGGATGACGTTTTCTCAGTTGAAAACCGGATCGGCCGGCCTTATTCAGGCCTCGTTGATGCGGCCGTCGAAAAGGCCCTCGGGGATTCCGTCATCGCCCGCATCTGGCAAAAAGACCCCGCCGTCTGGAAAGAAAAACCCTCCGAACAAAGCGAAATCACGAACCGGCTCGGCTGGCTCGACGCGCCCCGGAAGTCCCTGCGCCTTGCCGACGAGTACCTCGCGTTCGCCGAGACCGTCAAGAAGGAGGGCATCCGGCACGTGGTGCTCCTGGGCATGGGCGGCTCGAGTCTCGCGCCCGAGGTATTTTTTGAGACCTTCGGCCCCCGGCCCGGCTTCCCGCGCCTCATCGTGCTCGACTCGACCGACCCTGAGAGGGTCCGGGACGCCCGGGCGGCGATCACGCTCAACAAAACGCTTTTTGTCTTTTCGTCCAAGTCGGGCACGACGACCGAGCCCCTTTCCTTATATAGGTACTTCTACGAGGAAGCCCGGCGCGCCCTGCGGGGCGGCTCCGAACGCGACGCGGGCCGCCGCTTCGCCGCCGTCACAGACCCCGCCACTTCGCTCGAGGACCTCGCCAAACGCGCGGGGTTCCGGCGCATTTTTTACGGCAATCCCGAAGTGGGCGGCCGTTTCTCGGCGCTCACGGCCTTCGGCCTCGTTCCGGCCGCCCTCGCGGGCGTCGACGTGCGCGCGGTGCTCAAAACCGCGCAGGCGCTCTCCGAACGCTGCAAAGAAAACCGGCGCGACAACCCCGCGCTGCTTCTCGGCGCGGCGATGGCTGTCTTGAGCCTGCAAAAAAAAGACAAGCTTACGTTCCTGGGTTCGAAGTCCTTCGCGCGCCTCGGCGACTGGGTCGAGCAGCTTGTCGCCGAGAGCACCGGCAAGGAAGGGAAGGGCGTCGTGCCCGTGATCCGGGAAGAGTCGTCCTCCTCCGATTACGGATCGGACCGCTTTTTTGCGGCCCTCGTCGAGGGCAAGGACGCGGCCGTTGAGAAAAGGCTCGTTGAGCTCCGCCAGGCGGGGCATCCGGCGCTGATCTTCCGCGTCCGCTCCAAAGAAGACCTCGGGGCGGAGTTTTACCGCTGGGAAATGGCCACGGCCGTCGCCGGCGCGATCCTCCGGATCAATCCTTTCGACCAGCCGAACGTCCAGGAGACAAAGGACCGCACGAAGGCCGTCCTCAAAAAACTCGAGACGAACCGCAAGACCGGCGTAAAGATGGAGCCGCTCGGCGCGGGCAATCTCAAAGGCCACGCCGCCGCGGCCGTCGGAACCAAAAATCCGTGGGTCTCTTTCTGGAAAAGCCTGCGCGTGCGCGAAGCCGTCCATCTGCTCGCGTTTCTTCCCCACCGTCCGCAGGTCCGCCGCGCGCTCGAGAAGATCAGCGGGACCGTCCGCGTCCGCACCAAATCCGCCGTGACGCTGGGATTCGGCCCGCGCTACCTCCATTCGACGGGGCAATTGCACAAGGGCGGCGCGGACAACGCGATTTTTCTCATGCTGACCGCGCGGCGCCGCGGCCGCATTCCGGTGCCCGGCGAAAAATTCTCGTTCGAAGAGCTCGAATTCGCGCAGGCGATGGGCGACTTCCAGGCGCTCGACGCGCGGGGCCGCCGCGTCCTCTGGATCGAACTCCCGGGCTTCGGCCCGGCGCTCCTCGGAGCGGTCGATAAAACCCTTCGTAAAACTTTAAGCGATTTGTCCTAGCCTGTTTAGCATTGCTAAGTTTTATCAGTTCTCCAATTCATTGGTTTGTAATATATTTGAAACTTGCGTAACGTACACTTCTGGGACACACATCGGAGCCGGTGTGACTAATAGAGACAGACAACGGAGTCATGGAGGAATAAACGAGAAATGGAAACTGTGCAAACACACGCTTCTTCGAACGGAAAATCCGTGAAGAAAGAAAGCCCCCGCCGCGAAGCGGACATCACCAAGCTTTTTGGATCCAACGTTTTCAATGACCGCACCATGCGCGAGCGTCTGCCGAAGGACATTTACAGGGCCCTCCGCCGGACGATCGAGAGCGGCGAGGCCCTGACGCTCGAAGTCCCCGATGTCGTCGCCAACGCGATGAAGGACTGGGCGATCGAGCGCGGCGCCACGCACTACACGCACTGGTTCCAGCCCCTGACGGGCAGAACAGCCGAGAAGCACGACGCGTTCATTTCACCCGTCGCGGACGGCACCGTTATTCTGGAATTTTCAGGCAAACAGCTCATTCAGGGCGAGCCGGACGCTTCCTCGTTTCCGTCGGGCGGCCTGCGCGCGACCTTCGAAGCGCGCGGCTACACGGCATGGGACTGCACCTCGCCGGCCTTCCTCAAGGAAGACGCTGTCGGCAACGTGACGCTCACGATCCCGACCGCCTTCTGCTCGTACACGGGCGAGGCGCTCGACAAGAAGACGCCGCTGCTCCGTTCGATGGAAGCCATTTCGAAGCAGGCGATCCGCATCCTTCGCTGCCTGGGCAACACCACCTCGCAGAGAGTCACCCCCACGATGGGACCCGAGCAGGAATATTTCCTGATCGCCAAGAAGTACTTCGACCAGCGCATCGACCTGATCACGGCCGGACGGACGCTTTTCGGCGCGCCGTCGCCCAAAGGTCAGGAGCTGGAAGACCAGTATTTCGGCGCCATCAAGGACCAGATCTCGGCATTCATGCGCGATCTCGACCTCGAGCTTTGGAAGATGGGCGTTTCGGCCAAGACGAAGCACAACGAGGTGGCCCCCGCTCAGTACGAGATGGCCCCCGTGTTTGCGACGATCAACATCGCCGCCGACCACAACCAGCTCGTCATGGAGACGATGCAGAAAGTCGCGCTCCGGCACGACCTCGTCTGCCTCCTCCATGAGAAGCCCTTCGCCGGCGTCAACGGCTCAGGGAAACACAACAACTGGTCGCTTGCGACGGACGACGGGCAGAACCTCCTCGAGCCCGGGAAGACGCCGCACGACAACGAGCAGTTCCTCATTTTCCTCTCGGCCCTCATCATCGCCGTCGACCGGCATGCGGACAAACTGAGAGCGGGAGCGGCCAACCCCGGCAACGCCCTCCGGCTCGGAGCCAACGAAGCGCCTCCGGCGATCATCTCGATCTTCATGGGCGAAGTGCTCACGGACATCCTCGAGAGCCTCGCCAAGAAGAAAAAGG
>OBEQ011785389.1_pt1 | contig 10769 bp, 12 predicted proteins | sample 1670901 | NCBI WGS metagenome assembly OBEQ01 (sample SAMEA104232315, study PRJEB22302) | groundwater metagenome | biome: forest; feature: aquifer; material: groundwater | place: USA | collected 2011-08-07 | depth 5.4 m | reverse complement strand
GTCCTCATCGCCCCAACGCCCGGATTCGCATGAGGTCTGGCAGGCTTTCTTGTTGATGATCTGCCGCGCCTGCTGCATGCAGCCGTTCAACCCAACGGTCTCACCTTCGCAGGGGTCCATGATGCGTACGTTTTTGAATGTTTTACCTCCCGGACACTCGAGCTGGCCCGTAGAAGGATTGGTCACCAAGGGCACGCTGCAGTCTCCTTCCCCCTTGCCACCACTGCAGAATGCGCCGCAGTCTTTGCTGCAATCGCAAATGTTGACGGCTCCATAGATTTCGTTGTACCGCTCCAGACTATCGGGATCTACATTATCTTCCTGCCGGAATCCTGAGGTGGTGCAGCCGCCGATTTTTTGGGTGGTGCCGTTAAAGTTCAGCTGGCCGCTAGGGCAGTCCAGCGCCTGACCTTGCAGCGTGATATAGGTGCGCGGCAATTCCGCCACGGTATCGGGTGTTGCGCTCAGCCGAAAATCGCGCACCACCGAGCCAGAGCCGGCCGCCGTCGTATCCGAGCCGCCGCCAAACGGATTTGACGGATCAGGAAGGTAACGATCTTGGATCAGCGTGACGTTCGCGCTGCCGATTTTGAGGCAGTTGGGGTCACTGGGGGTTCCGCAGGACGCGGACGCGGGATCGGAGGGTTTCGCAGCGATGGTGAGGCTATTGCGAAAGGCCTGCATAGTGGTTTGCTGGTTGTAGTCGGCGTTCAGCCCATAATTGACCAGCGCGCCCAGGACCAGCATAATAAAACTACCCAAGATGGCCAATTCCATCAGCGCCTGACCCTGATACGAACCACGATGCGTCATTCGCGACTCGCGTGATCTCATTGCCAGATGTCCGATTTCAGCGGCCCCACATGCTCATGGCCCGTGCGATGGGTCGAATCGGCCAACACCTTGGCTTCGGTCACCGTCCCAAACACCTTGTCATCGGTGCAGTTGCCGTTGCCATTCAAATCGACGCAGGTACCCAGCAGGGCACTCAGATCAGGTTCGTTGAGGGTTTGTACGAGGGTCGTCGTGGTATTGCTGGCATCGAGCGTATAGCTGGTGCTGGTATCGTGCGGATCGTACTGCTCGCCGAGGGAATTGGTGGCGCTGCGCAGATGGCCGGCGAAGCTGCGCTGGGTATAGGTGGCCGTCAGCAATAACGCCGAGGCGATCACCGCCAACAGCACGGCATATTCGTCGACGACCTGGCCCCGTCGCTTATTGATTGGGGTCCGTAAAGACCGCGAACGAGGCAATGCCGGAATTATTGGTCTGCAGATCCACATTGGTGACATCCACCGCCCCGTTGGGTTGCGTGTCCGTGTTGAGATGGGAGACGCTGGTACCCGCCATGTTCGAGAATCCCTTGACCTTCCAGTTCAACTTAAAATCGATATCCATCAACCCGTCTTTCTGCGCTCCGATTTGATCCGCGCCGGTCTTGACCGCCCCCTGCAGACCGCGCGTCAGATAGACGCTCATCCCCACCAGAGCCGCCACGAACGCCCCCGTCAACAGCGCGTGCTCCACGGTGGCCTGCCCGCGGCAGCCCCGGGTCCATGACTCTGCGCGTCTCTCCCGTCTCTCCCGTCTCTCTACCATGACCATCCCTCGTGACCCAGCGATTTGATGGTTATTTCCACACCTTCTCGGACTCCAAGTCCTGCGTGACGTGCTCGTTGCCCATCCGGTGCTGTTTTTCCTGCGCAGTGATCAGACTCTTGGACTGACCGTTCGTTGCTAGCGTTTCGTTGCGGTCAACCTGATACGCCGTGTCAAAATGCGAGGTGGTGTGGTAGGGGTGGAATTGCTCCCCCATGCGGTTGGCGCTGTCACGGTCCCCACCCATTTTGGCGTGTTGCAGATAGGTCCCCATCAGCACCGCCGCGGCGGCCATGACGGCAGCCAGCACACCATACTCCGTGGTCACCTGACCTCGTCGATTGGTCTTCACGCTTCGCTTCATCGTCCTCTCACCTCCTGATTCAATTGCGCGCGCTCGCTTACTTCCACTGGCCATCCGCGCTCAAATCAACACCTTGAGTGCTGTCGCCCGTGCGATTCGTGTGCTCATCAATGGCCGTGCGATCCACTTTCCCGCCTTCTTGCACATCCTCCGTAGCCGCGCGATCTTGATGCACGTCATAGTTGTTCGTCGCGTAGTAGGGCTGATACTGTTTGGTCACCGTGGCATAGCCGTTGTCGAGCATGCTATCGCCCATGTGGTCGGTGGCATCGCGCACCTTCCCGCTGAAACCGCGCGTGGCATAGGTCAAGATGACTCCCACCACCACCGTGACGGTGCCCAAGACCAGAGCGTATTCTCCTGTGGCTTGTCCTCGTTTCGTTAAGAACATCGTCGCGTCACCTCCCTTAAACAATCTGGCATGTGAGTTACAGTCCCAGACCGGTTTTGAGTTTTTGCGTTGCGCTGACGATCATGTCTTTCGCCTGGGTGCCGGCATTTTCCGTTCCCGTCTTCATTTCCTTCCCCACGAAAAACAAGGCAGCCAGGATAAAGGTCATCATGAGAATCCACTCCAGCGTCCCCTGCCCGTGGACGCCTCGCCACCCCTCCCCTGTGGTACGTGTGACCCGCTTCATCACTCCCACCTCCTTTTCTTCCGCTCCCGCACGACACTCCACCGTCGTTATGGCGTGCAGCCGCCCGGCGGACAGGCTTCTGCATTCATCCGTTGCTCGGTTTTTTTAAACTGCGCTTGAATTGACCGTTGCACATACACCCCCATGGCCGTCAACGCCGCGGCCACGACTGAAATGAGCACCGCATATTCCATCGTCGCGGATCCCCGGAGCCGGCGTTGAGATCCCTGGACCGTGGTGCGCATGCCCATGTCGCGTGATCCCCTGTTAGGGTTTGGCCAACTGGTTGGCCGCATCGGTATAAAAAGACGCGAGGTTGTTGCGAACCTGCTCATCGAACGTCGTCAGGACTAAAAACGTCACCGCCGACACCGCAGAGAAAATGAGAAAATATTCCAACGTGACTTGTCCCCGACTCCGCGTCGCGTTCACACCTGCCATCTTCAGCTCCTTCTGGCTGCCACAAATAAAAAACCGGGTTTCCTATGCGGCAACCCGGCTGCCCCCTCATGCTCGTGATGGGCCCGTGGCTTTGCGTCCCCCGATTCCTCGAGGTTTGCCTTTCTCAACGGCGCATACCTATTACGTCCCCAAAGAGCGCGCTTCTTCTATTTATTAGACGACAGCTATCCCAAAATGACTTACTCCTCTAAAATCAATATTGTTTTTTTATCTGTTTAATTGTCAGGAAAAATAAAAAGCCGTGCTACCTTATCGGCAGCTCGGCTATCTGTGTCCGTTCCGTGGATCGTGCAGCAGCAACGCGACTTCCTGATCTCCAAACCCCACGGAACATCAAGACCCGCAGCTTTGCGCCCCCGCCTCACGACGGGTTTGCCTTTCTCGAAGGCTCTTACGAAGAGACCTCCTCAATTGTCAAGGACCTCACTAGTGCTTTAAGTCTACCTGAGAATCCGGCACGGTGTCAAGGCGATTTGGGGCTCCAGGCAAGGCGATGGCCGACGCGGGTGTCGGTGCGCGCCAGCACGCCGGATGGCAATTCCACCACCGCATCCGCCTCCCCCGCACTGGCCATCCGAAACGCCTCAAGCCCAGACACGACCCGCACGACCGTGCCTCGCTGCAGGAACGCGACGTCGATCGGAAAACGCATAAACCAGGTGTGGATCGCGTTCACGCGCGGAAAGATCAGCGCCTCGCCATCGGGAAGCGACGACCGACTCAGCAGCCCCACAGCACGCTCAAGGAAAGATGTGGCGATGGCCGCACGTGTCGCGAGCAGACTTCCCGTGGTCTCGTTCCGCAGGAGCAGGCCCGTACCGGCAGCGCGCATTAGACCCGCAGATCTGCGCTGACGGGCGTCCGAAACATCGCCTCATCGATCGGCAGACCTTTGGACTTGAATTCCTCGAGGAACGACGGCAGCTGCCCGGTGGATTTGAATTCCCCCAGCACGTCCCCGTTTGGCCCAAGTCCCTGCTGGTGAAACACGAACAAATCCGCAAACATAATGTCCGTCTGCTGATCCATGCCTTGAATTTCGGCGATGCGCGTGATCTTCCGGGAGCCATCCGATAACCGCGCGGTATGCACGATCAGATGGATGGCCGCGGCAATTTGTTCCCGGATGGCGCGCACCGGCAACTCGACATTGCTCATCAAGACCAGCGAATCCAGCCGCGAGATAACGTCATGCGGCGAGTTGGCGTGCAGGGTCGTGAGCGAGCCGTCATGGCCCGTGTTCATGGCCTGCAACATGTCCAGCGTCTCATCGCCGCGGCACTCGCCGATGATGATCCGGTCCGGACGCATGCGCAGCGCGTTGCGAAACAAGTGGCGCATCGTGATCTGGCCGCGCCCCTCGATGTTGGGTGGACGCGCCTCCAGCGGCACCCAGTGGTCTTGGACCAGGCGCAACTCGGCCGCATCTTCGATCGTGATGATGCGTTCGCCTTTGGGGATGGAGGCCGAGAGGACGTTTAACACCGTGGTTTTCCCGGAGCCGGTCCCCCCAGAAACGATGATGTTCTTGCGACCGCGCACGCAAAGGCTGATAAACTCCGCCATCTGGGAATTCAGCGAACCCAACCGGATCAAATCCTGCATGACGTAGCGCTCGCGGCCGAATTTGCGGATGGACAGCATCGGCCCCTTGAGCGACAGCGGCGGAATGATGGCGTTCACGCGCGAGCCGTCGGGCAGGCGCGCATCCACCATGGGGTTGGACTCATCAATCCGGCGTCCCAGCGGCGCGATGATCCGCTCGATGACGGTCAGCACCTGGTCATTGGAAATGAAGCGCTTGTCGGTCCGGTAGAGTTTGCCGCGTTTTTCGATGTAAATCATCTCCTTGCCATTGACCAGAATATCGGAGATCGTCTCATCCGCCATGAGCTCCTCCAATGGCCCGAGCCCCATGGCGTCGTTGACAATTTCCTGGACGAACCGCTCGCGTTGCTCGCGATCGCTCACAAACCCCCCCTCCTCCGCCAACAACTCCAGCGTCATACGGGCGGCCTGCTCACGCAACTGCTGTATTTTGCGGGGGTCATTCAACGATTTAAGGTCCATACGCTTGAGATCAAACCGCTCCAACAGCTTGGTATGAATGCGCCGCTTGAGGGTGATGGCGGGATCGTCCGCGTCACGCGTGCGGCCGGATTCCTCCGACACGCTGCGTAACTGTAAGGACGCTTCATGGGGTTTGAGGTGCGGGAGTTGGCTGTGATCAATCGGACAGTGCTCCACGTACAGCGCCGTATTTTCCACCAACGAACGGGCCAAGTGCTTGAACGCGTCTTTGATGCGAGCGCTTTCATCGATCAAGATCAGCGGCACACCTTGATTCACCGACAACCCAGCCAGCCGCCCGTCCGAGGGAATTTCCGCCAGCACCGCCACCGGAAACTGGTCGCGGATCTGCCCGGAGCGGAGATTGCCGCGGCTTTCGGCTCGGTTGATCACGACTTGCATCATCCGCAACGGAAATTTGACCTGCTCCAACTGCCCGATCAGATCGGTCACGTGTTGGATCGACACGATATCCGGGGTGGTCACCAATAACAGGAGGTTGGAGTGCTCAAAGGTCGCCACCGCCACCTCATGCAGGGTGGACCCCATATCCACAAAGATAAACTCATGCGTCTGTCGCAGTTCGTCGATGGCAGCCACGACGGCCTCCACCTCCACCTCCACCGCGCGCACATGGACATCGCCGGCACCCAGCATCAGCGCGACGTCGCGATTCGCGGGGCCGACGGTCAACAACGCGGTAGGCAATTTGAGATGGGTCTGCAGTGTCGCCGCCAAATTGGTGGCAATGAGGGTTTTGCCAACCCCGCCCTTGCTGCTGAATACGCTGATGACTTTGCCGGTCATTGGGTTTGTCCGATCTGAGAGGTTTTACGGTTCCCTAATACCCATTAATCAAAAGTATAGCATATCGGCAAGGTGCGGCGGGGCTCGCGCCTCTGTAGGAGAAGCGCCGCGCGGGGCTGTGTGAGGTGTTACGGACGAAAGATGACCGGCAAATCCAGCCACAAGTCGGTTTTGTTCAAATCAGCTGGAAACGGCGGATAGGGGGCTTGCGCGACGGCGGCTTTCACGGCCGCCGCATCAAAAGCCCGCACTCCGGAGGACTGCGCAAGCAGGACTTGCTCCACCACGCCATCCTTAAAGACATGGACCCGCAACCGCACTTGCCCGCTGATGCTTTTGGATTTTTCATCGGCCGGGTATTGCAGCGTTTTGGAAATCCGCTGCAAGATATCCCCCGCGTATCGCAGGGTGGGATCCTGAATGGTGGGGTGGACCTCGGCCACCGTCATGGTCTGTTCCAGGGCCGCCTCGCGATCTTGCGCAGCCGTGTCCTCCTCCTCCAGCAGCTGGGGAGTCACGACAATCACCACTTGGCGCTGTGTGGTTTTTTTCTCGGGCGAGCGGAACAAACGGCCCAGGACCGGCATGTCGCCAAGCCCTGGGACTTGGTCAACGTTTGAGTTGTCTTCGGCCTGCACCAACCCGGCGAGGAACACGGCCTCATCCGGCGCCGTCACAAATTCGGTTTCCACCTTCCGATTCTTAAACCCCGGCACGAGGACCGGGGTGCCGGCCACCGGCACGCTGAGCGCCACCGAGGAATCCACATCGGAGACTTCGGCTTCCATCTTGGTGACGATTTTCTGTTTTTTGCCCTCACCTTGAATCGTCGGCGTCATTTTCAGCAGGACGCCGGTCTTGCGATATTCGATACTGACGCTGGTCGTCCCGGAACTGCTCGTAAAGGAGGTGGCAGTCAGAATCGGCACCTCCACGCCGATAAAGGAGGAGGCTTCCTTGCCTTCGGAGGTCACCAGTTTCGGCTCGGCGAGAATCCGCGCACGCTTCTGCTCCACCAGCGCGTTGAGCGTGAGAGACAGCGGGCTGCGCGAGACCGTTTCACCGATACGAAAGAGGGTATTGTTCAGACTCTTGGCTGTTTGCGTGGATTCGGATAAGACGGCGGTATAATCGGAGGACCCGGACCATTTCACCCCCAGCCGCTCCAGATCGGTGCGGGACATCTCGAGCACCTGCACCGCCAGCCTGATCAACCGCGGTGGCCCGGTTTTGACGGGCGCGAGCTGCCGAACGCTCGCCAGATTCGTCACATCTTTAAACGCGCCCAGCATCTGTTCCACGCGATCCAATTCTTCCTGGGTGTCCACCTCTCCCACCACAAAGATTTTATTGCGCTCGCGCTTCACGTGCAGCTGGGACAATTTGAGGTCCGTGATCAATTGTCGCAGTTGTTGCTCGGTGGTTTCGGCGCTCCGATCGATCACCTCCAATGCCACGGCATGCTGTCCCTGCTGATCCCACACCAAGAGGTTGGTCCGTCCCAGCGTCTTGGCTTTGACGAGAAGCTCGGAGGCCGAGACCACGGTGACGTCGACCACTTCCGGATTGCCGATCGCCAGCCGCGACACTCCATTGACAGGCACGCTGCGAATCTCTCCTGGCTCCAACGACACGGACGCGGCGGCCGCGGCGGAAACCGCCATCGAGGAGTCCTCAACCGTCAGAGGCACCAATTGGCTGAGACGATCCAAGCTCTCGTCGACGGACATCGCTTTGTCGGAAGACTCCTCGGCCTGGCGGGTCTCGCCGGCTCGGCTATTGGCAGATGCCACCAGCAGCACCAAGAGCGCGCTGCCTACGCCAGTCGTCACCGCCGAGCGCACGGAATGGCCGGGCGTCGCGCGTTTACTGATCGGTTTTCGCATCTGACACGTTGACGACGTTGCGATCGAGTCCTTTGTACACTTCGACTTCATGACTGGTTTTAGCCGGCGCCTCGCTGCCGGCGGGCTTGAGCTTCAACTGCAATTCCATGAGGGTGTTGATGTTCGCAGGCGCCACCACGACTTGCGTGCCGGCGTCGGTCTTCGAACGCAGACTGAGTTGGATGCGGCCCTGTTCGCGCGCAAACAACAGAAAGGAAGTTTCTTGAGGGGCGAGCGCAAGCGTCACGATAAACTGTCCAGCGGCATCGCGGCGTTGTTCCGGCGTCTCTTTCTTCTCTTTGTCTTTCTCGGCGTCCTTGCCGCGCTCAACCGCCAACGTCTCCCGTCCCACTGCCAGCACGGGCACATCTTGAAACATCGTAAAGGTCACCACCTGCCCGCCCCCTTCGCTATGACCACTCGCATCCGGCACCTTCAAAGTCCAGAGGATATCCACCACATCGCCGGGACGCACAAACCCTCCCACGCCAGTGATCGAATCCACCGCGATGGTCACCGCACGCTTGCCCTTGGGCATGATGCTGGAAAGCGTCGACCCCGGCGGCGCTTCATCCTGACGCCGCAGTTTGTTGACTAAGATTTGTTCTCCAACGGCAATCGGCGCAGCCGCCACCATGCCCACCACCTCGCGCGGCGTACGCGCCGCATACGGCTGCACAAATGTTTGCGGGATCGAACCCTTGGTAAAGTCCGCGGACTCCAAGACCTTGCCTCCCGGAATGTCTCGGGCGGCGATGGCGACGTCCACCAAGCTCTTTTGGGTTTCCTGCGTCTGCAACGTTTTCAAATGCGCGGTCAGCTCTGCCTCACGCTGTTGGAGGTAGCGATGGAGCAACGTGACCGTGACGCCCGCCAACAGGAGAATTACCAGAAACAACGGAAGCACCCGCTTGATGCGGTCATTCATGCGCCACCTCCGACCACAACCCCAGACACCGCCGGCATCAGGTTATTGCTGCACGTCTTTGAGGCGGTCGTCAAACACCTCAACCTTGCCCTTCTTGCGCAACTCTTCGCTTTTTTGCGTCAATCGCTGAAACTGCAGATAATTCCGAATGGTGTCGGACACTTCCACTAGCGACCGCGGACGGCCGGCCTTGCGCTCAATCACTTGGAAGATGTAGAAATTCCCATCGGCGCCCTTGACATAGGTGCTGACGCCCCCCTCTCTATCAACCGCAAAGGCGGTTTTCTCCAGCGCCGGATCGACTAAGGCCTGCACCTTGTCGTCATTCGGCGCGAACGCGGCTTTTTCTGCGGTGCGCATGAGCCACTGGTCGGCCGGTGGATTCGCCGCCGCTTCCGGACGCAGGGACATCTGCTGGGCGACGGCTTCAAAATCCATATTCTCCAACAGCTTCACCAGCGCGGCCTTGGCCCGATCCTCAGAAACCAGCACCAACCGCCGCACCCGAATGCGTTCCGGCTCGCGAAACCCGGCTTGATTGTTATTGTAAAACTCGCTGATTTCCTTTTCGGTGAGCGTGGTCTGCTCGACTTGATAGCGGAGCCATTCCTGGGCGAAGAAATTCCGGTACATCTGCCAGAAGCGCCGCTGCACCGTGACGTCCCGCCCGCGGCCAAACGACACCGCATCCTGCACCTTCAACTCCGCCAACACCAAATCATTCAGAATATCATGGAGATCGAGTTTATCCGGCACCTCCTCGGCGGACAGCGGGGACCACTCCACCCCCCGCGCCTTGGCAATCTCTTTCAAATCCTGCACGACCAACTCGACATCGCGAATGCTGATCGGGCGACCGTTGACATCGGCGACTCGCTCCGTCGCGGGCACCATGGGCTTAGTGGGCACATCAGCGGCCACAGGATCCGAGGCGGCGGCGGTCGCGGCAGTTGAGATGGGTGGTTTTTTCGACGCGGGCTTGCCTGTCAGAGACGCCAGCTGATCGCAACCGGCCAAGGCCAGTGCCCCCGCCGCCATCACCAGCCACCACACTTCCCCTCGTATGCGCGTCGGCCGGCGACGACAGGAGCTCCTTAGCCACGATTGATCCATCCAGGAACCTCCACATTGTTCATCTGAAACTTCTCAAGGCACTTCGGTCGTATGCCGGTGTAGCGTAACGCGCCCGCCAACTTGCCGTCTGGTTGAAACCCTTGGATATCAAACGCGAATAATTCCTGGATCTGGAAACCACCGTGCGTTTGCCCGCTCACCTGCGCAATGGAGGCCACGCGCCGGGTCCCATCCGCAAAACGGGCCAAATGGATGATGACATCCACCGCACTCGCAATTTGGATATCGCAGGCCTGCGGAGGCAACTCGAGCCCGCTCATGAGCATCATCGTTCCCAACCGTTCCATCGCCGCTTGCGGAGAATTCGCGTGCAGCACGGTGATCACTCCCTCATGCCCCGTATGCATCGCTTGGACCACATCGAGCGCTTCCCCGCCGCGCGCCTCCCCCAAAATAATCCGATCCGGCCGCATGCTTAAGGCGTTCCGCACAAGCGTGCGAAGCGACACCTCCCCCTTGCCTTCCATATTGGAGGAGCGGACCACCAACCGAACCCAGTGTTGCCGATTGATCAATTCAAACTCCGCGACTTTCTCAATGGAGATGATGCGCTCTTGGGGAGGAATGAACGCCGAGAGCACGCACACCAGCGTCGTTTTCCCCGTCGAGGTCCCCCCGGAAATCACGAGATTGGCGCGCGCGGACACACACCGTGACAAAAACTCGGCGGCCTGCGGCGTGAGACTCTGCTCTCCGATGAAATCGTCCATCGACCATTGGCGGGCTTTCTTCCGAATGGTCACGGCGGGCCCGTTGAGCACCACCGGCGGAATCTCGTCAAAATCACGGTACGTGCGCGCGGGATAGAGAGCGCTGAAGACAACCTGGCCATCCCGCTCGAGGAGGCGTAGACCTGCCTGTGTCTTCTCGTCGTAGACGGT
>OBEQ011596049.1_pt1 | contig 10769 bp, 7 predicted proteins | sample 1670901 | NCBI WGS metagenome assembly OBEQ01 (sample SAMEA104232315, study PRJEB22302) | groundwater metagenome | biome: forest; feature: aquifer; material: groundwater | place: USA | collected 2011-08-07 | depth 5.4 m | reverse complement strand
TCACGGATGCCCATGCACTCTTGGAAGTGAAGGGAAAAGGCCAAGCTCTGCTACAGGGACAAGCGTCGCTTTGGTTACATAGGAACTTCGCGACCGTCGACGCATTCGTCCTGCAGCTTCGCGCTTTCATCCAGAAGGCACAAAATATGCGCGGCGTTCTGGAAGCGTTCCGCAGTATACAAGCGGGCATCGAATCCCGTCATCCCGCCCTCTTCAAAGCATGGGAAAGCGCCGAACAGTATCTCCATTCTCGCCTGCCCAGGATAGTGAGAGTGCAACCCGAAAATGTCCGACACGTCATGCGCGCGATGTTTGCGGACGACCCTGTCATTCTGGATGTACTGAGAGATGTGGACGCATTCGTGATCAATCAGCTTCAAGAAAATGAACAGCATTACCAGGGACTTCTCGATAATTTGATTCGTAAGATCAATGAAAAGGATGAAGTAGCAACATACCTGGAGCAGGCGAAGGAACTCCTCCCTCTCCTTGTGAAGGACGTCTCTATGCAGGCTTCGTCGCAACCGCTCTCTCCTCCCTTACCTTCTCCTCCTCCAAGTCTCGACCGTAACGGCAAGGCGACGACTCTGGAGGCTCTGCGCACACAGCATGTGACCACGATGAAGTTTAAAGGGGAAAGAGGACAGTCGCCGAAGGAATTTCCTCTGAATGCTCTGCAAGTACGGCTTCTCCAGTTGCTCGTGGTTTTTCCGACGAACGTGGTTGATCAAAAAAAGGCCGACGGAACACTGAAGCCGAGGACCCAGGATGAGTTTTACCAGACCATATGGTCCGGTCGCGGTGCTGGTGATATTCGGCAACTGTGGCAGGATGTTCATGGCAAGCCCATACCCTCCAAAGCCGATATCGAAGAGGCTCTTCTCTCCATCGCCCGGGAAAGAGAGACGGGAGAAAATGTGAAGAAGAAAGTGACGAAAGTGGAGCGCGAAACAATACCGTTCCCCCTCATTTTCTATAAGCTCGGGAGCAAAGACAAAATACTTCCCACCGTGCCGACATACAAAAATGTCCGCAGAATTCAGGGTGAATTTGCGCTCGACGCTCCGCTCGAGGAACGCATATTGCAGGCTATCGACTCGATGGTTCAAAAGGATGCAGATCGACTTCGGAAGAAGGCCGAGCTTCGCGCGCAGAAGGGCGAAATGGGTGTGCTCGGTCCGGATATCGATGCTGCAGCAGAGGAAGGGGAAAGCAACGGCGAAGCCATGGAAGTGCGGTGAATGGGCTTGGTGCGGCCAGAGGATTCTGCTACCCTCATCTCCTTTGTATGCAAAAATCCTCCATTGAATGGACGGAAGCGACGTGGAACCCCGTGCGGGGGTGTACGGAGGTGAGTCCGGGGTGTGCTCGGTGCTATGCAAAAGTGATGGCCGAGCGGTTTCGCGGAACGCCCGGGCACGCGTACGAGCAGGGGTTCGATCTGCGGCTCGTGCCTCATCTGCTCGATGACCCGCTCCACTGGCGAGACTCGCGGATGATCTTCGTCAATTCGATGAGCGACCTGTTCCACAAAGATATCCCCGACGAGTACATTCGCGACGTCGTCGACGTGATGCTGATGGCGAAGTGGCACATCTTCCAAGTGCTCACGAAGCGATCGGAACGGATGCGGGATATGCTCTACCATACACTTCGGGACGGTGCGGAGGCGCAGCACATCTGGTGGGGCGTCAGCGTCGAAAACAAGAAGCACGGACTCCCGCGCATTCGTCACTTGCAGGAAGCACCGGCGACAATGCGTTTCCTGTCGATGGAGCCGCTCCTCGAACCTCTCGGAAAACTGAATTTGCGCGGGATCAAACAGGTGATCGTCGGGGGCGAGAGCGGACGACGACCGCGGATCATGAAGGAAGAGTGGGTCTGGCCGATCCAGAAGCAGTGCCATGACAAATACATTCCGTTCTTCTTCAAGCAGTGGGGTGGGACGAGGAAGGGCCAAGCTGGACGGAAACTCGGCGGGAAAACCTACAGTGAAATGCCCAAGGTGACGTTCAATCCCCTCCCCCCCCACCAGGAACGCCTCGACATGATCGCCGACATCCACAGCCGCATCGAGCACTACCTGCAGCCCACCGTGGAACTGGGGACGGAGAAATTGATTTGGCGGAAGGCGGAGTGACGGACAACGGGTCATGACAACCGTGGTATACTGCCTCTCTTTCACGTGCATCACTACGACTTTTCTGCTAGAATATGCAGATGTCCCCGAACCTGAATCACCGGGCCGAGTATGATGAGAAGGGAGACGTAATTCTTCCGAAAGAAATTGAAGCAATTGAGGAAATTGAAGAACAAAATGAACGACAGGCTACAAACTACAAACTAAAAACTCCGGATGTTCCACTGTGGGAAACGATTGAGGAGGATACGCCGTTGCTTGAATTTTCGAAGCGGCCGCCGGTCGTTGTGTGGAGGGAACTGCGGGGGAAGTTGGTGACAGTTACCGGGGGAATCGTGAGTGAGGGGGGGCGGCAGTATGGGGCAAGCTGGAGAGATGGCCAGACCCTTGCAGTGAGGATCAGAGAGACATCAAGGAAAGGACTCAAGAATACGTGGGCGTTTCTCACGCAGCCTGTATGGGTGCCGGGGCGCGGGAACAAACCGAAACAGTACAGCCGCGGGACGCTCTTCCTCCTCGATGTCGTGCGCTTCGGCGGAACATTCGCCTTCCTCTTCACGGGACTGTTTGTTGCGATGAACTACCAGAGCTTCTGGGACATCGCGAAGTCCCGGATCGACCCGCTCCAGGAGGCGCGGCTCGACAGGGACTTGGCGGCGGAGGCGGCAGGAACGCTTGCGGATAAGCTCAAGCGGGTTCCCTCCCTCACGGTCTCCGGACGGACGCAAGGGGACCTCCTCAGCATGCTCCCGGATGTCGGCCCGCCGGTTTCGACCCTCATTATCCCCAAACTTGGTCTCAACGTCCCGATCGTCCTCCCCCCGACTGATTCCCTGCTCAAGGAAGACTGGAAGAAGCTCGAGGAGGACATCCAGGCCTCCCTCCACGATGGCGTCGTCCACTACCCGGGGACCGCGCGACCGGGCCAGGCGGGCAACTTCTTCATCACCGGGCACAGCTCCTACTTCCCGTGGGACTCGGGCAAGTATAAATCCGTCTTCGCGCGCCTCTCACAACTCGAACCCGGCGACGAGTATTGGGTCTTTTACGGCGGAGACAAGTTCCGCTATGTCATCAAGGAGAAGAAGGAAGTGCGACCGTCCGACGTCACCGTGCTCGATCAACCGATGAATAAGCGTCTCTCGACGCTGATGACCTGTACCCCCGTCGGAACGACATTACGCCGGCTGATCCTCGAGGCACAGGAGGTCGACCCCATTACCGCTTCCGCGCTCTCCGTCGGCGAGCACGGACGCAGGGACGAGGCGCCAAAGGTGAGAGTGGAGATGCTGCCGATTTAGGAAAAAGGACAGAGGACTTAGGACTTAGGGCGAGCGGGTGAGGTGAGGGGCTGTTCGACTCCGTTTCACTTCGCTCACTGTCATTCGACTCGGCTGACACTTTGCATACGAAGAATGGCCCGAGCCCAGAGGCGAGGACCATGAGCGAGGCCTCGCAAGGCCGAGTCGAATGGTGCCGCTGCCCGGATTCGAACCAGGATGCCTTTCGGCAGGGGATTTTAAGTCCCCCGTGTCTGCCATTCCACCACAGCGGCAGGAAAAATTCCTTGAGGAGTATACCTCCTTCTCGCCCTCTACTCGATGCGTGGCTCAAAAATCGAAAAAATGGTATAATAATTGCTTGTGAAAGCTCAAAAACAAAAACGCCTCCGGTACGTCCATGACACTGCCCCCGGCATTCGTCGGATACGAAGAGACAGCAGATTTTCCTACGTTCGACCGGACGGATCGCGGGTTTCTGATGCTCGAACCCTGAAGCGCATCGCTTCCCTCGTCATTCCCCCGGCATGGACCGACGTGTGGATCTGCTTGGATCCGTTCGGGCACCTGCAAGCGACGGGACGGGATAGGAAAGGGCGCAAGCAGTATCGCTACCATCCGCAGTTTCGATCTGCCCGCGACCGCGCGAAGTTCCATCGATTGATCCCCTTCGCCAAACACCTTCCTCGGATTCGTCGACGCATCCATCGCGATATTCGACGCAAGCGACTCTGCCGGGAGAAAGTGCTTGCGGCGGTCGTGCTCCTGCTCGAACGAACGATGATGCGCATCGGCAATGAGGAATACGTTCATGAAAATCATTCCTACGGTCTCACGACCCTCCGTAGCGAGCACGTCGCCGTGCACGGGGCATCGATCGAATTTCACTTCCGCGGCAAGAGCGGCATGCGACACGCCATAGACATCACGGATCCCCGACTCGCGAGGATCGTCCATGCATGCCAGGAACTGCCGGGACAGCATTTATTCGAGTATCGCGATGACAACGGTCGCCTGCAACCTGTCACATCCCAGGATGTGAATGATTATCTGCGCCGTGATGGCGAGCAGTTCACGGCCAAGGATTATCGCACCTGGAAAGGCACCGTGCTGGCGGCAACCTATCTTTCGCAAGTGGAAAAGCCACGCAGCGAACGCATGGAAAAAAAGAGCATTCTTCAAGCGGTTCGCCGTGTTGCCCAGGCACTGGGAAATACACCGGCGGTGTGTCGCACATACTATATTCACCCTCTTGTGATCGATTCTTTTCGTCGCGGAACCTTAAGTGTTATGCGTTCGCGAAGGCAGAGCTCCATCGAATATGCGGTCTTGAAATTGCTCAAAAGCCATGCGTAAGCGCAAAGCGGGCACATGGACCATGATTGCCATTTTAATTTTAATATGTTATAATATCTAGAAATGGCCAATAGCCACATCCTTCATCGTCCAACACTGCACTGGCCGCTCGCCGTGCGTTCGGAAAACGTGGGGTGGCTCTTCCTCATCGTCAGCATCCTCTCGGGCGCGACGTACAGCGCGTTTGCAAAATCGCTCACGAGCGTCTTCTCCCCTCTCTCACTGATTTTCGTCAGCGAGGTCCTCACACTCTTCTTCCTCCTCTTCTCCTTTGGCGTCATCCCGACGTTTCGGGAGCTCCTCCGCGTGCGACGGCCGATGGTGCTCCCTCTGCTCACGATCGCGCTCTTCAGCGGAACGCTTGCACCGCTGCTTTGGTTCGCGGGTCTGCGCCAAACGACGGCGGTGAACGCCGTTCTCTTCGGAAATGCGGAACTCGTGTTCATGTTGCTCCTCGCAACGATGGTCCTGGGTGAACGATGGACGGCCGGCAGAGTCATCGCCGTCGGAGCGATCATTGCGGGCATCGTCACGATCGCCCTCGAGGGATTCACGACGGCGCTGCACCTGCGCCCAGGCGACGCGCTCATCTTGCTCGCAAGCCTGAGCTTTAGCATCGGCAGCATCACGTTCCGCCGCTATTTGCGTCACTCGCATCCGCAGGTGGCGATGTTCACACGTTCGGCGATGGCCATCATCGTCTTCTTCTTGCTCTCTCCCTTCCGGGTGCATCCCTTCATTGGTGAAGTAGAATCTTTCTCGCTGATGCTCGTTCCCGCCCTCATCGGGTTCGGCTTCGTCTCAAAGTTCCTCAACGTCTTCTCCTTCTACCAAACGCTCGAGCGGCTGCCCGTGTCGACCGTCTCGCTCTTCGGGTCACTGGGCATCATCGTAAGTATCGCCTTTTCGCATGCCTACCTCGGCGAGCCGATCGAAACGTACCACATCCTCGGGGGGATCCTCATCGTCGCGGGAACGATCATCCTCGAGACGTTCGGCCTGAACCACACGCGGGAACACTTGAAGCAGCGCTACCACCATCGCTCCTAACTCAAAAAGCCCCCTGGATCAGGAGGCTTTTTGATGCTGCGATGTTTCTGCCCTATTTCCTCCTCTTGCTCAGCCTCGCCTCCTTGCGGGCTTCGCGCTTTGAAGCGGCCTCCATCCGAGCCTCCTTGCGCGCCTCCATCCGCTCCTTGGCGGTCATCGTGTTCGTGATCACGGGTTTGAATACGGGCGTAGTGAGTTTCGGCTTCGTGGTCGTCGTACTCGTCGCCGCCCGTCGTCCGCCACCGCCGCCACCGGTCCCTCCGGTTCCTCCGGTGCTCGAACTCGTGCTCGTCGCCGTGAAGTCCCAGTTCGTGTTGTTGCCGCTGTCGGTACAGTTATTCGAACAGGCAATGATGACACCCAGGTTATTGCTGTCTTTCACGTCGAGGTAGGAGACGTCGCGCGTGCCGCTCGGCTGGATCTTCCACTGCGAGCCGCCGGTCGTCGATTGCAGCGATAGTTTGTTGCTCGCGGCTCCCGTGAAGACGATGCCGTTCGTCACGATCTGCTTCTCGCCCTTGGCGAACTTGATTGTCCGTGCGGCCGAGGTCGTCCCCGCGAGTGAGTAGAAGATAGTAGAACCCGTCACGGTCTGCGTTCCCGGGCCGTTGAGGGTGACTGTCCCGTTATTGTGCGTGTAGATGCTGGCGAGGTAGCGCGTCCAGTCCCCTCCCACGTACATGTTACCCGCGGAGAGAATGGAATTGGCATTATCGCCAATCGTCACGCCGCTGCCGATGTAGGACGTGATCGAGTTCGTCGAGAGATCGACTTTCCCCCGTGTGATCGTGAGCGTGCCCGACATGTTCAGGCTGGTGCCGGAGATGATGAGGTCGTCTTGCGACGCGCCCGCGGTATTGTTGAGCGTTAAGTTATAGAAGCGCTTGCCGGCGCCGTTCATTGCATAGGTCGTATCGCTGTCGTCGATGATCGTCCACGTGCCATTGTAGGCCGTGAAGCCGCCATTCGCACCGACGGTCAGTGTTCCGGAGTGCGTCACGTTCGAGTTCGTCGTGAAGGTCGCCTGTGCAGTGCTCACAATGGAAATGTTTCCATCATCCACAATGAGCGCCTGCGCGTTCGTCGCAAGGTCCATATTTCCCAGCGTCACCGTGAGCGTTCCGGAGATATTGACGCCGCTGCCCGCGAAGACAACGTCATCATTCGTCCCACCGCCGCTGTCATTGAGCTCCAAGTTGAAGAAACGCCTGGCGGGGCCATTGATCGTGTAGGTCGTATCGCTGTCATCGATCACCGTCCATGTGCCGGCTGTCACCGTGAAACCCGCGAGATAGTTGACCGTGAGCGTTCCTGAATGCGTCACGCTGGAATTCGTCGTGAGCCGTGCGGTCGAGGAGTTCGCAATCGAAATGTTGCCGTTGTCGTCGACGAGCGGGACGGAGTTCGTCGTGAGGTCGAGGGTCCCGAGCGTCACCGTGAGCGCCCCCGAGAGACCAAGGGTCGAGCCGCTGACAATCACGTTGTTGACCGTGTTCGAGGCGCCACGGTTGTTGAGGGTCAGTGCCGTCAATCTCGAGGTGGAGCGAGGACTTCCTTCACCGTCCGTGAACGTCTGGTTCGCCGTCCCATTCAACGTGATCGTTCCCGTCGATGTGAACTGGAGCCTGTCCGTCGCCGTCGAGCGCGTGTTCTGTACCTTGAAGCTTCCTGAGAGGAGCAACGGCCCTGCGAGCGAGACGATGCCTCCGGTCTGCGTAAAGCCGCTCGCGGTGGCGGTGACCTCGATGCCCGAACCCGAATAGCCGCCGATCAGACGGCCGCTACCGACGTTGATCCCTGCACTCCCCACTTTGAGCGTGCCCGTGCCTAGGAGCAACGAGCCGGTCCAGATATTTGTCAGTGTCAATCCACCGAGGCTGCGCGTTCCGCGAAGGGTGACCGTACCGCCGGTGAAGCTCAAGATGGCCGTATCGCTCGCGCCCGGAATGCTTTGACCACCCGCACCGCGAGCAACGGCGGCCCAGTTCGCGGTACTCTCCCAACGGTTGCTGTTGAGAGCCGTCCCGACCCAGAACCGGTTAGCGGCAAACGCCAGCGGGGCGAAGAGAGAGGAGACGAAGAAGGACAGCGTTGTCGCAGCCCAAAACGCCTTCCTCCGAAGAGGAAATAGAATAGCAGCCATCGAAGATGGTCTCATGAGGAAATGGGGAAATTACCACATTGTATAGCTGCGGAAACCCACTTCAGGCAAACGCGCGGAGAGAGAATTCCTTGCGCATCGTCGAAGAACATGACGCGACAATGCAATCACCGCTTTATTTATAGTATTGCAACGCAAGAGTGACTACCTTCGCAAGTTCCGCGCGATTCATCGTGTCCATCGGACGGAACATCGGTCGACCACGTTCGGTGTCATCACCGCGAATGATGCCGTCGTGCGCTGCGCGCTCGATCGCCGCGGAAAATTCTATCGACGCACCAACATCGCTGAAAAAATCTCCTGATGCTGAGCTGAAGGAAACATCGAACGCCTGGAGCAGCGTCACCATGACGGCCGCGCGACTCGCTGGACGACGGACATCAACGCTTCCATCACTGAAGAGTGACCAATGATGCTGCTCCGCACACGCGACGGAGCGTAAAGACCGACGCTCACGGGCGGATGGATTCTTCAATGAGACATCACATCAATCGACCGCGATGCCCGATGCTGTCACGGCGATCTTCACCAACTCTTCCAGCGTTACGGGATTGGCGGGGCGAAATTCCCCAAGGGCGCGCCCATCCGTGTCACGATACCCGGACACGATCTGCATCTGCGTGATCGAATGCACGTACGGAGCGAACCAAGCGGAGGGGGGAACATCACGGAAGACGATCTTATGTATCGCGCCGCTTCCGGATATTTCCGTCGGCATGGGAAATGGATCTCCCCGTCGCTCCAGCTCCAGATCGGCGGCTTCGTCGCTGCGTTCGGCATCGGTCCTCAGCAGCTCGGCGTTCCACGCATCGAGATCGTCCAAAAGAAGATTCCACCCGGTGGCTGCGAAAGCGAGGGGGATCGACGTGCCATATATAAGGAGGCCGATCAGAATCAAAGGACGACGCACAAAGAGAGAATAGCAAATTTGCTTTCTCTACGGCACTCCTTTACTGTGCGGCGGACATGTCGGCAGCTGCGCACCATCATGCTCCCGCGAGCGCCTCTCAGGGCGCAGGGGACGGTTTTTCAGATGTGAAGACCATTCTGCTCCTCGGCTCCGGCGCCCTCAAGATCGGCGAGGCCGGGGAGTTCGACTACTCCGGGAGTCAGGCGATCAAAGCGTTCAAGGAAGAGGGCAAGCGGGTGGTGCTCATCAACCCGAACATCGCGGCGAATCAAACGAGCTGGGGGCTGGCCGACCGCGTGTACTTCGTTCCGGTCACGCCCGCGTTCGTCGAGGACGTGATCGAGAAGGAAAAACCCGATGCGATCTCCATCAGCTTCGGCGGACAGACCGCTCTCAACTGCGGTATGCAGCTCTCTGTCCAAGGTGTTCTCGATCGTCACAGCGTGCGGGTGCTCGGGACACCAATCGAGAGCGTGCGCAGGACCGAAGATCGGGCGGAATTCAACACGCAGCTGCGTTCGATCGGCATCGATGTGCCGCGCTCCTTCCCCTGCACGACGGTGGACGAAGCACTGCAGGCAGCCGAGACCCTCGGGTACCCCGTGATCGTTCGCGGGTCGTTCTCGCTCGGCGGCAAAGGGAGTGGCCGCGCGACCAACATCGAGGAACTGAAGGATCTTCTTGGAAAAACCTTCGTCGAATCGTCGTTGATTCTCGTCGAGGAAGACCTGACGGGATGGAAGGAAATCGAGTACGAAGTGGTGCGTGACGGAGCCGACAACTGCATCACCGTCTGCAACATGGAAAACGTCGACCCGCTCGGGATCCACACCGGCGAATCGATCGTCGTCGCGCCGAGCCAAACTCTCGACAACACCGAATACCAGCAATTGCGATCGATCGCGCTCACCGTGATCCGTCACTTCGGGATCGTCGGCGAGTGCAACATTCAATACGCGCTCGATCCGCGCTCGCGGGCGTACCGTGTCATCGAGGTCAACGCGCGACTCAGCCGCAGCTCCGCGCTCGCCTCGAAAGCGACCGGCTATCCGCTTGCGTTCGTCGCGGCGAAGCTGGCACTGGGACACACCCTGCCGCAGCTCAAAAACGCGATCACGCAGGTCACGTGCGCGGACTTCGAGCCCGCCCTCGACTATGTCGCGGTGAAAATCCCTCGTTGGGATCTCCAGAAATTCCGTCATGTCTCCGATCAAGTGACGAGCGAGATGAAATCGGTCGGGGAAGTGATGGCGCTCGGGCGCACGTTCGAAGAGGCACTCCAGAAGGCGGTGCGCATGCTCAATATCGGCGTCGACGGGTTGTACCCTGTTCCCTTCGCGTTCGAGAGTCTCAATCGCGAAGTGAAACGGCCGACCCCACGGCGTCTTTTTGCGGTCGCGAAAGCCCTCGAGGGCGAGTGGTCGGTGGAGGAAGTCTCGATCGCGACGGGCATTGATCGATGGTTCCTTGATCGTATCAAGTGCTGCGCCGATCTCGCCGCGACTCTCTTCAAACGAAGAGTGGAGCCGCTCGATGCTCCGCTTCTGTGTCAGCTCAAGCGCGCGGGATTCTCGGATCGCGCAATCGCATCGATCCTCGATCAGGATCCCGAAGCAATTCGTATCCAGAGGGAAGAAGTCGGCATCATGCCCGTTGTGAAGCAGGTCGATACGCTCGCGGGAGAGTTTCCAGCTCGAACAAATTATTTGTACATGACCTATCATGGCTCCGAGCACGATATTGCGTTTGATCCTTCGCCCAAACGCGTCATCGTGCTGGGCGGCGGCCCGTACTCCATCGGCTCCTCTGTCGAGTTCGACTGGTGCTGCGTGCAGGCGGCGCATGAACTGAAAGACATGGGCTTCGAGGGGG
>OBEQ011994772.1_pt1 | contig 10773 bp, 2 predicted proteins | sample 1670901 | NCBI WGS metagenome assembly OBEQ01 (sample SAMEA104232315, study PRJEB22302) | groundwater metagenome | biome: forest; feature: aquifer; material: groundwater | place: USA | collected 2011-08-07 | depth 5.4 m | reverse complement strand
AACGCTTTTGAGACTGGGCTCACCTCTGTCTCCCAAAGCATGATCGCCCCAGTAGGATAATCATGATATAACGACTCGATAAGATCCCGGATCTGTGGACGATTCCAAACATAACCTCTTTGGATTTCTGGTAAGAGAAGCTCCTCATTCCGGACCATCTCAACAAGAGATTGTATTTTTTTTGAAGTGGGCTCCATGATCAATTCCCCTGATTAATTCTTAGCCAAATTCTTAAATTTTAAACAAAGCTATTCTACCCTAAAATACACTATTAATTAAGCGACATAAAAACGACAAAAACTCGGAAAAAATCACTGCTGGGCGGCTAAAATCTGCGGGGAAGTTAATGGGCAAGAAAGGATGTTTCTTAATACTCCAGAAGAGGTAAATTCGCCCGCCTCAAAACGATCATATTCCCGATTTTCTCATGGGGTATCTTATTACGCTTCACTTTCTGAAATACCGCGTGGCGGGTTATGCCGTGCTTTTTGGCGATTTCAGAGAGGCTTACGTACTCCCTTTTTAGAGGATCTTTGGCCATTTAGAAGGCCTCCAACAGCGCTTTGACGGTTGGAAGCGTTAGCCCGTTGTTAGCCGGATGGCCTTTTTGAGCTATTTTAGGTGAACCGCGAGTGGCCTTAAGTACCTTTAAAAACATGAGTTGAAGAAAAATTACCATCACCGGATGCCCCAGATTTTGTGCTTCCCATTCATCACGAAATTTTATAATTAATTTTTGAAGGTCTTCAATTCCGCTCATTCTTCTTCCGTTTCATCACAATTGGAACCGCAGAACATTTTTATTGGATTCACTTCCTAAACTTTTAAACAAAGTTCATTTTACCTTAACTCAACGCTCTTTAAAACAAATCAAAAATCCTAATAGGGTCGGCAAAAAATCACTCCCGTCCCAAGCGCGCGTGGGCTGCTGACTATTGATCCATTTCACCCTCACCCCTCTGTGGTGTCTATCCGACGGCCGTCAGGCCGGAGGTGCGCTGACCAAAGCGCAAGACTAAGGGCGCGGCCTAGCGCCCGAAGGAGCGGAGCCGAGCGCCAACGCGAGGCGGAGCGTGTAGGAACATTTGAGTTTTAAAAACTCTCGAGGCATTCGTAAGTGTAAATAATATAGATATTTGTGAGTGTGGGTTTGTGAGCTGAATTCGGCTCTAAAAATATTCTGCTTTACGTCTCGATGAGCGGATCGCGTCACTTGAAAAAAATTTGTCAGGTTGTGGCGTGTGGAAAAATTCTACGTTTAAAAGAAATTTGTGCGTAAAAAATTCTGCAAAAAATTTTGCGTTTCTATGAGGGCGTCAGGAAGGACGCTTATTTCTTTTCAAAGTGTGTTCTCTTTAAAAGTTCGTGTGGTAGAATGAAACTGTTTTTCAAACTTGGAGTGGTGTGGTTCGGATTAGGTGGGATCACACCGCCACTGTTTTATTTCCCGTCTCGTGTTATTCTTTTTGTTAACCCGCTGTTAATGTTCCCGTAACACTCACCGTTAAACTTCTTCTTAAGAGGGTTTGGGAGAATAATGGTGATGGACGCCTCAAGACAGCTCGAGGTTCTTTTTCAGATTAGCCGCGCGCTGGTCGGTAAACAAAGCCTGGAGATGAAGACGTCCTTATTTTGATTGGGGGCAAGGAAGCCCGGATCGAAATAAGGATTTTTTTATTTAATTCCAATATGGACCTTAAAAAGGTGACGGCAGAAAATGAAGAAGATCCTTAAAACGATTTCTTGGATGCTCATCGCCGCGTTTGTGTTTCAGGATCTGGCATTTGCCAGGGATTCAGCCGCGCCCGATCCCGCCGCCGTGGTTGTGCCGTTCGAATCCGGAATGACGCGGAGTATCCGAAAGTTTCCAGGTTCCGACGTCATTATCAATATCCAGGACGCTCACTCGAAGCTCGGAGCCCAGGAAAGCATTTCAAAAATTCTTGACAGCCTCGTGCGCAATTATGACCTGAAACTCATTTCTTTTGAAGGCGCGAGCGGTCCCGTTGACACGTCCCTTGTTTCTAGTTTTCCCGTCGAAGACATCCGGAAAAAGACCGGCGAGCACCTATTACAGGAAGGGCGTATCTCAGCGGCCGAATTTTATTCGATCATCACGGATTCACCGGTCAAGCTTTACGGTTCCGAAGACAAGGGGCTTTACGGTGAAAACTTGAAAGTTTTCAGGGAGATCTTGAAAAATCGTCCGGTTCTTCACAAAGAACTCCTGGGCCTCAAGAAAATCATCGACACGCTCGAGAACAAAATTTATTCAGACGCCTTGAGAAAATTCACCGCTCATAAACTTCTTTGCGTAAATGGTTCGCTCAAATTTTCTGACCAGTGGGCTTACTTTGAAGAAAAGGCGAAAGAATACGGCATCGGCCTTACCGGTTACGAGAACCTTGAAAAGCTCGCCAGCGCCATGGCGCTCGAAAAAACGATTGATTTCGAGAAGGCCGGCCAGGAACGGCAAGCGCTCATCACCGGGCTTTCTGTGGAGCTGAAAGGTGAGGCACTCGAGACGCTTGTGCTGGCCACGCTCCAGTATAAAAGAAACGAGATCAGCCCGTCCGCGTTTCATGTGTGCCTAAAGAAAACCGCTGCGAAAACGGGTCTCACATTTGAAAGTTATCCGAATCTTGAAAAGTACACAGAATATCTCCAGCTTTATGAATCTATTGATCTCGTCTCGGTGTTCGATGAGGGAGAGCAGTTTGAGTCTGCCGTCAAAGAAAAAATATTAAAGACCCCGGCCGAACGGCGGCTCAGCGGTCTTTTGCAGAAGGCGATGATCCTCGTAAAACTCCTCGACACGTCGCTCAGCGAAAAAGAATACGCCGTTTATAAATTTGGCCCCTCCTTATACGATCCGTCTTTGATCCAAAAAGACATTATGGATCTTGCGGGACAATACGGCGTTAAAACCGAAGGGCTCTGCGATTTTGAAACACTCGCAAAGACCGTCCTTTTGGCGCGGCAGTTTTATGAGTTAGCCGAAAAACGAAACGCCGCCCTTTTGGAAAACACGAAAAAACGTATGAAAGCTGAAGGTGTCCACGTCGCGGCGCTTGTGACCGGTGGTTTCCATTCGGAAGGAATCGCGGACCTCGCCTCGGAAGGGAAAATCTCATGCCTCGTCATCATGCCGAGGTTCGATGAGAAGTCTCCCGACCGTCCCTACCTCACGGTCCTGACCCGCAAACCGAAGGAATACGAAGATTCGCTCAAGGGTTCGGACCTTTATATTTCCGCGCCGTATGATGAGTTCGCGATCGAGGACCGGAAAACTTTTATGGCCAAGTCATTCAGCCTGCTGGAAACGTTGACGGGCGCAGTAAAGAAACTTGGGAGAAAGTTCCAGTCGAGCGATATAAAAAAATACGTGAAAATTTTTAGTGAAAAGCGTTACACGGATAATCCCATTACACCGGAAATGCTTCTTAAAATGCTCGGCAGTGATGAAACCAAATCTGTTGTTTCCGCGTCACAAAACGTTTCTTTAAACGCTTCTTCTAAATGGTTTTCGGCCCGGACCATCAAAAAATTGGCGCAATATCTCTCCAGTCGTGCCCGTGAAAGAAGAATGACGACCCACTTACCGGAACTTTTCAGGATTTCAACAAGCGCAGCTTCCAAAGCTACCGGTGTTAATTTAACCGGCATAACCTCGTCAAACGTAAAAAGAATTCTGGCATTGACTAGGTATTATGTTACAAGTCTTGCCGATAATATTTTTTTGGTGAATTCCGCTATTCCAGTCCTGCTCGGCGCGCGGTTGCGCGGAGCGCAGCCCGTCATGGTGCGTGTAAGCGCGACCCTTAGGGTCGCCCATAATGGCGAAAATTCCAAATGGGTGGGGACGAGCCCCACCCCTGCGATGTTAAAACCTGCCGCCGCTCGGCTGGCTTTATTGAAGAAAACCATTTTTGTGGCGGTACTTACCAGTTTGATTGTGTTGATCAGCATCATTTCATTTTTTCCGAAACCGTCTCCGAATTCAGCGTCGTTGCCATCGGTTTCGTCGGCCAATATTTCGGCTCCTGTGCTGATAAGGGGGCCAGACATGCCTAAACTTGAAATCAAAAGAACCGCTGTGACTCATCCGGTTCCCGTCAGACCAAAAAAACCAAAACCCGCACCAAAACTTGCATCGGGCGTGACCGAAAAATTAAAGAACGATTTAGATGCCAAAAGCAAAGGTTTGGTTCACATTCCGAGAAACATATCCTTGAATCCCGATGAAGGTCCCGTAAATCTTCAATTTTCTATCAAACCCGAGTTTTCCGGAGAATTTTTAAAAGAGTCGATTTCGAGCCCAACAAATGATTCTCCGGTTTCTGAATCTTCGAGTGTTGTTCCCGAGGAAAATGAAGAATTAAAGCCGGTTCCTGCCGGTTTGTTTGAACCACCAGCCTCGCCAGCCTTAAGCGAGGAGTCTTTGCTCGGGCAATTGGACCAGAATCAAAAATCGAAAGAAAAAGCTCCAACATCCTTCGCGAATGCAGCGGAAGAGTTGAATAAGGTAACCAAAAGAGACAGCATTACTCTTGTGGGATATGCCGACAACGCAGTGCTTGACCCAACGGCTACGCCCAAGACGTCGATTAATTTTTTGTCGTTGCAGGCGGCTCTTCCCGGTGAAATTCATAAAACTCTCTATGACCCCAAAGGAAAGATAGAGACAGCGATAGAAAAGAATATTAAAAAACCAGGTGCAGAAGTCGTCGAAACGAATAAGAAAAATGAGGCTCGTGCCGACGTCCTGAATGAGTTCCATACCTATAAGACTTATGAGAAAGCTTTGGCTTCCGCGGAACTCTTAGCGCAGTCCACCGGTGTTTCTCCCGAATTCAAAATCGCCGTGGCACAGCTGCAGATGGGACGTTCCACTGCCGAAAACGAATTGACCCGGCTTTTGGGCGGTGTTCCCATTCCGGCCCCACTGGCCGTTGGAAGAGGAAATGGCGGCGGTTCGCCCCCGCCAAAGATGACGGATCCCGAGATGGAAAAGGTCTTGACCCATTTGCATGTCGCGGTTGCTTTGATTCAGCAGACAACGCAGTTTCACTACGGTGGTCCGCGCTTTTTTCTTTTTAGATTGGCTTACCACGCCGGTCGTCGCGCGTTTCCTTTTGATGAACCCAAGTTAACAGCCCAAGTTCCGTTGTTTCCAACCCCGAATCATTTCTTGACAAAGTCCATTGATATGGCCACTGGCGTGATTAATTTTAAACGCTTTCCGGAACACCCCACGACTTATGCGGCTTCGTTGAAAGAAGCTGTCAGCGAACTGCATGTTGCCGAAAAAAATTACCGGGATCATATTTCAGAAGCGTTGAATCAATTGAAAAACAACGCGAAGATGTTTGAAATCGCCAAAGAGCGTGTCACGACGGCTCAGAACCTCGTGGCGGGTCCTGGAGGTTTGCCCGGTCCTCCTCCGGATAAATCCAAGCGAATTAGAGCACTAGGCTTATTTTCTGCTTTTGTAGTCCCATATGCCAAAGCGCAGGTGGCCGTGACGGGTTTAAGCGATTTTCTGCGCGCCCAAGGGCTTGAAGAGGACCAAATCCAAAGCGCTCTCGACGCCGCTCGTGAAGAAGCAACGCTTCTTCGACAAGGGGAGTTGGAAAGATTGAAAGAGTCGCAAACTGCCCACAAAAAAAATTTTTCCTCCATCGCCGAAGCACACACCACCCAATGGGTGAATGGCAAACTTTCTTTGATCGTGCCGGAGGCTGAAAGAGCGACTGAGCTTCTGTCAAAGACAATTCCGGAGAAAGCTTCCGATCTCCTTGCCAGACTCAATGACGTGATCGCATGGAACCATGGTCTTGGCGGAATGGAACCGGTTTCGGCCGGCGGTCCTCAACCCCCTCAACCGAGCAGGAAAGTTTCGTTCAGCGTTTCTCCGCCGATGGTTGCTTATACCGATGTGACATCCGTCAATCCCGGCGCGGCCACGATAGATAATCATGGACCGACGTACGATCCTTTTTCAGGAGAAGTTAAATTCAGGTTTAAGGGCAATGAAAAGTTGGACGCGTTGAAGAAGAGGGCCACTGAGTTAAAAGAAAAGATGGAAAAGGGTCAAAAAACGATTTTAGAAAATGCCGAGCTAGAAAGACTTGAATCGCTGAGCATCCGGATCAAAGGTCTCAATGAAGAGCTTGGCTATCTCGTAGAAGCCCGCCGCCGGTTGAATGGTCAAGACCCTGATCAGGATGCAGCCTTGGTTTTTGAAATGGCTCGGCTTGAAGCGCAGATTGCCTCACTTCAGCGCGCATTGCGGACACCCGACCCGGCCGCTTTACCTATCTCGGCATCGGCGTCTGTGAATCTCGCAAGCATTGAAATGGCGTCCATTGTGGATCAAGCCGTTGCCCTAGACCATGCGCAGATTGATCTTTCGGGTTCTTTTCAGAAAAGCCGCCATCGTTGGCCGGACGGCTATAAATATGCCTTTGTCGGTAAATCCTTTGCCCTCGGGCAGTTGTATCATTTCGGCGAAAAAGTCGTGAAAAAGATATTACCGATCGGGAAGAAAGAAAAAAAGGCGGCTGCGGGCCAAGTGTATACGCAAAGCGTCGCGAAAGCTAAGGAGTCTTTTCTTTACTGGATCACGGAGAATCAAAAAAGCGAGATCGATGTCCAAGCGGCCCAAGAAGCGGTCCAGTCTGCGGAAGCTAATAAAAAGTTGATGGAAGCGACCAGTGATCCGCAGCTTCTCGTAGTGGTGCTTCGCGCGCTTTCAAGAGCGAACACGGCTCTAGAATTGGCCCGTCTGTATCACTCGGCCGTCTCGCGTAAATTGGAAGATTGGAGCGCGCAACTTTCGCAGGGGAATTCGTCGGCGCATCAGGAACTTCTAGCTATTCTCAAGCCTGATAAGCAAGAAAAAACCGTTGTTAAGCAAAGTGCTGCTGCTTCTTCTTCGAAGTATCACATGCCGGGCATTTCACTTGCCATTGGTGAAGGGTGGACGGGGGGACCGGGATTTAAGCAATGGCAAACCGCGTTTACAGGCGATTATTCCTGGGAAAATAAAGCGGCACAAGTTTCTGGTTCACCGGATCAATTATTGAAGTCGGTTTCTGCTGCAGAACAGAAGGCGGTTCTGGATCTGAATATTTCGACGACGGAAGATGCCCGGCGCCTTGCCAAACAAATAGCGGGCGAATGGGCCAAACAACATTATGCTATTCCGGAAATAAGACGACGTTTTCTGAATGTGAATAGCGGTTCAGTGAACGGTTATTTTTCTCCATTATCTCTTAATTTCCCCGACGATGTTGTCGGTGCTATAGGTAAGAAAGGAGTTGCCGGGAAAATCACGATCAGTTTTGGCCGCCATAAAAAACAAATAGAACATTATCTTGCAAGCGCTAAAGATTTTGTCGAGTATCAGCGTGCGCTCAAAGAAAATGAAGCCTTCGTACAACTCGATCAATACGTCCAAAGGCGCAGGGCTCTTTTCCAGGAGATCGCAGCTATCGAGGAAATCTTGAACGCGGGCAGGTCTTTGCCGGCGGGCCTTATCAACGCAGCGAATCGCCACAAAGAACTTTTAGAGATGCTGGATAACAATAGCAACAACCTTGTCGATTATTTGAAAAAGAATGGTGTTGCCGCTTCTTCATCCGCTTTGACCAAGGCTCCGGATGGCGCGCGGCTCGCTCAACTCCTTGCTGAAATTGAAAAATCTATTCGCAATACCACATTTAGGGATCGGTTGTCGCCTTACCAACGCTTTGCGGCACGACTATCGGTTCCTTCTTTTCAGGGAAGTGGAAAATATCGTCAGCGCGGCTTACTTTTGCAATCATCTCAACATTTTAGGAAGCTTGTGTCAAAGGAGGCTTATTGGACGGGATTGAGAAATGAGTTGCTTAGGGCCCCACGCCCTGGAGAAGAACGAAGTTCAAATAAAAACCGCGTCCGTATCATCTCGCAAACATTTACGGTCAGTGAGTTTCGTGATTGGCTAAGGGGTAATTTGTCCTATGCCGCGCAGATATTTACGGCGAACGAGCTTGGAGACTGGCTGAACGCCAATTTGCCGTATGCCGGAGCGGATAACCTTATTTTCATTTTAGGAGACGTCACCGAGGGTGAAATGTATTCGCCGTATTTGGAAAAAGGCAAATTTCTTGAAACGTTTCGTTGGACGGAGAAGCCTCTTGTAATCAACCTGAAATCAGGCGGTTCAAAAAAAGCGCTGGAGGCGGCTTTAAACGAAATTCGCGGATTGGGTTTTCATTTTCAAGTCAGTCTTGTTTACAATTCTTTAAGCGGGTTTTACCTCAGCGTCGAAAGGTCTTCGGCACCGGCAGAGAAGGTTGGCGCACGGTTGACTGTGGTCAATTGGTCGAATGTTCTTGCTGCGGCAATCTTCTTCGCACTCACATCGTTTCTAAGCGCGCCCGTTTCAAGCGCGGCGACGGTGGGGTATAAAACTTCGACTCTCGAAAGAGATCTTCTGGCTGCGGTGCAGGAAATAGATCACGAAGGGGCCGGTTTTGAGGGAACATTGAAAGATTTTGTTGATGCGCTCATTGCCAATTCAAAAAATCTCGACAGGGAAAATGTCCGGAAAGATATACAAGGCAAATGGGATCTTTTAAACCAAAAGCTCGGAAAGCAGAGACTCGACGCTTCTTTCGGGTTTAAGCGCGATAAAAAAACCGGCGAATACTATCCCGTGTTCAGCTCATCCGAGCATATTTCGCATTTTCGAACGACAAGAAATGAAGCTCTTCGAATATTTCTTTGGTACAAAGATTCAAGCAGTCTTGTTCGATACTTGAAATATTTGGAACTTCAAGCCAAAGGAGCAAGACTTTCCATAGTCCATTGGTTCAAAATCATGGGTGTTCCGTCGTTGGTTTTGTTATCGGCACTGCGGGCGAGTATTTATCTTGTCTCCGCGCAAACGGCGATTCAATCGATAAACGATGCAAAACAAAGTTCTTCCACGAAAGACTTAAGCCAACGCATCGATGAACTTCAGAGAGAGCTGGGTGTGATCGACTGGAAAGGAACTGTATCCGAATTTCATAAAAAAATTTCGGACGAGATGAAACGCCGCCGAACGGGATCCAAGCAAGCGTCCGTCGATGAAGGTCTCTCCGAAGACAACGCGCGCATCGCGTTCGTCAGCCGTCTATTTATGACGGGAGAAAATATTTTTTTGGACGATCAGCTAAAATTAACGGGAGTGATAAAAAAAATTCTCAAGATACGTAGAGAGGTGCGGCTTATAGGACATCAGAGTAAAGTGGTCTCGGTCGCCGATATGAATTTCGGTAGTTTTGACTTAATAAAAAATAAATTGAAACATCTCGAAAAGGAGGTCCAAAAAGCCGCATTTCAGGCAGAAAAATTCCCCCAAGCACTGTTGGAACTTCCGGAGCCTGATAATGACGGCAAAATTGTGCTGATTGAGGACAAGAATATCGTGATTGTCCTTCGGAAAGCCGGCCCTCAGAGTAATATTTTAATACAGGAGGAATGGTCGAGCATCCAAAGTAATCCTGCCCAATTGAAGGGTTTTTTCGCCAGTTCGAATTCCGACTGGAAGGTTGTTCATCAAACTAAACAAATTGAGATTCAGGGGAGCCGTCATGTTTTAATTCATCTTCAAAAAGAAGAGATGGCTGGAGAAAATCACGCCTCGAAAGTTTATCACGAAACGCAAAACAAGCTTCGTCCAAATAAAGACGGCTCCCGGCTCGCCTCGGTCATTCAGCGATTACAGGCAAGTTCCGATAAATTGATGCGTGAACGGGTCATTATCGGCGTTGAAGCCCGAAATCAAGACGAGTTCTTAGAAAAAAAAAGGGTTCTTGCGGTCGCGCTTCGTGAGCATTTTGGATCCGATGCCTCGAAATGGTTCAAGATAGTTAAAGCTGATGATGCCTCCGAGTTTCTACGCCACGGATATTCTTATGCTGCGTTTATTGGAGCCGATTTGAATCCAGCCGATGAGAATATCCTGGCAGCGGTTATGCGCGATTCACGGATGATCCATGAGCGAAGATTGGAGGAATGGCATGAAAGGGAAAGTGCCGTCGCCGAATTTGTGTCTGCTGTTTTGACAAATGCGGTTGAAAATAACGGCCGCGTGCCCGTAGAAATTTTGCAAACGGTCGAAGAAAATATTCGATTGAAAGAGCCTTTACCCTTGAGTGTCGTGCGCTATAATTTTGGCGCTTATTTATCGGACGGGCTGGTTGACGTGCCACGGCCGGTTCAGATCACCATAGATCGAAATGAATTATCCAATAAACTTGGAAAAGCATTTTCCGGATTATTCGCCGTGGAGAGCGGCAAAAAAGAGCGGATCCATTACGCGCGTCAAATATTGTCCTTAGCGGCTCCTTATTTATCCGGCACCAGAAATGCAGCGGAGCTGGCCGATATCTTGGCGAATGCCGCCGCTAATTCCTACAAGATACTTTTCAAACAGCAAAATACTTTACAAGTTCCAAAAGAAGTCATCGGAAAAACCGGAGTTGTCATTTTTGATGGTGTCATCGGCCGATTCGCTGAGTCCGAAGAGCTTTACCGCTCAGAAGAAAAGGCCTTCCATCAAAAGGCCTTGGATCTCAATTTGCCTGTGGCAATGTACCGTGCCTCATTATATGATGGAGATAGACTGTTAAGAGAGGGGGGTACAATCAAGGTTCCCACAAACTGGACGTTTGAAACGATTTCTACCGCTCTCAAAAAAGAGCTAGGACTTGAAAAATTGTCGCTCATCACCGATTT
>OBEQ010373580.1_pt1 | contig 10773 bp, 9 predicted proteins | sample 1670901 | NCBI WGS metagenome assembly OBEQ01 (sample SAMEA104232315, study PRJEB22302) | groundwater metagenome | biome: forest; feature: aquifer; material: groundwater | place: USA | collected 2011-08-07 | depth 5.4 m | reverse complement strand
GGCCGCGTTGATGTTGGCGATGGCCCTGGCCCCGGTGATCACGAACACGAGGGAACTGGCCGCGAGTTGATACTTCTCGAGCAGGCTACGCAACAGTGGCGCCAGGTTTTCGGCATCCAGTGAATGGCCGGAGATATTGATGGTAAAGGTCGCGCCGCCGCCGAGCTTATTCAGTTCCGAAAGTTTTTTCACGGCATTCGTCAGCACCCAGGTGTCGATCTGGTGCATGAGACCGAAACGCTCCGCGGTCGGCAGAAACGCGCCCGGATAGACGATTTCGCCGCGCGGGTTCACCAGCCGGACCAGCACTTCGTAGTGCGGCGCGGTGTGCGGGGATGTCCGTGACATCTGCTGCCAGAGGTTGGTCGTCTGGCCCGAAACTTTCCCCCTGTCCAGACCGGCAAGCGCCAGGATCGGCTGATAGTGCAGCACGAAGTTGTCGTCGCGCAGGGCATCCTGCAGGCGCGCCGACCAGCCGAGCTCGAGGTTCATCGCCACCTTCTGGTCGTTCTCCGCGCAGTACAGGTGCGTCTGGTTACGGCCCTTGCCCTTGGCGATGTAACAGGCGATGTCGGCATTGGCGAGGGCATCGCCGGGTGTGGGCGTGTTCCGGTCGATCAGCGTCACCCCGACGCTGCCGTTCACCTTGTAGTTGCGGTTGCCATACATGAAGGTGTACTGGTCGAGAATCTCGCGGAAGCTCTCCGCGGTGGCAAAAACCCTTTCCCGGTCCACGTTGTGCATCAGGATGGCGAACTCGTCGCCGCCGAGGCGCGCGAGCATGTCGGAATCGCGCAGGCGCGATTGCAGTTGCTGGCTGATTTCCATGAGCAGCCGGTCTCCGGCCGCGTGTCCGGCGGTGTCGTTGATGTACTTGAAGCGGTCGAGATCGAGGTAGACGAGCGTGCTCACTTCCTCGCTGCGTTTCAACCGGCTGACCTCGCTTTCCAGTTGCTTCTCGAAACAGCTGCGATTGTACAGCTTGGTCAGCGGGTCGTGGTTGGCCTGCCACAGCAACTCACGCTCGAGGATGCGTCGCTCGGTGATATCGCGGAACGCCACCACCGAGCCCTCGAGTAGCCCCTCGATCTGCATCGGGTACACCGTGCATTCCACCGGGATCGGCATGCCGGATTTGTGCCAGAACACCGTGGACCAGGCGTGCAGTTCTTTGCCGGCACGGTAGGCCTGCTGCAGCAGACAATCCTCCGATGGATTGGCGGTCCTGTCTTCATGCGTGTGATGGAACATTTTATGCGCCGCACGACCGATGAGATGGTCTTCATCGCCATAACCCAGGATATTGCGTGCGGCGGGATTGATGAAAGTAATCTGCCCGGAGCGGTTGACGCCGTAGACGCCGTCGCCCACGGAACCCAGGATACCCGCCAACCGCTGATGTTCCGCCGCCATCCGCTTGCGCACACGCACCGCGCGACTCATGGCGGCAAGGCGCGCCAGAAACAGGTCGTTGGCTTCGGACTTGAACATGCCCTCCATGGCCCCAGCCTCGAGCGAGTCACGAATTACTTCCTCCCGATAGCTGCCGGTGATAATGGCGACGGTGATATCCGCCGTCAGCGGATGCTCGCGCAATTGCCGGCACAGGACATCGCCTTTCCTGTCGGGCAGGGAATAATCGGCTATGGCGATATCGTACGGATGCTGTTTCGCCTTCTCCATGGCCTCGGTGGCGGACGCGGCCGTGTCGACTTCATAGCCGTGCCGCATCATCAGCTTTCTGAAGGAAGCACGCACCGTGGACGAATCATCGACAAACAGCACACGGATATGCTGAGTATCGGATTCCATCCGCTCGCGTTTCGCGGAGACAGTCAACAGTTTCGAAAGACAATCGATGCAATCGGTGTGGTCTTCCCACAACAGCAACGCCGTGCGTGCGCGTCGGGTGGTCCAGTCGAGCAGGGATGTATCGGTGGCGTGGGCCAGCACGAGTACGGGGAGGTCGCGGCAATCCGGCAGGCGCAGGCGCATCAGCAGTTCATTGGCGTGCCGGTCGGGTTCGGCAGGATGGCCCAAAATCACCGCCGCGTACTGGCGCACGGGATTCCGATCCTTCAAACGTTCCAGAGCTTCTTCGTAGGTTGTCGCAGAGGTGACGGTATAACCACTCGCCTTCAGCAGCCGGTGCACGGCATGCTGCAGTGTCGCGGACAGCTCGATGATCAGAACAGGGTGCACTTCATTCTTGCCTCGGAACATCCCTATCCTGATTGAAAGACGAATCGCCCGGCCGCTTGAATTCCGCCAGGTGCCCCACATCATGCCGCCGGATTCGCCGGCCTATTAAGATACTTCAGCGCTTGTCCCGGTATTTTCTTGTTATAATTGCTTGATTAGGCGTGCATTTTATGTGCCAATCCGCAGGCCCTTGTTTCGGCCTGAAAAATTCCGCGGACCGCCGGTGAAAGTTGCCGTATCGCGACACTTTTCGACGACGCTCCTGACAAAATTGCGGCACAACGACGCTAGCCTGAATCACCCAATGGCAAAAATTCTTTACTTCGCGAATCTCGTGGACAAACTCGGATCTTCCTCCGAGGAAGTAAGCCTGCCCGCATCCATCACTGACGTGCGTGCGCTGCTTGCCTGGCTGCGCGAACGCGGCGGGCACTGGGAAACAGCGCTGAAGGAACACATGGTACAAGTAACCGTCAATCGCCAGTTCGCCGCGCTGGAAACCTCGCTAAACAATACTGCGGAAATCGCCATCGTTCCGGCGCGTCCCGGATAAACGTTTCCGTCGCATCGACTTATTCAGTTTCACGCCAAGTAACACGTTCAACTATATGAATGACTGTGCGTTTCTCCACACGCCTGTGCGACGTTTATTCTTACATGTGTCTGCTACTCTTAGCCTTAGTATCAGAGCAACTTCGCCGTCACGGAACGGCCGATCATGGAATCACGAATGCACGAACGTCTGATCAAGCTCGCCAAAACCTCCGAGCAGGAGATGAACCTGGCGGAAGCAGCGCTGCTTATAGCGATGGATGAATACCCCGGGCTGGACGTGGACGCCTACCTGCGGCAGCTCGATGAACTGGCCACCAGCGTGCAGGAGAGGCTGCCCGCGCAGGCCGGTCTCGAGGATACCCTGGTGACCCTCAATCAGTTCCTGTTCGTGGAACAGGGCTTCTCCGGGGATACCGACGATTACGACGATCCGCGCAACAGCTTTCTCAACGAAGTACTGGACCGCAAGCGCGGTATCCCGATCACGCTCTCCATCCTTTACATGGAAGTCGGTCGGCGCCTGGGTTTGCCGCTCAAAGGCGTGTCTTTCCCCGGCCATTTCCTGGTCAAGTTTTCCACGCGTGAAGGTGAAGTGGTGCTGGATCCTTTCTCCGGCGGCAGCCTGATGAGCAAGGAAGACCTGGTCGAAATGCTCGAGGAAACCTACGGAGCGGCGGCCGACACCGCGAGCGCGCCACTTGAGCGTCTGCTCACTGCGGCCGGCAAGAAGGAAATTCTGGTGCGCATGCTGCGCAATCTCAAAGGCGCGTATTTGCGACGTGAGCGATATGAAAAAGCACTCACCGTCATTGACCAGATTCTATTGATTCAGCCTGATCAACCGGACGAGATCCGCGACCGCGGCCGCATCTATGAGCACCTCGAGTGCTTCCGCGCGGCGCTGGAGGACTATCAATCCTATCTGACGCTGCGGCCCAGCGCGGGCGATGCGCCCGATGCACACCGACGCATCGCTGAATTGAAGCAAATCGTCGCCAACCTCAACTGATTTTCCGTCACATGGATGCTCGACCCGAACCCGCCCGGGATGGTGCTGCTGCTGCAGAACCGCCCTGGTTTGTCTATATCCTGGAATGCCGCGATGGCTCGTTCTCCACCGGCGTCCCCAATAATCTCGAGCGCCGCCAGCATCAGCACAATGAAGGTACGGCATCGCGGTACACCCGTAGCCGCCGTCCGGTCACCCTGCGCTACCAGGAGCTCTGCGGCAGCCGATCCCAGGCACTGATCCGCGAATGCCCGCTGCGACTGCTCTCGCGCAAGGCAAAAGAAGAGCTCGTCAAGCGCGGGCGGTAAACACGCCGGGATCGGATTCCGCTAAATCGTTCGCTGAAACACCAGATCCCATATCTGGTTACCCAGTTTGCGTCCACGCTGCTCATAACGGGTCTGTCCCCGTGACACTATCATCGCCTTGAATTCATCGAGCCCGCTCACCTCGACCAGCCCCGGTGTGCGCGACAGTACAGAAACCATGTGTTCGGCGTAATCCTTCCAATCCGTGGCAAAATGGATATAGCCGCTTGGTACAAGCTTGCGCATCACCAGCGCGGCAAAATCGGGCTGAACCAGGCGGCGTTTGTGATGTCGTTTCTTCGGCCAAGGGTCGGGGAAAAAAAGATGTACGCCGGAAAGCGATGCCTCGGGGATCTGCGCGGTCAGAACTTCCTTGGCATCGGCCAGCATCACCCGCACATTCGATATTTCCAATGACTCGAGCTTGCGCAGCAGGTTGCCGATACCGGGTCGATGTACTTCAATACCAATATAATTATATTCCGGATGCGCCTCCGCCTCGGCAACCAGCGCGTCGCCATTGCCAAAACCGATCTCGAGTATCACCGGCGCGCGCCGGCCAAATATAACGGCATACTCGATCGGTACATCACCCGTCTCGACACTGTAGCGCGGCCACAAATCTTTGAGCGCACGCTGCTGCGCCGGCGTGATGCGTCCTTCGCGACGCACGAAACTGCGAATCGACCGGCGCTTGTCAGGCTCGGACACGAAAAGAAAAAACCGAACTCACAGGATTATTACGGCGGCATGAAACCATTTGAACTGTCCCCACAGGAAATTATGGCTCGTGGCCTCGGGTCTGATCTGATCATGCCGCCACAATAATCGGAAATCTTAATGAATTTTCGTTATTGACCCGGCACGACCCTGCTCTCACGGTCGCCCTGTGGCAATGGCCGGGCCTGTCTCTTTTCAAGAACAATCGTGCCGGGTCAATAACAGGATCTTTCAGGATTCACAGGATTAATTCTTTAAAGTTTAAATCTTGTTAATCCTGTCCAGTTAATTGATTTTCAGAAAAACGTCCCGCCGAGCGGCGAGGACGGCGAGCCGTACTGCTTGCGCGGCATGCGCCCGGCGAGATAGGCCTCGCGCCCGGCTTCGACCGCCTTTCGCATCGCCTGCGCCATGAGCACCGGGTTCTGCGCCGCGGCAATCGCGGTGTTCATGAGCACGCCGTCGCAACCCAGCTCCATCGCGATGGCAGCATCACTCGCCGTGCCCACGCCCGCGTCCACCAGAACCGGCACCGTGGCCTCCTCGACGATGAAGCGGATGTTGTACGGATTGCGGATGCCCAGTCCCGAACCGATCGGCGCCGCGAGCGGCATCACGGCAACGCAGCCCATTTCAGCGAAGCGCCTGGCCACGATCGGATCGTCGTTGGTGTACACCATGACCTTGAAACCGTCGGCGATCAGCGTTTCAGCCGCCATCAGGGTCTGGGGAATATCCGGGTACAGGGTCTTTTCGCTCCCCAGCACCTCCAGCTTCACGAGTTCGTGCCCGTCGAGCAGTTCGCGCGCGAGCCGGCAGGTACGCACCGCGTCTTCGGCGCTGTAGCAGCCCGCGGTATTTGGGAGATAGGTATATTTCGACGGCGGCAGCGTATCGAGCAGACTCGGCTCGTTCGGGTTCTGGCCGATATTGGTGCGCCGCACCGCGATGGTGATGATCTGCGCCCCGCTCGCCTCCACGGCGCGCCGGGTTTCCTCGAGATCCTTGTATTTGCCGGTGCCCACCAGCAATCGCGACGAGTATGTCCGACCCGCGATCGTCAGCGGATCATTTGTTCTGGAGCGGATTGTCTCAGCTGTTACTGCCATGCACGACACCTCCGAAAACTTTTTGGAAAACCGACAGGCCTTGCTGTCGGTGTCCGGCGGCATTCGCGGCCGGTCGCATCCCCACGCTACGCGTGTGGCCCCTGCTCCCTGCTCATGCCGCCACCTCCAATTGCAAACACTACTTCGACGCGATCATTCTCATTCAACTGAAATTCGCCGTGCCGGCTGCGTGGCACGATTTCCCGGTTGACCTCAACCGCCACGCGCCGTTCGCCAAGGCCCATGTCCTGCAACAGTGCCGAGACCGTCAGCGGCGCCTTGAAACTCTTTTCCTGACCGTTGAGCATGATCTTCATGACTGTGAATAAACATTCGAAAAACAGGCGTATCCGGGCTTTCGGCCCGGTTATTGTAATCCCGGCTCTGGAATAACGCACGCCGGCACGGCGCGCGATCAAAAAAGCTCGATGTCGCCCGTGGCCACCGTCACCGGGGCAAGTTTTCCTTCCGCCACCAGCGCCTCGTAGCAACATACCTGGTTGCGGCCATTTAGTTTGGCGTGGTACAGCGCCTTGTCGGCCCGGTTGATAATCGTGTCCACGCTCTCACCGGGGGCAATGCACGCCACACCGATACTCACGGTCTTGCAGCCTAGCTGCGGGAATTCGTAGGCCTCCAATGTCCGCCTAAATGACTCCAGCACAGCCACGGAAGCCTCAGGCGTCATGCCGAACAACACCACGGCAAACTCTTCGCCGCCATAACGGAACATCATGTCCTGGTGCCGAAACGCGCGACTCATGAGTCGCGCGAACTGCACCAGCACTTCGTCACCGTAAAGGTGACCGTACTTGTCATTTACCATTTTAAAAAGATCGATGTCCAGCAGCGCCAGGCAGTTCTGCTGCGCGTCCACATTCGGATGCGCGCGCCGGTCCCGATGGCCAGCATTGAGCACCAGATGCTTGATGCGTTCGTCGAACGACTGACGGTTATGCAGGCCGGTCAGTCCGTCCAGTTCATTGCGCGAGAGCAGGTACAACTGGTTGCTGAATATCTGGAGAAGTCTCGCGAGTACCTCGTCTTCACCGCCCACCTCCTGCATGCCTTCGATCACCAGCATCGCTGTGACATGACCCACACCGATGATGGGCAGTATCAGTCGGCGGCCCTGCATGCCTGGCAATTTGCGGCTGACGCGATCTCTGGTGCGTGCGCAGGCCAGCAGATCCCGGTCATAGCGTATAGGCACCGGAACGGACAAAGGTTCGAGCCAGTCGCGCACGACAGCGCTCTGGAGGTTGCTTCCATCCAATTCGTCATTTTTGCTGAAATTTGAAATCGACAACAGCCGGAAGCGTTCCGCGTGCAAATGTTGGCATAAAGAATCGATCAGGGACGTGGTCAATCCCAACGCCTCCCGCTGGCATGTCAGCGCCACAATCGCATCAAGATAACTGATCAATAACGGGTCAGCGTCGTTTTGCAGGCGCGGCTTGATGTATTGGGCTGTCAAGGTAGAATCTCTCCTACCGGCCGATTCGGCTGGTATATTGCATTATCTATGCATAAGCTGGGCCAACGCGGGTGTAGTTCAATGGTAGAACTCTTGCTTCCCAAGCAAGTAGCGTGGGTTCGATTCCCATCACCCGCTCCACCCCATTTTCATCCGGAGTAAAGCCATGAATAAACCCTTAAAAATCCTGGCTATACTGCTGGGCGGATTGTTGGCCCTGCTGGCAATCCTCGCCATCACCCTGACACTGGTCTTCGATCCCAACGAGTACAAGGGAGAAATCATCAAGGTGGTCAAGGACAAAACCGGCCGGGAACTGCGTATCGAGGGAAAGCTCGGCTGGTCATTTTTTCCCTGGATCGGTATCGAGACCGGCAAGCTCGAGCTGGGCAACGCCCCCGGATTCGGCACCGAACCCTTTGCGCGCATCGACGCCGCCGGCGCCAAGGTGGAACTGCTGCCGCTACTGCGCAGGCAAGTGGTTGTCGACACTGTTTTTCTCGACAGCCTGAAACTCAATCTGGCACGCAACGCTGCGGGCAAAACCAACTGGGACGACCTGGTCAAGCCGCCCACGGCGGAACCAGCCGCCGAGAAGACCGCCCCGGGCAAGGAACCCGGCATCGGCGGCATCAGTGTCAACAAGATCGATATTCGCAAGGCAGACCTCACCTGGAAAGATCAGAAGAACGGCGCGCAATACGCCGTGCACAACCTCGACTTCAATACCGGAAAAATTGTCGTGGGCAAACCGGTGGATATTCATCTTTCTTTTGATCTGGAGAGTGGCCAGCCGCCGCTCCGTACGCGCGTGGACCTGAAGTCGCGGATGAGTCTCGACCTCGAGGCCCAGACACTGGATGTCGACAGCCTCACCCTGGCATTGGGAGATCTCGCGCTGCAAACCAATTTCAAGGGTACGCATATTTTCGACGCGCCGGCTGTGAGCGGCGCGCTCGAAATCAGTCCTTTCAACCCGCGCGCGCTTATGGACAAACTGGGCGTGAAAGTTGAAACGGTCGGCAAGACGGCGCTCACCAAACTTTCGCTCAAGACAAAGTTTTCCGCAACGTCCGACAGCCTCGAGCTGAAGGACCTGGCCATCAATCTCGATGCCAGCCGCTTGAACGGCTCACTGGCGGTGCGTCACTTCACCAAACCTGCCTATCAGTTCGATCTCGCGCTCGATCAGATCGACCTGGACAGCTATCTCCCGCCGGCACCGCCGGCCGCCGCATCCGGTACAAAACCTGGTTCGTCAGCGTCCGCCCAACCGGTGGAAGTGCCGCTGTCGGCGTTGCGCGCGCTCGCCGTGCAGGGCAAGTTCCGTATCCTGCAACTCAAGGCGATGAATCTGCATTCGAGCGATGTGCTGATACAGGTCACGGCGGACAACGGCCTGATCACGCTCGGCCCCAATCAGGCCAAGCTCTACAGCGGCAAATATGCCGGCCGCACCACGCTCGACGTGCGCGGCAAGACACCGACACTCGCCATCGATGAATCGGTCAGCAGCGTGGAACTGGCACCGATGCTCAAGGACGCGATGCAGTTCGATAAATTTACCGGCACGGCGAATTTAAGCGCCAAAGTCGCAGCTCAGGGGCTGGATGCCAATCAAATCAAGCAAACTCTCAACGGCACGGCATCATTTGCCGTGCAGAACGGTTCCGTCAAGGGCGTTGACCTGAAGAAAATGACTGACGCCATCAAAAATGCCCAGCACGATAACCTGTTGCAGAAGCTGACGGAGCTCCAGCCGCAGGCTACAGATCAAACGCGATTCACCCAGCTGGGCGGTACCGCGCAGATCAAAAACGGCATCGTCCAGAACAACGATCTCAAAATCCAGAGTCCTGACTTATTGAATGTCGCCGGCAAAGGTTCAGCCGATTTGCCCAAGGAATCTCTGAATTACACGGTCACGGCAGGACAATACGGGGTCATCATGTATGGGCCGTTCTCCCAGCTCAAATTCAAACCGGACCTCAGTGCCGTTGTTAAAGGCAAGGTGGAAGAAAGGAAATCGGAAATAAAAGAAAAGCTGCAGGAAAAGTTTAAAGACAGATTTAAACTTCGTTAACGGGCATGTCGAACGCACGGCGCCACTCAGCGATCTTGCTGGCCACCGGCCTGCTGCTTCCGGCCCTTGCGGCTCCCGCCACCATACTGCGCACCGAGGCCACGCATGACGACGACCGTTACAAACTGACATTCGAAGTGGTTCTCAACGCCGAGCGCGACAAGGTCTGGAACATCATGACCGACTACGATCGCCTGCCGCGGGTATCGAAGGTCATCGTCGAGAGCCGTATCCTGAAGAAGGAGGATGAGAACCGGCATCGCGTGGGTGTCACCTTACATGCCTGTGTCCTGATCTTCTGCAAAACCATGAACAAGGTCGTCGACATCCTGGCTCGGCCGCGGGACGACATCGTGGTGACCGGCGTTCCGGCGCTCAGCGACTTCCGCTATTCCGTCGAGCACTGGCAGGGGTCCGCCGAAGGCGCGAACACACGCCTGCATTACACGGCGGAGATGGTCCCGGATTTTTTCGTCCCGCCGTTGATCGGCCCGTGGATGGTGAAATACTTCCTGAAAAGGGAAATAACCGCCACCGCGATCCAGGTGGAAGCACTCGCCAGTCATGAGTAGTCCTTCCCTCAGCCGGCGGGTGCTCGCATGGTACGATCGCCACGGGCGCAAGACACTGCCGTGGAAACGCAAACGTGACCCCTACCGCATCTGGGTCTCGGAAATCATGCTGCAGCAGACGCAGGTGACCACCGTCATCCCTTATTTCAGTCGTTTCATCGCGCGGTTTCCTGACATTAAGGCGCTCGCGCGCGCAGATCTGGACGAGGTGCTGCATCTCTGGACTGGCCTCGGGTACTACGCCCGCGCACGCAACCTGCACAAAGCGGCGCGGCACATTGTGGCGGAACATGCCAGTGTCTTTCCGCGCCGCTTCGAGGCGGTGACGGATTTACCTGGCATCGGCCGCTCCACCGCCGGCGCCATCCTGGCGCTGACCTTCGGCCAGCGTCATTCGATACTCGACGGCAACGTCAAGCGCGTGCTGACGCGCTATCACGCCATCGATACGCCGCTCAACAAACGCGAGACGGAAGACCGCCTGTGGCAACTGGCCGAAAAACACACGCCACGAAAGCGCGTGGCCAACTACACGCAGGCGATCATGGATCTGGGCGCGACCGTGTGCACCCGCACCAAACCGCGATGCACGGCTTGTCCGCTGCGTACTACCTGCCAAGCCTGTCGGCTCGGCACACCGCAGGATTATCCAGTACGCACAGCTAAGCGCAGCGCGCCGGTCAAGGCCACACGCATGCTCATGATCCGCGACCAACGCGGACGCATCTTGCTGCAACG
>OBEQ012824177.1_pt1 | contig 10774 bp, 10 predicted proteins | sample 1670901 | NCBI WGS metagenome assembly OBEQ01 (sample SAMEA104232315, study PRJEB22302) | groundwater metagenome | biome: forest; feature: aquifer; material: groundwater | place: USA | collected 2011-08-07 | depth 5.4 m | reverse complement strand
GCCCCGAGCGCCGCCGAGATCCCAGGAACCACCTCGAACGGAACGCGAGCCGCCGCGAGCTCCTCAGCCTCTTCGCCTCCTCGCCCGAAAACGTAGGGATCTCCACCCTTCAAACGGACGACCCTCTTGCCTTCCAGAGCGCGCACGACGACGAGAGGATGGATGCGCGCCTCGTGGTGGCGACAGCCCGATGCGCGGCGCCCTACCGCCACGAGCTCCGCATGAGGTGATGCGATCGCCAGAATTTCCGGCGAAACCAGTTCGTCGTAAGCGACGACGTCCGCTTCTGCCAGCACGCGCGCCGCGCGAAGGGTGAGCAAGTCCGGGCTCCCCGGACCCGCCCCCACGAGCCAAACCTTGCCGCGAACAATCGACCTTACGCCGTCCTCTTTCATGCGTTTCATGCGGGTGCAGCCCATCGAGCGGCGCCGAGAGCCTTCCGCTCATTCACAGAACCGAACACACCTTCGCTATAACGACGGAAGGCGGCTACGTCAAACGGCCACTTCTCAACGCTCGTAGACGATGACATTGTGATAGCGCCCCTCGGCGCCACCTGGATTTTCGTAGGCATGCGGCCGATCGGCGGGGAAGGCGATCGAGTCGCCGGCCGCGAGCTCGTACGCCTCATCCGCGACGTGCAGCCGCACCATGCCCGACAAGACGACGAGGAGCTCGTGGGTTCCGGGAGCATGCGGCTCCGAGATGTGCGACGAGCGTGCAGAGAGCCGCAGCTCGTAGAGCTCCACCGTCGGCGAAGCCCCCGCGGGAGCGAGCGCGCGGCTCTCGAGCTTTCCATCGACGGACCTTAGCACCTGGGCGTCGTTGCGCCGCAGCACAGTGACCCCTGGTTTGGGTGCGCCAATGAGCTCGGCGAACGGAATCTGTAGTCCCACCGCGATCTTCCACAACACGCCAAGCGTGGGGTTCGACTTGCATGTCTCGATCTGGGACAAGGCCGCCCGGCTAACCCCGGAGGCCTGTGCCAAGTCATCGAGCGACATGTGCCGCGCCTTGCGCCGCTGGCGCAAATTCTCCGCCACACCGCGTCCCAGCTCCGCCGCGCCAACGTCGTCGCCAGGAGCCGCAACAGCGCGCGGCGTAGCCGACGATTTCGACACATTCCCCTTGCGTGCTGCCACGCGGACCTCCACTATAAAAGACAGGTGAACATCATAGCGAACAACGGAACAGCCACCAGCGCGACCGTAACACGCCCACCTCCCGGCGTGCGCCCCCATGGCGGGCGCCTGATCAATCGTTTCGTTTCTTCCCATGAAGGCGCGGACTTACTGGCGCGAGCTGCGGAATTGCCGCGCATCGCCCTGGACGAGCGCGCGGCGGCAGACGCCGAGCTCATCGCGACCGGGACGCTCTCGCCGCTCTCCGGCTTCGTTCGCAAGGCGGAATACCTTTCCGTTATTCAAGACATGCGCCTTCCAGGCGGCCTGGTGTTCTCGATGCTGGAGCGCAAGGACGAGCTCGGCGTTGGCGGCCGAATTACGCTCGCGCGCCGAACCATAGCTCGCCAGTTCCCCCAGTATCATCGCGACCCCAGAGAGGTCCGGGCGCTCATTGCCGAGCGCGGATGGCGCCGAACGGTCGCCTTCCAGACACGGAACCCCGTACTGAAACGGCAACCGTAGAGGACGAGAGGATGTCGAAGAGCACCAAGACGGGTTCGGGCGCGGTCGTGTGGTTTACCGGTCTTTCGGGCGCGGGCAAGAGCACTCTTGCCAAAGCATTGATTGTCGAGCTCCGCGCCGCCGGCAAAAAGGTGGAGGTGCTCGACGGCGACGTGGTCCGCACGCACCTCTCCAAGGGGCTCAGCTTCTCGCGCGAAGATCGCGATGCGAACGTCGCGCGCATCGCGTTCGTGGCGCACCTACTTGCGCGAAACGGCGTCTTCGTGCTCGTCGCAGCCATCTCCCCTTTCCGCTCGGCGCGCGACGCCGCGCGACAAACCATCGGGGACTTCATCGAAGTGCACGTTGCACCGCCGCTCGAGGAGTGCATCAAGCGGGACGTTAAAGGTCTCTACCAAAAGGCACTCGCTGGAGAAATCGCCCAGTTTACCGGCGTGAGCGATCCCTACGAGGAACCGCTCTTCCCCGAAGTGCATCTCGATACCAGCAGCCTCTCCATCGAAGAAGGCGTGGCGCATATCACGCACAAGCTTCGCGAGCTCGGCTACCTTGATACACTCGACGAATCGAAGTCTGCCCAGCAGGGCCTCCGCTAGAGAGGACGACATGTCCACCGTTGAACAACGCTCTTTTCTGCCTCGTTTCAGCGAGCGTCGCGACATCGACGAGTTCGTCGAGAAGCTCGAGGCCTTCGAGAAGGGCGAGATCGGTCCCGACCAGTTTCGCGCATTCCGTCTGCTTCGCGGCGTGTATGGGCAACGCCAAGACGGCGTTCAGATGCTCCGCGTGAAGATTCCCTTTGGGCGGGTCGGGCGCGGGGAGCTCGACGCCTTGGCCGACGTGGCGGATCGCTACTCGCGAGGCTTCGGCCACGTGACCACGCGCCAGAACGTTCAGCTTCATTTCCTCAAGATGACCGACGTAGAGGCCGCCATGAATCGCCTCGACGAAGCGGGGCTCACCACGCGGGAAGCGTGCGGCAACTCCGTGCGCAACGTCACCGCCTGCGAGCACGCTGCCGTCTCGAAAACGGCGGCTTTCGACGTGACACCGTACGCCGAAGCGGTCGTTCGTCTTTTCTTGAGGCATCCGCTCTCCTCGAGCCTTCCACGAAAATTCAAAATCGCGTTCAGCTGCAGCTCGGACGACTGCGCCAAAGCGCACATCCACGATCTCGGCTTCATCGCGCGCGTCGAAAACGGCGAACGCGGCTTCAAGGTCGTGTGCGCCGGCGGTCTATCGACTTCGCCGAGAGCCGCCATCACGCTGCACGAGTTCGTGCGCGCGGGCGAGATCGGACGCGTGGGCGAGGCCATCGTTCGTTTGTTTCATGCGCATGGCAATCGCGAGAACAAAGCACGCGCCCGCCTCAAGTACGTGGTGAAGAAGCTCGGCGAGCAGGGCTTCCGCGACAAGTACACGGAGATTCGCGCGGAGGTCGACCGCGAGGCGGCCGCGGAGCTCACCGTTGTGGAACCGCCGACCGTGCGCCCCGCTCCGCCGGTGACCCATCCAGAAGCGACCGATCGCGCACCGGGCTATCTCGCCTGGCGCGCGTCGAACGTCATCGACCAAAAACAGCCGGGATACGCGGCCGTTTACGTGCGACTGCGCCTCGGTGACATCACGTCGAGCGAGATGCGCACCCTCGGACGGATCATCGAAGATTTCGGGGATGGGACGTTGCGGCTCACCATCGACCAGAATCTCCTCCTCACCTGGATCGATCGCAAATCCCTCCCCGCTCTTTATCGTGAGCTCCACGCGATCGGGCTCACTCGCCTCGACATCCACAGCGCGCGCGACGTCACGTCTTGTCAGGGCGCCGACACATGCAACCTGGCCGTGACCTCATCGCGACCGCTCGCGGCGGCCATCATGGAGCGGTTGGAGAAAGAGAGCCTGCGGGAGCTCTCCGCCATCGCGTCGACGGTGATCAAGATCAGCGGGTGTCCGAACAGCTGCGGTCAGCATCACATCGCCGATCTCGGCTTTCACGGCGGCGCAAAGACGGTCGGTGGTGTCACCGTGCCGGTCTATCAGCTGCACCTGGGCGGCGGTTGCGACTCAAACGGCGCGCGCTTCGGCAGGCAGGTGGTCAAGCTCGTTGCCCGGCGAGTGCCCGAGGCAGTCGTGCTGCTCCTTCGGCTTTACGAGCAGAGCCACGCCCCGGACGAGACGCCGGCCACGTTCTTCCAACACGTCGATCCGAAGCGCGTGCTCGAGGTGCTCGCGCCTCTTCTGGGCCCCCCCACGTCGGGCGACGACGCCGACGTCGGCCAGTCGGAGGGCTTCCTGCTGCACACCGGGGCGGGCGAATGCGCCGCCTGACGGCGGCCGACATAACGCTTCACAACCCACGCCTCGAGGCACAAACCCCAGAGCAGCGGCTGGCCTTCGCCGTCGAGACGTTCGGCGATCGACTTCTGTTCACGTCCTCGTTCGGAGCAGGCAGCGGCGTGCTGCTTCACCTCTGGAGCCGGGTCGCACCTCACTTGCCAGTTGTCTTTCTCGATACGGGATTTCTGTTCGAAGAGACACTGCTCTACCGCGATGCACTCGCCAAATTGCTCGGCCTGTCCGTGGAAATCGTACGGCCGTCCGTTTCAAAAGAGGCTTTCTTGTTCGAGTGGGGGCAGGACATCTACCGAACAAATCCGGACTTCTGCTGCGCCAACAACAAAGTCGAGCCGCTTCGGCCACGCCTCGCCGAGGCCGATGGATGGATCTCGGGCCTAAGGCGCGATCAGAGCGCCACTCGCGCCGACACACCCATCCTACTTTTGGGCGAGGACGGCGTGTGCAAAGTGCACCCACTCGCCACCCTGACGGCAAAAGAGGCCGCGGAGTACTTGGAGACGCACGGAATCCCGGAGCATCCTCTTCGGGAGCAAGGCTACGCGTCCATCGGCTGCGCCCCCTGCACACGCCCCATCGGCCCGGGAGAAGACGAACGCGCGGGGCGCTGGGCGGGGACTTCGAAGACCGAGTGCGGCTTGCACACCAGTCTCGTCAGAAAGCGGCCTCGTGATTCTGCGTGGCCGAAGGCGTAAAGCTCCCATCAGGCGCGCGGAAGCCAGGCATCGAGATCCGCGAGGGCCCGTTCGGCCATGGCGGCGTACCGGTCACGTTTTTTGAGCCGCCGATCTCCCAGCGGAGGCAGGCACGCCCACGTGATGTTCGAGGGTTGGAATTTCGGCTGTGGACGCATGACGTGCGTTCGGATGCCACCGAGGGCGGTCGTTTCGGGCGGTGGGTCGATGGCGCGCCCGGAGAGAGCCTGCGCGAGCATCACCGCGCACACGAAACCGCCCGCGCAGCTCTCGACGTAGCCCTCGACGCCGGTGATTTGTCCCGCCAGAAATACGCCGGGAAGCGCCCGGAGCTGCATGCGATCGTCCAAGAGCTTCGGCGAATCCACGAAGGTATTCCGGTGCACGCTGCCGAAGCGCAAGATCTCGCAGTCTTCGAGGCCCGGAATCATGCGAAAGACGCGCACCTGCTCGCCGTAGGTCATTCGTGTCTGAAAACCGACGATGTTGTAGGCCGTCATGGCGTGATCCTCGGGCCGAAGTTGCACGACGGCGTAGGGCCTCTTGCCGATGCGCGGATCGGTGAGACCAACAGGCTTCATCGGACCGAAGGCAAGCGTCTTTTCGCCTCGCGAGGCCATCACTTCGATGGGGAGACATCCTTCGAAGTACTTCGCCTCTTCGAACGCGCGAGGCTCGACTTTCTGAGCGCCCACGATGGCCCTGACGAATGCGTAGTACTGGGCTTCGTCGAAGGGGCAGTTGACGTACGCTTCGTCGCCGAGCGCCGTCGCGTCGCGCTCACCTTCCGCCCCTTTTCCCCAGCGTGACTGCTTGAACACGCGGGACCATTCGATCGAATCGGCCGCGATGATGGGGGCGATCGCGTCGTAGTACGCGAGGTGCTCGCCTCCGATCGCGCGCGCCAGATCGCTGGCCAGCGCATCGCCGGTGAGGGGACCTGTGGCGAGGATGACGGGCGCATCGGGCCGAGCGTCAGGAATGCGCTCGACGATCTCCGCGCGGCGCCGGATGAGCGGGTGCGCCTCGATGCGCTCGGTCACCCGTGCGGCAAACACGTCGCGATCGACGGCGAGCGCGCCACCCGCGGGGACGCGCGCCGCATCTGCACACTCGAGCACCAGGGAACCGGCGCGGCGCAGTTCTTCTTTGAGCAGCCCGACGGCGTTCACCAGGGCAGCACCGCGCATGGAGTTCGAGCAAACGAGCTCGCACAGGGCGTCGCTCGTCTGTGCGGGCGTTCTGGCGAGGGGCTTCTGCTCGACGAGTTCCACCTCGACGCCGCGTTTTGCCAGCTGCCACGCGGCTTCACACCCGGCGAGACCAGCACCGATGATCCTTACTGATGCCACAAACACTCCTATTCGCCTACCTGGGATCGCAGTCACTTCTCTATCCAACGAACCCGTCATTCGTTCGATGTTACTCTACGGTATCCGGAATCCGGACCGCTCCAATCGAATGAGCAACCCGAACGAAGTCCCCGTCAAGCCTGGCGACGTGCTCGACGGAAAGTACCGTGTCGAGCGCGTTCTGGGGTCGGGGGGCATGGGGGTCGTCGTGCAAGCTCGGCACATCGACCTCAACACGCGCATCGCCATCAAATTCATGCTGCCGGAAGCGCTCCAGGACCCCGAGAGCGTGGCCCGCTTCCAGCGCGAAGCGCGCGCTGCCGTTCGCTTGCGCAGCGAGCACACCGCGCGAGTCCTCGACGTCGGCCGCTTGAGAAACGGCGCACCGTATATGGTGATGGAGTTTCTCGTCGGCAAAGATCTGGGGCAGATCGTCGAAGAGTCCGGAGCGCTGCCCGCAGGAGCGGCCGTGGAGTACATCCTGCAGGCCTGCGAAGCCCTTGCCGAAGCGCATGCGCTCGGCATCGTGCATCGCGACGTGAAGCCGCGGAATCTCTTTCTTTCGCAACGCATCGATGGCCGTCCGCTCGTCAAAGTGCTCGATTTCGGGCTCGCCAAGACCGTCGAGCGTACAGATCAGCACGCGCTGACTCGCACGACCGCGGTCATGGGCTCACCTCAATACATGAGCCCGGAGCAGATGCGCGCCTCGCGCGAGGTAGATGGGCGCACGGACGTTTGGTCGCTCGGTGTCTGCCTCTACGAGCTCTTGACGGGAACCGTGCCGTTCGACGCGCCCACGGTTCCCATGCTTTGCGCGCTCGTGCTCAAGGAGGCCCCGCGCGCGCCGCACGAGTTGCGAGCGCACATTCCGGTGCCGGTCTCGGCCGCCATCATGAGGTGCCTCGAGAAAGATCCCGCCCACCGATTTGCCAATGTCGCGGAGCTCGCCGACGCGCTCGAGCCGTTCGGCTCGGCCGCGGCGCACGGATCGGCGAACCGTGTCCGGCACGTGCTCACGACGACGTCCGCGAACCTCGCCGAATCTGAAGCGCTTCCGCCGGCAGAAGCGCCAATGGCTACGATCATCGAGCGATCCGGCGACACACGGACCGCGGCCTCGTTCGACTCGCGCCCGAAGAAGGATCCGGCGCGCAGTCTGCTTCTCGTCTTGGCCGGAACGGGGGTCGTCCTCGTCGTGGCGGCGGCAGTCGTGGTCATGGCCATTTTTCTGAGGCGATCGCGCGTGACGGCAACGGCAGTCGCCGGCCCTCCGCCGAGCGCGGACGTGGCTCCGGTCACCGCGGACTTGCCCGCCCCAACGCCGGTGCCCCCGCCCCCGCTTGCGTCCGCGCAGCCTGTTCCCACCGTTCCCGTTCCGGCGCCGCCGCCCCGCATCACACCCGGCAGCGGCACACGCAAGCCCTCAGGCCTTCCATCGCCGAAGCCGCCGCCGCCTGTGCCCCCGAGCATCGCCCTTCCGGCCCTGCCAGGAACGACTCCGCCCGCACCCACTCCGCCGAAAAAAGATCCTGGCGCGAACTTCTGATCTTACCATGCGAGCATGAACCTTCGAAGGCTCCGCTCCCTCCGGCGGCTTCTGCCTACGCTTCTGCTGGCGATTCCGAACATCGCTGCCGCTCAAGACGTCTCCTCGGCCGAGCACGAGGCGGCGGTCACGAACTTTCAGGCAGGCCGCCGTTTCGTCGAACAAAACGACTGCAAGAGCGCCATTCCTCGGTTCGTCGAGAGTTTGCGGCACGAGCAAAACGTCGGTGCGCGCTTCAACTTGGCGGAGTGTTCGGAGAAAGAAAAAAAGACCGTCGACGCGTGGAATCAGTACAAAGGCGCCGAGCAGCTCGCGATCCAAAAGAACGACCGCGAGCGCGCGGACCTCGCCCACACCAAGGCCGCGGCACTCGAGCAGAGTGTTCTGAAAGTCCGCCTCGTCTTGCCGGAGCGAATGGACTTCACGGCGAAGATCGACGGCGTGACCGTGGAGAAGCCCGATCACAGTCTGCTCGCAACGGGTTACGCCGTGGAGCCGAACCACGCGCACACGATCCAAGTGACCTCGAACAATCGCAATCCGTGGTCCAAATCCGGCGTCCAAGGTCCCGCGGGCGCGGAGCTCCCGGCATTGGTCGTCGACCTCGGCCCGCCCCTCACCCCCGAAGGGGCCGACGCGGCAAACATCGGGTCCAGCCAACGCACCGCGGGGCTTGTCGTGGGCGGCGTCGGAATTGCCGGACTTGCGCTTGGCTCGGTCTTCGGAATTCTCGCGAGCGGCGCGAAAAGCGACGCCAAGAAGGCTTGCGAGAGCGGCCCCAGCTTTACCTATCCAGGCACCTGCGATCCCACGTCGAGAGACACGGTGGACAAGAGCAACTCGAACGCCAAGTCCAACGCGACGATCTCGACAATCGGCTTCATCGCGGGCGGTGCTTTACTCGCTGGCGGCGCCGTTCTGTACCTCACAGCTCCGTCTGCCAAGAGCAGCACCTCGGCGGCGCGGCTAAGGCTCGCGCCTGCCGTCAGCCCGGGCACTGCGGGCGCCGTCCTCGGTGGCGCGTTCTAGCTCCTCGGCTTTGATCGCGCATCATGCTCGCCGATTTAGTACCCGCTCTTCAAGTTCGCCTCTCGAAGCGCGAGAAATAGCTGCTCTTTCAGGGCTTCGGCGTCGATGATCTGTGGAATCGCCACGACCTCGGCGGTGATGTCTTCGGCGCGTTCACACAGCACCTTTCTATCGGCTGCGCTGAGCGCGTCGGAGAACACGATGACCATCGGGCGCGTGACGAGCATGCGTTCGCAAGCGGCGCGAATGTGTGCCACGCGCATGACCGCCATCGGTTTGGTGATCGTGAGAGGCTTGAGAATCGCCGTGCATAGCTCTGCCTCGCCGTCGCCAAGCGCAACGAGCATCACGCATGGCGTGACGTCGAATCTGCGGGTGGTCGTTCGGTCCACGAGATCTTAGGAAAGCCCGATGCTCGCGCGTTCGCAAGCGAGATCCGATTTGTAACGCGAATGGATCGCGCTCTTCTTCGCGGGATTGCACTTGATTTTGACGTGTCAATCGGCCACGGCGAGTGCGCGCGCTCCACCGCCACGACGCCCCTGCTCGACGTACCAAGGAGGGAACCGCGGACCGCAGGGCGCCGCCGTGTCAGGGCGCCCATACCACCACATCGTCCGTGTAAATGAAGCCTCCGGTTGCGCCCGTGTCGCCCATGTAGTGCACGATGCTCAGCTGATTTTGCAGGAGGCTGTCGACATCGCGCCACCGCATGTTCGAAAAGACGATCTTTTGCTGCCCGTCAATCCAGAGGGCCTCTTGCCCATCGTGCTGTCCGACGGTGTTCAGCTTGATGTAAAAAACGATGTGGTACCAGGTGTCGTCGAGCAGCGGCGTCGCCGGATCGGTCTGGCGAATTGAGTTCGGGTAAGGCGAACTCGTCTGCTCCGGGTAGTACGTGTAGAAGACGAACGGTCTGAGCGCACCGTTTGACCCCTGACCGGGGTCGAGGCTGGCGAGGAAATAGTCACTGCCGGTAGGCGTCTGTCCTGCCTTGCCCATCGCCGAGTACGGGTCCGACGTCAAATTGCCGCGCAGAAAGGTCATGTGCATGCCTGGACCGTCGTCCCGGCGGTTCACGAAGCCGCTCGAGAATTTCATGTCGAAACCCAAGTAGACCTCGCTGTAGCCGGGCATGTAGCGCTTCTCGAGGCTGCCGATCGCTCCCGGCGCGCACGTGGTTCGTAGGGCGCCCGAGCCGTGCCGAACATTCTGCGGATTGGTCTCGATCGCGAACCGAGACGGTGCTCCATCCCACTTCGACAGGCTGCCCGATTCGAAGTCGTCCGAGAAAATGATGTTTGAGCTCGGGCTGGGGGCGGGGCCCGTCGTGCTCGCGCCTGCATCGCCTCCAGACGGCCCATCTGTCGTGGCGTCGGTTCGCCCGCTGTCTCCCGGTGGCCGACCCGTCGCGGCATCACCGACCGTCGTTGCGCCGCCCGTGGTTCCCCCTTCGCTTGCGCCGTTCCCCGCCGGACCGCTTGCCGTGGCGGCAACGCTGTCGCCGTCGTCGCAACCCATGAGCATGAGGACGCACAAAAGATGGATACGCGGGTTCATTCTTTCCTCCAGCTTCGCCGCCGGGTGACGGCATTTGACGATCTCCGCAGCGTCTAACGAGCGCCTCGCTGTCGAACGACTCCCGTTAGGGGTCCCGCGGCCGCCGCTCCTGGGGCGGCGCTAACGAACACCCCGTTGTAAATTCCGCGAAACGTCATCTCTCGATCCGGTCTGCCTTGATGAGTGCATGGTGCGCGGTCGCGCGATCACTCCATCGTCACCGAAATGCCCGCCCCGTCACTACCCACAGCAGGGGGCGTGTAGGCAACATGGAAGGGCCGCGTGATGAATGTCACGGCGACGCGCCATTCCTGCGTCATGCTCTTCGACGGTGGATTGCGGGCTTCGCCACGGGATTACACCTGATTTTGACCTGTCAATCGGTGACCGCGGCGAAAGAACGCCGAACCACCAAAGCTACGCGCGCTCCACCGCCACGACCCCCTGCACCTTGGAGAGCGCCCGCATCACGTTCTTCAATTGGGTCAAATCGCTGCAGGTAAAGGTGAAAACGTTGACCGCGCGGCCGTCGTCGCCCGCGCGACAGTTGGCTTCGCTGATGTTGATGCCTTGCGCGCTGAACGT
>OBEQ010919008.1_pt1 | contig 10774 bp, 11 predicted proteins | sample 1670901 | NCBI WGS metagenome assembly OBEQ01 (sample SAMEA104232315, study PRJEB22302) | groundwater metagenome | biome: forest; feature: aquifer; material: groundwater | place: USA | collected 2011-08-07 | depth 5.4 m | reverse complement strand
CTCGGCCTCGCGCTGCTGGCCCTCGTGCTGCGCAAGTAATCATGCGAGGCGCAGCCGACGGTTCCGTACCGCACCCCCCGCCCCAGCGGGGCGTCGCGAGGTAATGATGCGAGGCGCAGCCGAGCTTTCCGTAACGCAAGCCCCGCGCCAGCGGGGCGTCGCCAATATTGAGGGCGTCCGGACAGCCTCCCAAACGACGGGCGACGCCGGGCGGGTCCGATGACCCGCGAGGTCGTGATCGTCGGGGGTGGGAACGCGGCGCTGTGCGCGGCCCTCGCGGCCCGGGAGGCGGGCGCGCGGGTCGCGCTCCTCGAGAAGGCGCCCCGGCCCGAGCGCGGCGGGAACTCCTTCTTCACCGCGGGCGCGTTCCGCTTCGCCCACCAGGGGCTCGAAGATCTGAGGAAGAACGTGCTCCCCGACCTGAGCGACGCCGAGGTCCGCGCGATCGAGATCGACCCGTACCCCGAGGCGCAGTTCTTCGACGACCTCGCGCGCCTCACCGAGCACCTCACCGACCCCGACCTCGCCGAGACGCTCGTCCAGGGCTCCCGCCCCACCGTCGTGTGGATGCGGAGCCAGGGCGTGCGCTTCATCCCGATGTTCGCGCGCCAGGCCTTCCGCGTCGGGGACCGCCACCGGTTCTGGGGCGGCCTCTCGGTCGAGGCGGTCGGAGGCGGCCCCGGGCTCATCGAGGCGCTGTACGCGCGCGCCGAGCAGCTCGGGGTCGAGATCCGCTACGGCGTCAAGGCCTCCCGCCTCCTGCTCGATCAGCGGGGCGCGGTCCGCGGCCTCGTCACCCGCGACGCCGAGGGCTTCCACGACCTCGCGGCCGCCACCGTCGTCCTCGCCTGCGGAGGGTTCGAGGCCAACCCCGAGTGGCGCGCCCGCTACCTGGGCCCGGGCTGGGAGCTGGCGCGCGTCCGCGGCACGCGCCACAACACGGGCGACGGGATCGGCATGGCCCTCGAGGTCGGCGCCCAGCCCTACGGCCACTGGTCCTGCTGTCACGCGGTCGCCTGGGACCTCAACGCGCCGCCGTTCGGCGACCGGAAGGTCGGCGACCTCTTCCAGAAGCACTCCTATCCCCTCGGGCTGATCGTCAACCTCCGGGGCGAGCGCTTCGTGGACGAGGGCGCCGACTTCCGCAACTACACCTACGCCAGGTACGGCCGCGAGATCCTGCGCCAGCCCGAGCGGGCCGCCTTCCAGATCTTCGACCAGAAGGTCGTGGGCCTGCTGCGCGAGGAGTACCGGATCCGCGAGGTGACGAAGGCCGAGGCGGACACGCTCGGCGAGCTGGCCCGGAAGCTCGAGATCGATCCGGCGGGGCTCGAGCGGACGGTGAGCGCCTTCAACGCGGCCGTCCAGCCGGGGACCTTCAACCCGGGGATCCTCGACGGCAAGCGCACACTCGGCGTCACCCCGCCCAAGTCGAACTGGGCGCTGCCCCTCGACGCGCCGCCCTACGTCGGCTACGCGGTGACCTGCGGGATCACCTTCACGTTCGGCGGCCTGCGCGTGGACGCGCGCGCCCGCGTCCTCGACACCGAGGACCGCCCGATCCCCGGGCTCTACGCGGCGGGCGAGCTGGTGGGGGGCCTCTTCTACCACAACTACCCGGGCGGCTCCGGGCTGATGGCCGGCTCCGTCTTCGGCCGCCTCGCCGGGGAGAGCGCCGCCGCCGACCTCGGCTAAGCTGTTGGCGTTCACCATTCCCGAGACCATCACATCCCGGCCCGGCTCCGCGACGCCGGGTGAGCGCAAGGTCTTCGTCGCCCTGCGCTACCTCCCGGAGGATTACCTCGTCTACTACGACATCCCGGTCAAGGGGCGCTACCCGGATTTCATCATCGTCGGGCCTGATCTCGGCCTGGTGGTCCTCGAAGTGAAGGACTGGCGGCTCGACTCGATCGCCGCGGTGACGGGCGACGGCGTGGTGCTCCGTCGCGCCGACGCCGAGCACGTTGTCGCGAACCCGATCCAGCAGGCGCGCGACTACATGTTGAAAACAGTCGACGTGCTTAAGACACGCGCCCTCCTCACTGATGGCAGGAATCTTCTGTGCGCATGGGGTTACGGAGTGATCTTCCCGACCCTGAAGAGGAAGGACGTTGAAACGCCCTCCCTCTTCGGCCCCAGTCTCGAGCAGGCACTCGGTCCGGGTCTCGTGCTCACCGGCGACAACCTGAGGGCCGACGTGATCCTGTCCAGCCTGCGGCCCTTGATCCCGGACTGGGCGGCCGCGCGACGCCAGCCGCTCAACCCGCTGCAGGTGGATGAGATCCGAGCGGCCCTGTTTCCGGAGATCCGCATCGGATGGGGTCACACGGACGACGAGATCTTTCGCGTGATGAATCGGGAGCAGGAGCGCCTCGCGCTCACGCTCGGCGAAGGACACCGCCTGCTCCGCGGGGTGGCCGGAGGCGGAAAGACGATTTGCCTTATCTATCGAGCACGGCACCTGCGTGCGCGGTATCCTGACTGGCGCATCCTGGTGGTCTGCTTCAACCGAGTCCTCGCTGAGTATCTCCGTGACGCCATAGGAGCGGATGAGCGCCTCGGGGTGCTTCACTTCCACCGCTGGTGCCGGCGTGAGCTGGAAGCAGCCGGGGTGCGAATTCCGGCACCTCCCGCCACGGGCGATAGATCAGACTACTGGAACAGGGAGATTCCCCAGCTCCTGCTTCAGGCGTACGAGTCGCACCAGCTCCGCTCGGGTACCTACCAGGCCATTCTCGTCGACGAGGGACAGGACTTTGCTGACGACTGGTATCGCGCGCTTCTCCGGGCACTGGACCCGGAGACGAACAGTCTCTTCATTGCCCTCGATTCCTCTCAGTCGATTTACAAGCGGAAACTCAGCTGGCGGGAGATCGGGATTCAGATTGTGGGTCACACAAGTGTCCTCCGCGTGAATTATAGGAACACCCGACAGATTCTCTCCACGGCCTACGCGATGATTCAGGAGCTGGACGCCGCCGGGATGGCGGCGCGCGAGACAGGCGACGAGTACGTTGCTCCCGACAAGGTGCTCAGGGATGGTCCGCCCGTTGAGGTTCGACAATGCGAGTCCGAGGAAGCCAGCCGGCAACACGCGCTCGAATGGATTCGGGAGCGGCTCGCCAGGGGCGCAGCGCCGGAAGAAATCTTGGTCCTTGGGCTTAGTCGCCCCGAGATGGGTTCACTCGAGACATGGCTCGGTGATGCGGGCGTCCCGGTCCAGTTGCTGGTGGGACGGAGAGCGCAGCCGGGCGCCGTGAGACTCTCGACGATTCACAGCGCGAAAGGGCTCGACTCCGAACACGTCCTCCTGCTCGGCGCGCACCAGCTCGAGCGGCGGGGCGAGGCCGAAGCGCGCCGGCTCCTCTACATCGCCATGACGCGGGCGCGAACGGAGCTCTGCGTCTCCTATCAAGGCAGCTCGGCGCTCATGGCCCAGCTCGCGGAACTGGTCTCGCGCGCTGGTCAGTCGTCTTCCTGACGGCATCGGGCGTCCGGCTACATCACCCAGCCGCCGTCGCCGCACAGCACCTGGTCCCGTGACGCAGTGCGAGGCCGGCGAAAGGAGGGGCGCGGTCATGGAACTCGTGGGCAGAATGCCGGACGGCCCGGTGTCGACGCCGTACGACCTGATCGGGCTGCTGTGGCCCTCGGCGGGCCCTCCGATCCGTCAGGACGAGAAGATGAAGCGCCTGCAGGGCGTCCCCATCTTCCAGCGCTGCACGCAGCGGCAACTGCGCGCCGTCGCGCGCATCACGGAGGTGTTCGACGCGGCGCCGGAGAGCGTGCTCACACGCGCGGGTGAGCCCGGCCGCGAGTTCTACCTCATCTACGACGGCACCGTGAGGGTGGTGGTGTCCATGACGCGCGGATTGGAGTTTGGCTTGCAGCCGGCGACAGTCCGGTGCCTCGCATTGCCGCCCGTCCCGTATCGCGGCGATAGATGACGTGGTAGACGAGCGCCACCACGACGCTCCCCCGACGATGTTGCCAACGATCACCGGCGCGAGATTGCGGGGCAGGCCCGTGACGCCGATCGCCTCTCCGCCCGCGGGGAGCGCCGCGCCCGCGGCTTTGAGCATCATGGCCAGCGGGATGAAATACATGTTCGCGATGGAGTGCTCGAAACCGGCGGCCACGAAGGCCGAGATCGGAAACACGATCGCCACCAGCTTGTCCACCACGCTGCGCCCGGCGAACGCCATCCACATGCCCAAGCACACCAGCGCGTTGCACAGCACGCCGCGGAAAAACGCCTCGCTCCACGGCAGCGTGGTCTTGGCCGCGGCGATGCTCAGGTACGGGCGCCCGATCGCCCCGCTGTTCATCTCGGTGTGACCCGACCAGAAAACCAGCGCGGCGAGCCCGACCGCCCCGACGAGGTTTGCCGCACACACAATCGTCCAGTTGCGCAGCACCTCCAGCGTGGACACCTTGCCGTCGGCCCACGCCATCGCCAGCAGGTTGTTGCCGATGAAGAGTTCCGCGCCGGCCACCACCACCACCACCAGCAGCAGCCCCAGCGAAAAGCAGACCCCGCCGAGCACGCGCGTCGCGGCGAAGCCCGACCCGGAATCGCTCACCACGCCTCGCGGACGCGTATCCCTCATGCGCCCGGCGGCGCCGCGGCCGGCGAATGCCGCGCCAGCGTCAGGGGCAGGATCAGGCACAGGTGACGCATGTTCGCTAACCCGACCAGTACACGCACGCGCGCGTCCTCGACATCGAGGACCGCCCGATCCCCGGGCGCTATGCCCGGTCGGCCTTCACGAGCCGCAGCCGCGGGCGGGCCACCGCCACCGGGACGGAGGCGGAACGGCGGCGGCCGGAGGCGCCCAGGCCCGGCAGCGCCGCGAAGCGATCGGCCAGGAACCGGACCGGCGCCATGGCGGGAGCGAGGATCCGGCGGAGCCACGCGCGCGGGCGGCCGGGGGTCGTGGTGGAGGCGGCGTGCTGCCGGTTGGGAAAGTAGTAGAGCTTGGCGCGCATATCCGGGTGGTTACCCCTTGTCGACGCCGGCCAGGAGCCGCGTCAGTTCGGCGGGTTCGATGGGCTTGACGAGATGGACGTCGAAGCCGGACTCGAGCGACCGGCGACGATCCTCGTCGGAGCCGTAGCCAGTGAGCGCAATGAGGTGGATGCTCTTGCCGTCGCTTCCGGCCCGGAGCCGTCGGGCCACCTCGTAGCCGTCGACGCCGGGAAGGCCGATGTCGATCAGCGCGATCGCCGGGCGCCGCGCGGCCGCCAGCTCGATGGCCTGCAGCCCGTCGTCGGCCGCCAGCACGCGGTAGCCTTCCAGCTCCAGCACGAGCCGGAGCATCTCGCGGGTATCGGCCTGGTCCTCCACGATGAGCACGGTCGGCCCGGTCAGCTCCTCCGCGGCCGTCGCCGCGGTGGCCGCCAGCTGGTCTTCCACCTCGCACTCGTAGCCCCGCAGCCGCTCGCCGCGCGCCGCGCGGGCGGTGGGCAGCTCGTGCGCGGCCATCGGCCGGCCGTCGGCGTGCCAGGCGCGCCAGCGGGCGGAGCCGTGCGCGCCGCGCGCGAACAGGGCGCGGGCGGGCGAGTTGCTGTGAGCGACGCGGCCGTGGGAGTCGACCATCAGGGCGGCGTCGGGAATCAACTCGAGGACCGCGCGCAGGTCGACGGCCACGAGCGCCGACGGCTGCGATGCACCCGGTCGAAAGTCCTCTTGATTGAACACGCCCAAAACCTCGTGGTTCGCTCGGGACCGCTCGAGGGATAGAGGGATAGATAGACCGACTGAACCGCCAGCATGCTTCGAGACCGCGCCAGCATACTATCCGCGTTCCGAGGCAGGCAAGCGAAAACCGCGCGCGAGCGGGCTCGGCCGCCGCGAATCGCGCGCCGGCGGCGAGCGGACGGAGCAGCGCGCGGCGACTACATCACCCAGCCGCCGTCGACGCACAGCACCTGCCCCGTGACGTAGTTCGACGCCGGCGAGGCGAGGAAGACAACGGCCTCGGCGACGTCGGCCGGCGTGCCCATGCGCGCGATGGGCAGGTGGTCGACGGGATAGGCGAAGCCGCGCGTCATCGCCGTGTCGATGGGCCCCGGGGCCACCGCGTTGACGAAGATCCCGTCGGCGCCGACATCCTTCGCCACCCACTTCGTGAGGGCGATGACGCCGCCCTTGGCGGCCGCGTAGGCAGGGCCGGTGCGATTGCGCGTGGCCCGCGGCCGGTCGGACGTGCGCGACACCGCGCCGCCGATGATCCCCGAGATCGACGCGATGTTGACGATCTTGTGCTCGATGACCGCCGCCTTCACTCGCCGGCTCCTATCGGGTCCACCACACCTCGCCGCCCTTGATCGTCATCACCGGGGCCAGGCGTTTGGCCCCGGTCAGGTGCTGCCGGTCCGAGTCCTCGAAGTCGAAGCGGCCGTCCTCGAGCGCGAGCACGGCCACGTCGGCGGCCGCGCCGGGCCGCAGCGTCCCCAGCTCACCCGCCCGCCCGATGACCTCGGCCGGCGTCGCGGTCGCCGCGCGGATCACGGCGGGCAGCGGCATCCCGAGGTTCAGGAACTTCGAGAGGGTCGTGGGCAGGTCCTTGACGCAGCCGGCGTGGCCGGCGGCCGTGAGGTCGGTCGAGATCGTGTCCGGGTAGAACCCGTCACCGAGCGCCGCCCGCGCCACGCCGAAGTTGACGTGGTTGCGGCCGTGGCCGACGTCGAAGAGCACGCCGCGCTCGCGGCCGGCGCGGATGGCCGGCTTGATCCGGCCGCTGGCGTCGAGGATCCCGTCGCCGCGGCCGTTCAGGAAGTGCGTGACGATGTCGCCGGGCCGCAGCAGCGCGACGATCTCCTCGAGGGCCACCGGCGGGTTGGTGACGTGCACCATCACGCGGCCCCCCGCCCGCTCGGCCGCCTGCCGAGCGCGCCGGACCGGCTCCAGGCCCGCGTCCCCGACGACCTCCTTCTGGCTCCGCACCTTGATCCCCACCACGATGTCGCGGTGGTCGCGGGCGACCCCGGCGGCGGCGTCGGGGTTCGCGTAGGCCAGATGATTCAGCTCGCCGATGTCGAGGTAGGCGAGCCCGATCGCGGAGATGTTGACGAAGGCGAGGATGCGCGTGCGCGCTCGGCCCACCACGTACTCGCGCAGCCCCTCGAAGAGCCCGGCGCCCGCGCTCCCGCCGTCGACCAGCGTGGTCACGCCCGTGCTGGCGCAGACCGCGTCGGTGCGCGGCCCGAGGTCGGAGGCGCCGACGAAGCAGTGGGCGTGGAGATCGATCAGCCCGGGCACCACGTAGTGGCCCGTGACGTCGATGACGCGGTCACCCTCGGCGGCCAGGTTCGGGTTGACGCCCGCCACCCGCCCGTCGCGGAGCCGCACGTCCATGATCCCGGCGAGCCCCGCCCCGGGGTCCAGAACGTTTCCACCCTTGAGCAGCAGTCCCGCGCGGGTTTTCACGACGCGCGATTATAGCCTAATCAAGTGCGTCCCATTAGACTCCGGGGGGGGACGGCGAGAAACAGCGTTGCCTCCGGCTTATTATAAGGCGTCGCTCGATGCTGCGGCAGTCCTGTCGCTATCGGCAGAGCGAGCATCCGTTCTTGACCCCGCGGGAGCTCGGGCTGCAGATCGCCCTTGGATACGCCGTCATCCCGACGAAGGGATGGGCCGTGCCCGAGGCGGAGCACGCCTTCACGCGCGCACGGGTCTTGAGTCAGCGCGTCTCGGAAGCTCCGCTGCTGTTCGGGGCGCTGTGGGGACTGTGGGCCTTCTACTTGGTCCGCGCGGATTACCGCACTTCGCGCGAGTTTGCTGAACAGTGCGCTGCCCTGGCCGAGCAGGCGCAAGATTCGGACCTCCTCATTGAAGCTTATTTGGGACTGGCGGTCGACTCCTACCATCGCGGCGAGGTCACCGCCGCCCGGGGCCACCTCGAGCGGAGCATCAGCCTGTACGAGCGTGAACGTCACCGCTCCCATGCCTTCCTCTACGGCCAGGATCCCTGTGTCACCGCCTTGGTCTATCTAGGCTGGGTCCTTTGGGTCCTTGGCTATCCTGAGCGCGCGAGGGTACGAGCCCAGGAGTCGCTTGCGCTCGCGCGCCAGTTGTCGCACCCCTTCAGCCTAGGATGGGCGCTCCTGGGACACGGCATACTCCACCAGTTCCTACTCGCATGGCGCGAAGTGCAGTCGGTCGCCGAGGAGACTCTTGTGCTGGCCACTGAACAGGGGTTTGCAGACTTCGTCGGGTGGGCCAGCGCCCTCTGTGGCCTGGCCCTGGTGCGACAGGGACAACACGAGTCGGGCATCGCGCAGCTGAAGCAGGCCCTCCGCACACGGCGCGCCGCTGGATCAGGGCTCCAGGTTCCCGGTTGGCTTGGCTGGCTGGCTGTGGCGTGTGGGTGCGCCGACCAGGCCGACGAGGGATTGGACGCCCTGGACGAAGCCCTCATGTTGATCGAGAAGACCGGAGAGCACTTGTGGGAGTCCGAGGTCTGGCGGTACAGATGGACCAGCGCAAGCTGGATCGCGCGCGCCAGGTGCTCGGCGCGCGCCGATGCGCGGTTCTGCAGCGGCTGCGGCCAGCCGTCAGGCCTCTCGTGCCCCGCCGGCGGTACGGCCAACCTGCCGGACAACCGGTTCTGCACCGGGTGCGGCCGGGCGTTTCCAGCATCCGCCCACCCCGGGCGGCCTGGATCCCCCCCCTCGCTGCCACTGCCCGCCGCCGTGCCGGTTCATCAGCCCGGAGCCGAACGCCGCCAGCTCACCGTGATGTTCTGTGACCTGGGGGGCTCGACCGCCCTCTCGGCGCGCCTCGACCCCGAAGCACTGCGCGAGGTCGTCCGCGCCTGTCAGACCGCATGCGCTCACCCGCGCCCTGGAGATTTTCGAGGGCCTCGGCACGCTGATCGAGCCCGACAAGGTGCGCCAGGAGCTGGCGCAGCTATAGCGGTCGCGTGACGACGCTACGGTCTCGCGTGCTCGACGCGCTGAGGACCCGAAGAATTCTGGCGTTTTTCACCTGTTGCCGTACACTTGGGTCGCTGCACCACGCTCAGTCGAGGGAGGGTTGACAGTGCCAGAGATCGCACCGGGTATCAGTGTCGATCCTGAAGTCCGGTTCGGGAAACCCGTGATCACGGGCACGCGCGTGTCCGTCGACACGATCCTCGGTCATCTTGCGGCGGGCGACAGCATCGAATCGCTGATGGAGGAATATGGCGTGTCTCGCGCGGATGTCCTTGCCGCGCTCCGCTACGCCGCGGAGGTGTTAGGCGACGAAGAAGTGCGCGCGTCGTGAATGGCGCGCTTTCTCATCGATGAAGCCCTTCCTCGGTCGCTAGCCCGGCGCCTGCGGGAGGATGGGCATGACGCCGAGGATGTCCGGGACCTGGGGCTCCGTGGTCAGTCCGACGAACAAACTTCCGCCGAGGCGCAACGGCGAGACTCGGTCCTGATCACGCGCGATCTCGGCTTCGCGAACACCCTCCGGCGTTCACGCGAGTCGCACACGGGCGTTGTCATCCTTCGCCTTCCCAAATTTCTCTCCACGGCTCGCCTCGTCGAGGAGGTCTTGCGGAATGCGCGCGAGGTGTCGTTGACGACGCTCGACCGGAGTGTGGTCGTCGTCGAGCCCGGGCGGATTCGGATCCGCCGCTTCCCGTAGCCTGACACCCGGGCTTCGGTCGGCAGTTGCCCGGTCGGGGCGCCGGGCCTCCTCACCGGCCTAATCGAGCGAGTTTCAGCCGCGCGTGCTCGCCCACGACATCGAGGCCCTGCGGCGGCAGGGCTGAGCGGCCGACCGGCGTCGTTCCGAAGGCCCTTGCCGTCTCCTGCTCCTTAGAGGTAGTTTTACCTCACCCGCGCCCTGGAGATCTTCGAGCGCCTCGGTACGCTCATCGAGCCCGGCCGCGTTCGCGCCGAACTCGCGGCCTTGCCGGCCTGATGCCGATGAACCTTCGATGGCGAAGGCCCCTCGTTGCTTCGCGGGTCCCACAGACGTGCCCCGGGTGCAATCCTCGTTGCGTCCTTCGCGCCCGGCGCCAAGGGCCCAGGTCGAGGGCGTCGTAGGCGTGAATGAGCCTGTGCGCATTCCGGCGATCAGGCCCCACGGTATCTCCGGGTGCGCCGTCCGAAACTCGCCGGAGAAGCGTTTGACGGCCTTGCCGAGGACCAGAAGTTGATGGAGGACGGCCGACTGTGTCTTGATGTCGTCGAAGAACGCCGGCCGATCCATGTCGCGGGTGAACTCGAGGATCAAGCGCGCGGCCCTCAGCACGTCGAGGAGTGTCGCGCTATCCCGCGACATACAGCGGCTTCGCGCTGTCGAGGATGGCGCTCCGCCGGATCCGGTTCTCGCTCCGCTCCACGGCGCGCCGGCTGATGAGATCCACCTCGCGGCCGATGAGCGCCCCCAGCTCCTCCTCCATCCGGACGTGGTCGAGCAAGCTCCACTCGGCATCGGGTGCGAATGAAACGAGGAAGTCCACGTCGCTGCTCGCACCGAAATCCTCGCGCAGGGCCGAGCCGAACAGCGCCAGCTCCGTGATCTTCCAGCGCCGGCAGAAGTCGGCGATCTGCGGCAAGTCGATTCGACGGGAACTCATGCTCCCTGAATTATGCCGCGAGTCTGTCGCGCGGCGAAAGTCTAAGCACGGCCGGTTAGGCTCCGTTAATAAATAAAGATAGCAACGATCGAGCTTGAGCCCGTATGATCGGTAGCCATGAGCTCCGACGCCGTCCTGCGGCAGAAGCTCGCCTCGGTCTGGGGGCTGCTCGACGAGCGCACGCGACGGCTCAT
>OBEQ011812319.1_pt1 | contig 10775 bp, 16 predicted proteins | sample 1670901 | NCBI WGS metagenome assembly OBEQ01 (sample SAMEA104232315, study PRJEB22302) | groundwater metagenome | biome: forest; feature: aquifer; material: groundwater | place: USA | collected 2011-08-07 | depth 5.4 m | reverse complement strand
CTCATCAGACGAATTTATATTATTTGTATATTCTTCAATTTCAACAACTTGTGTTCCCAGAACCTCCGTGCTGGGCTCGCTTTTATAGGGAATTAAAAAAAATGCCGCAACTAAAATTAAGCCCGCAAAAATAAAACTAATAAACAATTTTCTTCGCAAAATTGATTCCCACGTAAAGAGATCTCGCCATGAGGATTTTTTTATTTTGGATCGTCGCGCCATGTAAGCTAGTGAAGTGAGAATTATACAGTAAAAGAAAACAGATATCAAACTATGGGTTTATGCTCATTGCCAAAACTCTACCGCGTCATCTTACTGGACCGAAACCTCGCCCAGGTTTTTATAATTGAGATCACAGAGATTAGCTTTCAGGGGAAAAGTGCCACTTGCCGAAAAAATCATCTGTGTGACTTGGCCGGGAGAGATTTGATATTTATTGTCTCCTACGTATAAACAAAAATTATCTGGGACATTCTGAAATATAAGATCGTACTTGGAATTTTTCGTAAAACTAAGCTTTAAGTCCGTACTTTTGGATAGATCTATATTAACCGCATTTTGGGAACTTTGGCCACTTTGGGGGACAGTACTTACCTGCGGAGCTTTGCTCTCTTTGTTGCCAAAAAGTTTGTCGACAGCCGCTTGTGCCTTTTGTGCTATAAAACTGTTGATATCAGAAGTTGCATTTTGGCTTTTGTCTTTAAGAAAATTTTGCGTTCCGTCAATAATGTTATCTGGGCTGGGGATCGGATTATTTTTTGGCCTCTGGTGAAAAAAATCTAAACCTATATTCCCTTTCAGAAAAAAGGCCGCAACCAGTAAGATACCAATAATCGCAGCAAAAATAGTCCATTTCGACATATATCTATAGTATCAGAATCATGCTGGCTCTGGTTTATGATTGGAGTTTACACTGAGTTTACCGAAGTAAACTTTTGATTTTGCTCAGATGGTTAAATATCCTGAGTTGGTATGGGAAAAGACAGTGCAACTACTTAGTTTGTAAATATCTAATTTAAGAAATTGGAATTAGCTTAGAGGAAAAAGGCTCTTCCTATCAACAAGAGTGGTTTCTTTTTAGTCCAGTACTAGCAACAAAAACCGTACAAGCAAAAGGAAATGATTTAAAAAAGGTTTTTGACAATTTGGAAAATAGAGTTACCGAAGTCCAAAATTTCAATCTTTAATTAAACTTGTCTAACACTAGAAACTGAGGGCTTCGCTTCCCAAGCAAAAAGAGCCGGTACCACTTTTTGAAGTATTCCAAAAGTGTAGTCTGGATTAATAATTTCTGCTTTTATAAACCAAGATATATATCTTCTCTTAAGTGGATCGGCGTATATCCGTGGATCATCGTATAGTGGATCACGGGTTGGGGGATCACTTTCTGGTGGGTCACTGTATAGTGGATCACGGGTTTCCGTTTTAGTTCTTCCCGTTACTTCCACGACCTTAGCATCGGCGATAGCATCTAAAAAAACGTCCATTTGTTCTTTATCCTCAAGCCTGAGCGAATCTGCTTCCACACCGCTAGCGCTAACAATCTGCCAAACATTATCTCTTATTTCCCTTCGTGATCTCTCCCTTCTTCTATGAAAACGAATCATCTTGGCGATAGCTCTCCTGTTTTCTGCAACAGACGCGCTTAAGTAAAGTCCCAAATCACTAGAAATTTCAGTCGTCATTGTAAAACGTATTGTATCAAAAACTATGGGGCTTTATCAACTATAGGGCACCAATTTGAAGCTAACCAAAGCTGGAGGTCGTTGACGATTGGAGTTTACACAGAAACGTAATGAAGTGAACTTCTAATTAGGTAGGGAATTAAGTATCGTAAACTAGTTTGGCAGAAATCGATGAATCTGTTAGAATCGAGCTATGAATCACTCTGGAGAAATAGACCACACACTGGCTCTTGAAGCACGCAAAAGTAATCTCCAATCTGCACTTATGCCACTAAGCCACGATTCAGATCAAACATCTGGTGCTACATCATTGCCCAAAGAGTGGGTAGGTACGTTGTTAGCCAACATAAATGAAGATATTGCAAGATCAGCGTTGCATGGTCACAAAACTGCACTTTTACTACAATTTACAGACGGAGCGCTTGGACATCCGCCAGACGCTACTTTTGCAAAAAAATATTTTAAGGCACTTGGTGTAAAAGCAAACATTGGTGGCGAAACAAGAGAAATAGTACCCGCAGATTTGAAAAGAATTATTACAGACCCTACTATAAACAAAGTTCCGAAACCACCGGGTGAATACGACAATTTACCAGAAGGCACCATCACATTGACTTACGAAGGAATAAACTCCGCACTCGTTTTAGACACCAAAATCGAAGGAGTCAGACTAATGCTTGACGGTTCCGCAATAAGCACTCCAAACAGAGGCATGGTTACAATTAGGCCCATGATGCTTATTAAAATAGGTGACGCTAAAGTGGATACCAGCAATTATGAGAAGAAAGTCAACACAAGAAAAACTTGGCTTGAGATCCACGGTAGAGAACCCGGAGCTTGGGCCAAAAGTGATTATTACAAAAGACAAATGCAAGAAGCCGCTATCAAAAGTGACGGGGTCGGATTTGACGTGGCAGAGATTGGATATCTTTGGCAAGCTTACCCAAAATCCGGCGCAGAGATAAAAGTTACGCCAACAGAGCTTAAAAATAATCCTGTTCTTCCAACAGAAAAACTAAGGGCAGAAGCAGTTGAAGAAGCTTATCGTATAGCACTCCAACACTTATATTCCAGCGCCGAACACTCAGCAAGACCAGTCGTTGGAGCAACTACCAAAACGCTTGTAAATATTGTAGAAACCCTAGGAATGGTCCCGAGCGAAATTGCAAAAGACTCAGAAGCACTGGCAGATCTTCTTGAGTACTTAAAGCAGATAGCCAAATCAACTAAAGGGGTGTATGGTCCAAGCAAATTATTACCCACAGAGCCAATCGAGGGAGATCCGATTATGGAATTAGTCTACGAAATTGAAGGAACCTATAATTTGCCACAGCAGGAAGGGTTCAGGTATCTCACAGATGAAAGAGTAACTTACCAAAAGCGCCAGCCATCTTCGGCAAATAACTAAAGTTATATTAAAGGCTTAGAAAAAACTGGCGCTGGCTATAGTCCTGAGTACTCGAAGGATTGACTATGTCGGAACTTATTATGCTACGATTTCTTAGTGAAAATAGTTCTCCTCGGACTAGCAGCATTTTGTTTACTTCACATCATTCGTGATTACTACCAAATAAAATACGGGTATAAAAATTGGTTTACAAAAACAGGTCATTTATGGCATAAGCCGGAATATGAAATACATGGAATGGTAATATTTGCTACCATTGCCGTTCTTTGTCTCTACCTCGCCTTAAATTAGAGCAGCGGGGCACTTCACTATGTTAGAACCTTTCTTAAATCTAAGTATCGTCACTAAGTAACCTCGAAGATTTAAATGCAAAATATTTCCACTCATTTTATTGGTAGAGTGAAGTGAAATATATTTCTATTATCCTTATTTGAACTAGCCCACATCTTGCCTTGATGCTTCTTTATTATTTCTCTTGATATATATAGCCCTAGTCCCAAACCTTTTACTGGATTTTTCGTTAACTGATAAAATTTATCAAAAATTAGAAAATATTTATTTTCAGGTATTAGTTGATCTGTTTCATTTGAAATCGAAACAGTAACCATATTTCCTGCAACTTTTAAAAATATTTCAACTTTGCCTCGTTTTGGTGTAAATTTAATTGCATTATCAATAAGATTCATCAGTACCTGCTCGATTCTAATTTGATCCGCCAAAACAGTAACTTTTTTAGCCGGATGAACAATAATAGGCTTATTTTCATCCGCCAGTAATCTCAATTTTCTGACTACTCTATTAATAAGTGATGTTAATTCAATATCATCGAGATTTAAGGTAAATTTTTTAGTTCTTAGTTTAGCGATGTCCAAAACGTTTTCTACTAACAATCCTAAGCGATTTACCTCGCCATTAAGATCTCGTACACTACCAATCGTAATTTTCGAATTTAGATTTTTAGAAGAATGTCTTAAAATATTATCAACGATAATTTTCATAATGGCAATAGGGGTCTGTAGTTCATGAGTAATAATTGAGGTAAACTCACTTTTCAATTCGTCTACCCTTTTTCTTGAAGAAATATCATGAAGAATAACTGAAAAATTTTGGGCATTTGCCAGAGTGATTGGTAAAGAAGAAATAATAGTTTCTGTCCAGAACAATGAATCGCCTTTACGCATTTTCCATCCCTCTTGTTTGTGTTCTCCTTTTTCTTTAGCTATCTTCAAATATTTTAAAACGTTGTTTCTGCTATTCCACTTTGGGAAGAGAGTAGAGAGCGACTCGTTTAAAATTTCCTCGGCCGGGTAACCAGTCATTGCGGTAGCCCCCTTGTTCCATGTCCTAATAAATCCTCGTGCGTCAACCATAAATATTGCATAGTCTTTTACATTCTCTATCAGAGAACGGACAAGTTTCTCGTTTTGATATATTTTATAGAGTGCTTCTCTCGTCTTTTGATGAGACTTGTGAAGTGATTCAAAAAGCCAGCTTATGAGTACGCCTTCAGTCAAGAATAATGTATAACGCACTTGATCCGCTAAAGTATCCTCGAAAAAAAACTTTTTGGGAGTAATAAAAAAATAATCCGAAATTACATAATTGATAACAGTCGCTAGTAGTCCTGTTCTTAAACCGCCATACCATGCACTGATCATGATCGTTCCCGTTGATATTAAAAATCCACTTTCAGGATAATTAATCGTTTTAATCAGGAATATTTTGAGTAACAATCCCAAAAAACAAATTAGAGTTACAAAAATATATTTGTAAGCTTTAAACTTCTTGCCATTCTTTGTATTTAACAGCTTTTGCAGTTCGCCTCTATCCTTCTGGGTCAAATTGGTTTCTAGAGCACCTATCATCCGGCCATCCTCAATCTTTGGTTTGGAGCATTAAACTTAATTAAGATCATAAGATATTGACCATATATCTATCAAATTTAGATACATAAATAGATCTAGTTGACTGTGGAACTTATTATGATAATACAGGTCTTTTCAATTGAGGATTAGCAGAAGCAACATGTTGAGGGAGAAAGTTAAAATCATAGTAACCGTAATGAAACCTTGGTCCATGCTCCCTTCTCCAATTAAGAACAGCTAAATGCCATTCTAATCTTTCCCTTTTACCAGGCGTTAACAACGTTGTTTCTAGTTTTTTGGTAATTGCTTGTGCTTGTTCAGCATATACCAATCGTCTTTGAGCAAAAAGTGGGTCTCGTTGTTCACGTTCGGTAAGTAAATAGATTATAAAACCAGGACTATTGTATTGTGACCTCGATTCTCTTTCTCTTGAAGGCATCTTGAAGGTAAATATATTCTTCCATTTAAAAATTGTCAATACAAAACTACTTGAAGCTAACTAAAGCTGCGGGACTTGGACTATGTTAGAACCTTTATATTGAGCTAAATTAGAACTTGCGCCCAATTCCGCAATAGTTGATCGCGTAGTTCATTTTGTATAAAATCTTGCCTCTGACAACCTTTTGAGATGGAAGATGATTTTCATAAGGCGAGGTTCATACTATTTGCTCACTCATACGTGGGTCAGTCTCTCGCTGATTATCTGAAACATTTCCCAGACTTATCTACCAGGATAGAAAAACTTGGAAGTATTTTACTTTTTGATAAAAGATTTCTTAGACGCTTAATTATTTTTAATCAATACTCTAACCAGCCTCCAACAATCAAAATCCCTGATTTAGAAAGTAAGGGAAAAATTAAGGTATATCTGCAAGTCGAGAAAGAAATGAAGGCTATTACTCAAGAAAAGCAGGACAAATACAATTCTGCTCTAGAAGATTACGAAAGTGCATTACTTTTACCTGCCGTAGAACGAGCTGCTGGAAACGCATTAAAAAACGTTAAAAGTGATTTAGAATTTGAAGAGGCATTAGCAGCATTAACGAAAACATACTGCAAATGGTATTATTGGGTGGTTTATAGATATAAACTCCCATCACTAAGAATTTTGCCTTTTATTTTAAGACTCATGCAGCTTTAATTGTTCCTTACGCATTCTCTGATTTGTTACAATAGCCTCGTGAAGATTGTATACACCAAGCACGCACAGCAAAAATTCAAGTTCTTGGAATCAATTGGCTGGAAGTTTACAAAAAGCGATCTTGAAGCAGCATTGGAGAAACCCGACGATTCTGGTGTTGACGTGGAGCGTAAAGCAGAATTTGTTTTAAAAGAAATTGACGAAAGACATAATTTGAGGGTGATATATAGAAAAAACGATGGTATAATGACTGTGATTACTTTTTATCCCACAAGAAAAGGGAGGTATAATTAATGAAAGGTCACAAAATTGTTTACGAACCCGAAGACGATGTATTAAACATTTGGCTTGCCAAAAAACCAATAGACTATGCTGAGGATGAAAATGGTGTCATTGTTCATTACACAAAGGATGACAAGCCTGTTTATATAGAAATTCTCAATGCTACAAAGTTTTTAAACAGATCTAAAACTTCTTCCCCTTCAAAAGCTTCAGCCTCGATTGCTCACAGAATTAGATAAGAGGAGCTGGCACTGGTTGACTATGTAGGAACTTTTTATCAAGAGTTTTTCCTGTAGATCCAGATCTGGTACAAGATAATCCCAGTTGTGATTATGCCGATACCTTGCCCAATAGTTAAAACAGGATCCTTTTGAAAAATTCCATGCAAAGTCCAAAGAGAATAGGTAATAAAGGATAGAACAATAAAAGTAGTTGACAAACCTTTTGTTGATTTTCTTTTGTAGTTATCTTTCATTTGGTCAGGGAAACCAATGATTTTGACTAGAACACCAAAGATGACTGTCAAAACGGCTACAATTGCTGCAATATCAATTCCAGAGAATTTCATAAGGAAAGTATATCAGATTGAGGCTAACTTGAGCTGCGGGGCTTGGAGTATGTTAGAACCTTAGCAGTTTGAATTAGAATTGTACCTTAGACTATTGACCAGGCTGGATTGGCGATTGAGGGTCAAACTTGCTTTTGACTTGATCGAAAAGTCTACGATAACGGGGTAACTCCACAGGATGTCTACTGGTTAATCCATCGCCCCTTAAAGCCAGGCTTCGACCTTCTGATGGAATTGTTATGATAACCGTATCGGAGTGGCCCCTGGATCTGTCTGTATCGTATCGGCCGATTACTACCCTCAAAGGATGATCGTTTTGAGTGACTGTAGTGTCTATTTCAGTTTGCCGAAAGTTTCCTCCAGGCTTGAAGGTTTTCCATACGTACCGCCATCCAGAGAATTTATGGCCACGTTCGTCCAGTAAATCCATTGCGCTATTGTAAAACTCAGCGTTTCTAATTTGTTCTGCTTCTGCTGTCACAGCCCAAAGTATAGATTTTAGAAAATACAATGTCAAAAAATCGCTAACTTGAGCTGGCGGACTGGGATTATGTTCGAAATAGTCTATAGCCTCATTAAGTTAGGAAAGGGATGGAATATAGCCTGCAACTTTAAGCATTGTCCCGTCGTCTGCACCAATCCCATATAGGAATAGGCCTTCTTCTCCAAAAGAAACAAGCACTGTTTCAACCGGCCAAAAGTAATCATAGCTCAAAGGATTAAAACAGGGCGCATGCTTAAATCAATTTGAGCTGGGAGTCGTTGATGATTTCCGAACTTTTGATTGGGTAGGGGAGATTAAATATCCTGAGTTAATCTTTCAAGAATCTAAACGTTTGGTCGCAATTTATTGAGCACATATTGCACCGAAGGGCTTATTGACTTATCCGTACGGTGAATACAGCCATACCAACAACAAGGTCGGCGCATTCCTTCTTTAAGTTCTGTGCGTACTCTTTCAATGTGCTGTTTTCTGGTTTCCGGCTTTTTAACGAAGGTCGCCCAGCAAATCCATTCATTACGAGCAAGCGATGTAAGGCTTTCCCATGCTGCGAGTGCTTTTGGGTCAGAAGTTAAAGCTTCCCGTAAATCCGTTGGAACTTTGTGCACTACACCGCCTGGAATAACTTTTTTAGTCATAGGGTTATTTTACCAAATCTTCTTTTTGGGGCTGAAAAAAGCTGGCACTGGTTGTGACTTTTTATCTGTCTACTTAGCCCCAACGAATTGCCAACAATTTCCTTCAGGATCAAGAAAAGTACAGAACCAAACTTGATTATCTTTAGTTGAGAACGGGGCAAGAAACGGTTTGGCGACAATAGTAACTTGAGGGTTATCTTTAATCTTCATGTACCAGTAATCTACGCCTTCATCAGGGTATAAATTGAAAAGGTGGCGGAAATTTTCCTTAGCCTTACCCTTTATTTTTGAGTGTCTACCAATCCAAATCCACAAGTCTTTTGTGACTTGGAGCATGTACCCATAATCTCCTAGTATATCCAGTTTGTTTAAGAGTTTAAATCCAAGTACATCTTGGTAAAATTTCACAAGTTTATCTGGATTTTCTGAATAAATTAATATTCTGTATTTAGAAAAAGCCATGGGTAAATTATATCATTTTGAGGCTAACTGAAGCTGCCGGGGCTTGGAGTATGTTCGGAATAGTTTATGACTACAACTAACCAGTTTTATATTCCTAATTAAGCTTTGCTAATCGGGAACGTGTTCTTTCCTGAATCTCCCTTAAAGCAGTTGCAGGGGATATTCCATTGGCAAAGAACAAATAAACAGCTTCTTGATTCGTATCCCTTGTTCGTCCAATACCTACGACTACAAAAGGCAGGCCACTTCTAAATAAACGGGCCAGGCTAGCTCGCCTAACAACTTCATCATCAACAATAGGTTGGGACGCAACTCTTTGTGGAAGCTCCAATTGCAAAACTTTACTAAAGAGTTTTTCTCGCTCCACTCTTTCTTGAGATGCAATTGCGTAGCCTGTTTCTGCTGACGGGTTAGGAGGTACAAAAAGTCCAATAAAAGTTGTGAACTGGGTAGGTACATCTATTGGGCCTTCCAGACAGAAATTAGTTCCTCCTCCTCCACCTACGGCGCAACGGCGAGCAAAATTTGCCATTCTGTCAAAAATTACGTTCGGTCCTGGTCGTTCACCTGTCATATTGGCGGAAATTATACCATTATTTACTGTTTGAGGCTAAATTCTAGCTGGCGCTGGTTAACTATGTAGGAAAATACTATTTTGGGGGTTGATCAGTTAGTTTGTGTTGCTCGGGATACCAAGCAGGAGTACAGGAAATGATTAAGGTTAAATTGCCTTCCCAAAAGAATTTTTCATTTGGTTCTATCAGTACTTCCGTACCTTCTTGAAGGAGATACTCTTTATCCTCTACAAATAGCTTACCAGAGCCTTTTAACACATAGGCCAGCTCCTTACATACGGTGTTAACAGCAGATCCACTTACTGGATATTTACCTATTACCTCAACAAGAGCTGTGTCTAATTCTTTATCATTTAGTGGATATTCATAGGCTACACAAGTATCTCCATTCTTAAATTTTGTTCTTTGATTTTCAGAGGCAATTTTCATATTTATGAGTATACCAAAAGTTCTAACAAAGTAGACTGCATCTACCCTAAAAAAGCTGGCCGTCGTTGATGATTTCCGAACATTTGACTGGGTAGGGATGGTGAAGTATCCAGAGTTAGTGTGGGAGAAATCAGTAGGATTATTAAATTAACTGTGGTTTAAACTATCCAACTAATGTATGCTTTATCGCACGGGGTAGATTTCTTACAATCAAAGTCTTCATTCCTAAAGGCAGAATGTCTCTCGGGGCAGAAAGCATAACATAAGAAACATACAAACACATCTCTCCCTCTCGAGCAAATTGACACATTCCAAGTGTAACCAAATCCCAAATTGCCTCAACCTGCTGATCACTTGCCTCCTTCTTTCTTACCGCACCGATAGTTTCCCCAAGTAACTCATAAAAACTCTCACGAGCCCTCATTCTAGAGGGAGTAACTGCAAGAACTCCATCGGCACTTAAAAAGAGTCTGTCTAACATCGTCAAACCGTCAGGCTCAGGCCCATCCAGATTAAAAGCTTCAAGTAAAGGAACAATTTGAGTAGAAGGATCTCTTGGTAAACCTTCCTTTGCTTCACTCAACATTCTTTCGGCCAAAAAAACCGCCTCTCTCCTGTGTGTTACAGCTTCAGCAACTCTACTTTGTTCTATCATGAGGAATTAATTAATAAGGATATTATTGAGGTTGAGAAGTATTTGCCCCACTTTGACTTTTCTCGAAATTGTTCAAGGCTTCAGCATAACTTTGATGTGTTTTGACTTCTGCAACTTCTTTAGACCTAAGCTCTATTCGTGCAGAATTTGTTGATCGATCCAGATCAATTAGTCTAAGTCGATATCTCCCCGCTATGGTGTAGTCGTCATTTGTATATAGAGGTGGAGTTAAAGTTACAACTCCCGCTTTGGGTTCACGGTCTCCGTGGTCAGCTTGACTATCTCGTCTGATATCAACACTTCTATCCGCAATAAAAGTTATCCTTGGGTTAGTACTTCTCCTCCCGTTAGCGTGGAGTCTACGGAGTTGTGGATTAGTTTTGCGGCTCCCAGCGTATGCAAATGAGAATACAGAGTCAATTGTATAAAATACGTCTATTGGGGTAACAAACTCTTGTCGATGAGGGAAAAGTCTCGCCAGTTCTCCTTGGGTTCTTTCTGCCATATTATTGGTGGAGATTATAAGTGTTTTGGAGATTATTTGCAATTGTGGCTAGCTGGCACT
>OBEQ012498607.1_pt1 | contig 10776 bp, 9 predicted proteins | sample 1670901 | NCBI WGS metagenome assembly OBEQ01 (sample SAMEA104232315, study PRJEB22302) | groundwater metagenome | biome: forest; feature: aquifer; material: groundwater | place: USA | collected 2011-08-07 | depth 5.4 m | reverse complement strand
TCATCGCTCCTAAACCGTTAGTTGAATATGTCCCGATCCAGTTTGATCCAAAGGAGGGCGATAACCTAATCACCCAATATGACATGTACACTGTCGGTGAAGATGGTGTCGGTCTTACTAAACTAGACTTTTTAGGGATTCGCAACTTGGCTATCCTAGAAAATGCAGTTTCTTTGGTTCAGAAACACCGAAACATCAATATAGATATCGAAAAAATTCCTTTTGATGACAAAAAGACCTTTGCAATGCTTGCCAAAGGTGAAACCGAAGGTCTTTTTCAGTTAAACGGGTCTGGCATGACCAAGTATCTTATAGAACTCAAACCAACCACTATCCACGACATTAACGCCATGGTTGCGCTATATCGTCCCGGACCGATAAACAACATTCCAGAGTATATTGCCCGCAAACAAGGCCGAAGTAAGATTAAATACTTTCATCCGAAAGCGGAAAAATTTCTTGACAAATCATACGGCATTTTAGTTTATCAAGACGATCTTTTATTCACGGCCATGGAATTAGCCGGCTACAATTGGGAATCGGTCGATAAATTTAGAAAAGCAGTGGGGAAAAAAATTCCGGTTGAAATGGCCAAACAGCATGAAATTTTCGTGGCCGGTTGCCAAACTCACAGTGGAATGTCCAAAGGACAAGCAGAGCAGATCTGGAATTTATTCGAACCATTCCAAGGATACGGATTCAACAAGGCCCACGCCGCCTGTTATGGCCGCGTCGCTTATCAGACCGCATACATGAAGGCCAACTTTCCAGTAGAATATATGTGTGCCGTGCTCACGGCCGAAGCCGGCGATACGGAAAAAATATCAGAAGTTATTGCTGAATGCCAACGAATGAATATTCCGGTTCTGCCGCCAGACGTAAACACATCTTTCAAAGATTTCACAGTTGTTAAAAGTCCACAGTCCACTGATCAGATCCGTTTCGGTCTTCTGACCATTAAAAATTTGGGTGAGAACATTGCCGATGCTATTATTGCTGAACGAGAAGCCAATGGGTGCTATAAGGATGTTGAAGATTTTGTAACCAGAATTCACAATAAGGATTTGAATAAAAAATCAGTCGAATCGCTTATCCGTTGCGGAGCGCTCGATGAATTTGGCGATAGAAACATGTTGTTAGTAAATATGGAAAACCTACTTTCTTATGCGAGAGAAAAACAAAACCAATCATTGATGGGACAAGTCAGTTTATTCGGCAACAGTGGCATGGCAGACCTTCCGCCTCTCCGACTTTCCTCGGCTGAACCCGCCAAATCATGGGAAAAGTTAATTTGGGAAAAAGAACTTCTTGGATTATTTGTTTCCGACCATCCTTTAAACAGCTATCAAATTCAGCTAAAACTCGAAAATGTTGTTCCCATAAAAAACATCACTGTGGGGACAGCCGGTTCGGTTAAAATAGGAGGCATGATCACCCGCATTCAAAAAATAGTGACCAAGACTGGCCGGCCGATGATGTTTTCCTGGCTTGAAGACCTTACGTCCAAAATTGAGGTTGTCGTCTTTCCGAACGTTCTTGAGAAAAACCCTGAGGCTTGGAAAGAAAATACCGTTGTCGTAGCCCGCGGAAAAATAAACGACCGCGATGGCTCTCTCAAGTTCCTTTGCGATGAGGTAAGATCTCTCGCATCGCCGGCATAAAATAATTTTAGCTCACACAACCTCTATGCGTACAGGGGCTCAAATCCTTGGATTTTTGCTTTAATTTTGTTATCCTGAATAGATTATATGAGTACAAATCAAATAGAAAATATTCGCCATACTCTCGCCCACCTATTAGTCGCCGCTGTACGAGAGATTTGGCCTGGTTCACAAAACGCTATAGGTCCAGCGATTGATAGTGGCTTTTATCAAGACTTTGAAATCAATGGCTCGGTAACTGATGCGGATTTGCCCAGAATCGAGGCCAAGATGCGAGAACTCCTCCCTCTCTGGAAAGATTTTGTGCGGCAAGAAGTTTCTCCTAACGAAGCTCGAAAAGAGTTTGCTTGGAATACCTATAAGACCGAAATGATTAATGATCTGGAAAGTAAGGGGGAACAGATTACTTTTTATACTTCCGGAGGATTGTTGGATTTGTGTCGTGGCGACCACTGTGAACATCCAGCGAAAGAAATCAACCCTGACGCATTTAAGCTCTCACATGTCGCCGGCGCATACTGGCGAGGTGATGAAAAAAATCCGCAATTAACCCGTATCTACGGCTTAGCTTTCGCGACTAAAGATGAGCTCCAAAAACATTTAGCAATGCTCGAAGAAGCCAAGAAACGCGACCACAAAAAGTTGGGGGTTGAATTAGACCTGTTTACATTTTCGGATTTGGTTGGTAGTGGCTTACCATTATGGACCCCAAAAGGAACTATCCTAAGAAATCTTTTGGATGACTTCGTTTGGGAATTGCGCAAGAAAAATGGGTATATGCAAGTTGACATTCCTCACATCACCAAAAAAGATCTCTACGAAAAAAGTGGTCATTGGGATAAATTCAAAGATGAACTGTTTAAAATTACCACCCGAGAAGGGCACTTGTTTGTAATGAAACCGATGAACTGTCCCCACCATGTCCAGATATATGCCAGAAAACCCTGGAGCTATCGAGAACTGCCCCAAAGATATGTCAGCACCACAAAAGTATATCGAGACGAGCAGACTGGTGAGTTGGCTGGTCTTTCCAGGGTTAGAACTATTACCCAAGATGATGCCCACGTTTTTTGCCGAATTTCTCAAGCCAAAGAAGAGATACAAAAAATATGGGAGATAGTTCATGAATTTTACGGAGCCGTAAATTTAAAACTTCGTCTACGATTATCTCTGCGAGACCCCAATCATCCTGAAAAATATCTTGGAGATAAGTCCCATTGGGATAAGGCTGAGGAAGTGCTTCGAGAAGTTGCCAATGAAAACAAAACAGAATTTTTTGAAGCTCCGGGTGAAGCTGCTTTTTATGCTCCTAAACTTGATTTCATGGCAACCGATTCCCTTGGTAGAGAATGGCAGGTTGCGACGATACAATTAGATGTAAGCATGCCCGAAAGCTTTGACTTAACTTGCGTAAACGAAAAAGGAGAAAAAGAGAGAATTATAATGATCCATGCAGCAATCATGGGTTCCATAGAGCGTTTCCTTTCCGTTCTTATTGAACACTATGCTGGGGCCTTTCCGGTCTGGCTCTCCCCTGTTCAGGTCGCAATCTTACCAATATCAGATAATCAAAACGAATGGGCCGAAAAAGTGTATGAGGAATTAAAATCTGAAGGCATCCGCGTAGAAATAAATAAAAACAATGAAACATTAGGTAAAAAAATCAGAGAAGCAGAACTTCAAAAGACACCATATATTCTAATAGTTGGCGAGAAAGAAGTTAAAGCCAAATCCGTGGCTGTTAGAAAAAGAGGCCAAGGTGATGTTGGCCAGATGAAGATAGAAAAATTTCTTGATAAAATTAAAGAGGAGATAAAAAAAAGACCTAAGAAGGTCTTTTTACTAAATATTCCTACCCGAGTTAGCGGCAAATAAGGAAGCTAAGAAAACAAGTATCAGCGCAATCCATCCGTTCCTACTTGGCAACTCGCCCATCCTGTACCACATAAAGAACAAGGTCGTGATAATAGTAACAACCTGGCCGATAATGATTGAAGTATACATGACTCCAAAATTTGTTAATGAAAGCTTCACCGACCATGCTACTAAAATGGTTCCTACAATATATGCCGGCCCGTTAAATATCCAGACTGCAACCACAAATTTCCACCAGGAAGTAAAGTCTCCGAATAACGGAACGTGGTAAACTCCCGACTTTATTTTTGAAAAAAGAAAAGTATAGTTAAAGTAATTCATGATAAACTGGGCGCCCAACAAAGTGGCATATATGGGCAGTAATTTTAAAAGAACTTTCATCGCGCCTCCACGCCTCGATTGATGAAAGATTTAAATTATCGTACATTAATCACCCGTCAATGTCAATAAAAATTAAATAGCAGATAGGACCTGGTAATAAACAAAGCCGCTCTCTAGAGCGGATTTAAATATACGTCCAAAAAAGATGCCACAATTGCGGCCCAAGCAAGATCCACAAATAAGACATTGCAAGATTTTTAATAAAGTCCCCTATCATCATGATTATAAGTCCATTTTTCCATCGAAGTCCTCCACAAGTAACTACACATGGAAACCAGCCAACGAAGGATAGAAAAGGAACAGGATTAAGGGCAGCTACAAAAACAAAAAAATGTCCCATTATTTTCCCGCCTACCTCCATTTTAGACAAGACGTCTTTGTTGGTTTTGTTGTCTTTATTAAGCTTATCAATCCAGCTCATAGCCAATTTGGCTCCCAATCTACCTTGGAAATTTGTATTGATAAAGTCAACTAACTTTTTGGCCGTACCAGTTTCTTCCCAAATCCAGGTGGAAAATCTGTACCAAAAAATTAAAGAAAAAAGACCAACACTGATACATATCGGTGCTATAACAGAGTAACTTCTCACACCCCTCCCAAGAAGAAAAAATGTGATTGTCTCAACATTAAAAATCGGGATTAAGACTGAGACAAAAACGGGCCAGTAATTATACCATCTTTTTACGGGTTCTACTTCTGTTTTCAAAGACCAGCCTGCTTTTCAACCTTAAGAACTTAACCTATACTATGTTAAAAAATGGTTAAAATCAAACAAACAAAACTGGTCGTTATCCTGGGTCCGACTGCCTCTGGAAAATCTGATCTGGCCATTAAGTTGGCCAAAAAATTCCATGGAGAAATAATTTCTGCCGACTCAAGACAAGTTTACAAAAAAATGAATATTGGAACAGGTAAGGTGACCAAAAAAGAGCAGAAAATCGTAAAGCACTATCTGCTTGATATCGCAGACCCCAAGAAAGTTTTTACCGTTTCGGATTTCAAAGATTTGGGAGAAAAAACCATTAAAGAGATCCTAAACAAAAACAAGATTCCATTTATTGTTGGTGGAACAGGATTTTACATTGATGCTTTGGTAAAAAACCTCTCTCTTCCTGAAGTTCCTCCTGATAAAAAGTTCCGCGCACGGTTCGACAAGCTCACCGCAGAGCATCTCTTCAAGATGCTCCGAAAACTAGACCCACAACGAGCCAAGACAATCGATCCCAAAAATAAACGCCGTCTTATTCGTGCTTTAGAGATTATCGCTTCAATGGGTAAAGTTCCCACCCTTAATACTAAATACGAAATACATGATACTAAATACGATATCTTATGGGTAGGGTTAAATCCTAAAAATTTAGACAAAATAATAAAAACTAGATTGGAAAAAAGATTAAAGCAAGGAATGATTAAAGAAGTTAAAAACCTTTTACGGTCTGGGCTAAGTAAAAAACGCCTTCATGATTTCGGTCTTGAATACAGATGGTTAGGAGAATATTTGGCCGGTAAAATAAGTTACGCCAAGATGAAGGATGGTCTTTTTAGAGCTATCGTCAAATACTCAAAACGCCAGATGACCTGGTTTAAAAGAAACAGAGAAATACATTGGATTAAAAATCAAAAAGAAGCCGAGAGATTACTTCAATCTTTCTTTTAGTATCTCCTCAACCACCTGGGGATTGGCTTTGCTTTTTGATTCGCGCATGACCATCCCTATCAAGAATTTAAGCGAAGCCTCTTTCCCATTTTTGTAGTCTATTATTGCTTGACTGTTATTAGAAATTACCTTATCTACCAGCAATTCAAGCTCTTCAGAATTCGATGTCTGCCCCAAATCTTTATCTTTCATTATTTGTTCAGGGTGAAGACCAGTTTCTGCCATTTCTTTAAGCACTGCCTTTGCGCCAGTCGAAGAGAGTTCTTTGTGAAATATCAAAACCATCAACTCCGCAAAAGCTTCCGGCGAAATTTTAAACCCTTCAAGGTCGTCAATTTCAAAACTTGTTGCACTCATCAGCACTGGAAATTCAGTAATAATATAATTAGCCGAAAGCTCGTGAAGCCGTTTTCCCAAATGAGGTTCACTAGAAAATTCACCTCTCAACCCTTTTTTAACATGAAAGTCTTTAGCCGAGGAATTGAGTTCTGTTGCAACATGTTCATAATAATCACCAAGATGCCGCGCTACTGTAAATATCTCAACCTGGTCAGCTGTAAGGCCGTACATTGCAAATCTGGTGCGTCTTTGAGACGGCAGCTCAAGTAACCCGTCTTTAATAGCTTCTATTTGAGCTAAGGTAAATTTAAGAGGCGGTAAATCTGGCTCCGGAAAATATCTGTAATCGTGAGCTTCTTCTTTTGAACGCTGGCTGATAGTGGCTTTTTTTGAATCATCCCAACCCCGAGTTTCCTGCACGACTTTCTCGCCGGCATCAAGAAGTCCTGTTTGTCTTTTTATTTCATAGTCTACACAATCGGAAGCGGCTTTGATTGAATTCAAGTTTTTAATTTCTACCTTTGTTCCCAATTTTCTTACCCGTCCGAAGCCTTCTGGCGAAGGAGGGCCGTCGTCGTCCATTAACGAAATATTAACCTCCACTCTCATCAGGCCTTTCTCCATATCGGCGTCAGATACGCCCAGGTACCTCAATATCAATTGCAACTCTTCGGCAAACTTTTTAACCTCCAACCCGGTTTCAAAATCCGGTTCAGTTACAAGTTCCATCAATGGCACCCCGGCTCGATTATAATCAACTAAGGAATAACCTTCTGCTCCACCAGTTGACGAGTGTTGAAGCCGGCCAGCATCTTCTTCCAAGTGAATTCTGGTTATTCTGAATTTTTTACCCGCAACATCCAGATGTCCGCCTTCGCAAAGAGGTTTCTGGTATTGAGTTATCTGATAGCCCTTTGGAAGGTCTGGGTAAAAATAGTTCTTTCTCTCAAAAAAAGTATCTTCAGAGATTTTACAATTCAAAGCCAAGCCAGCCATGATTACCTTTTTAACAGCTTCGTAATTAGTGACTGGAATAGTTCCAGGGTGTCCCACACAAATTGGGCAGATGTTAATGTTTGGATGTTTTTCGTCTGGATCATTCAAAGAATCACAAAACATTTTGGTCTTCGTTTTTAGCTCTGCGTGGATCTCAAGACCTATGACTGGTTTATATTTCATATGCTTTAATCTAACAAAATTTGGGTAATAAAAAAAGCCCGTTACAGGCTTAATTACTAATCTTATTTTTACTTGGAATGGCTTTACCACCTCTGGCAAATATATATTCCCAAGTCATATCTGCTCGAGATATTCTTTTCCACCACGGGTATTCATATCTTAAGAATTCTTCTGCTTTTAAAACAACCTTTCGAACCTCTTCATTCACTCCCCACTTGGACCTTTGCCAATTCACAAATTCCCATTCTCTTAGGTTAGCCCCGACGATGAAGGGAACAAAGTTTCCCATCATATAAGCATACTGAGCCAACATATGGAAACGGGCCATTGAGGTTGTTATATCGCTACTAAACAGTAGACGTTCTTCAAGATGTAGTCGGGCATATTCATTTATGAATTCCCGGGGCATATCTGGAGACAAATAGACTCCCTTATTTGGCGTGACCCAACCTCGTTTGTGGGTACAAAATCCCATCCTCTGTAAATCTCGCCAGCTTCTAAAACTCATCTGGCCAGAAAATATTGCACTAGCATGCTCAAACCAATCAGGCAATTTTTCATAGCTTTCATGTTTAGTGTTTCTTTTATCATTCAACTCCCCAAATAACTTTTCTGCATCTAAAAATTCCTCCGAGATATTTTTACCGGACATCTTAATAATAGATTCCAGAGCCAATGCATTGGGGGTAATAAATTGCCTCTGAACAAAAATGTCCGGCCTTAAATTCTGCGCTAAGTCATAAGGGAAATCTAGTCTTATTTCATAGGGCAGGTAATCATAAAGAGAGGGCTGATAATGGGTACTAAGAAGAACTGCATTTCCGGTTTTTCTGGCTTCGTTCACAATTTCTAAAGCCAAAGCATGGCACTCAGGATTCTCATCGGCCAACAAATGCCGAACGACACTTTGATATGCTTCGCCCATCATTGAAACACCCAATGAGGTTAAGGTTGCACAGGGCAAAAGATTTCCCAAGCTATCAGAAACTTTTCCAGTAATGGCGGCTTTATTGGGTTGGAACTCCCTAAATTCATTTTCGAAATAAGCTTTGCATATCGGATAGAGTCTCTGATAAGAATCCATACAGCCTAAGATGTGTTGCTTTACATAACCATCTTTAACTTCTAGGCCCTCAAAAAAACGCCAAGCGGGATAAACACTTCTTACCCCCATATCAACAAAACGAGTTGAAAGCTCAATATAGCCTGCGCCAGGACGAGCCCACTCAATCGTCTTTGCGGCCAATATAGATATGTTCTCAACTGCTAAATGAACTATACCCATACGAGCTATGGAATTATGACCATAATCATCCAAGAACTTCCTAAGGAAATCTTTTATCTTTTCTACCGTCACGATAGAGCCATAATAACTCAAGGAAAAACCCATTCCCATTAGTTTTTCTAGCTCTTCAACTGGTACCCTACTCATCGCTCTGTCACCATACTCCCTTATATATCCATCCGGATCAGTAAATATCTTTCCAATTACAGGCAGGTTAGTAACAAAATCATCAAGGAAAAGACCCCTGAGACCTCGTGGATTTTTAATGCGAGAATATCTAGCCAGTAATGCCGTGACCAGTTCTTCCGGCAACCCATAGATAAAGTAAGTATTTCTGTCAATGTTACTAAAAACTCTCAAAAGAATTATTTTTTCACGTTCAGAAAACTCCGGCACAGTAGTTTCTCTACGAATTTGTACAGCTAAATCTGCTTGCCTCTGAAATTCATCTGAAAGCTGAGACTCCATTTACCTTTTCCTTTGTTAATGTTCTAACGGTTTGAATATGCTAGCATAGATTTATCCACAAAAAAAGAGGCCTCTGCCTCTTATGATAACCGAACTCCTTTCGCGTTTAGAAGGTTAACTAGCTCGCTCCTAACATCTGAAAATATTTCCTCAACTGTGCGTGTGGCATCAATAAATTGAAAGTTTGCCCAAGGATATTCTTTCGCAAAGGTGTAAAAGTTTTCTCTTACCCGATTAAGGGTGTCTACCTTTTCCATCTCATCAAATTGGCGGCCTGAAGCTTTGCCTCGCTCAATAGCCAACTCAGCTGGCAGATCAAAAACAAATATTTTATCTGGCCAAACCCAGTAGCGGCCATGGATCTGCTGATTCATCTCCACAAGCATGTGCATCTCAATGATGTTGCTCCTCTCTGGCCCATATACCATCGATTCACGAAAACGATCAGTACATACAACGTGACCTTGTTCGAGACGTGGAATTACCTCCCTTTCACAATGCATACGGCTATCCTTGGCAAATAATTCCTGCAGATCAAAAGGGTCAGTTTTATCAAACAAATCTTTATCCGCCAAAATAGCTCTTATTCTTTTTCCAAAATGTTCTATGGTTGGTTGCTTTGTAAGTACAACTTCCACCTTCTTATCTTCAATGTAGGCTCTAAGCCAGTTGTAGATTCTCAGGACTTGGGTCGACTTTCCGCAAAAATCAATACCACTTCCACATAAAAACAAACCTGGATACTGATTGCCTTCCTGCATAATTCCCCATTTTAAAAGTTCTAATAGGTCTTAAAATTTTACTCCCAAAAAATTAGTGTGGCAATTGTGGACAAATAAAAAAATCTGCGAAAAGCAGATTTTTTTATTTAGTTTACTTCACGTCTATGCCCATACTTCGAGCGGTGCCTTCAATTATCTTCATCGCACCTTCCACATCATTAGCGTTCAGGTCAGCCATTTTCTGTTCGGCAATTTGTTTTACTTGAGCTTTAGTAACCTTGCCAACCTTGGTTTTGTTTGGCACGCCAGAACCTTTCTCTAAACCAGCAGCAACTCTTAACAAATACGCTGCAGGCGGAGTTTTAAGTTTAAATTCGAAAGTCCTGTCTTCGTAGATGGTGATTTCTACAGGAGTAACCTGGCCCATCTTATCTTTCGTAGCTTCGTTGAATTGCATCACAAACTGCTGGAGGTTGATTCCATGAGGACCGAGAGCTGTTCCAACCGGAGGAGCCGGTGTGGCCTTAGCACCCTCTACCTGAAGTTTTACAATTGTTTTAATCTTCTTAGCCATTTATTTAGATACTACAGCATACATTAAAGCTTCTTTATTTGCAAAAAATCCAGTTCTACCGGGGTTTCTCTTCCAAAGATAGTCACCAAAATCTTAACCCTTCCTTTTTCCGGATCAACTTCCGAAATCTTACCGTCAAAATCTTTGAATGGTCCGTCAGTTATCTTCACTCTATCACCAACAGCAACATCAATCTTATACTTGGGCTCCTGGACACCCATTCTTTTCATTAAAATGTCTATCTCGGCAGCTGCCAAAGGGGTCGGTATAGTTCCCGCACCAATGAAACCTGTAACATTAGGAGTGTTTCTAACCACATACCAAGAAGCATCGTCAACAATCATCTCTACAAGCACGTAACCAGCATACAGTTTTTCTTCAATTGTCTCACGCTTACCTCCTTTGATCCTGATCTTTCTTTCTTTGGGCACGATAATATTGAAAATCTTATTTTCAAAACCGAGCGATTCTACCCTTTGTTTTAAATTGCGGGCAACGTTGTCTTCGTAGCCAGAATAGGTATGGATGGCGTACCAGTGACGTTCTTCGGTTGTTGCTTGCTTTGGCATAATTTAATTTTTTATTTAAGCAAAAACTAATCGATTATAAATTTGTATCCGAAATCCAGTAATCCT
>OBEQ011949055.1_pt1 | contig 10776 bp, 11 predicted proteins | sample 1670901 | NCBI WGS metagenome assembly OBEQ01 (sample SAMEA104232315, study PRJEB22302) | groundwater metagenome | biome: forest; feature: aquifer; material: groundwater | place: USA | collected 2011-08-07 | depth 5.4 m | reverse complement strand
CCAAAATAAAGGGTTAAAGCGCTTCCTAAAACAGGAGCTAATCCGCAAGCCAGATTCATCGAAGCGTTTAAAAGGCCCATAAGAGTCTGTTGCTTTTTGAGAGGGAATTTATCCGCAATAATCAAAAAACTGAGGATTCCCGGGGCAGAAATCCCTAATCCTTGCAGAAATCGGCCGGCCAAGAGCATCCCGTAATTTCTCCCGAATAAACACAGTAAGCTTCCCAGAGTGAAAAGTCCTAAACCCCAAAGGATTAAACTCTTTCGACCTTGCCGATCGGAGAGGGTTCCCACAAATGGAATCCCCAAGCAATAGCCAATAAAATTTACAGAAAGCAAAGCTTCTACCTGCGACGCTGATAGATGAAAAGTTTTTTGCAAGAGCGGAAAGCTGGGGACAAATAGGTCAAATTCCATTCCGACCAAAATATCCATAACCACAGCGCACAGGATTAAGAAAAAAGAGGTGTAAAAGGCGGATTTCATCAAAGGTCTGCGTTAAAAGGATTTCTAGGATTTTATCTTATTTTTATGGGGAAACTTAAATTCAGACTTCTGTTAGGAGTAAATAAAGTGAAATTAAGATGCGCTCTAAATATCCCATAGATGGAATTTCATGTTTGCAATTTCATGTTTGCAATATATGATTGTTCGAAACGATCAATGGGGCAGAATATGAACTTGTTTCCTAGTGGCATTGCTGAAGGCTCTTCATTTTGTAATAGAGTAAAAGAGCGCGAGAAGTTGGCAACGAACATAACGCGCAACGCACACACAATTCTATTGGCGCCCAGAAGATATGGTAAAACAAGCTTGATCCAACAAGTGCTAAGTGAGAACTCGTTTGTCTATGAATGGATCGATTTTCTTTCTGTTACAACTTCCGAGAAAGTTGAGGAAAAAATCTTAAAGGTTGGAAAATCTCTTCTTTTCAAACTATCGCCAGAATTAATCAAATTAAGTAAAAGCACTTTTGACTTTGTGAAATCCATGACACCTGAATTAAATCTTGGTGCTATGGGCCAGTCCTTAACCCTTCATTTGACTTCGGATCAAAAAATTTCAATCGATGAGATGTTGCTAGAAATAGACAGTTACGCTCAAAAAGTGGGAAAAAGAGGGGTTTTAGTTTTTGATGAATTTCAGCAGATAAGCGAACTTACAGATAGTCATTCAGTGGAAGCCCTTATTAGACATGCTGTAGAAAGAAGTAAGGCGATTACTTATATTTTTTCGGGAAGCAATCGGCATTTGCTGGAAGAGATGTTCAGTAAAAGTACCAGGCCTTTATATCGATTGTGTCAGGCAATGCCAATTCAAAGAATCCATGCCAAAGAATATGAAACTTTTTTGTCTATTGCTGCCATGAAGCAATGGAGTAAGCCTATATCTGAAACGTCAGTTGCAGAGATTCTAAGACTGACAGAGTGTCACCCTTTTTATGTCAACGGGCTTTGTAATGACTTATGGTCATTAAGTGAGCCACCACAAAAAGAGGACGTAACTCTAGCGTGGTCTGACTATGTTAAAACAAATAAGAGGATTATTGTCTCCGATATTTCTTCCTTAGCTTTAAATCAGAAAAAAGTGATTCAAGCACTTGCCGAAACTCATACATCTGAACCGTACGCTAGCGAATTTTCCTTAAAAATAAGGCTTCCATCCGGGAGTGTTAGGAGAGCATTTGAGTACTTACTGAAGAAGGACATTGTCTATGTAGATGATGAAGAAATTTATCGATTGCTCGACCCAGCGGTTCGTTACTATCTATTGAACTCTTAGAGAGATTGTATACATTTCATCGCCCCCTCCTCAGAACCGGACTTGCAGAGCTACCGCATTCGCTTTAACCCACCTTTCCGGTTAAACCATGAGGTCATGATTTCAATTGCTGAACGGGCATTACACATTCCAAAATAATGGAAAATTAATCGACTTGGATGCACTCGTGGCGGCTCTGGAGCTGGGTTGACGGAAATTTCTGGGATTCCGGCTTACAACCCCAATGAACAATCCAATATTTGAATGCTCTGGCTTGCGACTTCTTCCGTCCAAGATCCTGCAACTAAGGATTGGAATTCAACCTCTGTAGGAATGGATCTTTATACCCAGGCTAAAAGCTGATAAGAAAGATTTCGGATAAGCTCAAAGCTGGGCAACAAGAATTTTTTTAGTATTAATTAGGAGATAAACCATGAAGATAAAATGTGTAGGACTAATTTTATTGATTGGGGGCATGGCTTTATCTCTTTCTGTCGAGGCTAAGGAAATAGAAATGCTATTAAATGATAGTACGGCTTACCCGATGGATGTGCATTATCAGATTTCAAGCGGAGGACATTTTTACGCCAAAGGATCATTAACGATTCCTGCAAATAATAAATTGATTTATTATGTCGCTGTTAATGAAATTCCGAATGATCAAAGCGTCCTAGTCCAAATTAATAAAATGAGTGTGGGTAATGTGACAGAGTTTAATGATCCGTGTGAAATTGCTCTGGATAAAGATCATCTAACCGCCAATATGAATATTAGTTTTAAGGGCGAACCTGGTATTCATGGTTCTTCTTTTAATTGTGCTGTGAGTCAGGGGTAAAATGTGCTTTTCAGAGGTGATCCAAATATGAACCCTAAAATGGCTGCCGTGTTGGCCGATATTGAAAATTTAGACAATCACTGGACGTGCGAATTGACGAATGAACAAGTCAAGGAGCACTCCTTTGGTCGCATCCGAAATTTAGAAGAAAAAGTGGTTAAATTATGGAGCGTGCCAAGAACTACGGGGCAACTGCTGAAATTCTTTGTCATTGCGACAGGAGCTAAAACCATTTTAGAACTCGGTTGTTCGGCGGGATATTCCACGCTATGGATCACCCAAGGAGCGATGGTGACGGGGGGTCATGTTTACACGACGGAGATTTTGCCTGAAAAAATCGCGATAGCAGAAAAACACTTTAAAACTGCTGATGTCAAAAAATATATAACTCTGTATCAACAGGATATTATGCAGACACTTAGCCATTGGCAGCATGGGCCGATTGATTTACTGTTTATGGATGCCGATATCCAACGTTACCCTGATTACCTTGAAAAGGTTGAACCGCTGCTCAATGAAAAAGCAATGATTATTGTAGATAACGCTTTGACTCATGAAAGTTATATGCAAGCTTTTTTTGATAAGGTAAAGGCCTTAAATAAATTTATTATGGAAATTCTGCCGGTCGATCATGGTATAGCGCTATTAACACCGTGTTCGAGTTTCTCAGCCGCTGATTAACTGCATCAAATGGAAGAGATGCTCTTTTATACTCTTCTTTATTTTAACATAATCAACATTATGCGATTAATCACTGCCTAATCACTTTTTAGATACGATCCTTTAGGCTACCTCTTGTAAATTAACTTTTAGCTTCAACCTTTCGTTGTTCAATTGATCTTGAATAGCCAGTTGAACAAAGGTGATCATGGAGTGATCCAAAAGTTTTGCAAATTTTACCGCCTGTTTGAGGCTAACGCTCTTTCTATCATGCTCCAAATCGCAAAGGTACTGTTTAGAAACCCCCAGTTTCTCCGCGAATTCAACTTGAGAAAATTCATCACTTGTCCGAATAGACCAAATGGCTGAACCAAGAGTCAAAGGCCTACCAGAAATTTTTTCGAGCAATTCCAACGCATTTTTTTTAGTATTCATGTTTATTCACCTCATCAATTTCAATGTAATTTAAGTCTATTCTGCCTTCGTCATATTCCGTGTATATCGCTCTGTAGGCTTTATTCAGTCGGATTGAACGCTGACCTTTTCGATCTCCTTTGAGTGGCTCATCATGATATCCTTTCATTTTTCTGACTTGAGTTATCCCTTCGTTGTTAACTTGCTTTACCCATAAAGCTAACTTCACAACCAGATTTTTAGGAATCTTCTTAAGGTCTTTTTCTGCATCCGTTGATACGTTAACAATGTATGATTCCAATTAAAAATCTCACTCCCAAATCATAAGCCATATAGTACACTATATTTGTGTATTATCAAGTTATTTCGCACGATAGATCAATAATTTCGACCGACTCATCCGCATGATTTCATCCGGTTGAATGAGTTCCCTCAACTGCTTTTGGGAGCTGATATTCAGACTTAAATCCCCTCGAAAAGATTCATTCTTGAGCGGGATGTTTTTTTTGGGTCAACTCACGAAACAGGTCGGGTAAGCAGCTTCCATTGAATGCCAATCTTTCGAATAGAAATAAGGGACCCAACCAAAGCTTAAAGTCTAACTTATAGCTTTAGGAGGGTCCCTATCTCGTTCATCGCAAACACTCCGAAGGAAGGGCAAAGATAATCAGAATTGGCCCTATGAAATCAATAGTTTTTTACGTGCCTCTTCGCCATCTCCTGAAACTCTTTCTCCAGGGTTTTCTTGTCCAATTTCCATAGGTCAAACTTCATAGAAAGTTTAGAAATTTCTTCGGAGGCTTTTAATTTTAGGGACTCGAGCGCTTTAGATTTTTCTTCCAATTCTTTGGAGATTTTTGCTATTTTTTTGAGCTCATTGGGTGTTAATGACATGAGGGTTTTCCTATTAAATAAGCTTGAGTTGACCTTACCATTATTCAGATTTTTAACACCAGAAAGTTCCTCAAATTAGCCTGCTTTTGATTAGGAGCTTCGCCCCTAAAACCCCAAGTAAAATTTACACACCTGATGCAACTTCATTGAGCGATAGTTAAATAGTTATATATCAACAAGTTAATAGTATTTTCGTGAAACTTAATGAATTTGAAGTTTGTATTCAAACGTATTCAAAACTCATAAAAAGGCCTTATTTTGTATTCAAATGTATTCACATTATGATTTTTAGGAAAAATTTGTATTCATTTGTATTCAAATGTGTAAAAAGTCTCTGTGTTTCTAGAAATCAATTTCTTTGAATTTTTGATTGAGATAGAGTGAAAATAATTTCTCAAATTGGAGCATTATCTTGAAAGTATTTACGGTGAGATTGGACGAGGAGATGGCTTTATTATTAGAAGATTTTTGCCAAAAGAATCAGCTGAAAATAAGCGAGGCCTTTAAGGCTTTAGTTCGTGAAGGTTTGAAAAAAGATCAACCCGATGGCGAAGAAAATAGCGACCTACTCCAGAACCAAAAAATTGGAATATCAGCTTCCGTTGAGAGTTTATTTTTGCTTAGAAATCTAGTGAAAGACAAAGATATCTTGGAACTCGTGGCTCAAAAAACAGAAGAAATTTTGAAAGACGGATGGGCTCGTAAAGTGAACTAAAGGAGACCCCATGCTGACACTTTTTTCACTTACTAATGCTTCTCAAGCCGCCCAATATTACGAAGAAGATAATTACTATCATCGAGGTTCGATTGAATCGATTGCGTCCACTCATTGGTGGGGAAAAGGCGCAGAGAAACTTGGACTTTCTGATTATGTCGATCTTGAGAAATTTGTTGAATTGCTAGAGGGGAAAATTGATCGAAGTACTAAGCTTTCTCGAGTTCGGCATGACGACGGCGTAGCTCATAAGCCCGGGTATGATCTGACTTTTTCAGCGCCGAAATCGGTTTCAATTTTGGCAGAAATTGGACGAGATTATCGGATACACGAAGCCCATAACCGAGCGATCAATGAGGCTTTGGAATATCTTCAATCTCGAAGTGTTCGGTATCGACAAACTATCAACTCACTCACTCAAACCTATCAATCTCAAAACTTAATTGTTGCCAAATTTCGGCACGACACGAGTCGAAGCGTGAATGGGGAGGTGGACTGTCAACTGCATACGCATTGCGTCGTCTTGAATGCCACTGTTTGTGAGGACGGCCGATGGCGATCGTTATCTGAAAATCCCCTATTCGATTTTAAAATGACGGGCGGCATGATTTATCGCTCTGCCCTCGCCCGAGAGCTCAAGGGCCTAGGCTATGAAATTGAGAAAACCAGAGAGGATGGTTTATTTGAAATTTCCGGATTTAGTCGTGATCAGATTGAGGCTTTCTCAACACGGCGAGTAAAGATTATCGAGGTGATGGAAAAATTAGGGATTTCAGGAGCAGAAGCGGCTCAATCGGTGACCTTAAGTTTACGTGAAGGGAAGCAAGCCATTGATCGAGACAAGCTCCAAGAAGGCTGGCAGGAACGAGCCATTGAATCGGGCATCGATGGGGAAAGCTTGATGAATCTATCTTTTAAACGTCAAAAAGCGCTGAAGAAGGAAAAAGTCAGCCCCCCTACTCCCACCATCCAAGCGGATCAGGCGTTGAGCTACGCTATTTTGCATCTCAGTGAACGAGAATCTGTCTTCCAAGAGAAAGAGATTATTCGAGTTTCTCTGCAATATGCCTTAGGAGAAATTGGCGTCGTGGACGTTGAACAAGCCATGGAAAGATCAAAATCCACGGGGGATCTCGTGTTCTTAAAATCGCATCAACATCTAGATTTTTATACATCGGTCCACGTTTTAACCCAAGAAAAACAAATCATTGAAATCATGAAAAATGGGCTGAATTCTCAGGATCCACTCGCTTCTCAAGAGGCTGTTAAAAATTATATCGACCAGATCATTCAACGATCTCCAGAAGGCAAAAAGCCCACCCCCTGCCAGCTAAAAGCCATTCAATTTTTAGCGACAAGTCCTCACCAAATCACGGGGATCCAAGGCTATGCCGGGACGGGAAAAACGACGTTACTCAATGCGATTTGTCGCTTGGCAGAAAGCGCAGGTTATGAGCTCCGAGGAGCCGCACCCAGCGCGTCGGCATCCGATGTCTTGCGCTCTGAAAGCGGAATCACCACGGAGACGTTATCGAGTTTGTTAATCGAGCTTCAAAAAGAAAAATCGAGGGTGGGCTTACATTGGAGCGTCGGATTACTGGGCGCTGAAAATCATTCTCCAAAGCCAGAAATCATCCTGTTGGACGAAGCCTCTATGGTCTCGACGAAGCAAATGCGAGAGCTACTGACGTTGGCCCATTCCTTAAAAAAACGCGTGTTTTTAATCGGGGATCGTCAGCAATTACCGGCCGTGGAGGCGGGCTCTCCCTTTGGATTATTGCAAGACTCCGGCATGCCCTTTGAGACGTTGACGCAAGTCGTTCGTCAGGAAGCCCAAGATCTTCAAATGGCCGTGAAGAAAACGATTGAAGGCGCCGTAGAGCAGGCTTTTTCCGCCATCGGGAATCAACCCTATATCCAGAAAAATTCAGATGGAGAGGCGCTGTGGAATAAAGAGAGCCGGATTCATGTCCTCCCGCATAAAGCGCAGCGACTGCAGGCAATCTCGTCGGCCTATTTAAATTTGGATTCGGATACGCGGGATCAAACCATCGTGCTTTTAGGGTCGAACGAAGATCGGCAGAGAGTGAACGCCAGTATTCGAGAAGGACTCAAAACTCAGGGGATGATTGCAGGACCCGAAGCAGAATGCGCGATTTTTCAAGCCCGGGATATGACGGTGATGGAGCGATCTCATCACCTGAATTACGAAGTCGGCGATATTCTTCGATTCAATAAGGCGTATCGAAGTTTAGGGATTCAACGTTATGACTATCTGACGGTGAGAGGGATTGATCGAGAAAAACAGGAACTCATTCTTCAATATAAAAATCACTCCTCTGAAATTCGATGGAAGCCCGAGGGATCCAGCAGATCCAAAGGCAGTGCCGTTGAAGTGCTCAGGCAAGAGAAGCGGACATTGGCGGCTGGGGATTTCATCCGCTGGACTCAAAATCGTAAAGATCAGCGGATCTTCAATACGGAAACTGCGCAAGTCATCGCTATTTCAGAGAAAAATAAGGGTAAAAAAGTCGCAACGGTGAAGTTAAAACGAGGGGATTTAATTGAACTGGACTTAACCAATCCCGTTCATCTGCACTGGGACTATGCCTGGTCTTCGACGATCTATGCCGCTCAAGGCAAGAAGGCCAGGCATGTCATTGCGCAATTGGAAGGATCAAATCCTAACCTCACCAATTATCGATCTTTCTATGTCACCTTGAGTCGAGCCGTGAATACCGTTCAGTTGTATGTGGATGATCGGGAGAAGGCGATGAAAACTATCGTGAAACACACGGGAGATAAGTCGAATGCAACGGAATTTTTGAGAAGTGGCAAAGTAGGTTTGGAGGAGAAAATTCATTCTAACGGATTTGAAAAAACTCAAAGAATATTGGGTTAGAGTGAATCTTAAAATCTTTTAATACTTTTAAAATATTTAAAACATGATATAGTTTTGGCCAATTAGAAAGAAAATTTAGGTTGGATAGACATGAATACCATTCCTTTCAGTGAAGCGCGTGGTCACCTAACGGAGATTGCGAACCAAGTTCAGCATAAACACGAGACGTGGGTCTTAACAAAAAATAATAAGCCTGCGGTCGCTATTATTCCTATTGAGGCGTTGGATCTATTAATGGAAATGATTGAGGCCCGCGAAGACGAAGAGGATTTAAAAGCGGTGTTGGCTAGTAGAGGTCAACCAACTCGTCCTTTGAATGATATCTTGAACGAATTGGGCTTAAGAGATGCCAACTAAGCCATATGCAGTTGAGTTAACAAACAAAGCTGAAAAAGCTTTGAAACAACTTTCGGCAGATCATCAAGTTCGAATTGCAAAAGTCCTTGTGCAACTACAAATCAATCCACGACCTAATGGGGTTAAAAAACTTAAAGGCGAATGGGATGTTTACCGAATTCGTGTGGGGGATTATCGCGTGGTTTATGAAATATTTGACCAGGAAATTCGGGTTGTTGTCATCGCTATTGGCCATCGACGAGAGATTTATCGTTAAAAGTTTTTGCAATAGTGATTTTCTACTGCCTGAATCAGCAAACTTCTCTGTGGTAAGTTCCAAATTTTTTAAGGATTTTAAATGACTAATTCCTACGACTGGGTTTTGTTTGATGCCGATGAAACTTTATTTCATTTCGATGCCTATGCCGGACTTTCCCTTATGTTTAGTCAGATGAATCTGAGCTTCAGTGAAGAAGATTTTACGCAGTATCAAGAGCGGAATCTGGCCTTATGGAAACAATATGAGGCCCATGAAGTCACCGCGCGCGAATTAGCCGAGAGGCGTTTTGATGCTTGGACCGGAGCCTCTGGAAAAACAGGAGCTGAATTAAATCAACTGTTTTTAGAGGCTATGGCTGAAATATGCCGCCCCTTAGATCAGGCTGTTGATCTAATTCAAACACTTAAACAATCAGGTTTTGTTAAACTTGGTTTGATTAGCAATGGTTTTATTCAATTACAAAAAGTTCGTTTGGAAAAAACAGGTCTTTTAGACTGCTTCGAGTTTTTCATGACGTCAGAAGAAGCCGGTATTGCTAAGCCACATCGAAAAATTTTTGAGAATGCCTTTGCCAGGATGGGTAATTTCAATCCTTCCAAAGTTCTGATGGTAGGGGACAACTATCATTCCGATATAAAAGGCGGAATAGGCGCTGGAATCGACACTTGCTGGTTTAACCTGCATGGAAAATCTTTACCAGAAAGCGCTTCGCCGCCTACGCATCAAGTGAGAACTTTGTCGGAAATTAAGAAGTTGGTAATTTAAGCTTCCAAAATGAAGAGATTTTAAAAGTTCAAACCCCTGAAAACCTCCCAAATTCCAGCGCCACTTTTTTGGACTTTTTCTGCTGGATTTCTGTGTTTTCTGAATGAGTATGCTTCTCAATGTCACTCAGCAAATCCACCTCTTGTTCTCGAGGAATAAAGCGTTCGTTGAGTTCCGGATAATCCACATAATCCAGCTTTACCTTGGCGATGGGATATTTCCCTGGGATTCTTAAGTAACCTTCTAAATCGTCCAACATCTGCAATTCAGACGGCAGAATTAAATGCTGAAGATTTCGATGTTTATTGATGGACACCCCATCTCGATTTTCGTTAACGCCATAGGATAAATTCTCTTGGTATTCTTGCACTTCCGACTGATTAAACATCGCGGAAATATTCTCAGCATCATCGGTCGTTCTTAGAATTAACTTGGTGTTGGCATTGCCGATAATAGATTTCGCCTGATCGGCTCCATAGCTCACTCGTAATTGCGACAAATCTTGGGTCCCCAGGACAAAGCACAGGCCCTTCTGCCGACCTTGAGCCAGACCTTTTTGTAGGGAAGGCAGCGATTGAAGCGTGGGCAATTCATCCAGGAAATTAAAAATTCGGCGATCTTTGCTATTGGGCAAGCTTAAGGCTGTCGCAATTGCGAGGTCATACCACGTGGAAATCAAGGGCACTAAGGTTTCATGGACATCAGGGCGTGAACTGATGAACAGCCAGGAATCATCCTCTTTTTTCACCCAGTCTTTGATGGAAAAGACAGGCCCCTCTTCTTTTAAAAATCGGAGGCCTTTAATGTAATCTGCCAAAACGGCTTTCACGGACAAGGCGGTTTTATCCAAGTCTTTGGCCAATAAAGATTCGACCTCGGTATTTTTCAGCAAATCTCTCAATTCATCTAAATCGGCCATAAGCAAGGTTTTGAGCAACTTGGCATTGCTCATCTCGCCTGTTTTCTGAAGTTGTCTCGCCGTGGCAGCATACAAAGACCGGGCGGACTTTAACCAAAATGGATCTTGGTGCCCTGCTCCAGAAATCGGGATTTGAGACGCGGACAATAGATCAAAATCCACGCTGCGCTGACATTCTGCCCAGACGTTCCACGTCATTGAGCGCTCATCAAAGGGATTCAAAATGATGTCTTTTCCGGGACGATAAAACCGTCCTACGAAGGTTCCCATGATGTCGTACACAATGGCTCGATGAT
>OBEQ011327503.1_pt1 | contig 10776 bp, 9 predicted proteins | sample 1670901 | NCBI WGS metagenome assembly OBEQ01 (sample SAMEA104232315, study PRJEB22302) | groundwater metagenome | biome: forest; feature: aquifer; material: groundwater | place: USA | collected 2011-08-07 | depth 5.4 m | reverse complement strand
GAGCTAGGCGACCTGCTTGCCTCGGCGCGTGAGGATGCTGAGGTGCGCGTGCTCGTCCTGACCGGCGCGGGCGAGAAGGCTTTTATCGCCGGTGCCGACATCAACGAGCTGGCCGAGCGCACGCCGATCGATGGCAAGGAATTCTCGTTCTTCGGGCAAACCGTGTTGCACAGGCTCGAGACCCTCGGTAAGCCTTCGATTGCGGCCATCAACGGTTATGCGCTAGGCGGCGGCTGCGAGCTGGCACTGGCCTGCACCATCCGCCTAGCCAGCAAGACAGCGAAACTCGGCCAGCCCGAAGTGAAGCTGGGCATCCTCCCCGGCTACGGAGGCTCGCAGCGCCTGCCGCGGCTGTGTGGCAAGGGCGTGGCGCACGAGCTGGTGCTCACCGGAGAGATCATTTCGGCCGAAGAGGCGCTGCGCATCGGCCTGGTGAATCGGGTGACCGAATCGACTGAGCTGATACCCGCGGCCGAAGCCCTGGCTAAGAAAATCATCGCCAACGCCCCGCTCGCGGTAAAGTTCGCCATGGAGGCCATTGAGCACGGCATGGAGATGCCGCAAGAGGAAGGGCTGTTCCTGGAGGCGACTCTGTTCGGCCTGTGCTGCGCCACCGAGGACATGCGCGAAGGCACCCGCGCCTTCCTGGAGAAGCGCACGGCGCAGTTCCGGGGACGATGAATCAAGGCAGAGGAAGCAGAGGGGCAAAGGAGGCAGAGGAGACGAGTGAAGCCCCCGGTGTCTGATCTGCAAAGGCGAACATGAACCAAAAGATTCAACCGAGACAAATCCGCGGCGAACTGGAGGCTGCCGGACTGCGTTTCGGCGTTGTCGTCAGCCGGTTCAACAGCTTTATCACCGAACGCCTGCTCGCCGGAGCGCTCGACGCTCTGGAGCGCGCCGGTGCCGAATCGAAGCAGATTGACGTCGTGCGCGTCCCCGGCTCGTTCGAGCTCCCCCTTGCCGCGAAAAAGCTGGGCCAATCGGGAAATTATGATGCCGTGATCTCCATCGGCTGCATCTTGCGCGGCGAGACCTCGCACTTCGAGTACATCTCCTCGGAAGTCGCCCGCGGCGTACAGCTCGCGCAAATGGATACGGGCGTGCCCATGATTTTCGGCGTGCTCACCTGCGACACGCTCGAACAGGCCATCGATCGCGCCGGGCTGAAAAGCGGCAACAAAGGCTTCGAGGCAGGGCTCGCAGCGCTCGAAATGGCGAATCTTTCCCGCAAGATTTCTCCCGCCCGCCGCGGCCGGGGCCGCGGAGACCGCCGTTAGCATGTCGCTGCGGCGCAAGGCGCGCGAGTACGCTCTGCAGATGCTTTTCCAGTGGGAAATCGGCCGGCAACAGCCGGCGCGCGTCGAGGCGGGCTTCTGGAAGAATGCGCGCGCCGAGAAAACCACCCGCACCTTTGCCAACCAGCTCTTTGAAGGCGCAGTTACAGAGGCAGCCGCGTTAGATGAGCTCATTGCCCAGCACTCCGAGCACTGGCGCTTGGAGCGCATGGCCGCGATCGACCGCGCCATTCTCCGCCTGGCGGTCGCGGAGCTGCGCGCCGGCGCCACGCCCGTCAAGGTGGTCATCAACGAGGCCGTCGAACTGGCCAAAAAGTTTTCCACGGAAGAGGCTGCTCCCTTCATCAACGGTATCCTCGACGCTGTGCGCAAGGCCGAGCGGAAGTGAAGTCCCGCCGCGACACGAAACCGTTCAGTTTTGACCGGCGCGCATAGTACAATCCCGCCCGCCTTGTGCGAAGTCTCGGGGCGCAGGGAACCTCTTCTCGTGATCTTCCGATGGACAGCCGTGACACGCAAAGGGAATGCACGCTTCCCTCGGCGATGCCTGCTGTGCGTCGTCTGGCTGGTGCTGGCGGTAACGTGCCCGGCACAGTCGAAATCCGCGGCGATCCGCGGCAAAGTCGTTGACCCAAAGGGCGGCAGCGTGCCCGGCGCCCAGGTGCGGCTGGCCAACCCCATCACCAACTATTCGCAGTCTGCCGTGAGCTCCGACGCGGGCGAGTTTCAACTGGTGGACATTCCCTTCCATTTGTACACCCTCACAGTAGAGGCGGCCGGGTTCGAGCCTTTTGTCCGCGAGGTCCAGGTGCGTTCCAACCTTGACCAGCGCGTGGATGTGCGGCTCAGCGTCGCGACTGTCCGACAGCAGGTGAACGTGGTCTCCGTAGGGGAAATGATTGACGCCGAGCAAACCGCGCCAAGCGTGGTCATTGACAGCAGCCGGATCCTCGATTGGCCCACGCCGCAGCCGAGTCGCAGCACCGAAGAAATTGTCTCTTCCGCGCCCGGCTGGACGCTCGATGCCAATGGCCGGCTCCACGCCCGCGGCATTGAATACCAGGTGCAGTATTCGCTCGACGGCATCCCCATCACCGATACGATGGCCGCCACATTCGCCAGCTCGCCTGATCCGCGCAATTTCCGCTCCGTGGAGATCACCACGGCGAATATTCCGGCTGAATACGGCAACAAGCTTGCCGGGATCATTGCCGTCAACACGCGCTCGGGTCTGGAAATCCCAACTTCAGGCAGCGTCACGCTCTCGGGAGGCAGTTTTTCCACTTTCGAGAGCTCGTTCGACGTCGGCGGCCACACGCGCCGTTTCGGCTACTTCCTGAGCGCGGCGGGCGGCGCATCCCATCGCTTCTTGGATCCGCCAGCACTGGAGAATTTTCACAATCGCGGCCGGGGGGTGAAGACTTTCTTCCACTTTGACTTTACCCCGACGACGAGAGACCTGCTGCGTTTCACCGGCTCGGTAGATGGCGCGCGCTTTGACGTGCCTAACTTACCGAACCAGCAGGCTGCCGGGCAGGACCAGCACCGCGAATCCGCCGACAATCTTGCGGGACTCTCCTGGCAGCACAGTTTCTCAGGCGACTTGCAAAGTTACCTGGCCGTTTACGAGCGCTACAATTCGGCTCGGCTGCGCAGCAACACGCTCTCTGCGCCCGTCTTTGCCGAGCAGTCGCGCCACAACACCAACTTCGGCGCGGTCGGCTCGCTCACCTACCACGCGCAGCGCCACACCATCAAGACTGGTTTCGACTTGCTGCGCTTCCCGCTCAGCGAATCATTCACCTTTGCCATCACCGACCTCGCCGCCCTGCTCAAAAGAGAGCCTGACCTGCCCGACCCGGTCCGCAACTTCACCCTGGCCCATCCTTTCCTGTTTCAGGCGCGACGCGCGGGCTGGGAGGTCTCCTCCTATTTTCAGGACCACTTCCAGGCGGAGCGCAACGTTACCTTGGATTTGGGCCTGCGCTTCGACAGCTACCACTTTTTGGTTCGTAAGGATTTTGTGAGCCCGCGGTTCGGCGCTGCCTACTACATCCCCGGGATGCACACGGTTCTGCGCGCCTCTTTGAATCGCTTCCTGGAAACCCCCGCGCTCGAAAACCTGCTGCTCTCTTCGTCGGAGCAGGCGCGGATTTTCAGCCCCGCGAGTGACGCGGGCGGCACCGCCGCCGGCGCGCCCGTGCGCCCGAGCCTCGAGTGGCAGGCGGATGTGGGCTTCCAGCAGCAGGTGACGCGCCACCTTCGGCTAGACGCAACTTTCTACTTTCGCTGGCTGGTGAATCCTCCCGAGATCACGAACTTCTTGGAGACGGGCATCATTTTCCCGGCCACGCTAGCGCGCAGCCGCTCGAAGGGCATCGAGACCCGGCTCGATTTGGCGCGCCTGCACGGCTTTTCGGGCTTCGTCAGCTATACGAACCTGCACATCTACGGATTTGCGCCGATCACCGGCGGGTTGTTCCTCGGCGAGGCGGTCGATTTGCTCCGCCGAGCCGGGCAGCGTGTAAAGATTGAAGAAGACCAGCGCAACACGGTCGTCTTCGAGCTGCACTACGACCAACTGCCGCGGGGCGTCTGGATGGCCTTTGGCGGGCGTTTCGACAGCGGCTACAGTGTGGAGCTTGCCCCCGACGTCACTCGCCGGGACTTTGTGAACGAGTTTTCCGACCGCATCCTCGATCAGGTCAACTTCGAGCAGGGGTTTGTCCGCCCGCACACCGTGTTGAATTTCTACGTGGGCAAGCGTTTTCCTCTAAACGAGCACGTTTCGTTGTCGGCACAGTTCAACATCCAAAACCTCGCCAACACCTTTCATCTGATCACCTTTGAGAGCGTCTTCTCCGGCACAACGCTGGGTCGCCCGCGCACCTACAGCGGCCGACTAACCTGGCATTTCCAGTAGTCCAGCGGCTCCCAGCTACTGGCATTTATTCTTGCGCGTTTTGATTCTTGAGCTTTCTTAAGCTTCAATGGAGCCTTCGAGGAGAGTCACGGCGGAGCCGCTGACCCGCGGAACGTACCGCCCGCCGTTGAGCCTTACTTCCACGTGGATGCGACTGGGGCGGCCCATCTCCACCCCCTGAACAATCTCGAGATTTTTCGCGGCGGGCAATCGCCCGTGGCGCACGAGATAGGCTCCCAGCGAGCCGCCCGCCGAGCCGGTGGCCGGATCCTCGTGCAGCTCCCAGGGAATCATCCCGCGGGCAAAGGCCTTGCCGGGGTTTCCCAGGGCGAAACAGTAGGCCAACAAGCCGGAGTTGGAGATCAGGTTCTTCAGTGCGTGGATGTCCATGCTGATGCGCTTGAGCGCGGCGCGCCGCCGCAGCGGCACCATCAAGTTGAAGATGCCCGTGGAAACGTACTCGAGCGGTAGCGACGCCTCGAAATCCTTTGACGCGAGCCCCAGCGCCCGTGCCAGCGCAGCCCGGCTCAGCCGGGCCGCACGGAACTGCGCGGGCTTCTGGGTCATGGTGACGCGCACGGGCCTCCCGGCTCGAAACGCGATCTCGACCGGAAGAATTCCCGCGCCGGTCTGCTGCCAGATGCGCACCGCACCCTCTCGCGCCGGGACAACGCCGAGCTCAGCCAACAGAAACCACGTGCCAATCACCGGATGGCCCGCCAGGGGCAGCTCGCGAGTCGGGGTGAAGATGCGCAGGCGCGCCAGGGCGCGGTTGCACGTCGGCTTCTGGACGAAAACGGTTTCCGAGAGGTTCATCTCGCGGGCGACGTCTTGCATGCGCCGGCGGCTGAGGCCGTCACCGTCGGTGATCACTGCGAGCGGGTTCCCGGCGTAGGGCCTCCGGGTGAATACATCGAGCTGGTAGAGGCGTCGTTTCACGAACGGTTCTCCCTGATTACCGCACGGGCATTCCGTACGCAGCGCTCAGATGCGTTCCAGTTCCTCGATGGTGCGCTCGTTCTTCAGATTGCCGGTGTTCAAGGTGGATTTTGGCTCAAACAGGACCACCTGGACTTCCTCGTCGGCGACCGGTAGATGTTCAACACCTTTCGGGACGACCAGGAACTCGCCTTCCCGGATGTGTATCTCGCGGTCCCGGAAGCGCATCCGCAGCTTGCCCTTTATCACCAGAAACAGCTCGTCTTCGTGCTCATGATGGTGCCAGATAAACTCGCCCTTCAACTTTACGACCTTCACGTAGGAGTCGTTGAGCTCGCCCACGATTTTTGGGCTCCAGTAGCTGCGCACTCTTTCAAATTTCTCCAGCAAGTTCACTTTATCCATACCCGAACCCCCAGCCTGTTACGCTGATTTCACCTTGCGTGATGAGCGGAGCAATTCTTCCTCCTCCTTCGGCGGAGTCAGAATGACGCCGAATCCAATGACGCGCCAACTAGGCGGCACTCCATCGCCGCTAGAGCCTCTGCACCAGGGTGCTGGTTTCCTCCAGGATGCGGCGAGTGGTCTCGGGGCGCGTGGTCTCCGCATAGATGCGCAACATCGGCTCGGTGCCCGAGGCGCGCACCATCACCCAGCCGATCTCGCCGAGATATGCTTTGACGCCGTCCAGGTCCTCCCGCCGAACCACGGGCCAATCGAGCACACGAGCCAGTTTCGAGTCCGCGAAATAGGCGATGGCGCGCTCCTTCTGCCCGGACCGAAGTTCGAGGTCCATCCTTCCGTAGTGGTGTTCGCCGAACTCAACGTGCAGCATACGCACCAACTCGCCCAGCGTTTTGCCGTGCCAGGCCATCAACTCAGCCAGCAGCAGGGCCATCACCGTGGCGTCACGCTCGGGCAGGTAGAGCTTGGTGCCGATGCCGCCCGACTCCTCGCCACCCAGCAGGATGTCGCGCTCGAGCATAAGCTCGCAGATGTACTTGAATCCGATGGGGGTCTCGAACACCTTGCGGCCGAACTTCCGCGCGATTTTGTCCACCAATTTCGTGGCCGAGAAGGTCTTAGCCACATCGCCGGCAATCTGGCGCGTGCCGGCTAGGTGCCAGAGCAGCAGCGAAAAGATCTGGTGGGGGGTGACGAACGTGCCGTCGTGGTCCATCGCGCCGATGCGGTCGCCGTCGCCGTCGGCGCACAGCCCGGCGTGATAGCCGCCTGCCACAACGACGCGGCGCAGCGCCTCGACGTGCGGCTCGATGGGTTCCGGGTTAACGCCGCCGAACAGCGGATCGCGCGTGCCGCGAATTTCGTCGCAGGCGACGCCGTGGCGCGTCATCAACTCGCGCAGCAGCCCGCGAGCGGCGCCGTGCATGGGGTCGACCACAAAGCGGAAGCGGGCTGCGCGCAGCCGCTCCCAGTCCACCAACTTCTCGATGGTCTCAAGATACGGAGCCTTGACGTCGAGCGAGCCGATCAACTCGGTGCGCGGCGGCAGCGGCGGCACGCCGTCGCGGAGCACCGCGCCGAGCTCCTGCTCGATTTGCGCGATGATGGAGGGCAGCGCGGAACTGCCGTAGCTGGCTTTGAACTTTACCCCGTTCCAGCGAAAAGGATTATGGCTGGCGGTGATCATGATGCCGCCGGCGGCGCCGCGCTGGCGCACAAGCAGGGAAAGCGCGGGCGAAGGACACTCCTGCTCGGCCAGCCACACGGGAGTGCCGGTGGCGGCCACCGCTTCCGCCGCGACGCGCGCGCAGCGTTCGGAGGCGTAGCGCGTGTCGTAGCCTACCAGCACGCCGCGGGCAGGCTGCTCGGCGCGCACGACGTAACGAGCAATGGCATGGGCCACCTTGCGCACGTTGGCGAAGGTGAAGTCGTCGGCGATGACGCCGCGCCAGCCGTCGGTGCCGAACTTAATAGCGCTCACGAGAAATCAGTATAAGCGAAGGGTGTGCAGCCGAGAAGCGGCCGGGTGCCTTCAGAGCAAGCCATATTGGCGGCGCTGCTCGAGCCACTTCACGACTTTGCCGACGTCCTGGGTGCGGTCGCGGGGGCAGAGCAGCAGCGCGTCCGGCGTCTCCACGACCACCAGATCGCGGATGCCGATGGCGGCGATGAACTTCTTCGGGCTCCAAAGGAAATTGCCCCGCGCATCGAGCGCCAGAAAGCGCCCGGCAGCAATGTTTTCGCCGGCCGTTCGCGCCAGAAGCTCGTACACGGCAGCCCAGGAGCCGATGTCGCTCCAGCCCGTCTCGGCAGGCAGCACAAAAACGCGGCGCGCTCCCGCCTGGCGGGTCGCAGGCTCCAGGATGGCGTAGTCCACGGAGATATTTTCGAGCTGCGGATAGACGCGCCGGAGCGACTTGAGGTAGCGCGGCGTGCCGATATCCTCCGCAAGACGCATCAGCGCGCGATGGGTGGCGGGCAGGAACAGCTTCAAGTTGTCGAGAAACGTCGAGAGGCGCCAGAAAAACATCCCGGCGTTCCAGTCGTAGCGCCCGGAGGCCACGTATCGCCGCGCGCGGGGCAGCGCGGGCTTCTCGGTAAAGCGCCGCACGGCGTAAACGGGGAAGCCGCGGACGCGCGCCGCTCGTCCGGCGCGTTCGATGTAGCCGTAGCCTGTTTCGGGACGCGTGGGGGGGATGCCCAGCACCACGAGCCGGCCCGGGCGCGCCGCCAAATCGAGCGCGGCGCGCACCAGGCGGAGGTAGCGCGCCGAATGAGCAATGTAGTGGTCGGCGGGGAGCACAGCCATCAGGGCGTCGCTCGAGTGCCGCGCCAGGTGCGCAGCCGCCAAGCCAATGGCCGCGGCGGTGTTTCGTCCGGCAGGCTCGGCGAGGATGCGCGAAGCCGAGACCGCCGGCAGTTGCCGCCGCACGGCCGCGGCCTGCTCCTGGGTAGTGACCACCCAGAGGCGCGACGCGGGAAACGCCGGCGCCAGCCGCGCCACGGTCTGCTGGAGCATGGTGCGCTGGCCCACAATGTTGAGCAACTGCTTGGGCGTGCGCGAGCGGCTTCGTGGCCAGAAGCGCGTGCCGCGGCCGCCGGCCAGGATGATGGCGTGCGCGGGCGGCCGAGGCGGGCTCATGGGTACACCAGCCTTGACCACGCCGACTCCTCGACACGCTGGTCCGCCAGCCGGCGCACGAAATCGTTCACGTCGGGAACATAGGTGCGCAGCAGCGTGGTGGGGCGCTCGGGCGCAATCTGGTACGCGCCCAGCGCCGCCGGCAGCAGCCAGACCTGCGCCGGGGCGTAGTCGGCAGCGGCGTCACCGCATTCCATGCGCCCGCTGCCCGCCAGCACGATCAGCAGGTCAAAGTGTTCCCGGCGAGTGACGGCAGCGATGCGCTCGGCGAACTCCCATTTCTCGGTGGCGAAATAGCGGCAGGCGATGAAGTAGGATTCCGTCAGCGGGCCGCGGGCCAGACGAACCGGCTCGAGCTTCCCGCCGCTCTGCTCGCCGAAATTGATCACTTCGAGCGCCTGTTCGATGTGCAGCGGGCGCGGCTTCCCCTCGGCGGTGCGGCGGTTGTAATCGAACACGCGATAGGTGATGTCGGAATGCTCTTGAATCTCGCAGAGCACGACCCCGGGGCCGATCGTGTGCGCCGTGCCCGCGGGAACAAAGATGACGTCGCCCGGGCGCACGGCAACGCGTTCCAGGCACTGCTCGACGTTGCCGGCGACAATCGCCCGGCGAAACGACTCGGGGGTCACCTCGGACTTCAGCCCGACCATCACTTCTGCGCCGGCGCGCGCGGTCACGGCGTACCACATCTCCGTCTTGCCCTGCCCGCCGGCGCTGGACTCGTGCTCGCGGGCGTAGTCGTCGCTCGGATGTACCTGGATGGAGAGTTTGTCCTCGGGGAAGAGGAACTTTACCAGCAGCGGAAACGGGGCGTCACGCCGCACATCGGTGCCGGTCCATTCGGCAGTCATCTCGTGCCAGGCCTCGCCGAGCGTGCGCCCGGCGAATGCGCCACTCGCAAACCGGCAGTCGTTTCCCGTCAGCCAGACTTCACCGATGGGCTCGGCCAGCGCCGTTTTTTCCGGGAAAAGCGGCGCGAGCGAGCGCGCACCCCAGAGGCGCGGCACGAAAACGGGATCCAGACGGGCGGGCGCAAGCTTCACGAGGCCGATTCCGCGGAGGCGAAAAAGCGCTTGAGGCGACGCAGGCCTTCCTCGATGCGGTCCATCGAGGTGGCGTAGGAGAAGCGCAGGAATCCCGGCGCGCCAAAGGCCTCTCCGGGCACCACCACGACGTGCTCGCGCTCGAGCAGGAGCCGCGCGAGTTCGGTGGTGTCTTTGGCGCCGCCCGCGGCGAGGGCGCCGGAGCCATTGCCGAGGCGTGCAGCCACATTGGGAAAAACGTAGAAGGCGCCCTCCGGAGCAGTGCAGGTGATCCCGGGGATGGCGCGCAGGCCGTCCAAGATGCGAGCGCGACGCCGGGCATATTCCGCCAGCATGGTGGCCACTGAGTCCATCGGCCCCTTCAGCGCTTCGAGCCCGGCGTATTGCGAAATCGAAGTCGGGTTGGAAGTGGACTGGCTCTGCAGCTTCAACATGGCGTCCACCAGCGGCTTGGGCGCCAGCGCGTAGCCCAAGCGCCAGCCGGTCATCGCAAAGGTCTTGGAGAGCGAGCCAACGACGATGAGGTGCGGCTTCGAGTCCGGGATACTGGCGATGGAATACGGCCGCGTCGGGGCGTAGGTGAAGTGCGAGTAGCACTCGTCGGAGAGCAGCCAGATTCCGCGGCGTCGGCAGATCTCGAGCAGGCGGGCAAACTCCTCGGCGGGCACCACGGCGCCGGTGGGATTGTTCGGCGAGTTGACGATCAGCACGCGCGCGCGCGGGCCCAGCAGGCGTTCCACCTGCGCCGCCCGCAGGCAGAAGCCGTCGGCGGCCCCGGTGGGCACGAAGACCGGTTGACCGCCGGCGTATTTCACGATGTCGGGAAAACTCACCCAGTACGGCGCGGGAATGAGCACTTCGTCACCGGGCTCGATGAGCGCGCTGATGGCGTTAAAAATTGCGTGCTTGCCGCCCACGCTGACGATGCACTCCGCAGGCGCGTACGCCGAGCCGAACTGCGCGGCGTGCCAGGCGCAGACGGCTTCGCGTAGCGGCATAATGCCGGCTGTCGGCGTGTACTTGGTGAAGTTCTGTTCGAGGGCGCGGATGGCGGCGCGCTTGATGTGCTCCGGGGTGGGGAAGTCGGGCTCGCCGGGACCGAAGTCCACCACGTCGATGCCGCGGGCCTTGTAGCGCTCGGCCTCGGTCAGCACCGCCAGCGTGGCGGAAACCGAGATGCGGTTCACGCGCTCGGCGAGTTGCACGTGCGTATCGCTCCGTCTAAGGCACTTTGGCGCGCAGCCGCTGTTCCACGGCGGGCGGCACCAGCCCCTGAACGGGGCCGCCCAGCCGGGCAATTTCGCGCACCAGCCGCGAGCTCAAATAGCTGTACGTTTCGGCGGGCATCATGAACACGGTCTCGATTTGCGGCTCGAGTTTCCGGTTCATCAGCGCCATTTGCAGTTCAAATTCGTAGTCCGAGATGGCGCGGATGCCCCGCAGGATCACGGTGGCCTTGCGCCG
>OBEQ011210446.1_pt1 | contig 10776 bp, 10 predicted proteins | sample 1670901 | NCBI WGS metagenome assembly OBEQ01 (sample SAMEA104232315, study PRJEB22302) | groundwater metagenome | biome: forest; feature: aquifer; material: groundwater | place: USA | collected 2011-08-07 | depth 5.4 m | reverse complement strand
TAGGTGCCCTCGCAAAAAAGCTCAAGGCAAGCGGGAAAAAACTCTGCCTTGCAACAACTGCGGCAAAGGAAAACGCCGAAAGCGTACTCTTGCTATTCGGCCTAAACAGCCTCTTCGATGTGGTAATTGACGCTTCTCAAGTAAAAAATCGCAAGCCAGACCCGGAGATATACCTCCTCGCGCTGGAAAAACTAGGGGTAAATGCAAGCGAGGCAATAGTTTTTGAAGACTCGCCTTCGGGGAAGCAAGCAGCTGAAGGGGCTGCTTTGAACGTGGTTACGGTGAACTTTATTGAGAAAAGAATTTAGTTATTTTAGGAACAAATCAAGGTACATTTGAGTTGGCCTGGAATTTTCTTCCTTGAAAATCCTGAATCCTTTCTTTTCATAAAATCCTCTTGCCGCTTCTTTTGCATCTACTATAAGAAAACGGCAGCCGACAGTCATTGAAGTGTCTAATGCAACTGAAATTGCGAACTTTACCATTGCTGTAGCAACTCCCCTCTTCTGAAAACGTGAGTGGGTTGCCATTCTTCCTATTTTCAGAGCAGGAAGAGTTCTGTATCCGATATGCTTATCCTCGAAGGCGTGCTGAAGCTCTTTGTTCTGCTTCAATTCAATCGAGTCGGAAAGAAGCGTTATATAGCCGGCCAACGCATTAAGCCCTTCCTCTTGAACAAAAAACAGGTAAGTGACTGAAACTCCCTTTTTTTGATTCTCAAAAGCGTCTTCACTCAAAAAATCAACCAAATCCTTTTCCTGATTATCAAAGCCTTCAACTGCCTGTAAGTGGCTTTCAGAAAACTTTTCAATTGAAAACCTTGAAGGCTCTAAAAGAACCATATTGGATACCTGCTGGAATATGGCTTCTGCTAATGCCTGATGAATTTCCTGGAATCGGACAAAGCCTCTTTAATAAAAGCAACCCTTTGAGGAGTAGGGTTTTCCTGCTCGGCAATCATGTTTTCCAAAAATAGCCTAGCATCTTCCCCGTGAAGCACAGGCGTCGGTTGAATTGGCTTTGCCATATAAAACACTTTTTTCTTCTAGTATATTCCTGCACGGGAAAATATAATGCCCGCCCTGTTAGCTTTTCTTCTTGTTCTTCCACGCGATGAACTCGTCGTAGCGCTCCCACGTGCCTATGTCTGTAAAGAAGCCTTCAATTGGCACGCATTTTACCAACTCGCCTTTCGCCGCCAGGTTCTTTAAAATCTGGGTGGTTGCGAATTCCCCGCCTTCGCGCATTGCAATTGACTGGTCGTGCTTTGTCAGAACCGCTGGCTCAAAGACGAAAATCCCTAGCTTGGCCATGTTCTCCCACTTCTTATCCTCCTGCGGCTTTTCAACCAAGTCAAGTACCGTGTCGCCCTGGGTTTTCATAATCGCGAACTTACGCGGGTCTTTGACGTGGGTCGTGGCTACCGTTGCAACTGCCTTGTGCTTTACGTGGTAGTCGAGGATTTTCTTGAAAACGTCGTCGTCCTCGTAGTAGTTGTCGGCATCCATTACCATGAACCTCTCGGTTAACAGGCTCTTGCTTAGGTAAATCCCCCCGGCATCGCCGTTTAACTGCTCTTGGAAGACGTAGTAAATGTTCAGGCCAAAACGGCTTCCGTTGCCTAGGTAATCCATAATCGCGTCTTTCTTGTAATTAACTATGATAATAGCGTCAGTAACGCCCGCGCGCTTTACCTGCTCAAGCAAACGCTCGATTACCACCTTGATTCGGCCGTTTCCCATTTCAACAGGCACAAGCGGCTTTGGGATTCCTGTGGTATAAGGCAACAGCCTAGAGCCAACGCCAGCCGCAAGAAAAACACCCTTCATGAGAAAAACACCCCTCGTTAAGAGAAAAGTTAAATGCCCCTTATGCACTTAGACTAATAGTCCAAAAAAGAATTTATAAGGATTTTCAGGCCAAGTGCCTCATTGCCCGAATTACCTCGTGGTTGTTCTTGACTACAATTACCTTTTCCTCCATGCCTTTTTCCCTAGCGCTTTCAAGAATCCTTTTACTGCTTAAAGTGCCTTGGCGCATGAAAATTATTTCGGCATTCATCTTCCTTGCAGTATCGAGGTCGGCAGGCGTATCGCCGTAATACGCAATTCGCGGCAAATCCCTTCCGTGGAGAAGTTTTTTAATAAACTCCAGGTGCGGAACCCCCTTGGCAAATTGCAACCCTTTCTTTTCCCTTCCGTAGTGCCTGCCGAAATAAAAGCTGAATAGCCCCTCCTTTTTTTCACGCCTGACCAAGTGCGTTACCAAATCGTGTTCGCCGCTTGTGGTAATCCCGACTGCAATCCCTAGTTTTTCCAATTCACCTAATTCGTCAACGTCCGGGAAAAACTTACCGCTTGCCTTAACTAGCTCTTTTTCATTGGCCAGTTGAGTTGCTGTTATTTCCTTTAACTTTCCAGAAATGTTGACGCCTAACTTTGCTGCTGTTCCGTTCAGAATTGTTTCAGTTGGCAGGCCGCCGTGTTCGAAAAAACTCTTTAAGATTAGCGTTTTCTCCCTTGCGTTGAATTGGCCTGGAAAGTGGTGTTCGAAAGTCTTCAGCAGTGCCTGTGCCTTAGGAACCATGCCTTGGTAAAGTGTGCCGTCAAAATCGCAGGCCAAAAGCCACTTTGGTTCAACGCCTGCGCGCCCCTTAATTGGAAAAGCCATTTTTACTCAACTTTTTTTTTCTTGCCTTCCCTCTTAATCAAATTCTCGAGCCTTTTGGTGTTCTGTAAATTGGAGTCAGCGAGCATTCCCGTCAAAAAGAGCTGGAGGCCTACTATTATGGAAAACGCGGCGAGTATTGCGGAAGAAAGGTGCTGTACTGACCCTGTGGAAAGCTTTTCGTAAAGCACGAGTGAAACCGGCCAGAGGGAAAATAGCAGGAAGGCGAGGGAGAGTGTGCCAAAGAAGAAAAGGGGAACGGTATCGCGAACCATTAGGGTAAGTGTTTTCATAATGCGCATGCCGTCGCGAAGCGGGTGGAGCTTTGTCTTCCCGAGGCGAAGGGAGTAGTGAAGCGGGAATTCAAGGATGCGGTAATTGTTTCGAAGTGCTTCGATTGTAATCTCGGTTTCGTACTCGAAGTTTTTCGTAACTAAGTTCAAGTCGCGGAGTTTTTCCGTTTTAAGCGCTCGGTAGCCGGTTAGCATGTCTGTTATTTTCTTGCCGTAGAAGAAGCTGATTAAGCGGTTAAACGCGAAGTTGCCTATTTTGTTGAAGGCAGTAATTGCGCCCGCATCAGAGTCTTCAATGCGGGTTGCTACGGTCATATCCGCCTTGCCGTCCATTAGGGGCTTTACCATTTCGTCGAGCCTGGTTAGGTCGTAAGTGCCGTCGCCGTCTGCCATTACCAAATACTCGGAGTTTATTTGCTCAAGTGCTTCGGCAATTGCAGAGCCTTTGCCTTTCGTCTGCTGTATTATGACTTTGGCTCCTTTAGCGCGTGCTATTTTGACGGTTGCGTCAGTTGAGTTCCCGTCGACAACTACTGGCGTAACAATCATCCCAAGTGTTTTTTTAGGGATTTGCGAGAGGACTTGGGCTATTCCCGCTTCTTCGTTGAGCGTTGGGATGAGGACGCACACTTGGGTTTTTATCATAGGCTATTACAAGGTAGGCCGGGCGTGCTTTTAAGGAATTCGGGGATTGCCTGCATTACCTATATATTTTCCTGCGGGTTTGAATAACTCAACAAAAGGGTTTTTTTTAGCTTTTATTTTGGTGTTGAACATGAGTGATTTAGTGGAAGTTCCATGCAACCTATGCGGCAAGAACGACTATGTTGTAATGTACAAGGCAGCGCTGAAGAAAGGCGAGGGCGGGGAGAGTGTGGAAAAGTTTTCAGCCGCAAGTACGCACGTTACTGAAGACCAGGTTGTCAAGTGTAAAAACTGCGGCTTAATTTACATAAACCCCCGTCTTAAGCCAGGCAAGATAATAAGTGGGTATTCAGAGGCGGTTGACGAGGTTTACGTTTCGCAGTCTGAAGGCAGGATGCAGTCATTCCGCCACGTGGTTGACAAGATAACTAAAGAGTTTGGCAGGAAAGGCAAATTTTTGGACGTTGGCTGTGCCGCAGGTTTTCTGCTAGCCGCTGCCAAGGAAAAAGGCTGGGATGTTCACGGGGTTGAGCCAAGCAAGTGGCTAGGGAGTTATGGGTCAAAGCGCTTTGGAATTGACATTGACGCTGGAACGCTTGAGGAACAGAAGTATGCTGCCAAGAGTTTCGACGTGGTTTGCATGTTTGACGTATTAGAGCACGTGCCAGACCCTGCTGCAACTCTGCTGGAATGCAAGCGGATTTTGAAGGACGACGGCATGCTGGTTGTCAATTACCCTAACATCGGGAGCTTGTGGGCGAGGGCAGCCGGGAAGAAGTGGTGGTTTCTATTGAGCGTGCACTTGACTTACTTTACGCCAAAGACGATTAAGAAAATGCTTGAGAAAACGGGTTTTGCCGAGACGTCAGCAAGCAGGTATTACGGCAAGCTGAGCATCGGGTATTTGGTTGGCAGGTTCAAGCCTTATAGCGAAGGTTTTTACAAGGCTTTGAACAAGATAACTTCCTCGCTTAAGCTTAACGAGAAGCAGGTTAGCTATTACGCAAGCCAGCACCTTGTCCTCGCAAAGAAGGCGTAAAGATTTAATTTTAACCTATTTCGGTTGTGTTCCTTAAATGAAAAAAGTAGTAATACTAGGCGCTGGCGTTACTGGATTGGCAGCTGGCTGGCACCTTGCAGAAAACGGTTTTGAAGTGCTTGTGTTGGAGAAGTCAAGCCACGTTGGAGGCCTTGCGTCGAGCTTCAAGTACAAGGATTGTACTCTTGACTACGGCCCTCATAAGATTTACACCCAGTTTGAAGCAGTTCTATCTGAAATGAAGAGAATGCTAGGCGCTGACTTGCTTGAGCAGCCTAAGAAGAGCAAGGTTCGGCTCGCTGGAAAATACTTTGACTACCCTGTCGTCATAACGCAATTGTTAACCAAACTCAACCCCGTTACCAGCGCAAAGTGCGGCTTTGGCTTTCTAGCCGCCAAGTTTTCGCAAGGCGAGGCAGTCACTTACGAGGATTACATCCTCCAGCGCTTTGGAAAGCCTACTTACGAACTGGTGTTCCGGGACTTTGCCTCTAAAGTGTGGGGAGACCCAAAAACTCTCGATGCGGAGCTTGCGCGGGCGAGAGTGTCAATTCCTGACTTGCTTGAAATGTTCAAGCGCGTGGTTGTAGGGGATGGTAACAAGAAGGAGATTAGTGCGAAAAAGTTTTACTACCCAAGGCAAGGAATCCAGGAGTTTTCCGACCGCATGGTTTCCTTGATTAAAGACGGCGGGGGAACTGTGCTTACTTCGGCCGTGCCAAAGGAGTTGAAATGCTCTGACGGGAAGGTAACTTCGGTTGTCTTCGAACACGAGGGCAAGATAAAGGAAGAGAAGGCCGACTTTGTTATTTCGACTATTCACTTACAGCGTTCGCTTGACTTATTCCAGCCAAAGCCGCCTGCTGAAGTTCTAGATGCGTGTAAGGGCCTGAAGTACCGCGCGCTTGTGCTATTGTTTCTGGTGGTTAACAAAAACCGGCTTTTCGAGGACAGTTTCATCTTCTACCCGGAGAAAGAGTTCATGTTCAACCGGCTTTCGGAGCAAAAGGCGTTTTCAAAGGAGAACGTGCCAGAGGGAAAGACCGTGCTTTGCGCGGAAATAACCTGCGATGTTGCAGGCGGTTTTTACTCAGCTAGTGACGAGGATGTGTTTGACAAGGTAATGCCCTCAATTGAAAAGGCGGGCTTTTGCAACGCAAGCGAAGTAACCGAGTTTTTCACCCGAAGGAGCCCGGAAGTTTACCCCGTCTACGCAGTTGGCTTCAAGCAGAAGCTTGAAAAGGTGCTTTCGTTTACCGACGGTTTTGACAACTTCATAACCGTAGGCAGGCAGGGCCTCTTTAACTACAACAACATAGACCACTGTATGGACATGGCTTTTGCCGCGGCAGACCACGTTGCAAAAGGCTTTGGCAAGGAAGAGTGGGTTAAGAAGCGGGAGGACTTTAGTAAGTACGTAATTATAGACTGACTTACAAAAAAGCTTAGTAAGGGGTTTCTTATGAAATTCGCGTTAGTCAACCCGCAGCTCGTTTCCCAAAAGAGCGACATTTTTTCAAGCGGCATTCCCTACTTTCCAATTGAGCTCGCCTATCTTGATGCCGTGCTGAAAAAAGCAGGCCATGAGACAGTGGTAATTGACTCTTTCGGTGAAGACCCTTTTGCCTTCCACGAGTTTGGCAAGGGCTTTTTCTTCCAAGGAATCAGTGAAGAGCAGGTAATTGAAAAAATTCCCGCAGACGTTGACGCAATCATTCTGTACGCTAGCCTTGTTACCACCCACTCGCTAAACAGCGCACTGGCCCTTAAGGTAAAGGAAAAATTCGGCAAGCCAGTCATAATTTTTGAGAATACCCAGCAAGTCTATGCTTACTCTCTACAAAAAACTTTCAAGAGCCTGCTTGCAAGCGGGGTAAACTATGTGATTACCGGAGAGCCTGAAGAGCGTATTCTCTCGTTAATTGAGGCGATGCAAGGGAAAAAACCGCTAACTGAAGTTGATGGGCTTGGTTTCATTGGCGAAGGCGGTTTGCCTGTCTTGAATGCGAAAAAATCTGTTGTAACAAACCTCGATGGCTTGCCTTACCCTGCGTTTGAAGATTTTCCCCTGAAGAATTATTGGAAACTAGGCTATTCGCACGGCCCGTTCTCCGGCCCTTACCTTCCAATGCTAACCTCACGCGGCTGTCCTTACGGCTGCCTTTTTTGTGTTGTGCCAACTACTAACGAACGTAAGTGGAGGCCAAGAAGCGCCGCTAACGTGGTCGATGAGATGCAGCACTGGCAAAACAAGCTGGGAATAAGCGATTTTCACGTTGAGGACTTGAACCCTACAATACAGAAAAACCGCATTAACGAAATGTGCAGGCTCATTATCGAACGCGGCTTGAAAATTACGTGGAAGATTTGCGCAGGCACTAAGGTAGAGACGCTTGATGAGGAAGAGCTAACGAACATGAAAAAAGCCGGCTGTGTCTATGTATCGGTATCCCCCGAGTCAGGCTCGCCTGAACTAATGAAGCGCATGAACAAGCCGCTTGACCATGGCCATTGCCTTAAGATGGTAAAGAAAATGTCAGAACTTGGCATACGCAGCCAGGCGTGCTTCGTAATAGGCTTTCCAACTGAGACTGCTGAAGACCAGCAGATGACGCGGGACTACCTAAAGAAGCTGGTGCAAGCGGGTTTGGATGAGACTGCGATTTTCATTATAACTCCAATTCCCGGCTCGCAAGTTTACGAGACCATGAAGCCGCCTAACGACCGCCAGGAAAACCTCACTTTCTCCCCCAAGTGGCGAGAGGATTACAAACAGCTAGCCGCGTTTCGAAAAACACTGTACACTGACTTCTTCTTGCTAAAAGGAATGAAGCAGCCTAAGCGGCTCTTTAGGATAGGCTTTAACATACTCCGGCAAAAGTTCGACTTAAAAGGTGAGATGGCATTCTGGCGCTTGATGAAAACCGCAAGGCACAGGCTAGGGCCTTAGGAAAACAACCAAGCCTCCTTCCAGGTTTTTCCTTACAAACCCTAGCTTTTCGGCGTTGGCAACCGCCTCTTCAAAACTAGGGAGTCTAACTACTTTAGACTCCGAGTCTTGAACCAGCCTCAAGTCCCAGGCTTTTTTGTTTAAGAAAACTGCGTTTACGCCGTAATTCGCAGCGATTTGCTGCCTTTCATAAACTGGCTTATCCGAAAGAAGTACTTCGAGCGCCTTTAGCCTCTCGAAATCATTTGCCTTGGCGCAAACTAAATAGCCCGCGTCGGTTGTAAGCACAGTTGCGTTTGCGTAGTAAGGCAGGAGGTAGGAAGAGTGCAGGTCGCTTGCAACATTCTTGTTTTCAAGCAGGGTTATTGCTTCGCTGCCTAGGAACTCACGCGCTTGAATTGAAGGCTTCTCAAGCGTTGCCTTGAAGAAAAACAAGGGGTATGACAGTGCAAGGAGGATTGCCAGCAAGGCGAGCGCCTGGCTTATTTTTGTTTTTTCCTTGTAAAGCAAAAGTGCGCTTGCGGGAATTACTGCGTAGAACGGCGCGAGCTTCCAAAGCACTTGTTCGGCCAAAACCCCTGGCGTGATTAGCTTTGCCAGCAAAAGGGCAAGCGGCGTGAATACCAAGAGCAGTGCGGCAACTATGTTTCCAGCCAGGAAGTCTTCCTCCGGTCTTTTTGACTTCGTGGCATGCAATAGAAACGGCAGCGCGCAGAGCATCATTGCCGCAAAGTAAAGCGCAATTTTAGGGGAGTAAAGCACTTTTGCGGGATTAATTATTGGTATGCCCAGTATTGCAGTTTGCCAAACGCCTGCGTCGCCGTAGTAAGGGTGGGAGAATGAAGCGGCTGCGGAAATGCTGTTGAATGAAAGCAAGGCGCAAAATGTCGATGCAGCTGCGAGGAACAAAAATATTTTTTTAGCATTTACAAAATCGCGCCGGAGAAGGCGTAAGAGCATTAGTGTGGTTATTGAAAGCAGTAACAGGAAACCAAAAAGCAGGTGGGTTGCAAACGCGGCTGCAGTCAAGATTGCCGAGGCTGCAAAGTTTTTGTTACCGCCTTTGTTGAGCCATTGGAATAGGAAGTAAAGCGAGAAGGGCGCGAGTACGAATAGCACGATGTGGCGCGGGATTGCAAGGGATAGGAGCGCATGCTCGTCAATTACAAGTAATGCTAGCAAGGAAGATGCAAGGCCAGCCCACTGACCAAAAAAACTGCTTACCAAGAGGAAGTAAGCAATTACGCCGAGAATTATTACAAGCATGCTTGCGCCAATCCAGGTTTGTTCAATTGAAAAGCCGCTTGTTTTGGAAAAAAACGAGAAGAGGGAAAACGCGGGGCTAACTTGGCATGCCGTGCCTGAATCGGCGTACCAAAGGGGCGTGCCTTCGAGGCTGTTTTTAACGAAGGTTAGCGTTACGAAGTTCCCGTTGCCTACTGTAAAAGACTGGCTGTAAAGGCAGATGAAAAGCCCGGTTAAAAGCAGGATTGGGATTATCAAAAATGACTTGCTGAATTCAAGTTTCATGTTTGGTTTTAGGAGGCCTGACTTATTTAACGCCGTGGGGGCATAATGCTATTCGGTAATAATAAAATGGATTCCCGTGTGCTAAACAAAATCCTGCTGTTGCTGGGCTTATTTCTCCTTGCCGCAATAATTCTCGTTGCGGGGCCTGTTAAATTGCTTGAGGCTGTTTCTAGGGCAAATTTGTGGCTTTTGCTAGCCGCGGCTGTTTTCTTACTGGCCGCTACCTTGCTTAATTCCCTTCGCTTTCACCTGCTTGCCAAGCCAAGTGCTTCGCTATCCCCTGCTGATTCGCTTTACTTGGTTTGCTTCAGCCAGCTTGTGAACCAAGGCGCCTCCGCGATGTTAGGGGATGCGGCTAAGGCTCTGCTTTTGAAGAAGATGCACAATCTTTCGTATTCAAAAGGCGTTGGCATAATCTGGGTTGAGCGCAGCCTTGACGTTCTTTTTTCCCTAATTTGCGTTGGCTTTATCCTAGGCAGCCTATCCCCGCAAGGCTTTTACCTTGCAATTGCAATCGGCCTTCTCTTGCTACTTGCCTGGCTTGCCGTATTGTTCTCGCCCGAAAGTCTGTTGGCGTTAATCCCTCTCGAAAAGGCAAAGGCAGGCTTGTTATCGTTTCAAAAGACAGTGAAGGGAATTGGGGTAAATGTTATTGCAAAGAGCCTTGCCTGTACTTTCTTTGCCTTTACGGCGACTGGACTTGGGGCGCTGTTGTTGTTGTCTGCGTTGGGGTATAATCTGGATTTTTTTACCGTGCTAGGCGTTGTGTTTGCAGGTTTCCTTGCTGGCATTGCATCCGGCCTTCCAGGTGGCCTTGGCTCGCGCGAGGCTGCTATGGCTTTTATATTCGCGCAATTTGGCGTGCCAGTTGCGGTTACGGTATCCGTATCGCTTCTGTTGAGGGTGATAATTAGTGCGGAGAGCTTTGTCATATGCCAGCTTTTTCCAGCGAGCAAGTTCCCAACTGCCTTTACCCACCAAAACTAATGTATATAAAACTTTACATTCATTTTTTTCTTTGGTTAAGGTAGGGCGGGTATTAAATAATTCATTTAATAAATTCCCTTAATTGCATATTTGTGAAATAACTTTTTTTTTCACTTTGTTATTTCCGGTATTTTGTGTATTGTGTTTTAGGTGGGTGTGGGGTTTTAGCTTTTTGATTGAGATTGCATTATTTGCATTGGCTTCCTTGGTCTTGTTCATTCCCGGGCTTGCGCTTTCTTTCGCAGTGCTAAACGGGACGAGTCTGCGCAAGTTTGACAAGGCGCTATTCGGTATTGTACTGGGCCTAATTGCAGTTCCTCTCTTATCTTTCCTTGAATTTCTCTTCCTTGGCCTTCACCTGAATGTGTGGCTTGTGGTTTTCAATTCCCTGTTGGTGCTTTTTGCTTCACTTGCCTACCTGAATATGGTTAAAGGTATATCGTTCAAACTGCCGTCTTTTTCATCAAACGTGTCCAAGGAAGATGCCATTAGCTTCCTTAAGAAAAACTGGGCTTATATCCTGTTAATTGCAATAATGGCATTCGGCTTTTACGTCCGCTTTTCAACCTCTTGGACAAGCACGTTTTTCGAGTTCGACCCTTACTATTACAACAAGCTAACCGAACGACTTGTCCAAAACGGCTTCCTCACCACCTACACTTCAG
>OBEQ012890736.1_pt1 | contig 10780 bp, 13 predicted proteins | sample 1670901 | NCBI WGS metagenome assembly OBEQ01 (sample SAMEA104232315, study PRJEB22302) | groundwater metagenome | biome: forest; feature: aquifer; material: groundwater | place: USA | collected 2011-08-07 | depth 5.4 m | reverse complement strand
GCGAGCACTTCGAACGCGCGCGTGAGCAGCGCGTCACCGACGAGGATCGCGGCCGCCTCGCCGAACTGGCGATGGCACGACGGTTTGCCGCGCCGCTCGTTGGCGTCGTCCATCGCGGGCAAATCGTCATGCACGAGCGAATACGAGTGGATCAATTCGATCGCGCACGCCGCGGACAATGCGCCGCTCGGTTTGCCGCCGACCGCCTCGCAGGCCGCGAGGCAGAGCAATGGCCGAAACCGTTTGCCGCCCGAGGCGACGCAGTAGCCCATCGCTTCGTGCAGCAGCGTCGGCGAACCGTTGAACGGTCGCAGCAGTCGCGCCAACGCGCCATCGATGGTGCGCTGCCAGCGGATCAGCTTCGGCGGCAACTCCGCCGCGACGGTGTTAGAACGGCGGCTCGTCATGCTCCGCTCCCGCCTCGCCGCGTCCGACCTGGCTCGGCTCGATCGACTTCACGATTTCCTTCGCCTCGGTCTCGATCTGCTTGATGCGCTTGGTGCAAAAGTCGATCAGCTCTTTCGCGCGCTTGAGCTTCGGCACGAGCGTGTCGAGGTTCACTTGGTCGCGGTCGAAGTCGCCCAAGATGTTGTCGAGCTCTTGCTTGGCTTGCTCGAAGCCTTTGATTTTGTCGTCAGCCATTCGATTCCTCCTCGTGCTGGGTCACCGTTTCGACGCGGCTGCCGATGGTGCCGTCCGCGACCTGGGTCGCGAGCGTGTCACCGACGGTGGCCTGCGCGATGCTGGTGACGATGGTGCCATCCGCGTTGCGAACAATGCTGAATCCTCGGCGCAGCGTCTTGATCGGGTCGAGCATCGAGACGGTCGCGGAGGTGTGCGTGAGCCACTGCGTCTCACGCGACAACAGGCGCGACAGGCGCGGGTATGTGCACGCGCGTGTCTGTTGCAGCAGCTCGTCGCTGCGGCGCTGCACGAGGTTGCGCGCGTGGTGGCTGAGTCGCTGTGTCGTCTGCTGCGACCACTCGTCTTCGCCGCGCAGCATCTGCGTGATGCGCTCGGGGCTGACGCGCGCCAGGCTGCCGCGCAGGAACTGCCATTGCACGGACACAATCTCGCTCGTGCGGCTGACGATGTCGCGCTGCCGGTCGGCGAGCCAGACCTTCGTGGTCATCACGCCGTCCTGCGTGGCGCGGCAGATGGTCTGCGCGCTCTCGGCGACCGCGGACTGCGCGTCGTCGAGCAGCCGCTCCGCGTGCATCGAGAGGCTGCGAGCCGCTTCGTGAATCTCGTCGAGGAATGTCGCGACGCGCCCGACGAGGAATTGCGCCGCGTCGGTCGGCGTCTTGAGATCCGCATGCGCGACGATGTCCGCGACGGATGTGTCGTGCGTGTGGCCGAGGCCGGTCAGCACGGGCAGGGCAGAGTTCGCGATCGCTTCAGCGAGGCGCAGCCGATCGAACCAGCTGAGGTCGGTGGCGCCACCACCGCCGCGCGTGATGACGATGACGTCGATATCGGTGCGCCCGTTGAGTCGCTCGATCGCCTGCGACACGTCCGCGTCAACCTTCTCGCCCTGCATCGCGGCGTCGATGAAGACCATCGAAAACGCGTAGCCGCTCTCGCGCAAGTGCGTGCGGAAGTCGCGCAGGCCCGCCGAACCTTCGGCGCCGATCACGCCCACGCGCAGCGGCACGAGCGGCAGCGACACGGATTTATTCTTCTCGATGAGCCCGCGCTGTGTCAGCTGCTCGATGATGCGCTTGCGGTTCTGCGCGAGCCGGCCGAGCGTGTACGTCGGATCGATGCCGACGACGCGCAGCTGGTAGCGGCCCGCCTTGGCCCACATGTCGACCTCGACGCGGAAGCGGACCTCGATGCCGTCCTGCAGCTGGAACGAGTTCTGCGTCTGGCGCAGCATCGCATCGATCGCCTTGCGGTAGTCGCCGAAGAGGATCGCCGTGACGGTCGCGAGCACGTCATCGGAGTCGGGCGCTTTTTCCGCGAGCGTAAACGAGACGCTGTCGCGATGCTTGCGCAAATCGTAGCCCTGCACCTCGCCGCGCACCCAGATCGCTTGCGGGAAGCGCTGCTTGAGTGCGGCCAGCACGAGCTTGTTGATCGTCGAGACCGAATAGGTTGGCTCCACAGCGATGGGCCGCGGCTCTTCGGCCGCCGGCGGCAGCTGGGGCGCGAAGAGCTCGATCTCGACCGATTCAACAATGCGTCGCTTGGTCGCCATGGTTACCGCTCGATGCCCGACACCCGCTCGTCGACCGTGCGCGTCAGCCGCTCGACCGACCGCGCCTTGCCGGTCTTCTCGTCGATGTCGACGATCGCCGCGCGCAGCTGCAAGTTTCCCTCGGCGACATCGGCCTTGGTCGGCAGCCCCGAGGTGAACCGCTCGAGGATTTGGTCGACGCGCCGCCCGATCACCGAATCGTACGGCCCGGTCATGCCCACGTCGGTGAGAAACGCCGTGCCTTTCGGCAGGATGCGCTCGTCGGCCGTGGGGATGTGCGTGTGCGTGCCGAAGATCGCCGACACTTTGCCGTCGAGAAACCAGCCGAGTGCCACTTTCTCGCTCGTGGCTTCGGCGTGGATGTCGACGATGATGACGGCGGTGATCAGTTTCAACCGTTCCAACTCGCGCGTGGCCACACGGAACGGGCAATCTACCACGGGCTCCATGAACACGCGGCCCTGGAGATTGAGGATGCCGACCTTCAGGCCGCTGATCGTCTCGATCGTCGCCGACCCGAAGCCGGGCGCGGTCTCGGGGTAGTTCGCCGGGCGCAAGACGCGGTGGTCGAGCTTCAGCAGCTCGAACACTTCCTTCTTGCGCCAGACGTGGTTGCCCGACGTGAGCACGTCGACGCCCGAGCGGAACAGCTCATCCGCCGTCGACGGCGTGACGCCCACACCCCCCGCCAGATTTTCGCAGTTGGCGACGACGAGGTCAATCCCCAGGTCCTCGCGCAACCCCGGCACCGTGCGCTGCACCACCACGCGCCCCGGCCGCCCGATCACGTCTCCGATGAGGAGTGCTTTCATGTTACCAATGTCCGAACGGTGTAGTCGCTTTCATGATCTGAGAGCGGCATGTAATCGCGAGATGTCCATTCATAGAGATATATCGTTGCCCCTTCCTAGATTGCATCGATCGCATAAGACTCTAAGATTTTCCAAATTGTTGCCACCACCTTTTGAGAAGGGGATGATGTGATCAACGTGTAAGGTAATACCAAGTCGCATTGCTGGACTATGGCCACATATGACACGAGCATAATGGTTTCTCTTAAGGACCTGCAGTCTTAATTTCTCGCCGACGACTCTCGACTGCGAGATGGATTTTGGTCTGAGGAGCTTCACAAATTCAGGATCACCGCTCTTGCTCTTGACGAAGGCCTCGCAAGCTTTGAACCAGCCACCAAATCGTCGGCAATATATAGTGATTGTGTACTTGGAAAATGGCTTTCTAATTTCTGCATAGAACGGTTGACGTCCTAATTTTCGCCAAATGCTTTCTAGGTTTTCGAAGAGTTCCTGTTCAGGCACCCTGCGGAGCTTAACTACATCCAAGCCGGCCCTCTTTAAAGCCTGATTCCATGAACCAAATCTATTGCGATATGGCTTACAAGAGAACTTTCCAAGCCTTTGGTATTCTCTACACTCGACGGTCCGCTTACCGAGAACCTCGGCGACCCGCTTGAGGTCATCCAGCAGTTCGTCGTTGCTAGAATATCGCGCGTTTGTTCTTAACTTGAAATCCATCTGGCAGGAGGTTCACGCCATTGGGAATTTAGGGGACACAATACTCAATTGCTGAATGCAGTATCGTGTCTTCGGAATTCATATTCTCACCGGCGTCGACTCGTTCGCTTTGGACGTAGCATCCCAAGGTCAACGAGATCCTGGGGCCGAGCTGCTGCCTTCTTGTTTTGTATGAATTCCGTACGTCCAATGTAGGACGCGGGTTGATCGCCGTATCGATCACGGACTCGATTCTTCCAAATCTGCTCAAACGTGCAGCCATCAATGGATGTCAGTAGGTCGATACGTATCGGCTCGTAGCCCAATTGAATCAGTCGGCCTGGTTTGGCGAAATCTTCGGCCGTGAGCTTGAGCGTGCCAAATCCAAATTCTTTGAGTGCTGCGGTCACCTTTCGACCATTAGCAATCGAGGGTTCGACCAAGATATCCATATCCTTGGTGTAACGAGGTCGCGCATACAATGCGGACGCATACGCGCCCACAATGCAATATCGGACGCGGTGCTTATTGAACAATCCTAAGAACTCTTCGAAGTCTCGTTCCGCCATGCGCCTTCTTCATTCCTCGATATTTTCTGTACACTTGCCTGAGCCAGTCGACGGTCTCGATACGCTCTTTGCGCGAGAGACTGCGGTAGTATCGCTCCTCAAATGCTTCAGCCTCCTCGAACGAGTGGGCGACGTGAATCCACGCTTTCTTTCTCATTGTGCTGCCTCGTCTACCTCGCATACTTCACCGCGCGGATCTCGCGGGCCAGGGTGATGGCTTCGAGGTCGGTGATCTTGTCCGGCTGGACGAGCACATTGCCGATGAGTAGAGCCTTCATGTCGAGAGATTTAGGCCGCAGACCATGGAGCGCGGACCATAGCCCGAAGGGTCCTTACAGAAGAGGTTGAACATCCCACCGTCATAGTAGAACCAAATTTCCTGGAACTTGCCCGCATCGAACGCCGGTTCTGAGCGGATGAATTCCTGGATCGGCTCGGCGTCAAACAGTCGGAGATTCACGTAGAGCACAAGAATACAATTTCGCCCGCAGTCCGCCAGTGCCTTCGATTGGATGACGTCCAGCGCTCGAGCGGCAAATGAGCGTCTCTCTGCCGTCATGGCTTTGTCCGGGGTCTGTCGCGTTTGTGGGGAAGTTGGGGGTTCGCGATATTCGTCATCGCGCCGCGGTCCCGTGCTCAAGAGCTCTGCGACCTCAATCCCGAATCGAGCATTCGTATTGCCATTCACACATTCAAGGTCCGGCGCGTCGGAAATCTTGCGAACCTTGACGGAGAACCCCAGCAACCGGCCGTACAATTCCACGAAACGTGACCCCACCCAACTCTCGCGACACTGCTTGGCGTGCAGATCGGTCGCAAAGGCAGAACCCGCGCGCTGTCGAATGACGTCAACCCATGCTCGGAGTTCTTCAGGGGTCGTCGGTAGTGCCAGCTGATGCAAATCTTGGTCCGGGCTTAACGCTCGGGCCTTCGCGTGCATCGCTCGATCAACCAGCTTCGTCATGTGGTTTCGACTCAATCACTGATCCTATGTCGGTGTGTTTGCTACGGTCTCTGGTTTAGGCCCATCGTCATCGGACGATGGCGCGCCCCGGCCGGCCGATGACGTCGCCGATCAAGAGTGCTTTCATTGTTTGATGTTAGAGGATCTTCCGGCGCTCACACGCCTTTTGTTGTGGGAAAATTGGACCAAAAACTTTTCGAGATCCATGTCAACCACGCGTGCCGTTCTACTCGGAGGCTGCAATCCGCGCCAGTTCTTCATCTGGCACAAGAATGACGTGACAGCGAACCGCCTTGGCGGCTCGGACGATCGAGGAGATACGAGGGTCGTGGCGAATGTTCTCCGTGCGGGCGATGTGCGGCTGCGGCACGTTCATTTTCTTGGCGAGCGCTCGTTGGGACAATTTCCGGCGGCGTCGCATGATGGCCAATTGAGTCGGCAGCGGGAGCTCGGCAAAGAATTTCGCGTGCTCAAGCGCCGCTTCTGGGTTCGCCTCGAGCAGCTCCTGGAGATGCCTATCGAATCCTTTCATCGCGCCATCACCTCTCGCAGTCGCTTTTTGGCGAGCTCCAAATCGTCCTTCGGGGTCTTCGCGCTCTTCTTCTCGATGCCGTGGACGAGCCAAGCCGCTCCGTGGTAAATGCCGAAGAACACTCGATACTGAATCCCGTCATAGAGTCGCTTCAGTTCCCATACCTTATTACCCAGCGGCCTGATGGTGATCTGTTGCGAGCGCAATCCTTCCGCTCCGAGCACCTCCAGATCGAGCGCCAGGCGGGCGAACGCCTTTGGTCTCTGTCTCGCCAGTTCTGCAAGATAAGCTCTGACCGGACCCCGGCTGCCTTCAGGGTAGTACAGAATTTCCAGCACTTCGGCCTTGATACAAAGATAACATATCTGTTATCAGCTTACAACTACGCCTGGCGAACAATCGTGATGGACTACCGCGCGTATTCCACCGCGCGGATTTCGCGGACGACACAGACTTTGATCTGGCCGGGGAACTCGATCGAGCCTTCGATCTTCTTCTTGATCTCGCGGGCCAGGGCGATGGCTTCGAGGTCGGTGATCTTGTCCGGCTGGACGATCACGCGCACCTCGCGGCCGGCCTGGATCGCGAACGATTTCTCCACACCCTTGAAGCCGTCGCAAATCGCTTCGAGCGTTTGCAGGCGCTTGACGTACGCCTCGAGCGTGTCGCCGCGCGCGCCGGGCCGCGAACCGCTGATCGAGTCCGCGACGATGTTGAGCACCGCGTAGATGTTCGACGCGGGCACGTCGTCGTGGTGCGATTCGATCGAGTGCACGACTTCGGGCGGTTCGCCGTAGCGCTTGGCCATCTCGGCACCGATGAGCGCATGCGGCCCTTCCATCTCGTGGCTGACAGCCTTGCCGATGTCGTGGAAGAGCGTGCAGCGCTTGGCGAGCTGTTGGTTTAAGCCCAGCTCCGAGGCGAGCATGCCCGCGATGTGCGCGGCTTCCTTCAAGTGGAGCAGGACGTTTTGCCCATAGCTCGTGCGGTAGCGCAGCCGGCCGAGCATCTTGACCATCTCGGGGTGTACGTTCGTCAGGCCCAGCTCCTGGATCGCCTTCTCGCCGTCCTGCTGGATCGACTGGTCGAAATCCTTGCGGATCTTCTCGACGACTTCCTCGATGCGGGCGGGGTGGATGCGGCCGTCGGTCATGAGCCGCTCGAGCGCCATCTTCGCGATCTCGCGGCGCATCATGTCGAAGGATGAGAGCGTCACGACATCCGGGGTATCGTCGACGATCAGGTCAACGCCGGTGGCTTGCTCGAAGGCGCGGATGTTGCGGCCCTCGCGGCCGATGATGCGGCCTTTCATGTCCTCGTTGGGCAGCTGCACGACCGCCGTCGTCGACTCGACGGTGAACTCCGCGGCACAGCGCCGCATCGTCTCGATGAGGATGTTCTTCGAGACCTGCTGCGCGTCCCTGCGCGTCTCTTCTTCCACGCGCTTGATGACCATGCCCGACTCCGCGCGGCACTCCTGCTCGATGCGCGCGAGCAGCATGTCCTTGGCTTGCTCCGTCGTCAGACCGGAGACGGATTTCAGCTTGTCATTCTCCTCGGCGATGAGCTTGTCGAGCGACTCTTCCTTCGAGCCTAACGACTGCTCGCGACCGGTGAGCTGGCGGCCGCGCTCGCTGAGCTCCTTTTCTTTTCGATCGAGCTGGTCCAGCTTGCGATCGAGCAACTCCTCGCGCTGGTGCAGGCGCTTCTCCATCTGCGAGATGTCTTGCTGCCGGTCCTTGGTCTTCTCTTCGAATTCCTGCCGGACGTTGTGCAGCAGTTCCTTCGCGTCGATCTGCGCTTGCTTGCGAATGGATTCGACCTCGCGCGTGGCTTCGTCGACGAGCTGCTTGGCTTTCAGCCCGGCACTCGCGGCCTGGTTGCGAGTGAGCACGAGCTTGGGGACGAAGCCCGCGGCGAACATGATGACTGCGACACCGAGACACACGGCTGTCATACGTTCCCCCTCATGGCGTTGCGACGTACGTATGCGACGGCTCGACGCTGGCACCGGCCGAGGAGCCGGCCGCTGGCGTCAAGACCCCGCGCGGATAGGTTAGGCGGAAACGACCCGCTGCACCTGTTGGTCGTGGGCGAGTGTCGGCAGGTGGTCGAGCAGCTGAAAATCGAAGCACAGGCCGATCGTGGCGGTCCGCGGCGAGAGAGTCGGGAGGAAGCGATCGAAAAATCCGCCCCCGCGCCCCAGACGATAACCGGAACGGTCGAACGCCAGCCCCGGCACCAACGCCAGATCAACAGCGTCGGTGGCCACCGGTCGGATGCGCGCGGCCGCCGGCTCCCACACGCCGAATGCGCCGGGAGCGAGGTCGGTCTTCAGATCGCGAATCTCCGACAGCTGCAACCCGTCGCTGTGCACGCGTGGGACCACGATCCGCTTGTCATGCTTCAGCAGCCACTCCATCAACTGCCAGGTCTCGACTTCCTGTCGAAGCGAGACGTAACACAGCACCACATGAGCGTTCCGCACTGCGCTCAAACGACGTAATTTAGTATGGATCGCCGCACTCTTGCTGCGCCGTTCCTCCTCCTTCTGCGTTTGCAATCGAGCGAGCAACAACTGACGAAGGCGATGCTTGTCCTTGACCACGTGCTCCGGGTTGACGCGCCGTGTCGGCTGCCCGCGTGAGTTGGCAGCGGAGGAGCGCCCGGCATCCCGGCGTGCCGAGCAGGCGAGTGAATGAGCGATGCGGGTGTCGTGCGACGTCGCGCCGGTGTCGGCGCGGCCGCCGACGCGCGAACCGATCGGCGCGGCGTTCATGGCGCGCGCGAAGGCGAACGGCCGCCAGCGCAGCGGGCGAGTGAGCTTAGATATGAAAGACATAGCGGTGGTCCAGCGGCTTTTCGGACAGCTCGCGAACGTCATCGCAGAGATCCTTCAGCGTCACGCGGTCCAACGATTGCGCGAGGCGCTCGTGCACACAACGGAACACGGCGTAGGCGATGGGTTGAGTGTTGCGGTGGGTGCCCTTGCCATGACCATTGGTCAAGGCAATGGACCCGTCGAGCGCGCGGACGATTTCGCCGACGGTGATGCGCTCGGGAGATTTCGCGAGCACGTAGCCGCCCTTCGGGCCGCGGATGCTCGTGACGACTCCGTGCTTCTTGAGGCGATGCAACAGCTGCTCGAGATAGGCGAGCGAGAGGTCTTGTCGGCCGGCGATCGCGGTCGCGGAGAGCGGACCGCGGCCCGGGGCCAGCGCCATCTCGACCAGTGCGCGCATGCCGTACGTTGAGCGCGTGGAAAGCTTCATGGTCGGTATCTGTCGGCAACGATTCGTCAATCGTCCTGCAATTCGGTAGTTTACGATATCCTACCAATCTTGTCAAAATATTGGGATTCGGCGTTGTCGACGACGAAACGCGCCGCGACAGGGCTTCCGATTAGGTCATCGACCGACCGTCAACGAGGCGCCGCCGTCGATGACGATCGTCTGGCCCGTGATGTGTCGAGCGGCATCGGAGGCGAGAAACACGATCAAGCCTTGCAGGTCGTCGGGCCGGCCGAACCGGCGCAGCGGGATCTGTCGCCGGCGCTTGGTGATCCACGCGCGGTCCGCGAAAACGTCGCGCGTCATGTCCGTCTCGAACAAGCCGGGCGCGATGCTGTTGACGCGGATGTTGGACGGCCCGAGCTCGACGGCCATGACGCGGGTTAGATGTATGACGGCCGCTTTCGCGGACCCGTAGGCCGAACCGTCGGGGTGGGCGAGGATGCCGGACGTCGAGCTGATGTGCACGATCGCACCGCGCCGGCGGCGGACCATGTGCGCGGCGACCGCTTGGCTCACGGTGAAGACGGCGGTGAGATCGGTCGCGAGGACGCGCGACCATCGCTGAGGTGTGAGCCGCAGCAGCGGGTCGCCGTCCCAGATGCCCGCGTTGTTGACGAGGATGTCGATCGCGCCGAAGCGCTTGACGGCCTCGCGCACCGCGTGGCGCACGGCCGGCGTGTCGGTGACGTCGACGGATTGCGCGAAACTTTCGGAGCCGAGCCGGCGGATGGCGGTGGCGGCCTCGGCGAGCGATGTGCGTCGACGCGCCCACAGGACGATGCGCGCCCCGGCGGCGGCGAGGCCGGTCGCCATCGCGAGGCCGAGCCCGCGGCTCGCACCGGTGACGAGTGCCACGCGGCCGGTGAGGTCGAAGGTGCGAGTGGAGGAAGCTGCGCGCGGTCGAGCTGGCGTCATGGCATGCGCGCGATTGGGGTTGTCATTCACGGCGGTCGCTAGGCTCGACGGCCGTCCGCTCAGCTCAGGGTGCTGATCGTCGCTTCGATGTCGCTCGTGCGCAGCACCAGCCGTCCCATCGCCTGGCCCGGCACCGACGTGCCGTAGGCGTATTCGATATTGATGCCGGCCTCGGTGAGCTTCTGCGCGACCGTGGCCAGCACGCCCGGCTGGTTCGACATGTCCATCAGGATCACCTGGCGCTCTTGGACGGTCGTGTGCAGCTGCTTGAGGACTTGCCCGGCTTTCTTGGTGTCGCTGGCGATCAGTCGCACGACGATGTGGTCGACGGTGTCGGACATGGACAAGGCAAGGATGTTGATGCCTTCCTTCGCGAGCGCCTGGCACGTGCGCGCGAGCGTGCCCGGCCGATTGTCGAGGAAGACTGAGAGTTGTTGTTCAATCGAGATCATGGCGACCTCCGTGGCGGAGCGCGGACTTAGCGACCGGGCTTTGATTTCGGCCGACGGCCGGCGCGCGCGGTGTGGCGCTTGAATTGTTCCCAAGCGCCGACGGCTTCCTTGTGCGATGGGAACCGCCGGCTGAAGCACGGCACGCCCTCAACCCACACGATCAGGTGCCACGCACCGGTGACGGCTTCGCGGTCGAGCCGCGGCACATAGTGTCGCTCGCGGATCGTGGCGGCGGGCAGCATCGGATGCTTCGGCTTGGGCTCGACGGCTTTCACCGTGACGCCGGAGCGCGATGCGAATTGGCGCAGGCTCGCGGACGGGTTGACGAACTCGACGCCGATGTC
>OBEQ011142121.1_pt1 | contig 10780 bp, 11 predicted proteins | sample 1670901 | NCBI WGS metagenome assembly OBEQ01 (sample SAMEA104232315, study PRJEB22302) | groundwater metagenome | biome: forest; feature: aquifer; material: groundwater | place: USA | collected 2011-08-07 | depth 5.4 m | reverse complement strand
GACGACGTGCTTATGCGCCGCCTCCCGCTCGGCGTGCGCGCGCGCGGCCAGGGCCTGGCGGTCGTCGATCGCGTCGCCGACCGGATGGGGCCACGCCTGGGATGGGACGCGGCGGAGCGCAGGCGCCAGATCGAGGCGTACACCAAGGTCGTGGAATCCACGACCCGCTTCCGCGCCACGCCGCCGGCGCGCATGGCGCAATAGACGTCTAGTCTTCCTGGCAGGTCGTCGCCTCGCTGGCCTCGCAGCTGTCGACATCCACCTCATGGTTCGACGCGCTGCAGGCGAAGGGACTGCAGGTGCACACGTGCGAGCCGCCCTGCACGCTGTCGCAGCAGACGCCGCGGCCGCCGAAGTCCTGCGCATGGCACGACGCGACGATCCGCTCGTTCGCCTGGACGGGCAGCGAATCACACCTGCAGTAGTTCTCGCCCGCGCGACAGATCACCTTGGGGGGACAGGTACTCTGGTTGTCCTGGCAGGCTGCCGTCAGCACGAGCACCAGGGCGAAGGCATGCCGAGTCGAGAAGCTCATGCTCGCAAGCAGGTGCAGCTCTCGTGCCTGCGCGGACAGGTCGACGATTCGCCCCGACCTGTGCACTCGGTCACGCGAGCAGCGTGTGCCCGAGAGTCGCCGGACGTCATCGCGTGAGGCAACCCGTCCTCCCGCGCCGACGGCGTCGGATCAGCTGCACGTCGCAACCGTGATCTCATTGTCGTGGCAAGTGGCCGTTTCGCTGGGCTCGCAGCTGGGCACGGGCGTCAAGTCCTCGCGCCCCGCGCAGGTCGTGGCGTCGCAGGTGCACATGTGACCGAGCGGTCCGCTGCCTCCGGTCATGCAGCAGGAGCCCGAGCTGCCGAAGTCTTCCGCATGGCAGGAATCCACGGGCCGATCGCCCATGTTCAATGCGTACGAGCCGCAGTAGCACGCGCCACCGGCACCGACGTAGCACGCCGACTTCAGCATGCAGTCACAGCTCACCGCTCCCTTGCAGCAGAAGCTGCCCGCGCCCTCCGACGCGACGCTGCACTCGGCAACCTGCAGCTCGGCCAGCTGCGGATCGTCGAAACTAGCGGCACAGCTGCAGCCATCGGCCACGGGTATCCTCAGGCACGTCCACGGCTTCGCATCAGGGCAAGCGGCAAGGGCGTTGAGCAGAACGATCAGCACGAAGGCACGAATCGAGAACGTCATACCAGCAAGCGGTGCACCTCTCGTGCCCGCCCAACGACACCGTCATCGGCCTGCAACTTCAGTCACCAACGTTGGCGCGCTCCGCGTACCCACCAACCCCTCTGTCTCTGTTTCTCTGCGCCTCTGTGCCAGGTCAGCCGCCATCGCTCTCCTCGCCACCCCGCGCCATGCCCGCCAGGCCAGCCTCCCTCGTGACCACCGGGGCGTACCCCAGCTCTCTTCGCGCCTTGAGGTCCGAGACGGTGACCTCCTCGCCGGCCAGGCGCACGCTGGTGCGGGTCACGGGCGGCGCGCCGGCGAGGGAGCCCAGGCGCCAGGCGGCCTCGCTGATCCAGGCGCCCAGGTTCACGACCCAGTGCGGCACGTCGCGCACGCGCGCGAGGTCGACGCCGGTGGTGCGCAGCATGGCGCTCATGAACTCGCGGAACTCGATGGGCTCGCCGTCGGTGATGAAGTAGGTCTCGCCGGGCGTGCCGCGCTCGGCCGCCAGGATGAGCGCGTGCGCGACGTTCTGCACGTGCACCGTCGAGGTGAGGTAACGGCCGCCGCCGATCCAGGCGAACTTGTTGGCGCGCACCAGGTCGGCCAGACGCGGCAGCAGCACCGTGTCGCCCTTGCCCCAGATCCAGCGCGGCCGCACGATCACCGTCTCCAGGCCACCGGTGTTGGCGGCGCGCACGATGTCCTCGGCGCGGCCCTTGCTCCACGGGTACATGCCGAGCGGCCGGCGCGGCAGCGGCTGCGTCTCGTCGGCGTTGCGGATGGGCGGCGCGCCCTTGCCCACCAGCACCGCCTCGGTGGAGACGTGCACCAGGCGGCGAACGCCCGCGGCGCGCGCCGCCTCGGCGACGCGGCGCGTGCCGTCGATGGTGTCGCGCTGGAACTCGGCGCGCGGGCCCCAGTCGTCGACCTTGGCGGCGGCGTGGAAGACCACGTCGCAGCCGGCCATGCCGGCACGCAGCGCTGCCTCGTCGGTGAGATCGCCGCGCACCGGCTCGGCGCCCAGGCCGCTCACGGTCTGCGCCGCCGCGTCGGAGCGCGCCAGTGCCCGCACCTCGATGCGCCGCGCGCGCAGGCTGGCGATCAAGGCCCGACCCACGAAGCCCGAGCCGCCGGTCACGAACGCACGTTTCATCCGGGTTGCATCTCCATGTGCTGCATCCTAGTCGTTGCCCATCTCGTCGGAGCAGCGCGCCGAGAAGTCGTAGCAGCAGGCGTCGACGTCGCCGGCGGCGCGCGCGCTGGCGGTGTCCTGCTCGCGCCAGGTGAAGGACGTGCCGTCGGCGTCGATGGCGGCGACCGGGCAGCCTTGCCTGGTCTCGACGCCGTCGCCGGCGAACGGGGTCACCCGCGCGGCCGGACCGCACCACTGGCCGCTGGTGCAGTTCGTGGGCGGCGTGCGCAGCACACCGGTGCGTCCGTCGGCCGGCAGGCCGGCGTCGGGCGCGACCTGGGCGGCCCTGGGCGCAGCCGCAGGCGCACCCTCCGTCGCACGCGTCGCGTGCGCGCCGCCCGAGCAGGCGAGCGGCGCGGCCAGCACCACCGCGCAGAGCAGCATCCGCAGCCGAGGCACCTCGATCATCCGCCTCCGCTACAGCTTCTGCGACAGGTAGTTCTTGATCGTGCGCTCCACGCCGTCGGGATCCGACATGGGCGCGGGCGGCAGCCGGCGCAGCTCCTCCTCGATCTCGACGTACAGCGTCGAGCGCAGCTTGGCGTCGTCGACGATGGCCTGCGGCTTGCGGCCGCGCACCTCCTTCATGACCAGGTCCTGGGTGTACTTCTTCAGCTTGGGGTAGAGCACCGGACCGAGGAACTCGCTCACCACCTCGGCCTCGTTGGCCAGCCGGCCCACCGACGCATTGGTGGCGCCGTCCAGGTCGCCCAGGCCCTTGTCGGCGGCGATGGCCGCGGCCACGCGCAGGATCATGGCGTCGTCGATCACGCCGCAGGTCTCCTCCCAGTCGGGGATGAGGTCCATGCGTGTGACCAGGTAGTTGAGCGCCGCGGCCGCCTGCGCGCGCGCCTCGCCCGGCGCCTTGGCCGACTCGACGATCTTCTTCACCACGCTGACGTCCTCGGAGAAGGTGTCGATCCAGCCGCGCATCTTGTCGATGTACTTGCCCATCAGGTTGCGCTCCTCTTGGCCAGCCGCCCCAGGCCGTCGTAAGCGGCGTACTTGTACACTTCCGACAGCGTCGGGTAGTTGAACACGGTGTCGATGAAATAGTCGATGGTGCCGCCGAAGGTCATGACCGCCTGGCCCACGTGCACCAGCTCGGTGGCGCGCTCGCCCAGGATGTGCACGCCCAGGAGCTTGCGACTCCCGGCCTCGAAGACCAGCTTGAGCAGGCCTTCCTGGTCGTTCACGATCTGCCCGCGCGCGTTGTCGCGGTACCAGGCGCGGCCGACCTCGACGTCGACGCCCTTCTTGCGCGCGTCGTCCTCGGTGTCGCCGACCATGGACACCTCGGGGATGGTGTACAGGCCGTAGGGGAAGAGCTGCGCCATCGACTTCTTGTAGGTGAAGCCGAAGGCATGACAGATGGCCACCCGGCCCTGCTCCATGCTGGTCGAGGCCAGCGACGGCCAGCCGATGACGTCGCCGGCGGCGTAGATGTGGGGCACGCTGGTCTGGTAGTTGGCGTCGACGACGATGCGCCCGCGCTCGTCCAGGTTGACGCCCGCCTCGGCCAGCCCGAGACCCTCGGTGTTGCCGGCGCGGCCCGCCGCGGCGAGCAGGCGGTCGGCCTCCAGCACCTTGCCGCTCTTCAGGGTCACGCGCACGCCCGTGCCGTCGGCGCGCCGCTCGTACTTCTGCACCTGGTCGTTGACCAGGATGTCGACGCCCAGGCGGGTCATGGCCGCGGCCAGGCCGTCGCCGATCTCGCGATCGAGGAAGTTGAGGATGCGATCGCGACCCTCGATCAAGGTGACCTTGGTGGTGCCCAGGGCCGCGTACACGGTAGCGTACTCCGAGCCGATGACGCCGCCACCGACGACGATGAAGGTGCGTGGGATGCGGTCCACCTCCAGGACCTCGTCGGAGTCGTCGACGAAGATGTCCTCGAAGGGGATGTTGGGCGGACGGTGCGGGCGCGAGCCGGTGGCGATGAGGATGACCTCGGCCTCGAGCTCCATGGCGCCGCCGCCGGGCGAGTCGACGTGCACGGTGTGCGGGCCGGTCAGGCGCGCCGTGCCGTGCCACAGGTCGATGTGGTGGCGCTCGAGGTTGCGGCCGATGCGCTCGCGCTCGCGCTCGACGACGAAGTCCTTGTGGATCATGAAGTCGGCGACCTTCAGGCCCTCGGTGTGCACCGACAGCTTGAGGCCGTAGATCTCGCGCTGGCGCAGGCCCGACAGGTAGATGGCGCTCTCGCGCAGGGTCTTGGACGGGAGTGTCCCGGTGTTGGCGCAGGCGCCGCCCAGCACCGGCTGCTTCTCGATGATGGCGACCTTCTTGCCGAAGTAGGCCGCCTGCGCCGCGCCCTTCTCGCCGGCAGGGCCAGAACCGAGGACCACCAGATCGTACCTGCGATCGGTCACGGCCATGAAAACCCCCGGGCCATCTTGCCACGGTTCGGCCGGTCATGGTTGACTCCCCGCATGGCCAAGCCCGGCAAGATCAAGGTAAAGAACCCCGTCGTCGAGATGGACGGCTACGAGATGACCCGAATCATCTGGAAGTACATCAAGGACAAGCTGGTCCTTCCGTACCTCGAGATCGATCTCAAGTACTTCGACCTCGGCGTCGAGCATCGTGACGCCACCGGCGACCAGGTCACGATCGACTCGGCCAACGCGACCAAGGAGTACGGCGTCGCGGTCAAGTGCGCGACCATCACGCCCGACGAGGCGCGCGTGAAGGAGTTCGGCCTGAAGGAGATGTGGAAGTCGCCCAACGGCACCATCCGCAACATCGTCGGCGGCACCATCTTCCGCGAGCCCATCATCTGCAAGAACGTGCCGCGCCTGGTGCCCGGCTGGACCAAGCCGATCGTGATCGGCCGTCATGCCTACGGCGATCAGTACCGCGCCACCGACTTCCTCATCCCGGGAGCCGGCACGCTGACCATGACGTTCCAGCCCAAGGACGGCGGCAAGCCCATCGAGCACAAGGTGTTCGACTTCCCCGGCAGCGGCATCGCCATGGGCATGTACAACCTCGACGAGCAGATCATCGGCTTCGCGCGCAGCTCGTTCAACTACGGCCTGGCGCGTGGCTACCCGGTCTACCTGTCGACCAAGAACACCATCCTCAAGCGCTACGACGGCCGCTTCAAGGATCTGTTCCAGAAGATCTTCGACGAGGAGTTCGCCGACAAGTTCAAGGCCGCGAACCTCACCTACGAGCATCGCCTCATCGACGACATGGTCGCCGCGGCGCTCAAGTGGGAAGGTGGCTTCCTGTGGGCGTGCAAGAACTACGACGGTGACGTGCAGTCGGACACGGTCGCGCAGGGCTTCGGCTCGCTCGGCCTGATGACCTCGGTGCTGCTCACGCCCGACGGCAAGACGGTCGAGGCCGAGGCCGCCCACGGCACGGTCACGCGTCACTACCGCGAGCACCAGAAGGGCAAGCCGACGTCGACCAATCCCATCGCGTCGATCTACGCCTGGACGCAGGGCCTCAAGTACCGGGGCAAGTTCGACGACACGCCCGACGTGGTGCGCTTCGCCGACGCGCTCGAGAAGGTCTGCGTCGAGACGGTCGAGGCGGGCAAGATGACCAAGGACCTCGCCATCCTCATCAGCGCCACCCAGCCCTGGCTGACCACCGAGCAGTTCCTCGACGCGCTCGACACCAACCTGCAGCACAAGATGGCCTCCTGGTAGCTCCCGCCGCGTTATGATGCGGTGCCCATGGCCGCGTCAGTCCCCCTGACCCTGACTCCTGGCCTCGACGTCGCCGGACGCTACCGGCTACAGGTGCCGCTCGGGCGCGGCGGCGGCGGCGCGGTCTGGCAAGCCACCCACCTGCAGAGCGGTCGCGCGGTCGCGCTCAAGATCGTCGTGCCCCAGGCGGGCGCGAGCGAGGACCTGCTGGCGCGTCTGCGCCGCGAGGCCAAGGCGGCGGCGCTGCTCGATCATCCCAACATCGTCGAGGTGCTCGACCTGGGCGCCATCGGTGACGACGCCATCTACCTGGCCATGGAGCTCATCCGCGGCGAGTCGCTCGCAGCCCTGCTCGCGCGCGGTCGGCTGCAGCCGCGCTGCGCCCTGCTCTACAGCCGCCAGATCCTCGAGGCGCTGGCGCACGTGCACGCGCACGGCATGATCCACCGCGACCTCAAGCCGGCCAACATCATGGTCGTGCGCGTGGGCGACGTGGGCAACGAATGGGAGCAGATCAAGCTGGTCGACTTCGGCCTGGTCAAGCTCATCGGTCAGACGCTGGTCGAGCTGGGCGGCGAGAAGCTGACCCGCACCGGCTTCACCTTCGGGACGCCCGCGTACATGGCGCCCGAGCAGGCGCTCGGTCAGGCCGTCGACGCGCGCACCGATCTGTACGCGCTCGCCGCCATGCTCTTCGAGCTGCTCACCGGCGCGCCGCTCTTCGAAGGCCCGGACACACACACGCTCCTCTCGCACCACATTGCCTCACCTGCACCGACGCTGAGCGAGCGCGTGCCCGCCGGAACGCCATGGGTCACGCCTGCGCTCGAGGCGCTCGTCGCCGGCGCGCTGCGCAAGTCGCCCGCGGAGCGATTTCCCGACGCTGCCGCCATGCTCACCGCGCTCGACATCGCGTTCGTGTCGCTCGACGGTTTGGCCTGACGACCGACGGTGTGGACTGACGACTGTGAGCGTGCGTACTCGCCTTACGATGCCACCTGCAACCTCGCATCATCCATAATGGCGGAATGTTCTACCGACCGCGTGTCCTCGCGGCCTTCATCTGTCTCTCTCTCGCTGGCGTCGTCGCCTCGGCGTGCTCGCTCGAGGTCGAGTACGCCGACTCGCACTACGCCTGCGCCAACAACGAATGCCCATCGGGCTACGAGTGCCGCGCCGGTTTCTGCGAGACCATCGAGCGCAGCACCGTCGACGCCGCGGCCGGCACGCCCGACGGGTTCATGGCGCTCAGCGTCGACGCGGCCACGCCACCTGCCGACGCCGCGCCGCCGCCGCCACCGCCTCCTCCGCCGCCGCCCGACGCGGCTCCGCCGCCTCCCGACGCGGGGCTGCCGTGCACCGGCGTGCTCGATCCCGGCACGGGCCACTGCTACTTCCGCGTCAAGACACCGTCGCTGACGTGGGCCAACGCGCAGGCCTCGTGCATGGTCTTGAGCGCCCACCTGGCCACCGTCACCTCGACGACCGAGCAGAACCTCGTCGCCTCGCTCAACGATGGCACCGTCGCCGAGGCGTGGATGGGCGCGCACGACGAGGCCGTCGAGGGCGACTGGCGCTGGATCGACAACGTGGACTTCCCGCCCTCACCCTCGCCCAACGCCAGCAGCTTCCAGCGCTGGGGTTCTGGTGAGCCGAACAACCTCAATAACGAGGACTGCTTGCTCATCAAGCTTACTAGTAGCGGAAACTGGGATGACCGTCGCTGTGACCAGACATTGTCCTCGATCTGCGAGCGAGACTGAGCCTGGTGCCATGCGCATCGTGAGTCATACTGGGGCGGTGCTCCGCCGCTTGCCGTTCGTCGCGGCGCTACTGGCGCTCCTCGGCGCGAGTTGCTCGCTGTCGGTCGACTACTCGCGCTCGCGCTTCGTGTGCCCCGACAACACCTGCCCGGACGGCTTCCAGTGCGTCGCCGGGCTGTGCGAGCCCAAGGACGGACCTGACGCCGCGGTGCCGGTGATCATCGACGCCAGCGTCGACGCGCCGCCCGGTACGCCCGACGCAGAGGTGCTGCCGCAGTGCAACGGTGTCGACCAGGCCCTGGATCCCTCGAGCGGTCATTGCTACACGCTCGACCGCACCGCGCGCACCTGGGTCAATGCGGCGTCGGCCTGCAACGCGCTGGGCCCGACCTCGCACCTGGCGTTCGTCACCAGCTCGGCCGAGAACCAGCTCGTGGCCTTCATCGGCGGCGGCACGGCCGGCCTGACCTGGCTGGGCGGCACCGACGGGCCGACCGAAGGCGACTGGATCTGGCTCGACGGCAGCGACTTCCCGCCCTCGCCCCTGCCCAACGTGTACAGTTTCAGCGCCTGGAACGTGAACGAGCCCAACAATGGCAACGGTGGCACGCCCGAGAACTGCCTGGCCATCCAGCTGAGCAGCTCGAGCTCGAACCGTGGCGGCTGGGACGATCGCGCGTGCAACTCCACGCGACCCGCGGTGTGCGAGACGGAGTAGCGTCGGTCAGAGATGCGGTTGTCTCGCCCGCGCTTCGGGTGCATCGTGAGTGTCCTCACGTGATGCAGGAGCGCACCATGCACGAACGACGAAACACCATCTGGCTCGTCGTCGCGAGCCTCCCGGCACTGGCACTGGCTCCCCTCGGCTGCGGCAAGGACGAGGCGAAGAAGCCCGCCGCGCTGGCCAAGGCGAGCCCCGACGCGGCCAGCGCAGACGAGAAGCCCACCCCCACCACCAGCGCCGAGAGCGCGGCGCCCAAGACACCCGCGCCCCTCTCGGATGCCAAGGCCATCGCCGAAGAGTTCGGCGTGCAGCCGGGCGGCATCGAGCACGCCCGCAGCGAGGGCCCCGACGCGATCCTGACCAAGGTGGAAGGCAACGTGCAGTTGCGCCGCGTGGGCGAGGAAGACTTCGTGCCCGCCAAGGCAGAATCGTCCATCTTCGCCGGCGACCAGATCCGCACCGACGCGAGCTCGAGCGCGACCCTGACCCTGGTCGACAACACGGTGGTGCAGCTGGCGGCTGACTCGGCGATCGCGCTCGGCGATCGCGACGCCACCCCCGACCCGGCCTCGTCGGCGGCGGTGCTGTTCGGCGCCGCGCGCTTCTCGGTCAGCCCACGCATGCCCGGCGAGGGCACCTTCCTGGTGTTCACGCCCGGCGCCATCGTCAGCTCCAAGGGCAACGTCTTCGCGATGGGCGTGGCCGCCGACGGCGACGCGCGCGTCGGCGTCGAGAGCGGCGAGCTGCTGCTGGCCGGCGTCAAGCAGCTGGACAAGCCGGTCAGCATCGGCGGCGGCAAGGCGGCGGAGATCTCGGTCGCGGGCGAGATCGCCACGCCCACCGACTTCAAGAGCGACGACTGGGCCGACTGGCGCGTGCAGGCCGAGGGCGACCTGAGCGCGAGCGCGGTGGCCAAGGCGCACCTCGACGCGCTCGGCAACCTCGAGACCGAGCTCGACGACGCCTACGCCGATCTGGCCACCCTGTCGGAGGCGGCCATCAACGCCGACGCGCAGGCGCAGCTGCAGCTCAAGGCCAAGGACTCGACCGGCTACGCCAAGGCCGCGCCCGAGTACGGCGCCGCCATCGAGGCCTCCTACCTGGCCGCGCTGCGCCTGGAGGAGCTCACCTTCGCCACCCAGTCGCACGCCTACGCGGCCGAGGAGCTGTACGTCCGTCACCCCGACGAGGTGCAGGCGGTCTTCGCGCCCGTGGAGGCGCGCGTGCACGGCGCGATCCTGCTCAACAAGAAGTTCCGCGTGGTCATCAACCAGCGCATGCACCCGCTGCGCCTGGCCTTCTACGCCCACCATCCCGAGGGTCGCCTGCACGCCGGGTTCGTCGGCTACGTGGTGCCGTCCTTCTTTGCCAAGATCAAGCTGCGCGCGGTGCCGTCGGCCAGCGTGCACGCGCTCGTGCACGGCCCGGTGTTCGTGCCGCCGCGCGTGGTCGTCAAGGGCAAGGTGGAGCGCAAGGTCTTCATCGGCATTCCCGAGCTGTCGTGGCGCAAGAAGCTCACCGTCAAGGCGCCACCCTTCCGCGCCGGCGCCGGCTGGGCCGTGGGCGGCGGCGGCGCCGCGGCCATGGGCAAGCTCATGGTCGGCCTCAAGGCGACCGTGCCGCGCGTGTCGGTGTTCGGCAAGGTCAAGCTGGCGCCGCTGGCCGCGCTCAAGATCTCGGTGCGCGGCGAGCCCATCGCCGCGGCGGCGCACATCCGGCTCAAGCTCAAGGGCAGTGCGGCCGCGGCCCAGGGGGCCGAGGAGGACGTCGCCGGCGGCGTCTCGGGCGGCCTCGAGGCGGGCGCCAAGCTCAAGGGCAAGGGCGCCAAGGTCGTCGAGCGCGGCGCCGGCACCGTCAAGGGCGGCATCAAGGCAGGCGCGAGCTTCAAGGGCTCGGTGGGCGTGAAGGTGAACGTGCCCAAGCCGCCGCCGCCGCCCAAGGTGAAGGTCGAGGGCGGCATCAAGGTCAAGGCCAAGGGCGGCATCAAGATCGGCCGCTGAGCCGGCTCGGCTCTTCTCTTTCATGCGCGTTAAGGGTAAAAAACCCGCGCCTAGGAGGATTCTCACATGCCCCGTCGCAACAAGGTCACCGTCGTTGGAGCAGGCTTCGTCGGCTCCACTTGTGCTCACTGGATCGCGTCGAAGGAGCTGGCCGACGTCGTGCTCGTCGACATCGTCGAGGGCATGCCGCAAGGCAAGGGCCTCGACCTGGCGCAGGCTGGCCCGGTCGAGGGCTTCGACTGCAAGATCGTCGGCTCGAACG
>OBEQ010030863.1_pt1 | contig 10781 bp, 8 predicted proteins | sample 1670901 | NCBI WGS metagenome assembly OBEQ01 (sample SAMEA104232315, study PRJEB22302) | groundwater metagenome | biome: forest; feature: aquifer; material: groundwater | place: USA | collected 2011-08-07 | depth 5.4 m | reverse complement strand
GCGGCGGGGGCGCGGGGCGTTCGGCAGAGAGGAAAGGGTTACGGAGGGGCGCTGCGGACCGGATTTCAAGAGGCCCGGGGAAATCACATTTTCACGATGGATGCTGACCTTTCCCATGAGCCGGAATTTTTCCTGCGGATGTGGGAGTGCCGGGACCAGGCGGAGGTCGTGATCGCTTCCCGGTATGTCTCCGGCGCGAGCGCCGACATGTCGTTTTTCCGGTATTTCTTGAGCCGCATCCTGAATGGTGTCTACGGCGCCATCCTTTCTCTGGGTATTCGGGATCTTTCAAGCGGATTTCGCATGTACCGGAAGGCCGCGCTCGATTCCATCACTTTTCAGGGGGAGGATTTTGATACCCTTCAGGAAATTCTTCTCAAACTATATTGCCAGGGATGGCGGGTGACTGAAGTCCCTTTTCACTATCGGGTCCGGAAAAGCGGGAGGTCCCACGTGCGCCTTTTGAAGTTTGCACGCGCGTATTTAGCGACCCTTTTTAAAATGTGGGGCCTCCGGAATTCCATTCAATGCGCCGATTACGAGATCCGCGCCTTCTACAGCCAGATCTTCCTTCAGCGTTATTGGCAGAGGAAGCGTCACCACATCATCCTCGATTTGACCGCCCCCCAGGGGAAGCTCTGCGACGTGGGGTGCGGTTCGAGCAAAATTATCATGGACCTTCCCGCTGCCGTCGGAGTCGATATCAGTTTTCGAAAACTGCGGTATCTCCGGAAGACAAACGCCCGGCTGGTTCAGGCGAGTCTGTTTCAACTCCCGTTTCCGGACCGGGCCTTTGATTGCGTGGTCTGTTCGGAGGTGATCGAACACATTCCCCGGGAAGGGGCGCTTGAAGAACTGAAGCGGATCCTTTCCGTCGGGGGAACCCTTGTCCTCGGAACGCCGGATTACGGGAAAAAGACCTGGTGCGTCATTGAGAAGCTCTACGGATGGGTTCATCCGAGCGGCTATGCGCATGAGCATATGACGCACTACACCTATATTTCGTTGAAACAGGAACTGGAAAGACTCGGATTTGAAATCCTCCAGCATACCTATATCTGCAACTCCGAACTCGTTTTTCAAGCTAAAAGAATCCGGTGACGACACAAAGAGCGCAGAAGAGCGAATTCGAAGAAGTCAACTGTGGGCTTTGCGGCTCGCGGGACTACAGAGTCCTTCTCCGGGTTAAAGACTACGAGAGGGGACTACCTGGGATTTTCCTAATCGTCTCCTGCAGGCAGTGTCAGCTTGTTTTCCTCAATCCCCGGCCCACCGAAGAAGGAATCTCTTTCTACTATACACAGGACGAGTGGTCTCGGGCGAAGGGGGCAGTCCCGATAGAGGCGGCGCGAATTTCCAGGCGACCCTGGAGGGAAACCCAGGCTTTTCGGTGTCGCCCTATTTTAGCGCATCGGCAGACCGGGGCCATTTTAGATGTGGGGTGCGGGGATGGCCTGCTTCTTAAGTTTCTTTCTGAAAAAGGATGGGAATGTCACGGGATCGAGGTCGGTTCGGTGGCGGTGGAGTACGCTAGGATGCAGGGTTTGAATGTCAGGGAGGCACGCATCGAAGAGATCTCTTTTCCGGAAAATTCGTTTGATGCGGTTAGTTTCTTTGGCGTTCTCGAACACCTTCACCACCCCTTAGAAGCCCTCAGAAAAGTTTCTTCCTTTCTAAAGAAGGAAGGGATTTTATATCTTGGTGGGATACCGAACTTTAACAGCTTTGAAAGAAGACTCTTTGGAAAAAGGTGGATGAGCCTGAATGCCCCGAGGCATTTGTATCATTTTACCCCGGAAACAACGGCTCTTCTCTTGGCGAAAAGCGGTTACCGCGTGATCAACTCCGGACTTTATAGCCATGAAATGGGAGTCGTCATGGGATATACGGAGAGTCTCCGCCATCTTCTTTCCGATTGGGGACTATATCCTTCAAAGGAACCCGAGGATTTGGCCGTTTCTTTCGAAGGAGGGAAAACGGCCAAAACGGAAAGGCGCCCCTCTTTTCTTTTAGACGCTTTTCACCATGTCGAGAACACTTTTTTTATCGGATTGGGAAAACTCGCTGATTCTTTTGGAAAAGGGAGCAACTTTTGGGTCATCGCCAAAAAAATTTAAAAGAGACCTGGGTCCTTTTTTTGATTCTCCTCGTCGGTCTGGGGTTTCGTCTTTCCTATCTGGCGCATCTTTTACCGGTCTGCAGGGCCGATGAGGCCGTTTTCGGTTTGATGACAAAACACCTCCTTGAAGGGAAAAGTCTCCCGATTTACCTCTATGAAGCCCATTATGCGGGGGCACTCATCTGTTATCTTGCGGCGGTCCCTTTCCTTCTCTTCGGAAGTTCAATCATCGCTTTAAAACTGACGACCTATCTTTTTTCTCTTGCGACCATCCTCCTTGTCTATTTTTTGGCCCGGTCTTTGTGGGACCGGAAGGTTGCCTTCCTTTCGGCTCTTTTTTTGGCGCTGCCCCCTTTTTTGATCACCTGGACCGGGCAATATGCCGGCGGAGGTTATCCGGAAACCCTTTTCTTCGGGAGCGCCTCGCTATTTTTCACCCACCGTTTTCTTTCCCGAGACAAGACCCCGGCTCAGGAGATCCGGACCATGGCGCTTCTCGGTTTTCTGAACGGCCTCGGGACCTGGATCCTTTTTTCGATGATCCCCTACACGCTGACCGTCTGGACACTGGCCCTCTTTAAAAAAGAGAGGCACTCTCTCGGAAAACTCTTTGTGGCCTTCTTTCTTTTTTATGCCGTCGGGGTTTCCCCGATAGTGATTTATAATTGCCAGAATTCTTTCGCGACCTTCACTCGCCTGGGAGCCAATGTCATGGAGATTGAGAGGGCCGACCTGAGCGGGAAAGGGGCGGGTGGGATAGCCGGCCTCGGCGTTTCCAAGATGGCTGCTAAGATGTTTCACCTTCCGGAGGCGGTTTTTCAAGTCATCCTGAATATTTGGAGAATGGCCCGGATCGAAGGCGCCTCGGGCGGCTGGGTGAAGGGGTTGAATCTTTTTCTCGCGGGGATGTTTTGTTTCCAGATGATCACGCTTTTCCGGCCTGGGCGCGATCCCTCTACTCAAAAAGCGAAACGTCTTTTTTCTGTCCTTATCTTTTGGATGGTTCTCTTTTTGGCCATGACGAATCTGACGAAGGCGCGGTATGTCTCTTTTATGTATCCGGCGATCAGTATCTCTCTGGCGTGGGCGCTCTCGCGGGGTCCCTGTCGACCGGCGGCACTGAAGATTTTTTTCATCATTCTTTTCCTTTTCGCAAATCTGGTGAATTACGTCATCGCGATGAGAACTCCGGAGGCAGAGGATCAGTTTGGGAATCTTGTCGGGTTCATAGAATCGAAGGGGCTTCGGTACGGTTACAGCGATTATGCAACCGCCTATCCGATCGCTTTTCTCACCCGGGAAAAGGTGATTGTTTCCCCGATGGCGGGGCCGCTCAATGTGGAGAGGATTCCGTCGTATACCGAAAGGGTCAACAGGGAAAAAGAGGTCTTCTTCGTTTTTTTGAAAGAGACGGAGGCGTCAAAGCGGTTTGAAAGTTCTCTTAAGGAACGGGGAGTTTTTTTTCAAAGAAGGGATATCTCTGAAAGCGGAACGCTGTCTCACTCTGTTTATTACGGTTTTTCCCGCCGGGTCACTCCGCAGGAACTTCCTCTGATTCGTCTCTTACCGAACTAAGAAAGAATCGATCCCTTTTGCAACCGCCTGCATCTTTTCTTCTGACAATCCCGGATAGACCGGGAGAGCCAGGGAGGTCTGTGAAAGTTTTTCTGAGATGGGGAATGCTCCTTCGGCATAGCCGAGGGATCGACAGGCCCCTTGAAGGTGGAGAGGTTTCGGATAAAAAACGCCTGTTTCAATCCCGAGGGCGGCCAGGTGGTCATGGAGGGCATCGCGCTTTTCAGAGAGAACGACATATTGATGGAACACGTGCGTCCTATCGGGAAGAAGAGGGGGAAGGATGAGTCCCTTTCCCGATAAAAGATCTCCATATCGCTTCGCGTTTTTCCGGCGCGCCTCATTCCACTCATCCAGGAGAGAAAGCTTGACGGAAAGGAGCGCCGCTTGCAGACTGTCGAGACGGCTATTCATCCCGAGGGTTTCGTGGAATCCTTTTTTCTTCGCTCCATGGATCCGCAGCTCTCTTACTTTCTCCGCAACCGCCGCGTGAGGAGTCACCACCATCCCCCCGTCGCCAAATCCGCCGAGATTTTTGGTCGGAAAAAAACTGAGGCACGCCGCGTCCCCGAAAGTTCCCGCCTGTTTTCCCAGGTAACGCGCGCCGAGGGCCTGGGCGACATCTTCCACCATTTTGAGGTGGTGCAGGGAGGCGATGTCTCCGATTTCTTTCATGGAAGCCGGTTGACCGAAGAGGTGGACCGGAAGAATCGCTTTCGTCTTCGGGGTGATTTTTGAAGCGATCTGTTTGGCGTCAAGGGTGTAACTGTGGGGGTCGATATCGACGAAGACCGGACGGGCCCCGACGCGCAGGATCGCCTCGGCGGTGGCGAAAAAACTGTAACTGGTTGTGATCACCTCATCCCCCGCGCCGATTCCGAGTGCCAGGAGACTTAAGATGAGCGCGTCGGTGCAGGAGGCCACACCGACGGCATGCGGGACCCCGAGGGTAGAAGCCATCTTTTTTTCAAATTCTTCCACAAAGGGGCCCAGAATAAACTGGCCGCTTTCCAGCACCTCTTTCAGTTTGGCATCCATTTGATTTTGGAGCATCCGGTACTGCACAACGGTATCGACCAGCGGGATTTTGGCCGCGCTCATGAAACGCCCTCCTCTTTCAAAAAAGCGGCAAATTTCCGGAGCCCCGTTTCCAGGGAGACCTTCGGCTGAAAACGAAGTTTATTTTTTTGGAAAGAAGGAGAAGCGCGAAAATGGATCGCTTCAACCGTCGGGCCCACCTTGTGAATCGTCACGGGGTCGACCTTAAAAAGTTTTGCCGCCCTCTGAACCAGGCGCTCAATCGGGAGCGGCCGAGCGCTGCACAGATCGAAGGTCGCATTCTTGAGGGGGGATCGGAGGGCCCGAAGAAAAGCAGTTGTTGCATCGGTGATGTACATGGCATCGATCCAATTTTTCCCGTTCCCCCGTATCGTGAAATGCTTTTTTCCCTTCGTGAAACTTTGAATGAGTTTTGTGTAGATTTTTCGGGGAGGTTCATACGGGCCATAGGCGCCGAAGAATCGGATAATCAGGTACTCCTCAGGATTTTTTCGAAACGTTGCAAATGACCGGACGTATTGTTCCGCCGCCAGATGGGAAATGGCATAGGGGAGGCGAGAGATGAGACGGGTCTTGGGGGAGACCCGGCCTCTGAGTCCTTCATAGACGGCCCCGGAAGAGACGTAGAGGAGCCTCTTTGTTTTGACGTGGGAGAGGAAGTGGAGGACGGTTAAAGCGGTCATGCGGAAATCGCTTTCCGGATCTTTGACGGAAAAACTCGGGTCGCTGTTTGCCGCGAAAAAAACGCAGGCATCAAATTTTTCGGCGAGACGTCTCTGCTGTTCGGGAGACGGGGAATGGGTCAGGTCACAGCGGAGCGGGGTAACGGAGAGCAATTTTTTCTCTTTCACAAAACGGGGAAAACCGCTTGACCGGTGATAGAGGGCCACGACCTTCCATTGCTTGGGAAGGGCGAGGAGAAAATTTCTTCCGATGAAACCTGAAGCGCCGGCTACGACGAGGCGCATCCGCTTTTCTCCAAGGCCGCCTGGTACCAGGCCATTGTTTTCATGATCCCCTGTTCCATGGTGACCTTTGGGGAGTATCCGAGAATCCTGCGCGCTTTTTCGATAGAGGGGACGCGGACATGGACATCCGGCATCGTTCTTTTCTTGAAACGGATTTCAGACCTTGATCCCGCCATATGAATGACCTTTTCCGCGAGGGCCAGAAGGGTAATGGTCTGTTTGGGGTCGCCGAGGTTAAAGGTCTCGCCGACCGCCTCCTCTTTCTGCAGGGAAGATAAGATGCCTTCCACAAAATCATCGATGAAGCACCAGGACCGGATCTGAGTCCCTTCCCCGTAGATCTCGATTTCCTGATTCTGGATGGCCGCCGTAATGAATTTATGCATCGCGCTCTCACCGACCTGGCGCGGCCCGTAAACATTAAAAGGGCGGATGGTCACAATCGGGAGGCCGTATTTTTTCATATAACAGTGGGCGAGATGCTCGCCGGCAAGTTTGCTGACCGAATAGGTCCATCGCATTTCCCCGACCGGGCCCTGCGTTGTTTCATCCTCTTCAGAGGCCTTATAGACCAGCGGCCCGTAGACCTCGCTGGTTGAAAAATAGATGAATCGGCGGATCTCTTTTTCCAACGAGGCCTCTAAGACATTTTCCGCCCCGGTGAGATTGACCCTCATCGTCGTGAGAGGTTCCTTCACGACCGTGTCGATTCCGGCGATGGCCGCCATATGCACGACGCTGTCGCATCCTTTGAGCGCCTTTTTGACCGCATCCCGGTCGAGCACATCCCCGAGAACGAAACGGAGATTCGGGTGATTGGCGAGGGAAGTGTCCTTGAGCGCGTTGCGGTGTCCGTTGTCGTAGACCACCACCTGATTGTCCGCGACGAGCGATTCACACAGATGCGTGCCGATGAATCCGGCGCCGCCCGTGATGAAAATTTTATGACCCTTCAGGGCCTCTTCCTTTCGATGCGTTGTGGTCATCCGTTTCTCCTCATTTTCCTTGGAACCGGTCCGCCATATAGTGCCGAATGGTCGTATGCCATTTTTGATGGTTCCATCCTTCCTTTTCAAGAAATTCCGCGGCCCGCATCCCGAGGGCGACGTTGTCATCCATGCTGTTGTTGAGAAAGAGTCCGTGCCGTCCGATCGTGACGAAATTTTCAAATTGATGCAGGGCGTCAAGGACCGGGTCCAGATTTTTTTCGAATTCAATTTCGTAGATGGGGTAGGCGGTCGCAAGGCGCTTGGTAAAGATCTCTTTGACCTCTTCCCGTCTGAAAAGACCGAAGTGACGCACATCTCCCATAATGAGTTCCAACAGCGTCTCATCGGAGGCGCTCCAGATGTCGTCGTCTCGGAAACAGCTTAGTTCAAAACAAAGGACCGTTTCGTTTTCGGGGATCAGATCGGGGCTCACATTTTTTTGATCGCAGATACGGTTACAGCGGAAATGTTCGTCCAGCAGGTAACACCAGTGGTAATCCGTGACAGCGGATCGGTTAATCACCACATAACAGAGAACGAGACTCCGGTAGCGAAGACGCGAGGCGGCCTGAATCACTTCCTCGGGAAGCGCGGGCTCAAAAAGGGTCACGAGGTGAGAAAGGGGGAGGGTGGAAACCACCCCTTCGCAAGGAAGCGTCTCTTCGCGGCCTCCGCTTTCAACGACAACCCTGGAAATTCGTTTTCCGTCGACGAGAATCCGTTTGACAACGCTTTCCCGATAGACTTTTCCTCCTTCATGGACCGTCTCTTCGGCCATCCGTTCATAGAGCGTTCCGATTCCGCCGTAGGGGTAGAAATATTTTTGAAAATAGGCCACCGGGTCCGCCTTGATCCGGAACAGTCTCAGGATAATGTTTTTCAGATTGAGTTTGGCGACCCGCTGGGCCTGTTTGGAGGAAATCTGGGAGGTCGGGAGCCCCCACACCTTTTTGGAATAGATGCCGAAACAGATGTCGTAGAGGGTCCGTCCGAGGTTTTTCACACCCCATTCTTCAAAGGAGGCGCGCGCATCCGGTTTGTGAAAACTGTAAGTGATTGTCGCTTTCAGGTAATCCCATCCGATTTTAAGAGAAAGGAGGGGATTGAGACCGAAGAGAAGATCGAGGAGCTCAAAGGGGTAATTATAGTAACGTCCCTTCAGGAAAAGACGGGTTCCTCTTTCGAGAATACGGGGGGATTGGGAAAGGAGGGGAAGGACGGCCTCGCGGGTTTTTCGGCTTTCTTCGGTCTCCCGGATATGAAACGTGTGGGGCCCGTAATCCAGACGATACGAACCGTGGCTGAAGGTTGTCCCCATCCCGCCGATCTCTTTTTCTTTTTCAATGATGGTGACCGGTCGGCCCCGTCTGGCCAATTGCCATCCCACGGTCATCCCGGCCGGACCTGCCCCCAACACGACGGTGCGGTGAGAATCGTTTGAAAGGTCAGGCATTTCTTTTCTCAAGATGGGTGATTCCCGTCGCTTCCTTTTGATACGTTCGGCCGCAGGTTTTGCAGGTGAGAGTAGAAGGAAGTGTTTCGCCGCAGAGGCAGGCCCATCCCTGCACGCGGCAGGGAATCCCGTAGGCAAGCGCGTAATCGGGAATATCTTTTGTGACGACGGAACCCGCTCCGATCATGGCATAGGTTCCGACCGTCGTGCCGCAGAGAATGGTGGCGTTGGCTCCGAGAGAGGCGCCCCGCCGGATGAGGGTTTTCCGGAACTCGTCTTTCTTTTCGATTTCACTGCGGGGATTGATCACATTGGTGAAGGTCATCGACGGGCCGCAAAAAACACCGTCTTCGAGAGTGATGCCGTCGTAAACAGAAACGTTATTCTGAATCTTCACCTTGTTTCCGATCCGGACGCCCGATCCGATGAAAACATTCTGTCCGAGAATACAGTCTTTTCCGATGGCGGCACCCGGCATGATATGACAGAAATGCCAGATCTTGGTGCCGGCACCGATGACCGCTCCGGCGTCGACGACGCTTGTTTCATGAACGTAATAGGGTAGAGGCATCCTTTTTCGGTAAGGTCAGAGGGACCGGAACGCCCTCTTTTTCAAGGGAGAGTTGCGCCGCTTCGAGGATCCGAACCACTTCGAGACCCTGTTGGCCGCCCGTTTTCGGTTCCAGGTTGTTTTGAATGCATTCGATGAAATGACGGCACTCGAGGGTCAGAGGCTCCGTCATCTCCAAATGGGGGATCGTGATATCGCCGAACCGCAGATGGAGCGATTCGCCGTAGGTGGCAAAGAAAGGCTTCGTAATGCCTTTATCGTAGACCTTTAGTTTTTCGGAACTTTCCATGTCGTCGAAGACAACCATTTTTTTCGAACCGACGACAGTGATCATCCTGATTTTGTGCGGGTCGAGCCAGCTGAGCTGCAGTTGCGCCATCCGGTTTTTTGAAAAGGTGAGGTTCACGAAAACCACATCTTCGATATCGGGCCGAAGGTACGCCTGCCCGCGGGCGCTCACCGAGGTCGGAAATGACTCCAGAAGATAAAGGATCACCGACAGGTCGTGCGGCGCGAAACTCGAAAGGGCATTTTCATCCTCCCGGATGACCCCCAAGTTGATCCGTTGGGAGTAGAGGTAGTAGATTTCTCCCAATTCTCCGCTTTGGATCAATTCTTTCAACCGGATGACCGCCGGATGGTAGAGGAGAAGATGGCCGACCATCAGTTTTCGGTCCGCTTTTTTGGCAAGGGTGATGAGCTCTTCGGCCTCCGCCGTTTTGAGAGTCATCGGTTTTTCGACATAGGTATGTTTACCGGCCAGGAGCGCCTGTTTGGCCAAATGGTAGTGTTCGGAGGCGGTTGTCGCGATGACGACCCCCTCGACCTGTTTGTCATTCAGGACTTCTTCGAAAGAAGTGGTTTGCCGCGTGTCGGGATAAGCGCGTCCGATCGAGCTCAGACGCTCTTGATTGAGATCGCACAGATACAAAACTCGGCAATTCGGAAGCCCCTGAAAGGTCCGAACAAGATTTTTTCCCCAACCTCCGACGCCGACGCACGCAAGATTGACCATAGGGTTCCCCAAAGTTTTGTCCATTATAGCAAAAAAGGTTCCGGAAATCAACCTCAATTCTAAAGGGATTGAATCGGAAGCCCTTTTATGATATACTGTAAGGAAAATTCCTGTATGTTAACGCATCCCGCTTAATTGAAAAAGCACTCTAGGCCTTATTCGGTTCTCTATTTTCACAATCGAAGCCTCATCGCAGGCGCGGAAAAAAGTCTTCTCGGACTTTTACGGCGGCTCAACCGGGAAACCTTTTCACCCTTTTGCGTACTGCCAGAGGACGGAGAATTGGCGCAAGAACTTCGGCAGGCAAACGTTCCGGTTTTTATCTCTCCTTTCTCAGCGTTTTACTCGCCTCGATGGGACCGGGTTCTCAAAAGTTTTGAGTTATTGAGTCAGATCCTTTCAGAAATTCACCCGGATCTCTTGCATGGGAATACCCCTCGCACGAATCTTTACGCGGGGTGGCTCGGGAGGAGGGGGGGCATCCCAGCTGTCTGGCATGAGCGTAATCTCATTTACGGAAGGATGGTCGATATAGAAAAGATATTTTCTTTCCTGCCGCATCGGATCGTCTGTAATTCAGAGGCGATCCGGGCCCGTTTTCGGGGAGTGAAAGATTTCGGTAAACAGGTGGTGACGATCTATTCGGGGGTGGATCTTTCCGAATTTTATCCCGGGCTCGGCAAAGGGGAAATCCGCCGGGAATTCGGCATCGGGGAGCGTCCGCTTTTGGCCCTTGTCGCGCGGATAGGATTGGGGAAGGGGCATGAAACCTTTCTTCGCGCGGCAGAAAAAGTGATCCCTTTTTTTCCGGAAGCCCGGTTCCTCATCGTGGGGCGCTCCGAGAACGAGGATGATCGAAAAAGAGAATCCTCCCTGAGAGAGCTCGCGGCCCAACTCGGTTTAAAGACGCAGGTGATTTTTACCGGATACCGCAAAGACACGCCCGAGATCATGGCGGCGATCGATATGCTCGTCGTGGCGACGGAGGCGGAACCGTTCGGCCGCGCCATCCTGGAAGCGCTTGCGGCAGGG
>OBEQ012554475.1_pt1 | contig 10782 bp, 9 predicted proteins | sample 1670901 | NCBI WGS metagenome assembly OBEQ01 (sample SAMEA104232315, study PRJEB22302) | groundwater metagenome | biome: forest; feature: aquifer; material: groundwater | place: USA | collected 2011-08-07 | depth 5.4 m | reverse complement strand
TGCACGCGGGCAATCTCCGCGGCCTTGCCGAGAGCGACGATGCCGGGGACGTTTTCCGTGCCGGGACGCGCGCCGCGCTGGTGATGCCCGCCGTAGAAAAACTGGCGCACACGCGTTCCGCCGCGAACGTAGAGTGCGCCGACGCCTTTCGGCGCGTAGAGCTTGTGGCCGGAGAGCGAGAGAAGGTGGACGCCGAGAGACTTCACGTCAATTTGGACTTTTCCGGCGGACTGCACGGCGTCGGTGTGGAAGCGAACGCCAGCTTCAGCGGCGATGCGGCCAATCTCGGCCATCGGCTGGAGCGTGCCGAGCTCGTTGTTGGCGTGCATGATGGTGACGAGTGCGGTCTCGGGGCGGATGGCGGCTCGGAGGGCTTCCAGAGAAATGCGGCCGTCGCGGTCCACGGCCAGGTAGGTGACCGATGCTCCCTGCTTTTCGAGAGCCTGGCAGGCGTTGAGAACCGCTTCGTGCTCGACGGAGGATGTAATGATGTGCGGTGGAGGAGCCGGCGCGGAAGAGCGCGAACCGGCGAGGAACGCCTGCGGCAGGCTGCCGAAGATGGCGTGATTGTCCGATTCCGTGCCGCCGCTGGTGAAGATAATCTCCTGCGGCCGCGCGCCAAGGAGCGCCGCGACGGATTCCCGGGCGGTTTCGACGGCGGCGCGGCCGCGCTGGCCGAACGTGTGAATGCTCGAGGCGTTGCCGAACTCGGCGCGGAGAAAGGGCAGCATCGCGTCGAGGACGGCGGGCTCGACGGGCGTGGTGGCGTTATGGTCGAGATAGACGCGGTTCATGTGCGGCCCGTCTATTGAGGATAGCGCCGGGAACGCGGGAAGGGAAGCGGGGGAGATCGATTCGATAGGCTTGGCAGTGCCAGGGGAACGAACGGAAACGGTCTCAGAGGCTGGTGATAATACTACCGCGAACCGGGATCCCTCAGTTGCGCGACTCTACGTGCGCGGCGCGTGCGTAGAAAAAGATGCCGGCCTGAAGGGCGCTAGAGAGAAATGCTGCCACGATGCCGGTTACTGGGCATACTTACCTGAACTGCGCCAATCCAGTAAGTAGGTCTTGTGATGCGAGGGAGAATGAGGCTGGAGGCGCGCCCGAGAGCGCGCCTCCAGCCGGTGGGGTTACGGGGAGAACTCATTGCGGCTTGCGGTGGTCCACCGAGATAAAGAGTTTGCCGATGCGGACGGGGGATTTGACCTCCGGGCGGTAGGGTTTGCCGTCAATCAGAATGCCGGACGGAACGAGAGTCAGCGAGACTCGGTCTTCGTTCCGGGCGAAGGCGGCTTGCAGCGCACCACCGATGGGGTGCTCGAAATGGGCCGGAACGAATTTGTGATGGGCTTCGCTGCGTACGCCCGTTCCGAACAATGCGAGCGTGCAAAGAGTCCGGGCGGAGCGAACGCATTCCCGATCCGGGTGACCTGGTGGAGGCCAGGGCCGCCTCGAAGGAGCGGAGCGCGATGCGCGCGGGCAATGCACCTATGGCGAGTAGTGAAGGGGAGGTAGGAATCGTTTCACTGGCGGTGTGGAACCGCAAAGATGCTTCACGAATGGGTCCGTGCTAGAGTCACGGCTCTACGGGTGGCAGTAGATTCCCGACAGGACCATCGCGGGCGGCTAAGGGGGAAGAAGTGGCGTACCGGGATTTACGCGAGTTCGTGAAAAAACTGGAAAAGGAAGGCGAGCTGAAGCGGATCGGCGCGGAAGTGGACCCGGTGCTGGAGATTACCGAGATCACCGACCGGGTGACCCGCGCAGGAGGCCCGGCGCTGCTGTTCGAAAAGCCGAAGGGTTCGCGCTGCCCGGTGCTGATCAATGCGTTCGGCAGCCACCGGCGGATGAACCTGGCTTTCGGCGTGGAGAACCTCGAAGAGATCGCGGACCGGATTCGCGGATTCCTGGACATGCAGTCGCCGCAGGGGCTGATGGACAAGCTGAAGATGCTGCCGAAGCTGGCGGAGCTGGGATCGTTCTTCCCGAAGACGGTGAAGGGCGGGCCGTGCAAAGAGGTCGTGCGGCACGGGCCGGCGGTGGACTTGCGCGAGTTTCCCATCCTGAAATGCTGGCCAGAGGACGGCGGGAGGTTCATTACGTTTCCGCTGGTATTTACCAAGAACCCGGAAACGGGGAAGCGGAACGTGGGGATGTACCGGATGCAGGTCTACGACGAACGGACGACGGGCATGCACTGGCAGACGCAAAAGCACGGCGCGGAGCATTTCCGGCGGGCGCGCGCCAAGGACCCCAGCGGACGGATCCCGGTGGCAGTGGCGATCGGATCGGACCCGGCGACGGCGCTGGCCGGGATGCTGCCGATTCCGCCCGACCTGGACGAGATGATGTTTGCAGGATTCCTGCGGAAGGAACCGGTGGAGATGGCGGCGTGCGAAACGAATGACCTCGAAGTCCCGGCAAACGCCGAGATCGTACTGGAAGGGTACGTCAGCCTGAACGAGATGCGGACCGAGGGCCCGTTTGGGGACCACACAGGGTTCTATTCGCTGGAAGGGGAATATCCGGTTTTCCACGTCGAGTGCATAACCCAGCGCAAGGACCCGATCTACCTGACGACCATCGTGGGGCCGCCGCCGCAGGAAGATTTCTACATGGGGCACGCGGTCGAGCGGATCTTCCTGCCGGTAATGAAGATGCAGTATCCGGAGATCGTGGATGTCTCGATGCCGGCCGAAGGCGTGTTTCACAACTTGATGATCGTGGCGATCCGGAAGTCCTACCCGGGCCACGCGCGGAAGATCATGAACGCGATTTGGTCGCTGGGGCAAGCGATGTTCACTAAGGTGATCGTGGTAGTGGACCACGACGTGAACGTCCACGACCCGCGGGAAGTGGTCTGGAAGACGCTCTGCGCCTTGGATCCGGAACGGGACATCCAGTTTGTGTTGGGGCCCGTCGACACGCTGGACCACGCGGCGCGCATGCAGGACTACGGATCGAAGATGGGAGTGGACGCGACGCGAAAATGGCCCGAGGAAGGATTCACGCGGCCCTGGCCGGGTGAGATCAAGATGGATGCAGCGACGAAGAAGCGCGTCGATGAAATTTGGCATGGTCTTGGTTGCAAAGGATAACCGTCCGGAAGTACAGCTGGTAAGTGCGAAAAAACACAGCCTGTAGTGGTACTGAAACAATCATAACGCAAGATATTGGGTCAGCCCCCTGCAACTACCCCCGAACTGCCCACAATAACCGGAATGCTTAGGACAACTGCGGTCATGATTCCCTTGACGACCGGTTGGGCCGGGTGTCATAAGGGGAGCACGGGCAACACCCGCGGAGTCCGCTTCGCAATGGCGGGTGTGGGAACGAATCGTAACAGGGCGAGTGGGCTCGGGCGCCTGGGGATGCATCGGCAGTGAGCGAATCGCGCGAAGTGATGAACGTGCGGCAGGCTTCGCAGTATCTGGGGATCAGCCCGGATACCCTGTACCGTTACATCACGGAGGGCGAAATTCCTGCGTTCAAGCTGGGCAATCGTTGGAAACTTCGTAAGACGATCCTGGACCGCTGGATGGAACGCAAGATGAGTCAGGTACGCGCGCGGCGGTAGGCGGCGCGGCCGAGAGGGAAAGAGGCCTGGATATGTTGGGCATCGGACGAGGAAGCAAACAGCTGGTCGGACTGGACATCGGTTCCAGCTCGATTAAAGCCGTCGAGCTGAAGCTGACGAAAGCCGGATTTGAGCTGGCCGCGTTCGGCATGGAGTCGCTGGCGCAGGACACGGTCGTGGACGGCGCCATCATGGACGCGCCGCAGGTGGCCAACACGATCAGCAGGATCTTCGAGTCGCAGCGGATCAAGACGAAGAACGTGGCGACGTCGGTTTCGGGACACTCGGTGATCGTGAAGCGGGTGCCGATGCCGCTGATGTCCGAGGACGAGCTGTACGACCGGATCCACGCGGAAGCGGGGCAGTACATCCCCTTCGACATCGCGGACGTGAGCCTGAGCTACCAGTTGCTGGAATCGATGGATGCGCAGATGGACGTGCTGCTGGTGGCGGTAAAGAAGGACAAGATTCTGAACCACACCAACGTTCTAGCGCAGGCCGGCAAGGCGCCGATGGTGGTGGACATCGACGCGTTCGCCCTGCAGAACTGCTTCGAGGTCAACTACGAGCCGGATGCGGGGCAGACGGTGGCGCTGCTGAATGCCGGCGCGAGCGTTATGAACATCAATATCGTCCGCGGCGGGATCCCGCTGTTCACCCGCGACGTTTCGGTGGGCGGCAACCAGTACACCGACGCCCTTCAGAAGGAACTGGATTTGAGCTTCGAGGACGCGGAGCGGCTGAAGAAGGGTGACCAGTTGCCGAGCGTCTCCGACGAGCAGAAGCAGCAGATTCTGCGGAGCGTCTCCGACATCCTGACGCTGGAAATCCAGAAGACTTTCGACTTCTTCCGGGCGACGGCCAGCGGCGAAAACATCCAGAGGATCTACTTGGCGGGAGGGACGGCGCGCGTGCCGGGCCTGGTGGACCTGCTGCGCGAAGAATTTGCGATGCCGGTCGACGAGCTGAACCCGTTCCGGAAGGTGATGGCGGCCCCCGGACGCTCCGGCGACGACATGATCCGCGACCTCTCTCCACGGCTGGCGATTGCGGTGGGGCTGGCATTGAGGAGCTTTGACTAACCATGATCCGAATAAACCTTCTCGGTCAAATACGTCCAAAAGCCACGCGGGGGCCCGTGCCGCTGGGATCAGCGCTGCCTTCGATCCTGATCCTCGCGGGAGTGGTGTTCGGGCTGGCGATTCTGGGGTTTTACTACTCGACGCTGCGGCAGGACCTCAAGAATGCGGAAAACAGGATTCAGGCGTTGAATGCGGAAAAGACCAACCTGATGCAGATCAAGCTGCAGGTGGAAGCGTTTGAGAGACAAAGAGAAGAGCTGCAGCACCGTGTGAATGTGATTGAACAGTTGCAGCGGGACCGCACGGGCGGCCAGGAACTCCTGGACATGGTCGCGAACACCGTATCGCGGACCGAAAACCTATGGCTGACCTCGATGACCCGGAAGGGCGGGTCGCTGGCGATCGAGGGATGGGCGTCCTCGGTTAATTCGGTGGCGAATTTCATCACGCAACTGAAGCGTTCCGGGTATTTCCAGAAGGTGGAGATCAAGGAAGCGAAGCAGGACGACAAACCGAACGTGGTCCAGACGTTCGCGTTCCAGATGACGGCGGAGATTGCGCCTTCATCCGCGCGGGCATCCTCAGCCATACCGGCGAACGCTCCGGCGAAGCCCGCCCGGACGACGAAAGCCCCCGAGAAGAAAGGATAAGAGACCGCGATGCCAAATCCATTCAGCGAAATGTCCGTGGTGATGCAGACGCTGCTGGCCGTCGCCATCGTGGTGGTGCTGGTGGCGGTCGGCGTGTACGTCCCGTTTTCGCCGGTGGCGCAGACGCGCGACGCGCTCGACAAGGCCGTGCAGGAGCGCGACAAGCTCACCAACGAAGTCAAATCGCTCCAGGTCTACAAGGACCGCTACGGCGAGTTGAAGCAGCAGATGGACGCGCTTTCCAAGCAGCTCGAGACGCTCAAGACGATCGTGCCGGAAGAGAAGGAACTGGACGAATTCATCCGGCTGCTGCAGGGCGCGGCGACGGCGTCGAACGTGCAAGTCCGGCGGCTGACGGCGCAGGCGATCAACCCGAAGGAGTATCACTACGAGATGCCCTTCGAGGTGCAGGTGGACGGGCCGTACTTCAACATCCTGGACTTTTTCTCCCGGATGAGCCGGCTGTCGCGAATCATCAACGTGGGTGACCTCGTGTTCCTGGACGCGGAAAAGGGTGCGGGCGGCACGAAGTATCCGCTGCGGCCGGGGACAACGGTGGCGGGATCATTCGTCGCAACCACATTTTTCACGAAGCAATCGGACAGCGTGCCGGCGCCGCAAGGCGCCAACGCCGCTGCGAAAACGGCGGGGAAACCCTGAGCGGGGTTGAGCGAACTATGCGCTTTGCAAATGCACTCCTAATGGGGATGTTGGCCACGGCAGCCGGACCGGCTGCGCTCGGCCAGACGAAACTAACAGCGGGACAGGCAACGAAGCCCGCACAAGCGCCGGCGAAAGCGCTGGCGCCTGTGCAGGCCGCGAAACCAGCTCCGGCTTCGAACCAGGCACCGGCCAAGCCGGCCCCCCCGACCGCGCAAAAGCCGGCGGACAAGCAGGCGGCGAAGGCAGCACCTGCCCCGGCGGCGAAACCCGCGCCGAAGAAGGAATCCAAGCCCGCGCAGGCCACCGCGAAAGCGGCCAAGCCCGCTGCGAAGAAGAGCACCCAGAGCGCCAAGAAGGCTTCGTCCACTCCCGGCGCGCCGTCGGTGGAGGAAGTGAAGCTGGTGCGGCGGGATCCGTTCGAATCGCTCATCGGAAGGAACCAGAAGCAGGCATCGGGACCGGCCATCGCAGGCAAACCGGGACTCGTGATTTCCTCGCTGCGGCTCGACGGGACTGTCCGCGCGCCGAACGGGATGATCGCGGTGGTCACGAATCCGCAGCAGCGGACGTACTTCCTGCGGGAAGGCGATCAGCTCTACGACGGGCGCGTTGAAAAGATCACGATGGATGGCGTGACGTTCCACGAGGTGGGTAAGGATGCGTTTGGGAAGTCCGTGGAACGGCAAGTGAGCAAGAAAATTTACTCCAGTCCAGGAGAACTGCAATGAAGACGATCCGGCCGGCCATATCGAATGGCTGCCTGCTCCTAGCAACGATAGCGCTGGCGGCAAGCCCCGTGCTTGCGCGGGCGCAGGAGCCCGCGGGCGGCGCGCGGACCAGCGCGCACACCGCGGTGATTTCGAGCGTGGCGATCACCCACGCTTCGCAGCAGGCGAGCGTGCGCGTGGAAGGCGACGGCCGCCTCGACGCCAACGCGACGCGCATGCAGAATCCGGACCGGCTGGTCCTGGATTTTGCGGGCGCGCGGCTGGCGGTGAAGCGGACGCTGATCCCCGGCGTGGCGGCCCCGGTGCGCGGCGTGCGGCTCGGCCAGTACAAGCCGGATGTGGCGCGCATCGTGATCGACCTGACGGGAGCGACGCCCTACGAGATCGCGCATGAAGGCGGCGCGCTGGTGGTTCGTTTCCGCTCCGGAGTCTCCGCACCGGCGGAACGCCCGGTGAGCGGCACAACGAGCACGACGACGAATTCTGCCGCGCCGGTGGCGGCAGAGCATTTCGGTGCGCCCGCTCCGCGCGTCCATCACGGGGCCGGGCAGACGCGTCTGCTGAGCGTGGCCATGCCGAAGTTTGATCTGCCGCGGGAGCTGACACACGCGCCGGCAGGCGCGGCTTCACAGACCGGAACACCGCCCATGCCGGAGTACCCCCAGCAGCAGGCGGCCCCGAGTTCCGCGAATGCAGCGGCGGTCGTGCAACAGCAGGCCGCGCCAGGCGCGGCGCCGGCGGCAAACGCCAAGTACTCGGGCGAGCCGGTTTCGGTCAACCTCAAGGATGTGGACCTGAAGGATTTCTTCCGGTTGATCCATGAAATCAGCGGCTTGAACGTGGTCCTAGACCCGATGGTGAAGGGCACTCTGACGATCGTGCTCGATGAAGTGCCGTGGGACCAGGCGCTGGACATCGTGCTCCAGAACAACGGGCTCGACAAGCAGTTGAGCGGCAACGTGTTGCGCATCGCGACCCGCGAAACGCTGAAAAGAGAAGCGGAAACCCAGCGCGACCTGATCAAGGCCCAGGCGGAAGCCGTCGAGCCGGTGACGGTCACCCGCGTCCTGAGCTACGCGAAGGCGGATAAGCTGAAGGACACCCTGAAGAAGTTCCTCTCCTCGCGCGGGGAAATTCTTGCGGACGAGCGCTCCAACCAGCTCATCATCCGCGACATTCCGTCGGTGATCCCGAACGTGGACAACCTGATCCGGCAACTGGACCGGAAATCGCAGCAGGTGGAGATTGAGGCGCGAGTGGTCTCGGCGACGAGGTCGTTCGCGGAGGACATCGGCGTCCAGCTCGCATTTGCTGGCTCAATGACGGGCCGCCGGTCGGTGATCGGCGGGGATTCCGCGGTCGGGGTCAGCCCCGTGACCACGGGCCCCGGCCTGCCTCCTCCTCCCCTCATCGGGACGGGCACGACGAACAGTCTGCCCTTCAGCGTGAACCTGGGGGCGACGACTCCGACCAGCGGCATCTTTTTCGGGCACCGTTCGCCGAACTTCGCGATTGACTTCTTCATCTCGGCGGCTGAAGCAAAGGGCGTCGGCAAGCTGCTCTCGAAGCCGAAGGTGATCACGCAGAACAACGAAAAAGCGATCGTCAAACAGGGTACCAAGATTCCGATTCAGACGACGATCAACAACACGATTTCAATCCAGTTCATCGACGCGGTGTTGAAACTGGAAGTTACGCCGCAGATTACCGCGGAAGGAACCGTGTTCATGGACGTCCTGGTGGAGAACACCCAGATCAACGCCGGCATCCCGCGCGTGCAGGGTACTCCGGCTCTCGATACGCAGTCGGCGGAAACCAAGGTGACCGTTGCCGACGGCGGAACCGTGGTGATCGGCGGGATCATCGTGAACACCCAGCGTATGGACATCAGTCAGGTGCCGCTCGTGGGCAGCCTGCCGCTGATCGGGCATCTGTTCAAGCGCCAGAACATCAGCAATCAGGCACAGGAGCTGATCTTCTTCCTGACTCCGCGCATCATGCCCAGTTAGTGGATTCTGACTTAAACTGAGGGGACAATGGAGGAGGCTTCGGCCTCCTCCAAGTCTTTTCAGGGGTCTTTTTGGGGCACGAGTGCATGGATCCGTCTTTTGCCAATCGCCGCCGTGAGGTCGTCCGGAAGCTGACCGCGGACTCGCTGGACGCTTTGTTCGTCACCGGGGCGGCAAACCGTTACTATCTGACGGGGTTTACGGGCGATTCAGGAAATGTGATTGTCCACAAACGCGGAACGGTCCTGGTGACTGACGCCCGGTTCCGAACCCAGGCCCGCGAAGAGACCTCTGGTATCCGGATCGTCGTCCAGCGAAGGCCGCTGGCGGAAGCCACCGGCGAAGAGCTGAAGTCAGTAGGTGCGAGGCGCGTCGGATTTGACCCGGAAGGGTTGACTGTCGGGCAATTCCGGCGGGGGAAGAAGGGCTCCGGGGCGGCGCGGAAATGGAAACCGGCTCCGGGGCTGGTGGAGAACCTCCGTTCGCGGAAGAGTCCGGCGGAGCTGGAGCAGATGAGGAAGGCCGCCCGACTGGCCGGGGACGTCCTCGAGGGGGTCTTAAAGCTATTGAAGCCTGGAGTGCGCGAATCGGAGATTTCAGCCGAGATCGAATACCGGATGCGGCAGCGAGGGGCCTCCGGACCCTCCTTTGAGTCCATCGTGGCATTTGGGGAGCGGTCCGCCCTGCCCCACGCCCGCCCGACGAACCGTAAACTGCGGAAAAATGAATTGGTCGTCCTGGACCTGGGTGTTATACTCGGCCACTATTGCAGCGACATAACCCGGACCGTTTTTGTCGGGAAGGCTCCGGCGCGCATTAGAAGGTGGTACGAAGCGGTCTTGGAAGCCCACCAAGCCGCGATTGCGGCCACAAAGGCACACGCCACCTGCGGGCAGGTGGATAACGCGGCCAGGGAAGTCCTGGCGGGGTACCGCCTGGAGAAGCAGTTTGTGCACAGCACGGGTCACGGCCTGGGGCTGGAGGTACACGAGGAGCCCCGGGTAGCCCGGGGAGAGAAACAGCTACTGGCGGCGGGAAATGTGATCACCGTGGAGCCGGGCGTGTATGTGGCCGGTGTTGGGGGAATCCGGATTGAGGATGACGTGGCCATTCATCCAGATGCAACGGAGGTTCTGACCCGCATCCCGCGGGATTTCATAGAGCTCTGAACTACGCATGAAACCCAAAAAGCCCAGAAAAGCAGCAGGCAAGGCGTCCGCAAATCCCGAAATCGCGCAAATTGAACAGTTGTTCCGGTTCATGAGCGAGCACAACCTGGAGGAGTTTGAATATTCCTCCGGTGACCTGCATATCCGGCTGAGGAAACCCTCGGCGGGTAGTCCCGGAGCCGCCTACCGTACGGCCAGCCCGGAAATCATCGTGCCGCCGCCGGTCGAGGGTGCGGCTGCCGCGCCGCCCGTCTCCGAGGCCAAGGCCACAGAAGACCTGCACCTGATCAAGTCGCCCATCGTGGGGACTTTCTACGCCTCGCCCAGCCCGGGGTCGGACTCTTTCGTAAAGGTCGGCTCCCACGTGGACGCGGGCAAGGTCCTGTGCGTCGTGGAAGCCATGAAGCTCATGAACGAAATTGAGTCGGACGTGAGCGGCGAAGTGATCCGGGTGTTTGCGGAAAACGGCCAGCCTGTCGAGTACGGCCAGCCGCTGTTCGGTATCCGCCCGAGCCGGAAGAAATAGCGGGCGCCAGCCTCCTATGTTCCGCAAAATTCTAGTCGCCAACCGGGGAGAAATCGCCCTGCGGGTCATCTGCGCCTGCAAGGAACTGGGAATTTCGACCGTCGCGGTCTATTCGGAGGCCGACCGCAACGCCCTCCACGTGCGCTTCGCCGACGAAGCGGTCTGCATCGGCCCGCCGCGAAGCCGCGAAAGCTATCTGAACATCCCCCAGGTGATCAGCGCGGCGGAGATCACCAACGTCGATGCCATCCACCCGGGGTACGGCTTCCTTTCGGAAAACGCTAACTTTGCAAAGGTCTGCGAAGCGTCGGAGATTACCTTCATTGGTCCCAAGGCGGAGATTCTGGAGTTGATGGGCGAAAAGGACCGCGCGCG
>OBEQ012652625.1_pt1 | contig 10783 bp, 13 predicted proteins | sample 1670901 | NCBI WGS metagenome assembly OBEQ01 (sample SAMEA104232315, study PRJEB22302) | groundwater metagenome | biome: forest; feature: aquifer; material: groundwater | place: USA | collected 2011-08-07 | depth 5.4 m | reverse complement strand
TAGGTATCCATCATCCAAGCCATCGTTTGTTCATTGGTTCCCATATCGGGAGCTGGGATATCAACTTGGGAGCCAATCACGGGAATTAATTCTTGCGTGAATCGTCGTGTTAATCGTTCGATTTCTCCTGCCGACATTTTCTGCGGATCGCAAGTAACTCCTCCTTTGGCTCCTCCAAAGGGCAATCCCACAAGGGAACACTTCCAACTCATCCACATGGCCAGAGCAGCAACTTCTCCCACTGTAACATCTGGATGATAACGGATTCCACCTTTTGTGGGTCCAAACGATAAATGGTGTTGAACTCGGTAACCTTGGAAACTCCGCATTGAACCATCATCCATGCGAACGGGTACCTGAACAACCAATGTCCGCTTGGGAAGGCGTGCGCGTTCACGCTCAGATGCTGCGATCCCTAACCAATCCGCAACATGATCATACTGATCACAGGCCATTTTAAATACCGGCGAATCATAAATGGATAAGGTATTCATGAGGATGATGCTTTGTTATTTCTAGCTTTTGGACAAACTAAACAACCTTCACCTAAAAGGCGAGGGATTTACAAATCCTAATGAAAACTTTAAACCGGCTTTCAAAAACCAAATGTTCGAGGTAGCTTAACATCTTCTCTACCGCAAGATCCCACGATTCAACGACCCACTATGTTTCAACTCACCCGACAAGAACAGCTGATTGTCGCGCTCGTCATGTTAGCCTTGATTGTTGGGACCTTTGTGCGAATGTATCACTATACCCATCGCGATTCGCAAACTTTATCTCACCTTTCAATTTCAAACTCACCACCTTACCCTTCATTACCTTCACATGCAGAAAATATCCATTGAAGAAGCTATTGAGCAAATCGTCAAAAAAGACCCCCGATATCCTAAAGAAAGTTATCACTTTATCCGGGAGATTTTGGATTTCACGATCAAGCATTTCAAGAAAAACACTCTAGGAAGCGATCGCCACGTTTCAGGCAAAGAGCTCTTAGAAGGGGTACGCCTTTATAGCTTGCAAGAGTTCGGGCCGCTTGCCTTTACGGTTTTAACCGAGTGGAATCTTCGTACTTGTGAAGATATTGGTGAGGTCGTTTACAATATGGTTTCTATGCGTATTTTAAAAACAACAGCAAACGATTCGCGTGATGACTTTAAGAACGGTTACCATTTTGAAGAAGCCCTTCGAAAACCTTTTGAACCCAGCCATTCAACATCACAATATTTACCTTCTCGTGTAGCCAAGCTTGGCTCAACCCATTCTTCATGAGGTGGTCCGAAGTCTTCCATTTTAACCTCATTTTCATGGGCACTCGATACTTACCCATATTTGGACTCTTTTTTCTCATTTTTACAGATTGTTCTCCTACCCCTATTTCGATGCATGCACGTTCTTCTTCCAAACAAACTTCAGCAACACAGACCGCCGAAACTCCGCTCGCCGCAAAAAAAATCATTCTCCTAAATGGTTTGACGGTGATCACTCTGGAAAATCACGCCGCTCCTGTAACTTCAGTCCAAGTTTGGGTCAAAACGGGTTCCATTTACGAAAGTCACCAGATGGGAGCTGGGCTTTCGCATATTCTGGAACATATGCTTTTTAAGGGAACTAAAAAGCGTGGTGTCGCTGATATTGCTCGCCAAGTGGAAGCGCATGGAGGGTACATCAATGCTTATACTTCCTGGGATCGAACCGTCTATTACATCGACCTCCCTTCAGATGGAGGCAAGGACGGCACAACCCAAGGAACAGAAATGGCCATTGATATTCTTGCCGATGCTATGATGGATTCCACCCTACCGACGGAGGAATATTTACGGGAACAGAAAGTGATCTTACGCGAAATGGCAATGGGTCGTGATGATCCTGATCATCAAGCCCACGACTTATTTTTCTCGACCGTTTACCTCGAACATCCTGCTCGCCACCCTGTTATCGGCTACGAAGAAGTTTATCGAACTCTTAAGCGCGACGATGTCATTGCTTACTACAAAGAACGCTATATCCCCAACAATCTCATCTTTGTCGTGGTCGGTGACATTAACGCTACCAAGGTATGCGAACAAATCACCAAACTCTTAGGTTCCTGGCAACGCAAAGCACTCTCTCTAATTTATACTCCTGAAGAACCGCCCCAAATCACAAAACGTGTGGCTGTGGATGAAAGTCGTACAGCGACTCAGCAAACACGGATTCATATAGGTTATCCCACGTGCGATTTTCGTCATCCTAACGCGGCTCCCTTGGAAATTTTGGCCATGATCGCAGGAAATGGATTGAGCTCGCGCCTTTACCAAAATCTTCGCGAAAAGAAACACCTTGTCCATGAAATCGATGCGTACTCCTATACACCAACATGGCGCGGTGTTCTTGCCATCAACGCAATCACAGACCCCAACAAGGCAGAAGCTGCGCGCGATGCAATTCTTGCAGAACTCGGAGAGTTCAAAACAAAGTCCGTTTCCTCCTCGGAACTTTCCAAAGCTCTTAAAATAGCTCGTAGCAATCATTTGAGTTCTCGCAAAACGATGAGTGGCCTAGCTGGAGAGCTTGCTTCCAACGAACTCCTTACCGGCGACTTAACTTTTTCGGATAAGTACTTATCCAACCTAGAAAAAGTAACGCCGGAAGATATCCGCCGTGTAGCGAATACCTACCTTATTCCGGAAGCGCTCAACGTAGCTATCCTTTACCCCAAAGGAAATATTCCAAAAACAACGGCTGTCCTCCCGAAAGTAGAAGAACATCCCATCCAAAAAATCACACTTCCCAATGGTCTGACTCTTCTCATTAAAGAAGATCATCATCTTCCCTTTGTAGAATTGAGGTTGGTGATGAAGTCTGGATTGCTCTTCGAAAGCGTCGAAAACAACGGCATCAGCCAACTTACTTCCAAACTCCTTTTGAAAGGCACCAAAAAACGTACAGCAGCCGATATTGCACAGGAAATCGAGACTGTAGGAGGCGCTATTTCGCCTTATAGCGGCACCAATAGTATGGGTCTTTCGATTGAGGTCATGCAGCCTGATTTACCGTTAGCAATCGATATCGTGTCGGATATTATTCGCAACTCCACTTTTGAGTCAAATATCGTGGCCCATGAACAAGAATCACAAATTGCAGAGATCCGACAAGAAAGGGAACAACCTGTCAAAATTGCAATGCAAAATGCGCGAGCTAAACTTTTCGGTAGCCATCCTTACAGCATGCCTAACTTAGGGACAGAACAAACTGTGAAATCCATCATGCGAGACCAAGTCGTGGCCTTCTGGAAACACGTGGCTGTACCTTCCAACATGGTGCTCTCCATCTTTGGAGATATCCAACCAGAAAAAGTTCGTACCCTTACTCAAAAAAACTTAGGCTCTCTCCCCGATCACTCTCTTATTCTACCAAAACTGCCTGTTCCAAATTTTGGGAAGGCCGATCGTGCAATTGATCTCCAAGATAAGGAACAAGGCGTGGTGGTTATTGCCTTTCCTGGCATTGACCTAAGAAATCCCGATCGCGCGCGCATCGAAATCATGAACGCCGCGCTTTCCGGCATGGGCTCGCGTCTCTTCTTGCGTCTACGAGATCAACTTGCCTTATGCTACTACGTTGGTGTTAACGAAATGATTGGGCTCGATCCTGGATTGATCTATTTCTACATCGGCACGGAACCAAAGAAAATTGCAGAAGCAGAAAAAGAAATCTTATCGGAGATCGAGAAACTTCGAAAAGGAGGTGTCACCCTTGAAGAACTCGAACGAGCGCGTAATGGTCTTCTTGGCGAACGTAAAATGCAGAAACAAAATCTTGGTGAACTCGCGATGGCTGCTGCCCTCGATGAATTGTATGGGTTGGGTTATGACTACACCGATAAACTTGAAGCTGCTTATCATTTAGTCACTGAAAAAGAAGTTCAGTCTACCGCTCAAAAATATCTTGGCCAACCTTCCGTCGTTTCGATTGTAAAACCAGAATCGTCGAATCGTTGAATTGTAAATTCACCGCACGATTTACAAAAGGAGGGTGTATTTCCATCCACCAACGCAAGAGGACCACGGGCTTGCCCGTGGGGGCTCCATTAAAGTTTTGAGTTTTTCGCCCCAAGTCGTCACGAAAGAAGATGTGCGCATTCTTCTCATTAGCACGACTGCAATTGGCGATACAGTGATGGCAACCCCATTTATTCGAGCAGTCCGGCTTCACTACTCAAAAGCTCACATTACGGTTTTTGCCCATTATAAACGTCTCTCGATTCTTGAACACAATCCACACGTTAACCATCTCCTGCCTTATTATGGTAAAGGGAAACATTTGCTTAAAACCCTTTGCGCCTTAAGACCTGGCAAATTTGACCTCGCTATTGTGCTTCACGCAAACGACCCCGATATTGTACCGCTTGTGCGATGGAGCAACGCCCCTATGCGAGTCGGCTGGGGAGAAAGCAAATGGGCTCGTCTCTTCACCCATACGATCTGCCGTACCGATCCCCCTGAACATTTCATGGTCCACAAAAAGCGTCTTCTCGAATCTATCGGGATCCCCGTGCCAGATCTCCACACCGAAATTTTCCTCCAAACCAAAGATGAACTTCCTTTCCATCAAAAGATTTTACCCTGGCTTCGAAAAATATCTTCATCAAGCGATTACGTCGTAATGCATCCCTTTGGAACCAAAACTACGAAATGGTGGTCCCTGGATCACTTTTTGAGCATGTCCCAACATATTTGGGAGAAACAACATTGGCCTACGGTCTTTGTAGGAGACGATAAATCTCTTCCTTCCGTACAACAACATTCACACTTTGATCCCTCACGACACATCATCACCCTGGGATGTTCCATCCGCGAAAGCGCCTTCATTATTCAGCAAGCACGCCGCATGCTCACTACCGATTCAGGTCCTATGCACCTGGCTTTTGCGGTACGCTGCCCTACACTTAGTTTGTTTGGTCCCACACAGCCAACACTTCATGGCCCATGCTTCGACCAAAATCATCACCGCGTCCTCTACCGAAATCCACTCTCGGAACTGACCCTAGAAGAGGTCATCCAAGCGTGGGATACTTAAAATAGGGTATAAACAAATGGGGCAAGACCACTTTGCCCTGCAAAAATCAAGAGAAATGCAAACAGCACTAGAACAAGGATCATGGGAATCATCCACCAAAGTTTATTGGCCCATAAAAAAGCCATTAATTCGCCGAAGATTCCAAAGCGATCCTGCATCTTTTTAATAAGCGACATGCTTCTAAATAACTTGGAACCTCTCGAAGAATCAAATACAAAATGACGATGCTCTCGTTAGAATTGCTCGAAATCCTCCGTTGCCCAGAAACCAAAGAACATGTCGAGCTTGCCGATCCGGCACTAATCGACAAGATCAATCACAAGATTACAACCGGTGACGTCAAGAACCGCAGGGGAAAACCCGTTATAGAAAAAATCGATGGTGGACTTCTCCGTAAAGATAAAAAATATCTTTACCCAATCCGTGAAGACATCCCCATCATGCTCATCAATGAAGCATTGCCGATGGAACAGTTTTATTAATCCCACCTTTTCCTTTTCGACAACGCTTTGACGGCATTCGTTGAATCCATCCCCATTTGCACGCCAGCTTACGTGGATCGGCGATTGCAATATGCCAGAAAGTTTTTTTCGCGAATTCCTTGTTGCTCAAAGGACGCGATACATTCCGAATTCGTCCTGCACGGATTGCTGTAAAAACATCTTCCTTCGTCTGTTTTGCGTCTACCAAATGATAGTGATGTCCCATCCACTTCAATTGATGCGTATCGGAACAGGCAATCATGGGCTTATTGATTCGATGGGCAACTTCTTCCGCGCGACGATTAGGATTCCACCACGAAGTATAAAAATGGCAGAATTCGACGGCGTCGAAAACATCCGCATATTTTTCCAATTGTTTACCCAGGCATTGAGGAAGACCATAAAACGGATGAGGAGCAATCACCAACAAATCCTCACCATGCAACTTTTTGAGCGCTCGCAAATCATGCAATGTTCTTAAAGAAGCTACATCATGGAAACAATTGCCCAACAAAAGGACCTCCCGTCGATCGAGATAAAGTTCAATTCCAGGAATGAGCAAGATTCCTTTCGATTGAGCATATTTTCGGAGTTCTTCTGGATAATAAATACATCCATGCAACGTGAGAGCTAAAACGCGATACTCCAAAGAAACAGCATGGTCCACCAATTCAAAGGCATTGTAATCCAACACATCATGGGGATCCTCAGAAGTATGAAGATGAAAGTCGCACTTTAACATCCTCCGATCAGACACCAATCATCCCATTTCGTCAAATGGGAGAAAATCCATTCGCGATAAAATCGGGAAGCACATAAAAATGGTTTATCTCCATTCGGATAATAAGATGAGGTACTGAGATGGCTGCTGCAATGCTCTCAAGCTGATCCGTAGTTCAGAGAAGCTGTTGAAAGATTCTGGAGATTTGTTGATAAAAGCGATTTACTACGGAATCTTCCAATGAAGAAGAACCAGAAAAGTCTCTATAAACAGAAAAATGGAGGTTTATCAGATCTCCTTAAAGAGCTTTGGAATGCGGCAGTTGCTCTTCGCGGCAAAATTTGTGGAGGCGTTGGCCAGAGTGGAGGAGATGGGCGGAATAAATCCGGGAACATGCGCGATGAATAATCCTGAAAAATTAATTCCCTTGCATGGCGGTTATCGGAAGTTGAAAAGTTTCCAAGTGGCGCAGTTGGCTTATGATGTGACGGTGCGTTTCTGCAAGCGTTACATCGAGAAGCGCAGCCGCACGCGCGACCAAATGGTGCAAGCCGCGCGTTCCGGTGTGCAGAATATTGCCGAGGGAAGCCAGGCCTCCGGCACTTCCAAGAAAACCGAACTCAAGTTAACGAATGTAGCGCGCGCCAGCCTGGAGGAGTTGCGGCTGGACTATGAAGACTATCTGCGGCAACGCGAATTGGCGTTATGGGCGCCGGAGCATCCAGCCTTGATGCGCTTCAAAGCGAAACGCTGTGCTACGTTGGAACAGGTCCGGGCTTGGGTGGAGGAGGAACGGCGTGGACCAACACGGACAGACATGGACAACCATGGATCGCAAAAAGTGAGAAAACCGTCCGTGCAGGTCGGTGGGAGTTCGTGTGCGCCCGTGCCTGGTTCTGCCGAACTCGTGGCCAATGCCGCACTGTCGCTGCTAAATCTGTGCTGCCATCTGCTTGACAGACAGTTGGAGGCCCAAGCGACCGCCTTTGTGGAGGAAGGCGGTTTCACAGAGCGGCTCTACAAAGTGCGAAGCGAAAGGAGAAGGCTGCAATGAGCGAGAAATCCACACAACTTGCCGCGCCTGGCGGAGAATTTACTCTTTATCAAACGGAGGACGGGCGCACGCGTCTAGAAGTCCATTTCACCGGCGAGACGGTCTGGCTTTCGCTCAACCAGATAGCAGAGCTATTTCAGAGAGATAAATCAGTCGTTTCCCGGCACATCAAGAATGTTTTCGATGAAGGTGAGCTCTCGCCAGAACGAGTTGTTGCAAATTATGCAACAACTGCTGCTGACAGCAAAACTTATCAAGTGGAGTACTACAACCTGGATATAATTATTTCCGTCGGTTACCGGGTTAAATCCTTGCGTGGCACGCAGTTCTGTATTTGGGCCACACAACGGTTGAATCCGGTCCTCCCAAAGGAGGCACGTTCAGTTGTTTCCATTTTGGAACATACTGCCCTAGTGAGCAAATGGAGGTAAGACCATGAGCGACCAAAATCAATTTCTCCTCTACACCGCGCCCGATGGGGCGGTGAAGGTGGATGTATTTTTCAAAGACGAGACGGTGTGGCTCACCCAAAAAGCGTTGGCCGAACTCTTCGCAGTCAAAGTTCCAGCGATCAACAAACACCTAAAGAACATCTTCGACTCCGGTGAACTGATCCGCGAAGCAACTGTTTCCAAAATGGAAATAGTTCGCGGCGAAGGCAGTCGGGAGGTCACTCGCGATGTGGAGTTCTACAACCTCGATGCCATCATTGCTGTCGGCTACCGCGTAAACAGTTATCAGGCCACGCAGTTCCGCATCTGGGCAACGAAGACGCTGAGAGAGTTCATTATTAAGGGCTTCGTAATGGATGACGAACGGTTGAAGCAGGGCAAGCAGATTTTCGGCAAAGATTATTTCGACGAGTTACTGGAACGCATCCGGGAAATCCGGGCTAGCGAGCGGCGGTTTTATCAGAAGATCACGGATATCTATGCCCTTTCGGTGGACTACAATCTCGACGCGCCGCTGACGAAGGAGTTCTTCGCCACGGTGCAAAACAAGCTGCACTGGGCAATCACCGGGCAGACGGCAGCGGAACTGATCTATTCATCCGCTGATGCGAAGAAAATTTACATGGGTTTGACAACTTGGAAGCACGCGCCGCGAGGAAAGATTCTGAAGTCGGATATCACGGTGGCGAAAAACTACCTGAGCGAGGGGCATGTGAAGGAATTGAACCGTATCATTTCCGCCTATCTGGACCTCGCGGAAAACCGGGCTGAACGTGGCATTCTGATGAAAATGACTGATTGGATCAGCTTTCTGCACAATTTCCTGGAATTATCGAATTACCCGATTCTTCAAGACAAGGGCAAGGTGAGTGCGTTGGAGGCGAAGCTCAAAGCCGAAGGAGAATACGAGGTTTACCGCAAGCGACAGGACGTGGAATACATCTCGGACTTTGACCGCGAGATCAAACGCATTGAAGGCAAAAAGCCGTGAGCAACCAGGGAACTGAATCACAGTTTGAAGAGACGACGATCGATCGCCTCCGGGCACTTGGCTATCGCTATCAATATGGTGGAGAAATCGAACGGAACTGGTGTGACGTGGTAATGGTGGATTGATTGCGCGCTTTCCTCCAAAAGAAAACACATAATCCAGGTGAACCGTGCGGATTTGGATAAGCAACTACACGATCAGTTTGTCGCAGTGAAGGATGAAGACCAAAGATTTTTGGGCCGATTTGTCGTTTCAAATAGTACTATAATTAGAACCCATTTATGGACGCATCTGACCAGGCATTATTAAAAAGATTTGTGGCAGACAATGAAGAGTCTGCTTTTGAGGCGCTTGTGAAGAGGTATACACCGATGGTAATGGGTGTATGTCGACGTATCTTTAGTGATTCCCACGATGCTTCGGATGCCTTCCAAGTCGTTTTCCTGGTGCTTAGCAAAAAAGCTGCCTCTCTTCGACCGAAACGTTCAATAGGAAGTTGGCTTTATCGAGTCGCCGTTAATACAGCATTAACAGCAAAAACCAGAGCGAGTCATCGTGCTAAGTATCAAGAACCTTTGAAGGAAGATATGCATGAGTATCCAGATCAGGACATAAATAGCAAATGGCCACAAATTCGCCCTGCAATCGATGAAGGACTCCATCGGCTTCCGGAAAAATACCGTGCTCCGATAGCTCTGCTACTTGGATGGTATGAGTTATGAAGAGGTAGGTGAAGAACTCAACCTACCGCATTCCACAGTTAAAAAAAGGCTTGAGCATGCCCGCAATCTTTTTTCAGCAATCCCCCAGTCCTCATACCACCCGGACATCTCGGGTTTTACTAAAAAGTATTGATCACCTTTATTCTTAGTCGCTAAGTCCCTAATCCGGAGTTTTGGCTTGATTTATCGAGCGTTTTGTGTAGGCTTAACTAATAAGCGTGCGCGAGAAGCAGAAACAGGTTAAGTGATCATCGAGTGCAGATGCGGGTTTCTCATAACTGAGTTCAATCGTTCGACATATGGAGGTTCAAAGAGTGAATATATTAAAGCCTTATGAAAAAGCTGGAAGATTAATTCGCTTACTTGGTTGGTTTTCCATGGTCGCAGTTAATAGGGATTTTAGTAGCCATAATCGTCCCTGCTATCGCCAATCCTGAAGGCACTACTGAAGGCATTAAAGGCATAACTCTGAAATCAGGCGCGTGGATGGTTTTTTTCACCGCTCTTGTTATTGCCTTTAATTACTTTCTATTCGCACTCGGTAAAGCCATTAAAGAACATAAGGAGTGGGGTCGCAAAGTGGGTATTGGATATGGAGCAATTCAACTACTTGGTTTCCCGCTCGGGACACTATTGGGAGCTTATATTTTGTGGTGTCTAATTAAAGGTTGGGATGCGTAACCATATGTCGAACAAGCGGGTGCAGCCGACGTTCGCTACCGCTGGCACGTTGGCAAACGCAGCTGACCCTTTACATTATGGAGCAAACTAAATTAAAACAATTGTTTCACATTATTGACGTCGGAGACTGTTCGCACTTTCTATAGATTGGAGCTTCATTATGTTTTTCTCTCTTTTCATTGTCCCCATTGTAATAGTGCTTTCCGGTTTACGAATCGCACAGCAATACCAGCGTGGGGTGGTATTCCATCTGGGACGCTATACCGCAACACGAGGACCGGGATTATACTGGATCATTCCGCTTGGCATTGAACGAGCAGTGACCGTCGACATTCGTACCTCGACTGTTTCTGCTGAGCAACAAGAAACAATCACGCGTGACAGCGTCACGGTGAAGGTAAATGCTGTGCTTTGGTATCGGATTGTGGATGCGCCAAAATCAGTTATTGCCGTCAAAGACGCAGCAGCAGCAGCAGTCTACCAACTGGCCCTCACCAGCAGGGCTTACGCATTTGAAAAAGTTTCTGCTTAAGAGAAGAGCCCCCCCTCAGCGGCAGGGTTGGAGCGACTCAGCGGCCTTATGCCCCTCCACCCTTTTACCCTTAGATTTTTCTTGGCT
>OBEQ010581859.1_pt1 | contig 10783 bp, 10 predicted proteins | sample 1670901 | NCBI WGS metagenome assembly OBEQ01 (sample SAMEA104232315, study PRJEB22302) | groundwater metagenome | biome: forest; feature: aquifer; material: groundwater | place: USA | collected 2011-08-07 | depth 5.4 m | reverse complement strand
TTCGGTGCGGTCGCCTTCGCGATGGAATGGCCGATCCCGATATTCTACCGGCACCTGGTGACTGGGTTCCGCAAGGCGCTGGACCTCGACGACCCGGCCTTGGACTTTTTCCTGAGCCATGTCCTGGAAGACAATGCGCACGCGCAAGGTCTGAGTCAAGCCATCGGTCCGCACCTGGCCGATCCTCATGTCCGCCAAGCGCTCCAGGAAGGGATCACCCGGTCGCTCGATGCCCGGTTCATTCTCATGGACGGTTTGCTGAGGATCACGTTCCGGAACGCACGCCGGCGAAAGAGTCGTCAGGCCGGATTATAGTCAGCAGAGGTGCGGAGGCGTTCCAAGTTGGAATGCTTCCCCAATTTCTCTTAATTCACGGCTGAAGAAGTGGGCGAGGTAACGATAGGATCATTTTTTCTCGAAAGAACGTACCAGGTCGCGGAGGCCCTTCACTCCAAGAAGAGAAAGCCCCACCGCTAGGAGACCGAAGCCGAGGATTATCAGTGGGACTCCAAGGAGTATGCCGAAGGCGTCGGCACAGAGGCGCCAGCCACGGCCAATGATGTTGAAACCCGAGTAGACAACTGGTAGACCCAGCAGGATTCCAAGGGTACGAATGACGATTTTCAGGCGACCGGGTTTGAGCTCCAATTGTTCCACAGCCCACGCACCGGCAATGGCTGGCCCAAGGAAAAGAATTCCTGGGAGCCACATATAATCCTCGATTCCCAACCATAGCCAGGTGATCACGAGAGCAAGGCCGACAACCCCCATGATGAGTATGCCGACTACGAGAGGGGCTTCCATCTTGGGCGTGTAGGTCTTAGATCCGTGGGGCTGCGTGAGCAGAGTGATTCCCTTGGAGGCAAACTCCCTTTTGATCGGTTCGGAGGTGGAAGCGGTAACCCTGGCTCGTATCATGTAAGGCGCCTGTCTCACAAACCGCCCGGCGACCTTCCAGGGTACCCCATGGAGCCCCATGACGATCTTGGCTGCCTCGTAACGTTGTTTGTCGTCGCTTAGTTCGGGCAAGAACAGGTCAATCAGGTTTTCTTCTTGGTGGGAAGTCGGCGGTGGAGGCGGAGATTCGATAGATAAAGCCTTACCGCACGCCATACAGAACTTATCGTCGTCCGAGGACCGTGTCCCACAGCTACTGCAAAACATCCGATCAGCCCCTCTACGTGTCAAGCGGTAAGTATACTGGGTAGTGGGTCAGTTTGACTGGGTTGAGATGGGTTTCCAAAGCCACCAAGAAACGATAATTAGAGAACAAAACGGGTACATAAGTTGTTTTGCAAGTTCTGCCCCGGTGAGCGTTGTAAGCGCAAACGTCATTAATGTAGATAACCATCCCGCCGCAATAATTCCACGTATATTACCCAGCTTTCGGATCAGTTTCTTTCTCGTGAGGAACATGAGCATCCAAGTCAGAGAAAATGCTCCGAGAAACCATCCGAGTTCATACATATTCTCCCCCTTGTTTTCTGATTGATTCCATGGCATGATTATACCATGCCTAAGCGGTCAAGGAAAGTAAAACCATCGGGGGAAGACCTTCGTCAGATTGCCTTCCGAATAGTCCAGGAATCCACCGGCACGTTAGCCGATCTTGGAGGAAAGAACCCCGCCGCCGTCGCTCTAGGGAGGTTGGGTGGTCTCAAGGGAGGCCCGGCCAGAAAGAAAGCCCTGTCCCCTAAAAGACGGAAAGAAATTGCCAGGAAAGCCGCGGAATCCCGATGGAAATCTAAGCCTTAATCTTCTCCTCTCTACTCCACTATTTTCTCCCCACCCCACAATTTCAAAAATTTCTTTACATCCCCACGTGCATGGGTGTATACTCTGCAGTAATTGGAGGTGATCGCATGAAAAAGAAGCGCAGATCGAAACTGTCCAAGTCGGCACTCAAGGAGATTCGAGATCAATATCTTGCAATTAAGCATGAGGCCGACGAGGTATTTAAAGTATGGAGCGATTTGAGCGGCAGGGCGCGCTCTCTGGAGCAGGTTCTTTCCAATAATGGATTAAAGATAAAGACGGACGAAGATGCTGCTAAATCGGCGGCTGCGAAGTCAAAAACTTCCGCTTCAACGCTGCGCGCTGCAATCGCCGAGATTTTGCAATCCAAAGAGACGGCGGTAAAAGCCAGCGAGATCAGAGAGCAATTGCGGAAGAAAAAATTTGCGTTCGGACAGCCCTACTTCTGGCGCGTCTTGGGCAGGATGGAGGGCAAGGGCACGATCAAGCGGGTTGGTACCGGACTTTATCAGCTTCAAAAGGGGAGCAGCAGCTAGCGTAAAGTAAGAAGGCCGGGGCGCGAACCCCGGCCTAATGAGTCGAACGGAGACACCTGGTAAGATGCACCCGTTTTTTTGGCCTGCAGAAAATAGGCTACCACGAGGACCACCAAGCGGTCAAGCATTACTCGGTGAACAAATAAAAGGGAGAAGCGGCCAACCTTAGCACGGAGAAACCGCTTCTCCCGACCCGAGCATGATCTTTGTAGGAGCGCCGCTAGCTTAATCGGATAAAGCACCTGCCTACTAAGCGGGAATCTCCCTGACCGGAGTAATCTGGGTTCGAGTCCCAGGCGGCGCACACTAATTTCCGGGACACGCCTAAATATTACCCTAAGCGCTCAAGTATGTGCAATATTCTTATTAACAATGTTTGAGCGGTCAAGTATACTAGGCACTATGAACGCGCTAAACAGACAAAAGCAAATCGCTGAAGAATCAGGAGGCGTTACTGTGCGTGCCGAGCCAGACAGGGTAGGGGGTGGCACCGGTAGTAACGCCTCCATTTCCTTTTTCATTTGTGATTCCTCCAAGCCAGGTGGACTTCCGGTCAACTGCGGTTGCTGGCATATGGAGCTCCGCCGACCCTGCACTTCTCCAGAAGTTCCGGAGCAATCTCCGCCTCGTGCTTTTTCAGGAAATCCTCGAGGGACCGAGAGGCGGAACCCGAACCCCAGACTTGATCGTTCTCGATTACAGCCCTCACTATCTCCCGCACTTCGCTCTTCGTGAATGGCTCCAGGTCCGCCAATGCATCTGTGCTCATCCCGGATCGGTCAAAGCTGCCGCTGGTTTGCAGCGACCGGATGATGCACCGTTTGACCGCATCCCTGAATCTTGGATGCTCTTGGGCAATCCCCCGGAGGAGATGCACGCAAGCGGAGTAGATTGCGTCAGGCGAGTTCCCGGCAAGCCGAACCGCTTGCCGATCGCCCATGAACCCGTAAGGATTGAGTTCAACCTTCACCGGAGCGATGACTAGACCGCGGGTGATGGCGATCCCGGATTCCTGATCGGTCCAGTCCGATTCCCGGAACTTCTTCGTCATGATAGGCACGAAGACGTTGCACAGTTGCTCCAAATGTTGCCGCATGGTTTTTATAAACTCGGCAGAGGGGTAGATGTCCCGGTGGGCGACGAACGCCCGAACGCCGAACAGCGCAAAGCAGTCCTTGAATTCTTCGGCGATCTTCACGTCGTCGTGCTTGTGGCTGAGGAAGATGTGGATGCTATCTATTTCTTGATCCTTCCGTGCGTTGACTGGCTGGCCGTCCTGTTGCGTGGCCATGGCGAGTTCCTGGTATTCCGCAAACCATCCCGGGAGGGGAACGTGTAGGAAGAATGTATTTCTGAGTTTTTCAACCAATCCATAGATTTCTAAATCAATGGCCGCACGTATGTGGGCTAGCGGCTGTCGAACGCGCCGAACTTCTTGCCCAATGATATAGGCGATGATGGCTGCTTTAAAGAGGGTAAGGGTATCCGCACTAACTCCTCCACTGTTCAGGTGATTATTCTTCTGGTAGTAATCCAGCAAGCCAACCATCCGGCTGTGCGCGGACTGAAGGGGTTCCAGGTTCCGGCCGAGATCCTGATTCTCAGCCAAGTGCTCTTCCAAGAAGCAGCGGAGTTTTTCAAGGCCATCAATGAGCTGCCTTGTGAACCTGTCGTCGAATTCGGTCGGCACCTCACGATTGGAATCCCAATTGCCCCTTTCTTTGATGAGAACTCCGGAGATCGAAAAATCTCTCGGCATCCGACCCGCTTTTCCCAAACTGATGTACGCCGTAAATCGGACTGCGTTCTTTAGGGCCTCATCGTAAGTTGACCGTCCGTCCCTCTCCAGCGTCTTGTTGAAATCATCAAGCAGATCTCTGCCAAAAAATATCGTGTGCTGGGACTGCTGATCCTCAAACCTAACCCAATAGATGAAACGATCTTCCGAGGGATTGTAGGACGCCTCGATCTCTGCAGAGGGACACAGCTCATGCAGCAGATCGGTTATGAATTTCTCGGCTTTCGGATAACGGTCGATCATTTCCTGTCGATCTCCAACGCTGCTCTCATCCGCCCAGTCTGGTGATTTCGATTTCTTGGGCCATTGATGCCACGCTTTCGGGATGGCTCCCAGACCATTCGAGCTCCAGCTCTGCTTCGGCGAGAACTCAATTTGTGAAGAAAGCTGTGATCTTGAAGCGGTGTTTCCCGGGTGGCACGTCAGACCTCATGCGCCTGGACCACCTGTCAACTCGAAATAGAGCGTCCGTCTCTCCGTTGAAAATCCCTCACCCTTGCTTGTTGTGCCATGGATCGAATAGGTAGCAAAATAGCGTCCCGGTTTAGGAAAGACGATAAACAGACTTTCGTTAAGAGTACCTCCCGTGCGTGGCGGAATGGCATCGGGGACTCTAGCGACATACTGTGTAGAGCCGCTATCGGCACCGGAAATAACCCATAGCTTGGGTCTTACAACCTGCAGTTCTGTTGGAAGATTGATATAGAGCTGGACAGGGTTGGCGAGAGTAACCATTTCGCTTCCGTTATGGATTGTTGGGGTAAACCGATATTTTCTTCCCGCCACAAACTCGTTCCGAAGAAACGCTTGGTCACTAGCAAAAAGAATCGGCTCATCATTTGATGTATGCCACTCTCCACCATATCGCTCATACAAAAAAATCCTATTTTCTGTACGGGAAGGGCGCCCCGCTAGCGGCGGAACTTGTTCTTGTATGATGGTATTAATTTCGATACGGATGTCTCGCCCAGCCCCCAGGTCTGCAATGCTCACTCCTTCGGCAACGGCCTGTTTGGATGGTTTCGTGTTCTCAAATGCAATGTGCGCGATCTGCCTATTTTTCGTGCCCTTCAACGAGGGCTTCGGTCGCGCCAGTTGATCACCTATAGCGGAGAAAAAAGATTGCCCGATAGTTAAAGATACCAAAACCAGCAGCACAAGCAACGCCCTCACGGGATGTCCTCGAATCGCCTGCCACCACTTTTTGCAGGTCTGATTAATTTTGTTGTACTCGTAGCCCATGTTCTTGTTAGCTATCCACGCTCATGATCCCAGGCATCTTTCTCAAAGGTCGTATTGGTATAGCCAACCTCAACCACCTGTTGGAGGTAGCCGGGCAGGAAGCCAGCGATGGAGCCGGCCTGTTCATATTGATAGACGTGACGGAACTCATGCGCCAGCAAACGGGTGGTTTCGTGTCCATTGCAGACAAAGATGGAGTGTCCCAACGTGAGACCGGCCGTGTCGCGGCCCAGGAGGCCGGTTTGCAACGCGGCGGCGCGCAATTCTGGATCATCGGGCAACGGGAGTGCGTCCACGAGAGCGATGCGAATCTGTTCCGGCTTGGCGACACCCACCTCTCGCGCCAGCTCCTGCTCGCGTTCCGTGAGGGCGCGGCCCGAGTGGGCTATCCGTTGCGACTCTCTTTCAGCCCAAGCGATTGCCTTGGGCAGGAGGAACGGAAGAGATGTTTGAAGATCCATTGGGTCAGAGGCGTCCCGATTCCAGAAAGCTGTAATACCCGCTTCGGTTGAAGATGACGTGGTCCAGGAGCGCGATGCCGACGACAGCGCCCGCCGCTTCGAGTTGCTTGGTTACCTCAACATCGGAGGCGGACGGCTCAAGGCCGCCGGCGGGGTGATTGTGGGCAACGATGACGCCGGAGGCACGATCTGCCACAGCATCGGCAAAAACTTCGCGCGGATGCACCGGGGCTGGGGGAGGCGTTCCAAATGTGCCAGTCCAGATCATCTGGACGGCACTATGTGGGCCGCCTCCGGCTTACTTCCGACCGTGCCGGGTTCAACGCTCGTTGTCCCAACTATACGGCCGCTGATAGTCGGGGATCTGGTAATAACTGTCCGCGTTGGTGAAGATATGCTTGATGGTGTGCGCTTCGGGTTTGAAGGTCCCGTTGAGGTCGGAAAATCCAATTATTTTCCTTTCTCCGATGAGGTATTATCCCGTTCGCGACCAAATTCCTTGCTGAGCGAGGAATAACTCCATCGGCAAACATAGCAGTTTCAAAAGACCACAAGCCGTGTTCATTGAAAGTTTATCCGGTCGATCCCTTCTATCTTCAGTCAAAACTGTCACATCACCTTGTTCTTTGAGGTGCACAGCCAATTCCAGCACATACGGGTCTGCGTCCTCTACGCCGATCTTCTCATAATCGACAACATTCTTGACCTGCGAGTGATCAAGGATTTGCCTGAGCAAATCAAACCGTGTTCCATATCGGGTCGCCTGTGCCTGGTTTTTCTTTGCCCACTCAAGAGGCATGTCAGGCCCAGAAGGATTAGGATTTGAAGCTCGGCTCAATTCGTCAATTACCTGCTTTGGGTAGGTAAGAGCACCTTTGGTGACAAGATCGGTCAACCCGTCGTAGGCAACCTTCTGATGGGTTCTTGGAACAAATTCTCGAACCGCAATGATGGACGACGTGTCAATAACCCACAAATTGGTATTGGCAGGCATCCCAAAGGCCTACGGTTTGTTACCTTGGTGCCGCCGCCAACCTTCAAGGTCAGCATACGGGACGTCGAGGTAGTTGATGACATCTGTGGTATTCATGACGTCCTTCTTAATCGCATCCAGGAATAAGTTCGTCACGCGCCTTCCGTATTGATCCTCCCGAATTTGTAGCCGATGCCGACCTCCCCCTCCTCCACCTTTCGGTTTATCATCTGACCAGAGAGGAATCTCTGCGTATAAATCCCAGGTAGCGATGCCTTTTTCAATCAAGCGCAAAGTCGTTGCTCGTAAACTGACCTTGAAGTAGTGAGCCAGCCGACGCACTACATTAAGGTTAGTGATCACCTCCCCTGTCGTCCAATTGCACTCCTTTCTCAAGAAGGTGACGGCCTCATCCCAAGGCAGCACAACCGCCGCAGCAAGTCGCTCACACCAACGCTCTATTTGATCGCCATCCTTGCGGAGAAGCCGAGCGCCAGATTCTATGCAAGCCGAGTTTGTTCGGCTCAGTAGGTGGGCATACTCATGGAATAGCGTGAAAATCCTGGCTTCGTTGTTCCACCGTGTGTTGACTGTAATAAGGGGTGCGAAATCATTCCAGAGAGAGAAACCGCTGCATGAGGCCTTCCCCAAAGGAAGGAGTAGGACAAGAATTCCATAATCTTCCAAAGTTGACCGCCAGTATTCCAAGGCCTCCGAGGAACTTCTCCACTTGATTTTCTGGTCATCTTTGATTCGAAGGTTCTGCCGTATAGTGGCCGCCACTTGCTCTGTGTTTGAGCCAACGCTGACCTTCGGAAACGCAAGTCGTTCTCCGCCAAGTTCCTGAATTACCCAAGACAGAATCCGCTGCAATCGGGATGCCTCGCGGAGATAACGCAATTCTAGTGGATTAAGCAGGCTACGTTCGGTATCCCAGGGGTGCCGGAATTCAACCGGCGGGATAATTGATTTCGGAGACTCGGGAAGGAAAAACGCAGCCGCCGGACGTTTAAGGATACTGGTTAATTTCTTAAACAGCGTGAGGGTGGGTTGTCCTGCGCCCCTTTCCCAAGATTCAAGGACTTGTAGGTTGACCTTTACTTTTGAAGCCACCTCAACTTCTGAATATCCAGACTCCCGAATTGCCCAACTGAGAACCGAGGGAGTTATTGGGACTGCTACGCCGCGCTTCATTAGGCACTCAAAAAAACGAACTTACGCTTCATAGATCTTCAAGACCTCATCGCCGTAGTGATTGACCTTGATTGCGATCTTGCCCTTCGATTGGAACGAACGACTGATGAGTTCACCAAATTCCCCCTTGGAAGAAGGGAGCCCTTTGCGCGCTCGGCATGTGCCATCTGGCTATCCGAGGCTGCTACCCATCGTGGATCCTCAAGTGCTGCGTCAAGCTCCCGACCGAGTAGACGTGCCTTCCGCTGGTTCCCAGTAAGCTGCTTGGAAAAGTTCCTGCACTCCCAACGGAGCTCCGGATCCCAATCGGGGTAGCCGCCGAATTTTTCCAAGCAGCGTGTTAAGCGCTGCGCGCTAGCGATGTCTCTGGCCATCTGCTGAGACAGGGTTGTGTTTGGGTCTGCCATTCCTCCATCTAGACAAGCCAGATACCGCCCCAGTTCTTTCATAAGCCGTAGCCGTGCTGCTTCGACCTGGTTCTTCAGGCCTTCCCGCTCACGTTTGATCGTTCGTTCTTCTAAGAAGCACGCATGCTCCTTGGCTCTCTTTTGTGCTGTACGTTCTGCACGAAGCCACTGCTTAGGATCTGGATAGTCTCCTTTCCACGAATCTAGATTTTGTACAAGCGATTTCATCGACTCTATCGATACCATCTTTCCATTTCCCACCCAGTACGCAATCGAACAACGGAAAGCCTCTTTCTGGTAGGAACCAATCACAAGAGGGAGTCGCTCTCCTGGCCTGGAAAGACGCTCTACCAACGCCCGAAGCCGGGGTTCCAGAGGGGATAGCGGCAGCACTCTTGGATCATGTTCCAGAGTCTCAACGTCGCACGAAAGGAACGTTCTGGGAAGTTCATGTCCTGAGAGTGCGTACTTTCCTGAGTTGGCACTCGTCTTCACTCGGATCCCAATTTCTTCATTTAGGTACGCAAGTGCTGCCTCGATCTCTTGGCGAGTCACTGCCGCCACCGGACCTGGTTTTGCTTCGGCGGGGCTTTCGATGTACGTCTCGCCCGCCAGAGGATCCCGCTCAACCTGATCGGCTGCAGATTCCAGATCCTCAAGATTTAAATGCTCCTGCCCAAGGAGCATGTGACGCGCTCTGGCAAGCACCGGTTGCATCTTTCCGACAAAATGCTCAAAGAACCCACATCGCTTCCGGAGCACCCTGTAAACTTGGTCATCCACGCTATCCTTCAGGAAAAGATTGACCACACGCACCTCGGGGAATTTCTGACCGATCCGATCGATACGCCCAATGCGCTGTTCCACCTTGCTTGGGTTCCAGGGTAGATCGTAGTTGATTACTGCAGCGGCGGCCTGAAGGTTCAAACCTTCGCTTGCCGCATCAGTACATATTAAAACGCGAATCTCCCCGTTATTAAGTGCGCGGGTGATGGCATCTTTTGTGACAGATTTCCATCCTACTCCATCGTCAAAGAGCTGACCTCCATCTCCACTAAAACAGCCGAGGTTTTTCCCGTAATGGCCAACGAGATTGTCCCGTAGGTACTCAAGGGTGTCTGTGTACTCCGTAAAAACAAGGACCGGACGTCCGTCGTCCGTAATTTGTCTCAAGACCTCGAAGAACCTATCGCGCTTGCTGTCGCGGTTACCAAGGGAATGAAGTTCTTCAAGCAGACCGCCTACCTCATGCAACTCGGCACGCGCTACCTGTGGATCCTCAGGAAACGCTGCTGATCCACGGTCGCTTTCCTCCCCCTCAGGCAAATCATAGGGGTCAAGACGTTCCGGCACGTCCTTCTCCGTAAGCTCAGTATCGTACGCCTTATGTTCCGCCACTCTTAGAAGGCCCTCGCGGCGTCGTTCTAGACTACGCTCCAGAGCTAAAGGCGAACTCGATGTCCTGCGCCGATAGATGGTCATGACAAAACCTTTGCCAGGTTTTTCCTTCTCAAGCTCCTCGAAGCGTTTCTCAATGTATCGGCTAATCGAATTGTAGACTTCGCGCTCTGCTCGATCCTTATAGTCAAAGACAATATCCTCAACCCGGCGCTGAGGGGGGTTATCAAACAAGAGCCCCATCTCATGGTAGCGCCGAAGGGTATCCCGGGTACTCCGGTGCATCCTCCTTGCCAGCGGAGAGCCGTGCCGCAGCCAGTTCGCCAGATTGTCACGCTTGGTGGGAGGGGAGAAGGCCAGTTTCTTGGCTAAGGTTTCTGGGTTGGCCCCCGGTAAACGTTCGCCAGGTAACGCAGGAAAACAAGGATCAGAAGCGATGAGAGCTGCTGCTTTCTTGGCGGTTTCCAGATTACAGTGGCCATCTTGCAAAGCAGCAACCGTCGCATAGAAATCCCGTACACCTGCGAAGCCGGCAAGCCAAGCGCCACCCTCGCCAAGCACTGAGAGTAGATCCCACGGCTCCCATGGATGGGTCTGCATAGGTGTTGCACTCAAAAGGAGGAAGCTTCGGGCCCGCCGATGAAGTTGTAGCTTCCGCAAAAGGGTAAGGAGCAAGGTGGCGCTGTTAAACTCACCCTCTTCTTGTTCGCGGCGTCTGGCGGCATGGGCTTCGTCCAACAATACAAGATCCCAGGGTATTGCAGTAAGCAATATGGGAAGATTATTTTCTGTCCGTGCAGTCTCTCGACTCATCAGGATCACGTCGCGCTTGAAAACCTCCCCAAGATTGGAGACTCTCTCAGTGCGCTCATCCGGCCAAACAAGCGTATTGGTCCCTTCAAGCCGAGGGAATACCAGCCCTCCTTTCTCCCGAAGTTCCGCTTGCCACTGTTTAAGGAGCCCGGCAGGCAGTAGGATCAGCACCCGATGAACACCACGACCTGCCATCACACGCCGCA
>OBEQ011873896.1_pt1 | contig 10785 bp, 3 predicted proteins | sample 1670901 | NCBI WGS metagenome assembly OBEQ01 (sample SAMEA104232315, study PRJEB22302) | groundwater metagenome | biome: forest; feature: aquifer; material: groundwater | place: USA | collected 2011-08-07 | depth 5.4 m | reverse complement strand
GCGCTCTAATGCACGGGTTGTCCAGTTCTGATTTGCCGCTTCATTCATGTACCAGTGTTTGGCAGCTTCACTGTCTATTTTTAATAACAGACGATAATGGGTCCAACTCAATTCGTGACGCAGTGCGTCACATTTTGGAAAGGCATGATAAAACAGCCGCATATAGCGCAAATTGGATGCGTCGAAGCCCTTGCCAAACTCAGCGGTTAACACCTTTGCAAGGTTCGGCAATAACCGCTTCCCATATATAGCGCGGTCAGCTCCGCCCTGTTCGAACTCCACAATATACTGCCCCATTTCCCAGCAGGTTTGCACCTGAATAATATCTACAGCACGTAGTGACTGGGTACGTGCTTGCTGGATCAAGCTGCGAAGATTACTAAGAAGAGGTTGAAGTGCATTTACTTCAAGCAATTCATTGGAGTCAAGCGAGAGGGATTTTTTCATAGCTGCAGTCTTAGATTTGTGAGTTTCAAATAAACTGTTTTATTATACAGTGTATGTAAAAACAGTAAAGCGTTATTTTTCGGGGAAAAGCTCAACATGTAATGGTATTTTCGCAAACTATCGCCAACCTAACACACCAACTCATCAAGACTGAGTTCGGTTTCGTTACTTGCAAAGGAAGTAATGACGTTGCTGTTTTATTGCAATTCCTTATTCCCCACCATCTCTAAGCTGCCTTTTTTAACGAGTGAAAGTAGGATTGTACTTGTAGATAGCACCTATACTTAAGGGATAGTATTTTCATTTGAGTCCGCATGAAAACACGTTTAACCACTCGAGTCTTTATTTCTTGCCTGCCATGCCTGTTAGCATTGTGTATCTATGCGGATGAGCCAATTGAACAGGTGACTCAACGCCCCATTGCCATTGTCAATAACTTGGATCAGCGTTTTGATCTCAACCCCTACATTGAAACAATCGAAGATGCTGATCATCTCTTTACGCTGGAAGATATTCAAGCCGGGAAATACGATCAACTCTGGCAGCGCAATACGCAACGTTATTTCGTCGCTAAACATCCTAAAAGCAAATACTGGTTTCGTTTTACCTTGGCTTGGCATGGGCAGCCAGGCACATCGGGCGTGTTGTATATTGATAACCTGCCCTCGTTAATCTCGCGCCTGGGAATCACGCTCCCTAACCAATGGGCATCGCGCCTGATAACGACGGGTTATCACGAGCCTTATAATACTCGAGATATCGCAAGCTCTACCTATGGCTTTAAGTTGCACTTCACTAACGCTGAACCACAAACGATATTTGGCTGGGTAAGTAATGCTGAAACCGTGTTTCCGCCATCACTGCCTTTTTACTTAATATCTGAAACGGGTTATGACCAAATCGGCGACCGGATTGCAATAATTCTCGCGGCGTTTTATGCCGTGATGGCCGCCTTGTGGTTATACAATTTGTGTTTATTTGTGACATTGCGCGAACCCGTGTATGGCTTGTATATACTTTTCCTCGCCACAGCAGTTTATTTGTGTGCCTCTATCGATAGCAGTACGCATCGATGGTTGTTTGTGGAAAATCCGTTTTTGAATCTGCGTTTCACCTTCATGAATATCGTACTGGTGATGATGGTCTATCTGATATTTGTTATGCGTGCTCTCGATAACGCAACTTTTTGGCCGAGGTTTAAAACGCTGTATCTACTACTTTTGAGCCTGGGCGCTTTCGCGTTACTGCATAATCTGTTCGCGGAAAATTTTCACCGCATGGCCATCATTGCGCACATGACGCCGGTGCTGGTGATGCCAGTCACTCTAGTCTTGATCATTGCCGCTGTTTGCAAGCGACAACCCACAGCGGTTTATCTTCTCATCGCTGAATCCGTGGCAGTATCGGGTGCCACAAGTTTTATGTTGATGAAACAGGGAATTCTGCCGATCAATCTCATCACCACCTGGGCTATGCACTGGGGATTTTTGGGCGAGGTCATGTTGCTCTCACTCGCTGTTGCGGCGCGAACTAATATCATTATTCAAGATAAACTCAAGGCACAACAACTTGCCTATGAAAACGAATGCAAAGCCTCTGCCGCGCTGGAAATGGCTACTCTCACCAAAAACCAATTCCTAACTACCGTGAGTCATGAATTGCGGACACCTTTGAATAGCATTATCGGTTTCAGTAATGTTTTACTCGATGATCAGCGTATTCAAGGTTCCCATCGCGACTACACCGCGACGATTTTAAACAACGGCAAACAATTGTTAACGGTGATCAATGATATTCTCAATCTTTCTCTCATTGATAGTAACCGTCTTGCCATCACACAACGGGTCGTGGATCTGGCTGGATTAATTCATGGTTTAGAGGCTAAATACCGCTTGCTAGCGCAGAGAAATCAGCTCAGTTTTCACATTGAAATGGATAAACAACTGCCGACGTCCCTCGAGATCGACGACGAACATCTCAGCCAAATACTGAAACAATTGTTGGATAACGCCTTTAAATTTACTCATCAAGGTAGCGTTACGCTCAGTGTCGCAAAAATTACCAGTACTTCAAGCAATACGTCGCAGCTACTGTTCACACTGACCGACACAGGCATTGGTATAGCAGCCGATAAACTGGCACAAGTGTTTGATCCTTTCACACAAGTTGATAGCTCTAATGCTCGACGTTATAGCGGCACCGGCGTGGGGTTATTTATTGCGAAATCCTTCGCCGAAAAAATGGGTGGAACCTTAAAAGCCAACAGTACTGAAGGTGTAGGTACTCGGTTTGAGCTGACTTTGCCTTACCATGTGCGCAATACCGAAAACCCATCAAGCGAAAAAGCGCCAAGTGCGCCAGCTAGTGAGATTCAACTCACTGATGCGGCAAACAAGGCGACAACATTTGCCTCAGGTACAACGCAGCAAAAACCTCGTCTAAAAGGCAGCGTACTTTATGCAGAAGATAATGTAGATAATCAACGTTTGGTAAAGTTACTTATCGAATCAACCGGCGCAGAAGTTATCTTGGCAGAAAATGGTAAAGAAGCGGTCGATGCGCTAAACAATTCAGCCAAACCGTTTGATCTGGTGTTAATGGATTTGCAAATGCCGATTATGGACGGTTACGAAGCTACCCTACTTTTAAAACGCGGAGGTTGCACCACGCCCATAATTGCCTGTAGTGCGAGCGCTCTCGCAGAAATTCAAGCGACCAGTGAGATTAGGTTCGAGGGCTATCTCGGTAAACCGATAGACAAAAAGAAACTGTATGCCTTATTAACGGAATATTTAATTTTGAACGAGCAAGTTTAAGGTGCAATTGTCATTGACTAATCCACTGACGCAATTGTTGTTGGGCTGCCTGCTTTGGTTGGCGGCAACCTGCGTTTATGCGGTGTCGCCTGTTGCTTTAATAGATAATATCGATGAACCATTTGATCTTAATCCCTTTGTCGAAACCATTGAAGATCCGCTACAGCAATACACCCTTGAGGATATCCAAGCCGGTACGTACGATGATATGTGGCAGCGCAATACAAAACCCTATTTTGTGGGGCACAATGTAAGGAGCAAGTACTGGTTCCGCGTCACGTTGGATTGGCAGGGGCAAGAGAATCAAACGAGTGTGCTGTATATCGCTGGCCAATTTACGCTATTGTGGCGTATTGGAGTGGTCTTGCCGACCGGTGAGGACAATCTCACTCGCCGCTTTGAAACCGGTTTCCTTGCACCCTATACCACACGCGACATCGCCAGCCAACAGTATGGCTTTACGCTGCCGTTGCGCACTGATAAACCTCAAACTGTTTTAGGTTGGGTGAGTAATACTGATGCGGCCTTTCCCACGTCATTGCCGCTGTACCTCGTCTCGGAAAGCGGATTTGATGATCTCCAGGAGCAGATGTCCCTTCTTCTCACGGCCTTTTACGCAGCTATGGGGGCGCTATGGATCTACAATCTTTTTCTATTTATTACCCTACGCCAATCGGTCTATGGACTCTATATCCTGTTTTTAGCCTGCGCTATTTTAATGTGCGCGACCATGGACGGCAGTAGCGCACGCTGGTTATGGCCCAATAGTGGGGAAATGAATATTCGCATCGGTCAAAGCAATGGCGTGATTGCGATGATGGTCTACCTCACCTTTGTGATGAAAGCTCTGGATGGCATGACTTTCCGGCCGCTGCTGAAAAAATTCTATCATGGTCTCTTAGGTCTGGCATGTCTTATCTTGCTGCATAATTTATTCGCTAACGATTTTTTTCTTACCAGCACTATCGCGCAATTCTATTTCGGTATAACTGTCCTTATGTCGCTGGTGTTAATCATCACTGCGGTGCGAGCACATCACCCGACGGCGGGTTATCTATTACTGGCGGAAATCGCCGTGCAGACCGGATCAACCGGTTTTACTCTTATGTTTCACGGTGTGCTACCGATGCACCCCATCACATTTTGGGGACTGCACTGGGGCTTTCTGTGTGAAGCATTGTTGCTGTCATTGGCTCTCGCGGCTCGTACTCGCATAGCGCAACAACATGCCATCGATCATTTGCAACGCTACGAAAATCTCTACGAAAGCTCTGTGCAAGGTCTCTTCCAATTTAATCTGCTGGATGGCTCGTTAAAATGCAATGATGCTTTTGCTAAGCTATTTGGTTTTGATTCCAAAGAAGAACTTATGTCACAAGCTATCGTCGGCAAAAAATCGCACGAGTTCTGGACTAATCCAGAACTCGTTGTTCCACTGTTTGAAAAAGGCTATGTCAGCGGTTTTGAAATCCCCATTACCAGTGAAGCCACCCAACAAGAGATTTGGGTTTCGATCAATATGCGTTTAATCTACGATAATCAGCAGTTTCCGCTCTTTGTCGACGGGGCTTTTAATGATATCAATGAACGCAAACTTAAAGAGCGAGAAGAAAATAAACGCGCGATCGCAGAATCCGCCAATTCAGCCAAGAGCCAATTCTTTGCCAGCATGAGCCATGAATTAAGAACGCCACTGACATCTATTCTCGGTTATTCAGAAGCCGCGTTAGGTACAACGGTTTCGCCGGAACAAAAAGATGTTTCACTGCAAACCATTCATCGCGGCGGTCAGCAACTTTTGCAATTGATCAACGACATTCTCGATCTGTCAAAAATTGAAGCGCAAAAGCTGGAGGTGGAAAATCTCGAGGTGAACGTATTTGAGGTATTGCGCGATGTGCAGGACAACTTTTCAATACTGGCAGAGAGAAAGCAGATTGGCTTTACGATCCATTATCAATTGCCATTGCCAGAAATCATCAGCAGCGACCCTACCCGCCTGAAACAAACACTGATTAATATCTGCGGCAACGCGATTAAGTTTACCGAGCATGGCGCTGTGGCTATCCATGTCTCTGCCAATAAAGAACAGCAAACCATGCGCTTTGCCATTCAAGACAGCGGGATTGGTTTGAGGCCAGATCAGGTGGATAAGCTATTTCACGCCTTCACACAAGCAGACACCTCGACCACGCGCAACTTTGGTGGCACAGGCTTGGGTCTGTATCTCTCCAAACAGATCGCCGAAAAACTTGGCGGCGACATTACAGTCGATAGTGTGTTGGGCAAGGGCAGTACTTTTACCATCACCGTCGCCACGGGCTGCTTGGAGAATATTGCTTGGTTAGATTCACTGCCGGAACAGTTCGATAAGCCTGTTCAATCGATTGACATACCTAAGCTCTCGGGGCATATCCTTTATGCGGAAAATGATCCGCAAAATCAACAATTGATTGCTACTTTTGTGCAGCAGACCGGCGCCACCGTTGATGTCATCGGCAACGGTCAAAAAGCCTTAGCACTTGTGCAAGAAAAACATTATGACCTGATCTTTACCGATATCCGTTTGCCTACGTTGGATGGCGTTGAATTTACCAAAACAGTATTGGCAGGCCAACCACATACACCGATCATCGCCATCACTGCCACGGTCACCGAGCTTGAAATCGACGAGTTCAAAATGGCAGGATTCAAACGTGTGCTCCGCAAACCCATCGAGCGAAAAATGCTGTTTGAAGCTATGACAGAATATCTGCCAACGCAAACTGCCAATAGCCATGCATCATTCAGCGGAACAATCACTAGAGAAGCCAAAATCATTCGCGTGTTATTGGCCGAGGATAATCTGGCTAATCAAGAACTGATAACGCTTTATTTAAAACGCGCTGGCGCTGAGACGACGATTGTCAGTGATGGTGTGGAAGCGCTGCAGGCTGTTGGCAGAGAAGATTTCGACCTTATTCTTATGGATATGAACATGCCGGCCATGGATGGCATGACGGCGGTGCGCTATCTACGCAGTAAAGGTTTTAATAATCCCATCTATGCCTTAACTGCGAATGAATCCAAAGAAGCCATCGACGAATGTAAAAGCGCTGGTTGTAATGGCCATCTCGCAAAACCTCTTGATGTGGGCAATCTCAATAATATTATTAACAGGTTATCAGCAAGTTGAGCTAATGGCCTGTCATAGTGCCAGGTAAATATGGTCGTAGGTTTGAGGAATAGCAGTTTAACCCTATACTTTAAATAATCAACCACTCCGCAACAAGCTTGGAGCATAGACCCGAAAGGATATTAAAAAAGTGTTATACGAGTTTGTTCTCAGTATTATTTATTTTTCGATGGCCATGTCTATTTCTAGCATGGCTTCTGCTGCATCCCTCGAGCAAAACGAATTTGTTGAAGAGATTGTAGTAACTGCTCTAAGGCGCAAGGATACTCTCGATACTGTGCCAATTTCAGTATCTGTTTTATCAGGTAAAGATATTGAAAAAAGAGATATTCAAGAATTCAAAGATCTGGCTCGTTACATCCCCAATATTAGTGCAGGCGGTGATGCCATTCGAATGCGTGGCTTCGGTACTAATCTTTACGGCGAGCAATCAGTTGGTATTTATGTGGATGATATTTATTTACCGCGCAGTTTCCTCATTCGAGGTACTCTTCTAGATCTAGAGCGTGTGGAAGTATTAAGAGGTCCGCAAAGTAGCCTCTTTGGTAAAAACACTATAGCAGGTGCAGTCAATATAATTACGCAAAAACCCTCGCTAGCAGACGAACAACTAGCGTCTCTATCTTATGGAACATTCGGACATGCGGAATTAGTAGGAACAATTAACGCAAAAATATCTGATGAGTTGTATGTGAGAACCACCCTGCAAAAGCTTAACGAAAATGGTTACGTAAGAAATAACTATGTTGGGGAAACCGGCCCACAAGATGAGTATCAAACCATGCGGACCTCATTATTATGGCTGCCAACAACAGAGACAGAATATCAGACAAAATTAGAGTACGGAAAAATCGATGAAAATGGCACCCCCGCTCAATTGGTGCAGGCGGGTGATTATGATTCGTTGTTCAAGTCCTATGATCCACTTATAGAATATGATCTTGACAACAGCTCCAGTGTAGGCGGCATACTTGATACCTTTTATGAAGCAAGCAAATATCTCTATTCGAGCGCCTTAAAACACGATATAAACGGATATGAAACAAATCTGCTGATTGGCTACAATTATTTTCATAAAAAGGACGCCTTCGATGGCGAATCCACACCTGTGCCACTGTTAGCAGTGAGCGATTCAAGCCGGTTTCGACATTTATCCGGTGAATTCAGAGTGGTCTCGCCGGATACTTCAACTTACCGTTATTTCTTAGGAGTTTATTATGATCGCACTAATGAAAACATTACCCGTACGGATTTTATAAATATAAAACCCATTGCTTCACTATTCTTTCCAGATTTTGCATCTTTTATCTTGTCACGTGATTCTATCGACTCTGCTCAACATGAGAGTAGCGGATCTTCAGAAAGTTATTCTCTCTATTTTCACAGTGATTATGATATCACCCACAGCACCACTGTATCAGGCTCGATAAGATATATTAAAGAATCCAAGGCAGGAAAGTTGTCTCTAGAACTACTAGAAAACGGCACACCTGCGACCAACACAGGTTTGCTTTTATGGAATTCGCAAGGCTGGTATGATTTAGATCTCGATGATGAGTTAAGCAGTGATGCAATACTGCCTGCAATTGCGATTCAGTATACCAAGAATAAAAACCAGATGTTTTATGGACTCATTAGCACCGGGTTTAAATCTGGCGGATATAATATTCTACAAACCATGAACAACGCCGAGGCTTTCCATTTCGACGAAGAGATTTCGTACTCTGTTGAAATCGGTTCTAAACTAGCAGCTTTTACCAATTCAAAAATAAATTTATCGACCTTTTACACTCCCTATAAAGATCTGCAAGTATTGGATTTGAATAAAACCCAATTTCTTGTACAAAACGCTGCTGAAGCTGTCTCTACGGGTGTTGAGTTGGATTGGTCAACTAAAGTAAATAATAGTATTACCTTGGGAGGATTTTATACCTATCTTGATGCGCACTATTTGCAATACCCCAATGCGCCTCGAACTGATCGACAAGCTATAGCAAACCTACGACCCGATCAAGACCTTAGCGGCCGTCCGTTACAATATGCGCCATACAATAAGTTCAATCTTTATATCAATTACACTAAACCCTTTGTATCTGACTGGATTCTAGATGTTTGGATGGACGCGGGTGGGCAAAGCAGCTTCTACTATACCCAGGACGATGATTCAATCGATTCTCAAGGTTCCTATTCAAAAATTAATTCCACCTGGTCGCTTGGAAATAGACGTATCGGAGTGAGCTATGATCTTATATTCAAAAATCTTACCAATAGATTAACGAAGAACAATGGCGTTGACGCCAGTGTTTTAGAAAACGGTGCGCATTGGGCAATTGCCGATCCGCCCAGGACTGTTGCAATTAGAGTAACAGGAGAATTTTAAGACGTTATGCGAGTAGATTCTCCGAAACGTAAAATAACTCGATTTAAAGCTGGTGTACATGCTTACTGTTTAACGCTAGTCGCTTTATTTATTTTTGGATTACAGTCGAACTCCGTCATAGCTGATGAATCGATATTTGATAAGGTAAAACAGTACGACATATCCGCTAATTTGCAATACTATTATAGTGCAGATGGCCTCAGTTATTCCGGGCATGATTCTAAAATAGAATACAGTGAAAAGTTTCTCCCCTGGGATAAGTATTATGAGAAACAAATAGTTTACCCCACTCCCGCTATAATAAAACTCACTTTCAATCAAGAAATTCTAGCGAAAGCAGATCCAGCTCTTGCAACGCTAGCGCCTGGAAAATACGTTATCTGGTTCGTCCCTGCTGTAAATACCGCAGATATCCACCAGAATGATGGATTCCACGATGATATAGCCAACAGCTTACCCATCATCGCGGGATCTTCGGGAAATGGATATCTTATAGATCTAGAACCAGGTAAAAAATACTCTTTAATCTACCATACTGAGCTATTTGGGGAGACTGAAGATCTTCAACCCCGTGCGTTTATTCTCCCTCTAACGAATCACCTAAAATTATCCAACAGATATACGCAAATTAATGCTTTGTTTTATGGCAGTGCCATTTGTCTGCTACTGTGCAATTTCATCGTTTTTCTCATGCTAAGAAATAGTAGCTACGGCTACTACACTTTATATATTGCAACTTTCATTTTTTTTATGTTGGAAGCAGATGGGATTATGATTCGCATGACCGGTATATTTAGTCCTTCATCTATAGCTCCCCCCCTATTTCTTACCTCCGCAATTTATCTTATTTTTATTTCAAAAAGCCTAGATCTTAAAAGTAATTTAACCCGTTGGGAAAAAAATATAAATTTGATTTCCTATGTCGGATTGGGAGCAGTGCCCCTAATTCTGCTATTTGGAACCACTCGAAACTTGATGACCTATGTACTTGCCGGCACACTCTATGGGTGCATGGTTTATGCGACAACCCTGTGCCTATTGATCATTTCGTTTAAGAGAAACACCCCCGGCGTAAAATTTTTATTAGCATCTGAGATTGTTATAATTTCTGGATTTTTTCTATCGGCGTTGATATTTATAAACAGCATGCTGGAAAATAGCAGCGTCTTGGCAAGCCTAATGTTAGCCAAGATATCGATAATACTAGAAGTCATCTTTGCATCCCTAGGATTAGCAGACAAAACCAGAGCCGCTGAACTTCAAAAGGAAAAAGCCCTTGATGAGAAAAAGCAGGAACACTTAAAAACAAAGGCACGGAGCCAGTTTTTTGCAAGCATGAGTCACGAGCTACGAACACCACTGACCGCCATTTTGGGTTACTCAGAGGCCGCCTTACCTGACGATGTTGGATTTGAAGAGAAGAAAAAATCACTTGCAACGATCAATCGCAGCGGACTTCACTTACTACAAATCATCAATGATATTCTTGATCTCTCGAAAATAGACGCGGGCAAGATGCAAGTCGACATAATTGATACCGATCTTTTTGCGTTATTACATGAGGTGGATGGATTCTTCTCTATTCTAGCTAACAAAAAGGATATTGAATTCAACATTACGCATCAATACCCCCTACCCCCAACAATAAAAACAGATCCCTTACGACTTAAACAAGCACTTATTAATCTTTGTGGCAACGCAGTAAAGTTCACAGACAAAGGCGGCGTAGCCATTGATGTCAGCTACCAATCTGCATCGAATCTGTTGTTATTCGCTGTAAAAGACACGGGCATTGGTTTGAAACCCGAACAAATATTGGATCTATTCAATGCGTTTACCCAAGCAGACGCGTCTACTGCCCGCAATTTTGGTGGAGCTGGGCTCGGTCTTCATTTATCAAAGCAGTTGGCATTGAGCTTGGGAGGAGATATTAGCGTTACAAGTGAATATGGCAGTGGAACGACGTT
>OBEQ010714566.1_pt1 | contig 10785 bp, 9 predicted proteins | sample 1670901 | NCBI WGS metagenome assembly OBEQ01 (sample SAMEA104232315, study PRJEB22302) | groundwater metagenome | biome: forest; feature: aquifer; material: groundwater | place: USA | collected 2011-08-07 | depth 5.4 m | reverse complement strand
CTGAAACCGCTAACAACGTCGGAATTCTCCGACGATTGCCATTCAATCCCCAAATCCTCCGCCAGATCACTGCTAACTTCCACAATTACCGCCTCCACAAGTACTTGCGTGCGGCGAATATCCAATTTTTGAATGACGCCTTTCATGGTTTTAAGTATCGAGGGCGGAGCCGTAATAATCAACGCATTGGTCTCTTCACTGACATCAATACCCACTTCAACATTCGCAAGAGACTGGTCTTTTTCCGCCTTCAATGCGCTGCCGCTTACACTCTTCAGAATAGGTACCAAATCTTTCGCCGAGGCATAATTCACGTAAATCACTTGCGTGTTGCCATCGCCGGTCAGGGGTTTATCGAGATGCTGAATCAGATTGCGAATCTGCTGGCGGGAATTGGGATCACCGCTCATCAATATTGCGTTAGAGCGATCATCCGAGGTTATTGTTAGCACCTCGCTCCCATCACCGCCCTTGTTGGTTTGAGGCAATACTTGCTTGACCACCGCCACCACATCCTTGGCATTGGCAAATTCAATTGGAATGGTTTCGATATCAATAACCCCGACACGATCCAGACGCGAGATAATCTCCATGATTCGTCCCACATTCGAGGCGCGATCAGAAATGATCAAACTGTTGGATTCAGGATACGCTGAGATTTTGAAGACATACAGAAAGATGTCAAATAGTAAAAAAACGCAATTTATTCGACAAAAGCAAACATATAATTAGTGTTTTTTGACACATTGTTTTTGACACCCTGCGCAAGTACGATGCGCTGGCTTTTTAATGGAATAAAAAAGAGGTTTTGATGAAGTTTGAAGCCAAGAATAATATCTTAGTAATTGGAATTGAAAATACTAAGAGTCCAAATGGTTGGCAGTATTCTAGAGTCGATATTCCTACAACCATATCTCAACATCGTTTCCACGAGTTAATAATTGCATATGTCGACCTATGCAGTGGATTAACAATTAATACCCAAGTAAATTTTTTTCAAACCATTTTAACGCCGTTGTTAAAATTTATTTCCGCAAAAAAAATTGATTTACCGGATAAGATTAACGATTCTGAGTGGACGTTATTTTTAGTAAATTTTTTTATCTTTTACCTAACCAGTACTGATTGGAGTAACAGATCCCTAGATACACGCATGCGAGGATGGCGAAATATAAAGTCTTTTTTAAATCTACTGAAAGAACGCAAAGTCATTCCACTGCATACTCCTGTACCAAAGCTTGTTGATAAAAAACAGCAGTTGGCATTTGAAAACACTAAGCAATATGTTGTGGGTGAAATTGAATCCATCGAACTTTGCAAGTCAAGTCTTGTTGAAAAAGACTTAGAGAACAACAAAGCGAGTAATAAATTCGTATTGGACCTATCCTATTCTAACTGCACTGAAGCATTTCTCGATAATATTGAGCTGGATCTCAGATTTCGAATTGATGGCATCCAGGACATCTGCGCCAGGCATTGGGATTCAATGAAAGCTGTACATAAAAGAGGTCAGGAGTTAATTGACTATATCGGCGTTGACAGAATTAATCATTCCTTAAAGGCGAAAGATTATAAATTCAAACATATTGAAACAGCCTACAAAAAAAGAATCTATCTAACAAATCCGAACCATAAAGATGGTCCAGCATGGTCACTGGCATTTCTAAATTATATTCTACAAAGTACAAACAAACTAAATGCAATAAGTTCTGACAGTATTGCTAAATCACCATTTTTTGCTGTTTCGTGTACGCTGTTGGCAAATATTGCTAAGCATCTAAATAATTCTGAAAATGTTCCAGAGTATTATGCGATTAATGTATTACATCGTCATTTGGGTATACTCCATGTCACGGATTGTGCGGCCGCTTGCGTTCTCTTAACAATTGAGCACCCACAAATTACTTCTGAATCCATACAGGAATGTAAGCTGCTGAGCGTCAATAACAATCATTATCTCCTGACGACAGACAACGGCACTAATCAAATCTTTAGTGTTGATAAGCCACGGGCTAAAACAAGAAAACGCATGGTCCTTACACCCAGAGCGAAAGACATAGTTAACTATATCATTAAATCCACTGAGCCTATTCGCAATATTATGAGAAGAAATACTGACGCTAACTGGAGATATTTGTTTCTCGTTTCATCTAATGGACTATTGAGGGCTTCTAGTAACCGATCTATTACGACGGCTATAAATAATCAAAATGGTTTATCTTTGTATCGCCTATATGGAGATTCATTTGAAAAAATAGGTGTTTCTTTTAATTCATTAACGTTAAGTCGCGTCAGAAATACGATGGGGATTATAGAATGGCTCAAGACGGGTCTAATGTGTGATGCCAGTAGAAAGCTAGGAAATTCTGAACGTGTTTGCAGAGAGCACTATATACCACCATTGTTATTGCGAAAATGGAATGAGCGTCTTATAAGACGTTTTCAACAAACGCTTATTTTGCTGGCCTCTCCTAACGAACCCTATTTATTAGAGGGTAGTGACTTTTCGTCAATTTCGGACTTGGTTGCATTCATCACGCAGCTCGTCATTACAAATAAAAAATGTAGTGATCCTATTTCAGACAAGATATATGAACGATTCGCGCCACAGGCAAGCGAATTAGAAGGTGAGGCCAACATAGATAGTGAATTGGGTATCAATATATCCCCAGGATCACTCTGTGCGCTTTATGCCTTTTCGGATTGGGCAAAAGCTGCTTTGTCTGCTGATGAATTGACTTATAAAGATGTGCTCACAGGAATTTCTCCAGTGACTCTCATTCACCTGTCCACAATGCTGCATCATATTGTCGCTGCTCAGACTAACGACTCAGCAGATAGTGCTATCAAATCAAAAATTCAAGGAGATTCCGCAGTGAATCTTCAAAAAACCCATGAGAAGGCGTTAGTACTGCTGCCAGATTATAAAGTGCGATTCCAGACGTTCTCTATATGTAAATCAAGGATAGCAGTGTGAACTCGCTCATGAGACAAGCGCTAAGCGATAGCTACGATGCTATCGATTTGTCTGCATTTAGCGTTTCAGAACGTTCCATTGTGGCATGTTTGTTACGCCAAGCCATAACGGATGCACTGCCCTTTAATGGAGAGTACAAAGCAGATTGGCTCTTGGAAGGTGGACTAGGTGATGCACGATGGAAAACTTTAGATGGAAGCAAGACGAGGTTAATTGATGGGATATATGAGCGGACCATGGATGTTATCTTTGATATAAATTTACCAGATGGGTCACGATTGTTAGATAATGAAAATGTGATTCTGCTTGGCGCTGTGCAAAAAAGTGCTTTCTTGCTCAGGTGTGGTTTGTTGGATGCATCACCCGGTCCTCAATCATGGGCAAACAGTGTTTGTTGGCTGCTTAATTTTTCTTGCTGGATAATGCTGCATAAATCGAGACTAAAACCTAAAGAGTATGGTTTTTCACTATTTGATCAAAACTCCCTAAATTTACTGTTACAGCAACTAAGTGTAAACGGTTGGGTTGAAGCACTAAATGTGATTCCCCAAATTCTGTCGCATTTATATAAATCAGCAACAGGCAATGAAACGCCACAAGAGTATATTGATGAGCCGTTTAAATTACCATTTGAGGTTTGTGCAACGCTAACAGATTTTTTGAAGAAAAATTCCATGTACGACAAGCGGAATTCAACCGCAGTTTGCCGCAGTACAATAGCGGGCATTGTAGATCTGAAACCCTGTTCACTTAATACAAAAAAAACAAATGCCTTTTTACGTCAATTCGAACCCAGCCCACGAAATTCTAATCTATTAATCGGTGCGCACATACGTACAGAACATCCTACTCAGAATACGGTTCTTATTTCAAAGACGATGGCGAACACACCCAAAGAAAACTCTTTTGAAGGCCACAGTTCACAACTAAAGCGGTTTCTACCCGCATACCGTCATTTACCTACATTATTTCCAGATCCAAGATTGGTTGATGTACAGCAGGCTAATGACCTTTCCAAGCACCAAACTAGCCAGAGCGGCCACCACAACTTAATTCCATTAAATACGGGCCTTGCCTATCTAAATGAGTCCATGCGTTGGGTGATTGTCTATGGAGATGCCATCATAAATGGAGTACTTGAAATGACGAAAGCGATACATAATATTAATTCGTCTGATTCAACAAAAAAAATTAAGATTGCAGAAAAGCACAAAATATTTGCTATTATTAGCAAAAAGCTAAAGACTACCGCTTTACCGGATGCGCCCAGCCGTCCTCTCAGTGAAGTGATACACCTTTCTTGTTATCTGAGATCCACTCCAGAAAAGTCTTTCGACCTGATGCGTAATGCCCCGTCACTAATGGATGCCTTAGAAATATTAGTGGGTGCGTGCCTCGTTAGTATCGCCATACTTAAACCGTCACGAGATGAGGAGATTTGGTCGTTAAAGCGATCTTGCACTATCAAACATCAATCTGGCAGAGGTGACGCTTGGTGGCTTGAGTTTTCGCTAGGTAAGTCAGGTCAGTTAGGAGTTAATCGAGAAACTCAAAAGCCGATTCCTTATTTTACCGCAAAAGCAATTGGTCTAATACAACGACTCGGTGATGGTCTCTGTAAGATCTATTCAGATGACAATACTTGCTCTAAAGATCTATTTTATTTACCTACAAAATCTTTTGGCATTCCAACGGATAACAATACTAGAACTCGCGTTAACACTTGCCTTAATCATTTTTGTGACTATGTAAACTTACCTACAGATCAGTATGGACGCCGCTGGTACGTGCGCATTCATGAAATGCGCAAGTGGTTTTTGCTCATGATGTTCTGGCATAGTCGCTATGGCGTGCTAGACGCCGTACGCTGGATAGCTGGCCACACCAACGCTAAACATACCTATGCTTACATCGAAGCTAACTTTCCCGGTGAGGAGCTACCAAAACTAGAGGCGCAATATGTAGATGAAAAATTGATTATGTTGGAACGCGGTAATGTTCGGGAAGGCGAACACAACCTGGTTGCCTTATACGATAATGTTTGTAAGCACTTCGGTGTTACCAAAATTGAAGGAATTCGAAGAGCTGACTATATGGCATATTTAAAAGATTTGCGGGAGGAGAATATCTACCACATCGAACTCTATTCTATTTTTTCTCATAGTGGCCAGGAAATTATCGGAATTGATGTTGCGGTCAAATTTACTGAGAAGTCATAAAGCATGAGACAGAAAACATTAGACAACGCTTACGCCAGATTTAAGTATTTAAAAACGCTACTTCAGGAGCCTGAGAAAACATCAGACCTTGTTAGAAGAGCGCTAGCTGGACAGCGACTGTTTTCAGAGTTGGCCATTGACAATGAATTTGAACCTGTCGCGCTTAATTCTCTTAAAGCGGCAGCAAATAAAGTACTGGCAAACGAAGGTGGCACTAAGGATGGGTGGACGCTGTTGAATGATATGCGTGAGGCACTATACGAGAAAACAAAACTATTAAAGAGATCGAAACAGCAGAATGATAAAATAAAATTGGCTAACAACAAAAACAAAGCCATTGGCATTACTAGAGAAGCGGAGTTGAATGCAAACCAATGTTCACTCGCCTATCTTGACCTATTTAGCAAGGTCGTTACCATAGTTTCTACGGAGCACGGATTAGATACTCGAACCAGGCTAAAACTCCACAATATTCTTTATGACCATAAACTCATGTACAGTGACCTTTTTTCGCCAAGTGCTGCGAAATCACAAGGACTCAAACTGATTCAGGGTGGGCTAGAAGATTGAATAAACCCACTCAGTTATATACAGTTTATAAAGATGTTAGGGTCCCTTACTATATCAAGCCGGAAACGAGCAATTCTGCTGCGTGCGTTATACATAGATCCATACCGGAATTACCAATTATGCGTTGGGTAAGTGGTAAACCCTGTGTGGTTGTAAACGCCTGGCTCCATGAAAAAGCCATCGGTGCGACTGGGAGTACTACTACCACCTACGCCAGCCAAATCTCACATATTGTTCGGTATTGTTCCCACGAGAGAATTGCTTTTGAACAATTATCGGATAGAAATATTCATGATTTTTCAGCATGTCTCATTGCGGAACGAGCATTAAGCAATCCCCTTGAGAAAAGGCGTAGTAACAACCAGACAAGAGAAATTATCAGTCTGACACTGCGTTTCTTGGAGTGGTATCAGAAAAAATACATGCTCCCTACGGAACCAAAATTGATTGGATCTATTGAGGAATCGCCAAAAATTATTGTAAGAGAAAATAAAAATACTTACAGCAGTAAATTTTATTTAACCCATTCGGCAATGCCGCCCAATGTAAGTACTGAAATAATAACTCCTATCCCAGATCATATTATTTCAGGTATAGAGGATCAAATTGAACTCAGGGCAGATGTAGAATTGCTTGATGAAAAAGCGAGGCGTAAGTATACACATAGACCGGAATTTCTTACAGCTTCTGTCGAATACGTGAGAGCTAGGCGAGTCTTTACGCTTTGGATGATGAAGCGTACGGGGTTAAGACCAGAAGAATTGCATGAGCTACCATTAAACGAAAATCGAGACATTTTGAATCGAAAATGCATTATTATTCCCACCAAAAAACGAAGAAAGCGAACAGCACCAATGCGATCATTTCGAATTGAAGGTGCCGATGCCAGAAAATTCAATCGCTATATACAAGCCAGAAATACGTTTATAGTCCTTCTAAAAAGGGAGAATTCCAATTATCAAGAACTAGATCAAATGCTACTGGGGCGTGAAGGTGAAGCTATCAAGAAAGAGTCCATTCGCAAGGACTTTGATCGATTGGTTAAAGATGCTGGCTATGCAGATGTAAAAACTTGCTTGAGTATGTTTAGACATAGATTTATCACACGAGAAGTGATTATCTATTTCAAAGAGTTTATGGGCAGCACAAATAAAACAAGAGTCATGATAACTGACGCTGATTACCGTTCGATACTCAAGCGGATCGCCACTAAAACTGGCCATGGTAGTGAAGAAAGTCTATGGAGTTACATCGATCTTGCATGGGATGAGATGGGAGTATGGGGAAATGCCGAGAAAGGAATCCAACAATTTCATGCTACCGACAGATTGCGTGAAGAAATGGTTGAACTAAAACACTCACTCAAACAAAATCCACAATACACAGCCGAACAAATATTGGATTATGTCACTCGCAGTTTGGATGAAGTAATTGATGGTACAAAAGACTATTTGGGGCCCAATATTTAGACGGAATTTAATTGATGCTAAAATGTGAATTTGACACCCTAAATCTGTATGTCTCCAAAGCCGCCAAATGTCCCACCTGTGGAATCAACGGTTTTAACAAGCCAACTAATTGAGTGGCTGCAACATTTTTTATTTTGACAATGCGCACCACAATATCCTCTTCGCCTTCGGCACTCCCTTCAGCAAGTGGAATACTGGATTGTGTCGCCAAATTGTCTGGTAATATCTTTAGGGAACCTTCTGACTCAACGACGATGTACCCATGAACTTGCAGGACCGACAAAAAAACCTGATAGGCTTCCGCCTGTACTAGTTATAAAAATTAGATATGGACATGGTTAAACGGATAAATTCAAAGGCATACAGTATCCCTCTCTGTCCATATGATCACAAATAATATGGACTAAAACATGAGATTTTGTCCATATAATATTTGAACTACAGATGCTTTTAGACACCCGCGTTCAGCGAATCGTTATGCAGCGGCGTATATTTGCTTAGCCAGGGGAGTTGATTTGTTTGAATGAGATGAAAAAAACCGCGTTCCACATCTACGACCCTATATCTGCCGCTAAAATATGTGGTAGAAATTCTTTGGCACTCTGCTCGCCATCCGTCATAGACCCGATGGTTGTGCGGTGTTACTGGGATCTGAGAGTGAGGCAAATATTTTTCAAGTGATCCCGACAGATCTCCTCCGCTAGCTAATCTGGAGCGTAAATGAGCCTTAGCATCCTCTCCAAGTTCAACCTCTTTTATTGAAGAAAAATTTATTTGTTGCATTAACTTAAATAATATTCAATCAATAAATCTACCTCTATCTCAAGTAGCTTTCTCATAAGAGATTTACTTAAAAAAGTGTTTCCTTGTCCATTTTCAGTTGAAATTCCACAATAGAATTCCAACGTGGCTTTAGATGCTACAGCTAAAATTCCATCTTTATGTTTAAGTAAGACATCAGCAAGCGCCTCTAATTGATGCTCTAAACTTCCACTAAGCTCTGGAGAGAATATCCACAGAGATTCATTTCTGATAGCAGTTGATTTCTTATTTATATAGTCACCTTTTTCATGACAGTGTGTTGGCTGAAGCCCCAGAAATTTTGAGACTTCAGCACAAGTTAACACGGCACTAAAAACTCTTAGTGATACTGTCGCTTCTTTGGTCGTCACAAGCTAATCCTATCTAAGTCTGCCCAATGCTTATTGTAGTTTCAGCAAATATTGTTTTTGCGTGCACTGTTATGTATCCACCGCCAATCAGCTCCATTTCAAGCAACACGTTATTGCCTTCTTTCATTTTCTTAAGGGCATTATCAACGTGAAAAGAATACAAATCTTCTTCGCCTAACGGCTCCTTTCCAAATAGATTCCAATAGAGCCTCTCTCTACATGCAGGTTCATCATCACAAGAACTCCACAGATGGATTTCGCAGATGATACTTTGCAATGTAAATTGAACCATCATCAGCTCATCAACATCTATGAAGTTGATTAACCAATGTTGAGTTGTACTGTCTTCAAGAGAAATTACTGCTTTCTTCGTATTTCTATCAACGGATACTTGGTTAATGACAGAATCAACTAGAATTTCCCATCTAAAATCTTTATTCATAGTCGCCTCAAATTATAATTTTCAAAGTTTATTTATTAATATATAGGAGATACTGGTCTTCCAGGATGCTCTCTTACGCCTCCTGGCCATTCGTGAACATGCCAATCAGGATGCCCTTGGTGTGGCGCATCTATATCAAGGTTTGGCTTTCCATCTTCACCATATTGCCGACCACCTTTGTTGCCTTCAACCCAAGAATTAGGTTCTCCTCTACGAGGCCTATCTTGGTCTCTATGAGGGGGCTTGTTTCCTTCACTTTTTGGAGGATCCTTTTCTTTTTCATCACTGGTATCGGAACTTTCATTGTTATAACTATCCCAGATTTCTACGGTTGCCCATCCCCCTATTAGGCCCCCACCAATTGCACCTATGACAGCGCAAACTGGGCCACATACAAAACTGCCTCCAGCGGCACCGGCTTCTGCACACGCAGCATTTAGTCCGAATGCATCAATATACATGGTTGGATTTTGATATGCATATCCATAAGTATTCATGCCGCCTTCAAGCCCAATCGGATCACTCTGCACGTACCGTCCAACTGTCGAATCATAATCTCGAAAATAGTTATAATAATTTCCTGATTCTCGATCAAGATACTGTCCTGGAAGGCCAATATTATTTTCAATCGTGTTGACCACTTCCTCGGTTTCACCAAAAGGCTTTTTTACACCCCGCCAAACCACTTGCTGATTTTGATTTGTTATAACTTGCGGCGCGCCTAGATGATCATTGTGGTAGTAATAAATTTCTGCATGGGCGTTAAAACAAATGCTAATCAGCGCGAGTAGAGCACCGGTAACGACGCCCATTTTCAAGGCACTTTTGTTTGTGATTCTTAGTTTACTCATGGCCAAACCCTGTTGATTTGCTACTGAATCTTTGCATGATCCCTGTCTTATTTTTACGAAGAGGCTTTTCATTAGTTTGCTCCTCCATTAAAACTGTAAAGATCATTGTTAGGGTCGGCATTCAGATTAAATACTATGTGCTCATCCTGTTCATCATATGTTTGGTGTTGGAAGTAGCTAACTACTTCAACAACAGGACCAAGTAATTTCCCTGCAATTTGACGCGCATTCTCATGCTCCGTAAGCCACTGGGCAATCGTTGGGCTAACATGGTAATAGAATGCAACGAATTGTCGCCCCACAGGATTAGGTTTAAGCACATCATCACGGAAGTCTCTCAAGATATCGAGAGAGTTTTCATAGGGGGTTCCCTGGAGGGCAACAGTTGCACCACACGGACCGCCCGCAGGCTTTACTATAAAGGTATTGTTTGCGGTGTTCGATTCGACCGTTGCACTGCTGGCGGTCACCCTGACGTTGTAAACCGTTGGATCAGTCAGCGTCACTGTGACCGTTAAAGAAAGCGTTTCGCTTGGATCTATACTGCTGATATTGCAACTAACAACTTGCCCTGATATTTGGCAATTGTTGATAGGAATATCTATTGAGCTGAACCCTGTAATGGTACCTGATGTTCCTGCATCCACCGATAATAGATTGCCTATCGCTGCTGTCGAGCTTGAGTTGGTGATTGTCGCTGTGATTGCTGCTGGGGAGGTTTGGGTGTTGATAGCGGCACTCACCGCAATGTCAGTAAAGCCAGCCGGTTGCACATCGCGAATATCAACGGCAATTGGTTGGCCATTGAGATAGATCGTTTCTCGCTTGATCGTACCTGTCGGGTCACTTTCGGCAAGTAGTTGTCCATTAGGGGAATAATGAAACTGTCTGGATGCACTGTTATTTTGCAAGAGCGTTTTCACAACACGCTGGCCTAAGCCATTGTAGCGATAAGTGGCAATTGTCGCTCCATTTTGACTATACGACGCCATTCGATTATTGGCACCATAGCTATAGGTTTTTTGCGTTCCGGAAACTAGTTCATCATTTTCTGTGTTGCCTGATTCATCCAGATCAAATGCGCG
>OBEQ010469801.1_pt1 | contig 10785 bp, 10 predicted proteins | sample 1670901 | NCBI WGS metagenome assembly OBEQ01 (sample SAMEA104232315, study PRJEB22302) | groundwater metagenome | biome: forest; feature: aquifer; material: groundwater | place: USA | collected 2011-08-07 | depth 5.4 m | reverse complement strand
AGTAATGGCCGGCTCAACGCCGTGTTCTTTGAGATAGGCAACGTACCGATTGATGGTATGGGTCTTGCCTGATCCCGGCTCACCGGTTAGAAAAACATTTTTTCCGGTTTTGAGTATTGAGAGGGCGGTTTCTTGGGTCATGATTCGATCTTCCCATCCTTTCTCTATAAAATCAACCCTTCACTAAAGCTTCAAACGGGCAAGCGGGACTTGGGTAAGTAAATTGCGCGGTGGACCGGATTTGAACCGGCGATCTTCGCCGTGACAGGGCGACGCTTTGAACCAGCTAAGCTACCACCGCATTTTTATTAATAATTTTTAACGCTTCTTGAAATATCTTAAACTTTCTTTCCAAGTATGCTCCCGATGGAACATTATCATACATAAGTCGACATAAATCAAGACCTTTTAGCCAAGAGAAAACCAACTCATATCCCTTGCCTCCTTTATCATATAAATAACCTCCTTCAATCTTCTGAGATTTTAAAGACTTCCAAAGACCTCGCAGAAAAACTTCGCTTCCGGAAGAAAATCTAATATTAAAGACCCACCTCTTCTTATTTCTATCTTTTGCCCAGTGTTCTCCTAGATGAGCGCAACCATCTCCATCAAAATATCCTCTGACAAAATGCCTTAGAAATTCTGTAGGAACTTTCGGCATTTGTAGAACTAGACTTTTGTTCGGCATAAGACCAAGACTAAGAAGATCATGGAACATAACCTTACTACCAATCTGCAAACGATATGCTTTCTTCCATTTAGAATTCAGTATTGATTTGTCTCTAAGTGCAACTTTATGATTAGATTCTAATGTAGTTTTTATATACTGTATTATCTCTCTATCAGTACAATAGAACTCCATATAGCATCCTCCATTGTTATGCTTCATCATATTACCGTCTGCCGTAAAAAATCCCAGCACGTACGCCATCTCTGGTGACCATTTCTTAAAAAAATCTTGGTTCAGCGTCTTATGTATTGGCATGATATTCTGCAAAATTCTAACACATTTTCCGAAAAATTAAAAGTCCGCCTTTGAGCGGACTTACCTGTCCCACGACTCTCTTTGAGTCGCGGCAGATATCCTAATAATATATTTTTGAGGATTCTTCGTGAATATTTCCTTGGCTTCCTTCAGCGACATTCCCCCCAGATAGCTAATGGTCGAGGTCAGATGACCGGCGATGTCTTTGATAATAGGCACAACCGAACCTTTGTATTCTACTTTTCTTTCTATGCCCTCCGGGCTCATGCGAGATGATATTTCATACGGGTCATCAGCCTCTTCGGTCCTTAACCTTTCATACATCGCTTCCCGCGAAGCCATGCCTCGGAATATTTTCACCTTCTTACCGTTTGAATCCCGGAAAACAAGACCCGGCGTTTCGCTGGTACCGGCGAAAAGACCTCCGACCATGACCGAGGATGAGCCAAGAAGCAATGCCAAAGCGATATGGCCATGTCTCTTGACGCCACCATCAGCTACGATGGGAATCTCTGAAACTCTGGCGCAATCATAGATGGCCTGGGCCTGAGCAACGCCGATATTGGTGTTGTAACGGGTCGTACAGGCCGAACCGGGGCCAAGACCGACCTTCAAGCCGTTGACTCCCAATTTCTGATAAACCCGGACCGCTTCCGGCAGTACTATATTTCCTATCACCAGTTCGGCTTCGGGAAATTTTTTCCTGAAATTCTTGACCGCCTCACGGCCAACTTCGGATTGGAAATTAGCGATATCCATAACTAAGACATCAACTTTAGACTTTATCAGTTCTGCAGACCTTTCAAGATAATCCCCCACCGCTCCTATCGCCGCTCCGACAATAAGCTGGCCATTCAAATCCTTATTGGCTAAAGGATAGCGCTCCAAATTTTCGATATCTTTTGAAGTAATCAGCCCAACAAGTTTCAAATCCTTGCCTACCAGGGGAAGTTTTTCAAGACGATTTTTATCAAGAAGATTTCGAGCCTTTGAAAGAGAGATACTGGGACTTGCCGTAATCAGCTTTTCTCTGGGCGTCATCCGTTCTGAAATTAATTGCTCATCAGAAGCAAAGCGAACATCTCTGGAGCTCAAAAGGCCGAGTAACTTTCCGTCGCTACCGATAACCATCAGGCAGCCTACCTTATGCTTCTCGATTATTTTCCTGGCCTCGCCGATAGTAGCTGTCTTTACGATACTGTGAGGCTGTTCAATGACTGAACTTTCCTTGCGTTTCACCTCTCTGACCTTACTGCACTGGTCATCAACGCTCAAATAGCGGTGAATGATGCCTAGACCGCCTTCCTGGGCCATGACAACGGCCATCCTGGCGCCGGTGACAGTATCCATGTTAGCGCTCACAATAGGTAAATTCAGAGGTACATTTTGAGAAAAATTAGATACCAAAGATATTCCTTTTCTGGTCTTAGCCTTGCCCCAACCGGGAGGATTAAGAAAATCATCAAAGGTCCGGCCTCTGAGCTCGTCAATGAGCCATTGGTCGTATCGGTTTTTCACAAAAAATCCTTTAAATTTTAAAGGGCAACGACTATTAATACCATAACAGGGGTGCTCCTTGCAATTGCAAGGAGCACCCCTGGCTATTCTTTGTCTTGTTTCTTTACTTTTTGAGAAATCAGAATAATTTATAATTGTATCGTACGCTACAATTATAAATTATTCTGATTCAGCCCAAGCTTGGATGCCAGTATATTTTTTCTATTTTACGGGTATCGTTGTAGGTATAGTGATGTTTCCCTGGAATGCCTGTACCCTTGGAATCATTACTAACTGCCGTATCGTTACCAATATAAAATCCGTTGTGCCCGTGCATTTTCCCGTCATTCTTGCCTAATTTGTTTTCCCAAACTAATACTGCTCCCGGCTTTAGATCTTCTACTTCGTACCAACCGCTGGCTAGCATATCTTTTGTCACACTGCCTACGGTAGCATGGATGTCCTGAATTAATTTATTCAGATAAAGAACGGACGATACAAAAACAGCGCACGACAAACCGCCATTTTCTAAGACATCTTTCTCCTTCTCATCCTCCTCCACGAAAAAATTCCTGAACATCCAGTTCTCGCCCTTGGCTGCGTTTTCTATCATCGTTAAGTAGTTTTTCTTTTTGAGTATTTTTACGGACATATAATTAACAATAACAAAACAAGGGTCACCCTTGCAACTGCAAGGATGACCCTTGTTTTAAATAACCAGGGCTACTTCGGAATAACTTCTTTCCAGATAGGAACCGGCTTGCCTACGGTAACTGTTCTGGCAGAAATAGAAGCCGGGTACGGACACCAAACTCCTAAGGCCATAACAGCACCATCGCGTGCCAGCTCGGTGACACTATATGAACCTTCTACACTATAGGTATTAGTAGGACTCTGTAGGGCTGATGTACCGGGCGAACCGCCGCTGAAATCCCAGCTCCAAAACTTTTGACCCAGAAGAGTTGTCGGATCAAATAAGACTCGATCGGTAAAGATGACGGGCGTACCAACGGCCGGCGAAGAAGGAGAAAATATAAAACCATGGCCTGCCGACGGATCCGTATCTGGCCAGGCATGAAGAGGCGTTATCCATCTGTCTCCGAATCCAAGCGGTGGCACGCCTCCGCCAGATGTTTGGCATCCGCCTGTGGTACCAGACGGATAACCGTTGCACAAATCCATATCGTGCCAGATAGACGCACTACCGCCGCTGGTCCAGATCATAACCCGAGTATAGTAGATGGTATTAAAAGCAAGTGCACCACCTTGAGGTATTGCGTAAGAAGGCACAGGGCTATATCCAGGCGCACAACTGCCATTAGGAGGGCCTAGAGGTGCTATATTAGGAGGACTACTGGCGCAAGAATCTACTTCTGGACTGCCAAAGGCCGGGTCATCGTCAACCTGAACCCGATATCTTTCCTGAAGAAGCGAGCCTGGATCAGAATATACCCAGCTTACTATACCGCCCGGGCCTACTTTGCAGTAGTTAGGCTCGCTGAGAGTGACCGTAGCAATGGTAGGAGGAATTACATAGGCGGCTTCAGAGTATGAATAGTAAGAAGCCTGGGAGTAGGAATAATATGCGGCTTGGGCATAGTAGGCTGATTGAGCATAATAGGAGCTTTGGGAATATGAATAATATGAGGCCTGGGAATATGAGTAGTAGGCAGATTGGGAATAGGCATAATAAGCTGATTCAGAATATGAATAATAAGCGGCCTCACCGTAAGCATAGTATGCAGCTTCAGAATATGAATAGTAGGAGGCCTGGGAATATGAGTAGTAGGCAGATTGAGAATAGGCATATAAGCTGATTCAGAATATGAGTAGTAGGCGGACTGGGCATAGTAGGCAGATTGAGCATAGTAGGTTGACTCGGAATAGGCATAATAGGCTGATTGGGCATAGTAGGCAGATTGGCCATACCCATAGTAAGCAGATTGAGCATAGTAGGCAGATTGGGCATAGTAGGCAGATTGGCCATACCCATAGTAAGCAGATTGAGCATAAGGACAATATGGAGCTACTGCTCCATAGTAACCGGGAGCACTTACCAAAAAACAGCCGGCACCACTAAAGTAACGACATGGGTGTCCACTACTGAAGACAACATTAGTATTATAGTCGCAAGCGGTGTTACCAGACCGACCATTGCAATCGGCATAACAATCACCGACAGTCGCCACATTATCATCCTGGCCATAGCTGCAACCCTGGACTCCCTGACCTGAGTTCAAGCATCCGCCTCCATAGGCAGCCTGGGAATAGGCATAATAGGTCCCTTGTGCATAATATCCGGTCTGGCCGTAAGCATAGGCTGGCTGGACTGCAATCGAGCTATCTACCTGTACCCATGTCTGGCCATTTTCTCCCTGGCCCTCCGCATAAATGTGGAAATCAAGAGAGCCGGCGGTGGTGGCAGTAAGAGTCCACGGCCCGCTGTCTCCTATAGCGCATGGCCAAGCGCCACAGCCGCTTGGCAGTGATACATTTCCGGGTCCTCCGGTAATCCAGATACGAGCAGCACCCACATGGTTTGACAAGCCCCAGTTGACAGTAAAAGTATTGCCAACCGTCGGAGTAGTCGTAGAAAAGTTAAAAGAATCTATATGAACCCGCCGATAGGTTAGCGACAGATAATTATTAGAATTTACGCTACTAACCCGCACATGGATGAGCCCATGGTTATAATCGCCAAGGTCGTTGGGACCGGCGGTAATAGTCTGGTTATAAGTTCCGGGGCTCGTTACACCGGCATGGACAACGGCTGTGCCGCAAATAGCCGGAGAACCACCGGGCCAGGTAGGTGAGTTCCCTAAACAATAGTCAACTTTAAAGTCACCTATGCCAGTGCTATTATAATCTCCATCAACCCTGAACGAATAGCCCTCCCCCCATACTGACCACCAAAAGTCGCTGATACCGGTATAACAATCTTTTACGGCGTTATCAGAACAAACAAAGGGACCAATATTGAAATTTGGGCTATAAGCCGGGATGCTATTGTCTCCGGCAGCGGCCAAAACATAATTTAAAACTAAAGATGCGCCGCTTAAAGCCACGACTACATAAAGAATCAGGACAATTGTTCTATCCCTGATTTTAATCCTTGGGATATATGAAATCATAGTATTCTATCTTTTTAGCCTTGAACTTTCTGGAGTAATATATGTTCCCAGAGCCAGTAACGACCATGTTGAGTTTTTTATTCTTGAGCTCTTCAAAACTACCGGGCAGATGGTCCTGCTTCATAATAGAGCCGTCAAATTGACCAGTAGGACCGATTTCCTTCTTGGTCGGCCAATGCCAGACTGTTTTCATGAATTCCGTCTGTGGTGTTACCAAGACCTCGACATCATATAGCTCGGCATTAATACTGCTATGGGAATCTGGGGCACGATAAGCGCCGTGGTGAAGGAAAATAGAATTGCCCTCCACTCTTGCAAAATCACCGCTATATACGGTGGCAAATTTGTTATGAGTTTTTTTAAAAGATAAATAATTCAGGCCTAGTAAAACAACAGTAATAAGCGAGAGAATGATGATCTTCTTTTTTGGATTGGACATGTATTAATTATAGCGTACATATCAAAACTGACCAGTATGATTATCAACAAAATTAAAGGCGGCCGCATTCGCGGCCGCCAGGGCTAAGTCTACTTAATAAACTTCCAATGCAGAGGGAGAGCAAGGTCCACGATAGATTTATTACCGGAATATGTATCTCGGCCTTCATGATAATCCCCCGCAATCCTTAGAAATGGAATTTCTTCCGGTACTGAAGCCGTGTATCCCCATAAGGCTTGCGTATCTTCCGCATGAGGGCCATAAGAACGGCCTCCCTGGAAGATACTCGAGGAGTGACCCGGCCTTTCCTCGGGACTATCAAGGACAAAAAAGAAGACGCTTAACGTACTGTCAGAGTTATTTATAACATCGGCCCAAATCTCGGCTGAAGATCCGACTGAAACCGTTGAATTTGGAGCCGGTCTCATCTCCTTGATTCTGATGATGATCTTGCCGTCATCAGAATGATATTCTGGAAAATCGTTGGGATTGGCCGGAACCGGGAGGGTTGCAACCGGAGACGAAGGTCCGCTTGGTCCAACCGGTGATTTGTGGCAACCTACAAAGGCAATCAGAGTTAAAGCGACGAGGGCGACAGAGAGCATGTGACGCATTTCCATTCTCCTTTTTCTTACCAGCGGATGTTTATCGCGCCGGCCGGGACAAGAGTTGCCCTGGCGGCGTTGACTTTCCTGATGTTGCCGATAGCCCCGCTCATGTTCAGCGAAGCCTGAACGAAGTTCAGTCCGATGGCCAGCTTACGCCAGTTGCCGCCCTTTTTGCTTAGGAAGTGGCTGGCGATTAACACGCTGGCCCCGCCGGCCACGTTTGCGGCAACGATGCCCTTGGTATTCCGACCGTCAATTCCCAAAACCGATGTCGCCCAACCGCCTTCGCTGAATGTCGCGATAGTCCGAACTGTGTTGCATGAAAAAGTGCAATCTGTGTAACTAACCCGAAGCGGATTATTGATGGCCGAGGCAGTCGTCTTCATGTCCATCACCAAGGCGATTCCCAAAGCGACCTGAGAGCTATGATACCAAACATTTTCAGATTTGCTTGGTTTGGACGGTATCTCCTCTTTGACAGTTTCTGTCCCGGCCCCGGTCTTCACAACCTCGGCAACTGCTTTGTTAATAGAATCATTGAGGCCATTTTCCTGGGCCAAAGCGAGATGAGGAACAGCCAACAGAAACAGTCCAAAAGCCGCTGTTTTAAGATACACCCTGCGCCTCCTTCTTTCATTAGTTGCAGTTGTGATAGAACTGGCCTAATTGTACATTACTTTAGGCCAACAGTCAAATCAATCGGCTGGAGGCGTCAAGACGGCATCAAGAGTAAAATTTCCGAGGTTTCCCGAGGTTCAACCTCGGAAATTTTGACTTACTCTAATGTCAAATCGCCTAACCGTGGAATATCACGGTCGCTTAAATAGTCGCTTAATTCTTTGATATAACCCCGCGGATAAAGTTCCGTGATTAAATCCGTGCTTACAATACCAGGAAATTTTGATTGGCCAAGATAATCATGAATACTGCTCCATTGAAAATTTTGTATATCCTTCATGGCTTTATCTTTATGTATTCGATTGTTGCGCCAACTTGGCATCGTGAGATCGAGCGGATTTAGATGTATGTAGTGAGGAAGATACCGAAAATGGACATCATGTTCGACAAAGATTGATTTAAACCTTCCTTGAAATAGGGCTCCGTTTCGTTCATATCTTTGATTAAAATACATCGTATAACCAGTCCCAAGCTTTTGCATAAATAAAGCCGCCCCATCATCTGTAACCTGCCGAACAAAAAGATGATAATGATTAGGCATGAGACAATATGCCAGTATCTCGACTATCTTTTCCCGAGGTTTTTCCCGAGGTTGAACCTCGGGAAAATTACTTTTGTAGTAATGATGAAGTGCCGGATTTTGATCGTTAAACTCGAGTAGATTTCTAATAAAACGAATCCGATCGCGATCGTCAGTAAAAATATTTCTTTTGTCCACTCCGCGGTTATATATGTGGTAAACATAATTCGTAGCGAATCGTTCTCTTCTCATTGGCTCTATATATCATATCTCCTCCCGAGGTTCAACCTCGGAATGGTATCACCTCGGAATGGTATCACCGCTCCGCCCCATGTTAATCTGCCCCGAAAGGCATCTCCCTTTCCATGGCTCGGGGAGAGCGTTGCAATATCCATAGAACTCCTGGGTATCCCTATGAAAACCCTCATGGCTAAAATATAGGAGCATCTGATAACAGGCATCCTGTACGGCTTTCCCCAACGATAATGAATCCCGACAAATATTAACGGACTCCCCGGTAAATTTGGGGTCTATCTGCATAAGCCGGTGAACGCTGGCCCCGATACATGTCCCCTTCAGCTCTCCAGGCAGAGCGCCACAAAAATTCTTGAGCCAGTCGACGTCATTCTTATCTACTATCATTTGATCGGTGATGGGATTAAGCAAAGAACGATAGCAAATATCCTGCCAGGTCTTGTCGTCAGTATAAGAACAGAAATTCACCAAGCCTTTAGGCGTAAATATCTCCTGCCTGAACAATGCCCAGCCTTCCTTGTTACAGGCATTAAATGAGAACAAATCGTCTTTGAATTTACTGCAGAACTTAACTTTATTTTCCTTGGAAGGGGTGATTCCTTTTATTAAAGCTACGTCTTCGGGGCCCAAGGGCTGATAAATTGACATAAAGACTCCTTCGGTACAGGTCTGAACATAACTTCGGCCGTCGGCTTTGGTTCCTATTTCTTTGCACAACCCGGCTGACTTATTAAGATCGGCGTCAGTAATATACATACTGAGATGCCCCAGAGCGTGATAGCACATTGAACGCTCCACCTCGCTGGGGTTCCATCTATCCCTGGGCTCACAGACATCCTCCAGGTCAGGCTTTATCTGAGCTACCTGGCTATCGCTCAGACTATCAGCCGTATTTTTAAATCTCGCCATCAAAGCTCCATGAGGACAGCCGTTATTGCACATCGTAACCGGACAGCGGGCCACAACATCCTTCCACTTTGAAGGATCTTTGGCCGTTTCCCGTTCGGCGATATTATGACCAAGCACGTGACAATACAGATATTCGGGACTTTTCTCCTGGACATATCTCGTCACCTGAAAGGCATCCTCCATAGTGATGTAGTCCATCAGCTTAGGGATCTCTCTGTCATAACACGAGGGCCTATAACTTTCAGATGAGCATTTCTTAAAAACTTCTTCGGCATAAACACGGAGTTGGCTTTCTGAATGAGATGCATTCTTATTGCCCGGCAAAAATATACTCCCCACCACAAACAAAGTCACCACAATAGTGGCGGTAAGAATCATAGCTAAACCTACAATGATGTTCTTCTTATTCATAGCGCCTATTCTAGGAGCTTCGCTCCTAGAATAGTAGATTATATTCCGCAGAATTTTTTATAATTTTCTTCGAGAGCCGAACAAATTTGCCTAACTTTATCCAGGGAATACCAGATCTTAAGACGGACGAGTATATACTCAAAACATGCTCCCCTCTCGTCTTCATGAAGCAGGTTACTCCGGCAAAAGGCCAGTCCTTTTATATATTCACTGCCGGGCTCGCCATATTTCATATGCCCGCCCGACAAGCCTTCAACACATGGTATTCTCATATCTTCCATAAGAGACCTGCAAATCGTGACTCCTTCTGCGATATCGTAGTTCTGTCCGCCTAAATGGGCCCTGATGTATTCATGAAATAAACTTTGAGTGACCATTTTTCTGGTGGGATATCCGAGAAGCCGTAATGACGGATGATTGATATCAACAGGAATTTGAGAAATCTTTTTTGCGGCAAGCGCGAAATCATTCTTCGTGAACCTCAGAAGGGCCGGGAGCATATTAGTGTAGCAAGGCTCCCGGTATGCCTCCGGCTGGCTTGGACATAGCCCAAATGGATCATTAACTATCGCCGACAGCTTATATTTAGGATTCATCGATAAAATTTCGAGGGCATTATAAGCTCCGGTCACACAGCGGTAAAGTTGGTCTTTCTCTTTGGCAACAAACTCGCAAAGCTTAAGGCCCGGGGCAAGCATCGCCTGCGGGTCGCCCCAGCTTCTGGGGTCACCACCATCAACGGAACCGTGACCGATACCGTGATAGCAGGCCCCTTCGGCATCGGAAGTCTGAGATGCCAAAGTTTTTCCGGCATAAGCACAAAAATCCCTGGCATCTTCGACCTGACCGCCAGCACGGAGAAGAGACTCCATAAAACCATGGTAGAAACCATATCCACAATAATAAGCCTTAGCAGAAAGGGTCAACGATTCATGCTTGGCAAATTTCTTATAGGCCGCCTCTCCCAATTCATGGGTATATCCGTGGCAGTCAGAGGCAAAACCAGGTTCATCAGCATACAGTCCGGCTAGAACCTCAAAGGCGGCATCCAGTCCTTTTGTCTCTAATGCGGAGTCAATGAGAGACTGCCAGCTGGTATCGGTTTGTGCGGCATCGGACCGGCTCCATCCCTCCTCCACCACCACCGTCCCCCTATGGGCAGGCCATAGGTGGTCATGGTATTTCCAGGTTCCGGCTTTATCGAATTTGAAACTCCATGATTTATCGGGATCTATGGGTTGGCGGGGGTCAAAGCCGGAATAAATACCGTGCGTCGGATGAGGATCAGAAGCAGGCCAAAAGGGTTTGCCGGCAGTAGTAGTAAAGATAATGGCATCTCCCTTATGGATGGT
>OBEQ011285313.1_pt1 | contig 10786 bp, 11 predicted proteins | sample 1670901 | NCBI WGS metagenome assembly OBEQ01 (sample SAMEA104232315, study PRJEB22302) | groundwater metagenome | biome: forest; feature: aquifer; material: groundwater | place: USA | collected 2011-08-07 | depth 5.4 m | reverse complement strand
CTATTTGGGATCCAGGTTGTTAAAAATCTGGATTCCTGCTGGAGTTTATCCTGATGAAAATCAGGACAGGAATGACAGATCGAAAAGCATCATTGATTTGTTGCTCATCGTTTTCGTCCTTCGCTTGAAAAAGAGTCTGGTCTGTTGCTGGGTTTTAAGAGAGTGTTTCTATTTCTTTCTCCACATGGTGAGCAGAGGGCTCGCCACAAAGATTGATGAGTATGTTCCAAAAATAGTTCCCACAAGCATGGTCAAGACAAAATACTTGAGCGACGCGCCGCCGAAAAGATAAAGAGCGACTAAGACTATAACTAGAGTGAAAGAAGTGTTTATCGAACGCGCCATGGTTTCGTTCACGCTTCGATTAACTAAGGCATTAAAATCCATTCTAAAATTTTTCTCTAAGCGAATGTTTTCTCTTACGCGGTCAAAAACAACGATAGTATCGTGAACAGAAAAACCCATGACCACCAAAATTGCCACCACGAAATTAGTATCCACTTCGGCATTGTATAGATAACCCAATAAAGCAAAAAGCCCGGCGGGAATTATAGCGTCATGAAAAAGAGTTATAAGCGTAATTATTCCATACTTCCATGAGCTTACCGGATGGGAAACTTTTCTAAAGGCAAAGGCTATATATAGCGAAATGCCAAAGATAACAAAAACGAACGCCCAGATGGCTTTGCTTCGCAACTCCCCGCCAATCGCCGGCCCAATGCTTTCAAAACTTAATTCTTCAAGATTGGGGTAAATATTTTTTAAGACAACGGCGTATTTTTCATGTTCCGGCTCGGTTATTTCTTTTAAACGAATAATAAAACTTTGGCTAGTTTCTTCGGAAATAACAATGGCGTCTTCTAACCCCGCTTTATCTTTCAAGTCCTTGCTTAAATCAGCGGCATTTTTTGCCTCTTCGGAATTTAATCGAACTTGCCACATAGTCCCACCAACGAAATCAATGCCTTGCTTTAAACCGAAATACCCAATCGAAAAAATGCTAAGGATAACCAAGGCGGACGAAAAACCTAAAAATATAAACTTGTTGCCGATGATATTCATAATATTGGTAGTCCCTCGATGCGGCCGAGGACGGCCTTACTCGGGAGCTAATATTTAAATAACGTAATATTTATTTGTTTGATTCTTTTCTAATAAATGTTCCCAAAATAGCTCTCGTGACCGTTATAGCCGAGAACATGCTGACTATTACTCCAATCAAGAGAGTCAAAGCAAAGCCCTTTACAAAACCGGTGGTAGCGTAATACAAAATAATGGCGGTTAACATCGTGCTGATGTTTGAGTCTCTAATAGATGGCCACGCCCTATTAAATCCTTCGGTGATAGCTCCTAACTTTGAAAGGCCTTTTTTCAATTCTTCTTTAGCTCTTTCAAAAATCAAGATATTGGCATCCACTGCCATGCCGATGGATAAGATAAAACCGGCAATACCCGAGAGAGTCATGGTTACGCCGAAGAGTTTAAAGATGGCTGTGGTTATGATTATATAAATCAAAAGCGCCAAGGATGCAATAAACCCCAGATATCTATAGTAAATCAGCATGAAAAGCATGACAAGCGCCGTGCCCACTGCCCCGGCTAGAAGAGTTTTGTTCAAAGAATCGGCTCCCAAGCTGGCTCCGATAGTTTCTTGATTTATTAAATTAATTGGAGCTGGAAGCGCGCCGGCGTTAAAACGAGCCACTAATTCTTTGGCTGAATCATAAGTGAATTGGCCGGTGATTTGCGCGCGACCACCGGAGATTCTCTCTTGAACGACCGGCATCTCAACCAACTGATTATCTAAAAATATGGCAATGGGCTTCCCGACATTTTTGCCGGTTAATGTTTCAAATAATTTAGCCCCCTCGTCGTTGAATGAAATTGAGACATTAGGATTCCCCAAAGTATTGTCAAAATTAAGCTGGGCGCCGGAAACATAGCGACCAGTCAGGTCGGTGGGAATAAATTTTGGCTCTTTATCCCCTTCTTTAAAATCCACCTCAGCAAAAGAAAGAAATGGCGTGGCGCCAATTTCAGCTATGGCTTTTTTAACATCTTTAATACCCGCCAAGTCAACTATCAATCTGTACTTACCGGCGGATTTAGAAACAACAACTTGCGGCTCCGAGGCGCCGAAAAGGTTGACTCTTTTTTCTATTACATCCCGCAGGCCGTCGGCTACCGAATCTCTATCGGAGTCGGCCACATTTTGCGTATCTATTTCATAGACCAAATGAGAGCCGCCGACTAAATCTAACCCCAATCTCCACGGCCTAAAGTTTTTGCCGAACTCAAATGATGGGTAAACGAAGAACGCTCCCAAAACTGCGATGGCTGATACCATTAAAAATAAGAAGGCGGATTTTTGGCGGTTGAACATAGGTTAAGAATTATGAATTAGGAATAATGAATATGGAATTAGTGTAGCGAAACTTTAATTTTTGCGCAAGTTTTTCATTAATAATATATAAGTGTTTCAATTTTAAATACTTTTTTAAAATAAAAATAAGCGATGACACGCTTATGACTCTAATTTTTAACACAATATTTCTGAACTAGGCCGATTAATCGCTCCACAAGCTTATTGTCAACACACCTCTGTTCCAGGGTTTTTATTGCAGGGTTATAATACTCTCCATTGCTCTTCTTCCTAGAACCGTTTCTTCTACAACCAATTATATTAGTTATTTGGCGAATTATGCTGTATGCCACAGAATATGAAGTAGGATCAAACTCTGTTTCGGCTTTATTTAATAAGGAAATACTCACGTCTATCAATCTATGACACCTATTAACCCAATGCAACTTATGAAGTCCTTTTTCTATCATTTCAGCAAGAATAGCTTGAAAATAAATCAAGGCTCCAGTAAATCGATCATCGCTAAAATCATTTTTATCCATTTCCTTATTTACTATTTTGAGGGCTCGCTCTGGATCAATGCTCGCCAACTCGCCAATATGCCACAATATATTACCTTTCTCGTTCATTACCGTCTCCTTGTTCCAAAGGCCCGATGTCAATTATCATTAAATAATGATGGTCTGTCAATAACTTATTCTAGCTATATTTAAATATTTCAACATTTAAATATTTAAATTTTGACCGCATTTTTATAAAATGCGGTTATGAAACCAAACTTGACGGGTGGTTGTTTTATATGGCGTGAGGAGGATGGCGGAGACGCTCCCTACCATATATATACAAGATAGTTAGTTTAATTTATTACCCATAATCAAAAAAGCCTCGTAAAGCGAGGCTTTTTTGATGATTTATATGAAAAGCTCCGGCATGAAACCTAATGCTTATGCCTGTGGTTGTATATTATGAAAGAAGAATTTAGCTGGCTTTTAAAATGGTTTGCCTCACTCAAATCATTCTAAAAGAAGGCTAACGAACTTGTAGACTAGGTTCAAAATCTTCTCCTAAAAAGGTAGTTCCTTCATAGCACAAAAGCCCCCGAAGGGGGGCTTTTGTGTGTTTATGACGGATGGAGGAAAAAATATCAACGAATAAATGAATGGTGACTTCTCGACTCGAGGACTCCGCCCCGCCCGCAACGCCTGGCCTTGCACCCGCCCGCCATCGCAAGCCATCAGGCGTTGCGGGCAGGTGGCGGGCGGGTCGAAGAATATCAAAAATCCCTCCCTCCGATAAGAATCGGAGTACTCCCTTTACTAAAGGGAGAATAAGAAAAATCACTATTTCTCTAGAGATGACATACCGCGTCTTATCATTTCGTATGAAACAATCGCCCGCTTGATGCTCCAGAGGAACAACGCGCCCATGATAAGAGCGACAAGAATTTCAAACTTTACCTCTAGTTTCGCGTTTACAACGGCTAGAACGGCGAATTTCAAAATATTATAAATGCCGCCTTTTAGGACATTGCCGGCATTTTCCAAGACGCGCGCCACAAAAACGCTGGTCCCAAAAAGATGGGCGGCTAAAATCATAAACAGCACTTCAAAAAACAAAACAGGCGCCACGCGGCGAATGAGCCAGATGCCGTAGATACGGAACATTATATTGCGTTTTAGTTTGGAATCGGACATATAATTGTAAACTTCTCGACTCCGAAGACTCCGCTCGAAGAATAAGGGTCTTATTGTTCGAGCGAGCGACATTTTAGAGCGAATCGAGAACCTACCTTTCGCATCACGTTAATCCATCATTAATTTTTTAAATAATCGCTTGGCTCTGAAAAGGCGCATTTTCAAAGTAGTGGTGGATATTTTTTCCGCCTTGGCAATATCATTATACGATTTATCATCCAGATAGTACATTTTTAAAAGACGGCCTAAATGTTCGGGCATCTTGACTAATGTGGCCGTGATGATGGCTTTGTTGTCGGCGTCAGAAGCTCTAAAAGCGCTCTCTTCAACAATGCTATCTTCATATAAAACCGGATCAAGATAAGATACGTTTCCGGTTGTCTTTTTGATTTTTTGATAATGAGTGAAAGAAGTATTGATTAAAATCTTATAAGCCCAGCTTTTAAAGCTCGCCCCCGGCTCTTTTTTATACTTCGCGGCATTCACATAAATTTTGGTAAATGCTTCCTGTAAAATATCTTCGGCCTCTTCACGGCTTCTTGTAATACTCAAAGCCGCCCTCATAAAGGGTTCTTCATATTTTTCAACTATGAGAGAGAAGTATGTCGGGTCTTTTTGAGATAGTCTTAAAATCTCTTCATCTCCCAATTCCGGCTTCGAGGCGCTTGGATTTTGGCTATTATTAACATCGTTTTTTCTAGCCATATAAGTTATTATATAATAGCCGAAAAGAGTTGGGAATGCAAGCTATTCTAAATTAAGGCGCTGCTTAATCTTTTTAACCACGTCATCAAGCTTCCAATTTGTTTTAATCAAAAAATCTAAAACTCCTTTTTCGGTCATTTCAGTGTTTTTTTCCGAATCGCTCAAATTAGTAAGAATTATAACGGGTATATTCTTGCCATCTTCCGACTCACGAAGCTTTTTAAGCATGGTAATACCATCCATTTTAGGCATAATAATATCCAGAAGTATAAGATCGGGCTTTTCGTCCGAGACCATCTTCAAACCAACTTCGCCATCCATGGCTCTTATGACGGAAAACCCCTCCCGGGTTAACTTGTCATCTAAGACTCCTATAAGCGCCGGCTCATCCTCAACAACTAATATTTTAATTTTTTTATCTTTATGCATAAAGTTAATTTTCGTCTCTTATAACAATCTTACCATTTTCTACCAATATTCGCATATTTTTTTGACAATGGGGACACCTCATCGAAAATTCAACGAGACAGCCGCCATTGCTTGCCTTAAAATTCTTCATAACCACTCCCCGGCAAAAAGAACAATGCCCTACACCGTCCAACTCGCGATTAACATATTTTCCGGACATATGATTTAAATAGAGTTTATAAAAAATAAACGACCCACATCAACCTTTAATAGGCATTGTAGGCCGTAGAGCTACAAAACATAAATGAGTTTTTATCGTTAATATTTTTATTATATCCATCCTGCCATTAGTCAGTCAATTGAGTTATCCACAGACTATGCAATCAGTCCTTTGTAGCCAGGTTGTGGTGCCATACCATTCTTAGGCAAGGCGATATAAAAGCTCGTACCCGCGCCCTCGCGCGACTCAAACCATATACGCCCGCCAACTTGATCAATGATTGATTTTACGATATATAAGCCAAGCCCGGTGCCGTCAGAGGAAACTGTGTGGGCATTATCAGCCCTAAAAAACTTTTCAAATATTCTCTTCTGGGCCGATTCGGGAATGCCGATGCCCGTATCTTTAATGCCAATTAAAATTTCTTTATTTTTCTTATAAATATCAATTTTAATATTCCCGCCTTTATTAGTATATTTTATGGCATTAGAAATTAAATTATGGAGCACGATGCGCATTATATCCAAATCCGCTTTTACTTTTAAACTTTGTGGTTGGCAGTGAACGCTTACATCTAATGACTTGGCTTTAGCTAACATCCCCAATTCGTCAAGTATGGATTGTATAAATGGCACAAGCTTCAACTCTTTTGGCTCCACGAAAATTGAACCCGATTCCACGCGAGAAACATTTAAAAGCGCGTTAATAAGCGTGACCATCCGTTGACTGCTCTCATAAATTTCCTTCACATATGTTTTGGGAAACTCTTTAGCCTGATTTACTAAACTCTCAAGAAGCATTTCTGATAGCCAATTAATGGCAGAGAGCGGGGTGCGAAGCTGGTGCGAAGCGAGAGAAATAAATTCGGTTTTAGCTCTATCAATCAACCTCTCTTGAGTAATGTCTCTTACGAGAGTTATAGAACCCTTAATGTCTTTTCCAATCTTATATGGGGTGGTTGTTATCGCCACCGGAAAAAGCGCGCCATCTTTTCTTTGATAAAATATTTCTTTAGTAAAAATTTTAACGCCTTTCCCCGCCAAAAAAATGGGGCTCTTATTTAAAGGCACTTCTTTTTTATTTCGATCGTAAATTTTACAAATCTCCGAAAAACGCCTGCCTGTAGCTTCACCTCTCTCCCAGCCGAGCATGGACTCAAGGGCATTATTAACCAGAACGATTTTAGCATCTTTATCGGTAACAATAAGGCCGTCGCCGATATTTGATAAAATTACCTCGTCCTTTATCTTTTCCTGCTCTAGATTCTCATTCCATAACTTCATCCTTTCCTCATCAACATCCCTCTTAATGGCCGAGGCCAAAATATTAGCGACTGATTGTAAAAAATTTACTTCATCGTCAGTAAACTTTCTTTCTCTAGTCGAATACACTCCTAAAACCCCGTAGGGGTGGGGGACGCCCTCAATAAGCACATTTATGCCGCTCTTAACTTTATGTTTTTTCAGCAACTTGAATGATCCAAATCTTTTTTCAGCATTCAAATCTTTAATGATTACAGAGCGCCTTGTATTTAAGACATAACCGGTTGGCTTACCAACAATCCCCTTTTTCCAGCCGTATCCATATTTTAAAATTAGACGCGAGCCATCCGGCATCAATTCAAAAATTGCACCAATCGGGACTTTGAGTGTTTGCTTTATAGCTTTAAGCGCTAAATCCAAAACGCGTTCCAGCTTCTTTTTTTTCAATGCTTCTTGCCCTAAATAAGCAATAACCGCTTGCTCTAGTGCTCTAAGTCGAAGAAATTTTAGAGTTTCCCTTGTCGATAGCTCATTAGACTCACCTAAATCTTTTTTATCCATAAATTTAGGCGTGCTTACACGCTATTATCAAACCCACTGCGCAAAGATTTTTCTTGTAAAATAACCCCCACGCTTATTAACTGGCATTGAAAGATGCCCGGACATGGGGGCTTTCTGGAGCCCGCTCCGGGGCGCTTGCCCAAGTCTTAGTCTCCAGAAAGCCCCCATGTCTGGGCAATCTGCTGTTATTGGTTGTGAGGTGTTGCGTTTTTACAAGAAAAATCTTTGCGCAGTGAGTCTGCTACTTTAAATAATCCACAATATCACTGATTATATCTTTTAGTTTGTGGTTGGCTTTGGTATAAAACTTATTAACGCCCAAAGCTTTATAAGCATCAGTTTTCTCGGGGGAACCGGTATTAGTGATAACAAAAATTGGTATTTTGCTCCATTTTTCGCTACTAGCTCGAACTTTTGACGCAAAAGAAATACCATCTTCAGCCCCTAAAAGATAATGATCCAACCAAATGGCGGCAATATCCGGAACGTCTTTAAGATAAGATAATCCCTGTTCGGCAGTTCTCGCGATAACAGTCAGAAACCCGTGTATTTCCAATTCTTTTTTAATAACTTCGGCAAGAGGCTGTTCGTCTTCTAAAACTAATATGGTTCTAGGGCTTTTGGGGCTATGTTTATTGTGATTTTTATTATTGGGCATAGTTTATTTATATTATACATTAGTTTGCGCTTTTTTATCCACTTTTATCTCAACTGGAATCTCCACATAAAAACTCGTCCCCTTCCCCTCCTCGGATTCAAACCAGATGCGCCCACCGGATTGATCAATAATAGATTTGGCAATATAAAGGCCGAGCCCCGTGCCGTCAGATTCTTTCTCTCTTACATTGTCAGCTCTGAACAACTTGGTGAAAATTCTATTCTGAACTGCTTTGGGGATGCCGTAGCCGGAGTCTTCAATGGCAATCAACGTTTTTTGATTATCTCTTTTTATGCTGATAGAGACCCTTCCCTTGGCGGGCGTGTATTTTATGGCATTAGACAGAAGATTTTGAAGAATTATATTAGCCATGCGATGATCAAACCGAACATTTAAATCACCATCATAGGATTCTTTAAAAATGATGGATTTTGTCTCAATAACGGGGGCGAGATCTGTTGCAACTATTTTAACAGCGTCTTTCCAATTAATCGGCTCCAAATTTATGGCGAAAGTACCCAACTCAAGCCGCGAGACGTCAAGCAAAGAATTCACCAAATCAACCATTCTTTGATTACCATGATAAATTTCATTAATATATTTCTTCTGACTTTTATTTAATTTTCCGGCATCGCCGCTCAAAAGAAGCTCCGCGTACCAGCCGATAGTAGAAAGTGGGGTGCGCAATTGGTGTGACGAGAGCGATACAAATTCTCTCTTAGCCTTATCAATTTCCCGCTCTTTGGTAACATCTCTAAAAACCACAACGCAACCGACTATTTCGCCATTAATATTTTTAACAGGCGAGGCTCTGTCAGCTACGGCAATCCTATCTCCATTTTTCTTTACCAGTAGTGTGTGATTGGACATTTGCTCAATATTGCCGGTACTCATGGCTTCTTTTATAAACCCGTCATTTATTTTTCCGTCTTTCTCATAAACAAATTTCAATATATCGGTGTATTTTTGGCCAATAACGCTCGGAACGCTCCAGCCTGATAATTGGGCGGCGATTTCGTTAAAAATAATAATTTTTAAGTCTTTATCCACCACAAACACGCCATCCCCGATACTGCCTAAGATGGTATTTATTTTATCGCGCTCGGAGGTAACTTGCTTCTTTTCCTTTTCCAAATCTTCCAGCAAATTAAGCATGGCCAATTTGATTTTTTCTAAATAAAGATTTTGCTCTTTAGAGTTCTCCAAAACCTGCTGTAGTGCTCGGGTTTTCTTCTGAATTTGGTCTGCGCAACTCTCGTATAAATTCTTGAATTTATTTTTTTGATTAAATAGAAATAAGGCGAGACCGGAAACAAAAAGAGCATAGGAGGTGATAAAAGCCATCGCGGCTGATTCTGGGACGGGTTGTAATAAAATTTGAATATCAAAAATCCAGCTAACTATAACCAAAATTCCGACAATTGAAATTATGACGGCTAAAGATTTAATAATTAAATTACGATTCATAATAAAAGCTGTCCTGATACGAGTCAAAGGGCTGTGATAAATGATTGTCGGCTATCTGGTAACGCTTATAACAGCGCTCTCTTCGGCGGCGACGGCAATTACAGTTATGCGGTTGTTGGCTGATTTTCTAATGTGGTATCCGGTGCCGAAGGTGGTTGTGGCGCCCGAAGGATCAACCGGCATTGATACCAAATATTTTTCGCTGTTGGTTAATGCTTCCAAATCAATAAGCGCGCCGCAAGTAGCAGAGGCAGTGCCCGTGCCCGTTAAACAAATCTCGGCTTGGGTGGTGGTAATTAGATTAGGCAGACGGCCATTGTTATCAATTGTAAATTGATAGACACCGTTTAAAATGGTGTTTACATCCACGCGCCTTTGCGCGTTGCGTGTTAAAGCCAGCTGTCGCCCCGGGTTAACGGCTAAAATAACTATAGCGGCTAAAATACTGATGATGGTAACGACCAATAAAATTTCAACCAAGGTAAAGCCTCGGACTAGGTTGTGGGTTGTAGGTTGTAGGTTGTAGAGAGACGAATGAGACTTGAGGAATCGGGATTGTTTATTTTTTTCCATATTATTGATTTTATAATTTATGAAGTATATAAAAATTATAGCATAATAAGAGTTTAAAGTGCGTAGTAGTTGGTAGTTTGGTAGTGATAATTGATAACCAAAAATACCTGCCACCCGTCTTTGCGGAAACAGAATACTTTTGCTCCAGCGGCAAAAGTTTCTTCTCCCTCGGAGCGAAAAGTCCGATGAAGACATCGGACACCGATCTTTTAGCTCCTCCGAGGGTGTTCCGCAAGGACAGGTGGCGGGTATTTTTGCTATAAGATTAAATTTGAGTTTTAACCAATTACTCTGGTTGTGAGGGAAGTAAAAATTGATAATCAAAAAACACCGCGAGGGTGTTTTTTGATAGTTTATCGAGTAGCACTTATGACAATCGCTCCTGTTGTCGTAGCTGATGCCGGAGCGGAAACTCTTATTCGGTTATTGACAGTTTTTTCTATATAATAACCGGTTCCGTTAGTGGTTGTAGCGGCCGGATCAACGGGGATGGATGTCAAATATCTTTCAGAATCAGTTAAAACGAAAAGTGAAGTAAAGCCAGCTGCTTGGCAAGTCGCCAATGATACTCCCGTTTGACAAATTTGCGTAGTGGTTGAAAAAATGGTGTTTGGAATATCGCCGCGATTATCAACTGAAAATTGATAAACCGCGTTCAGAATGGTATTCACATCGGCTCTCCGGCGAGCATCGTTTGAATCACGCAACTGCCTTGTGGGATTAATGGCTAAAATGACTATACCGGCAATGATGGAAATAATAGCCACCACAAGCAAAAGTTCAATAAGCGTAAAACCTTTTTTGTTCTTCATAGATTAAAGAAATTAACTCGACCTTTCGGCGTACAATATATTTATTATATCAGTTTTAATTTCT
>OBEQ010535229.1_pt1 | contig 10786 bp, 7 predicted proteins | sample 1670901 | NCBI WGS metagenome assembly OBEQ01 (sample SAMEA104232315, study PRJEB22302) | groundwater metagenome | biome: forest; feature: aquifer; material: groundwater | place: USA | collected 2011-08-07 | depth 5.4 m | reverse complement strand
CTCCGCGTTGCCCGTATCTAGAGATTCGCTGGTAATACTCAGGGACTCTAATTGGTGAACAATGCCTTCAAGCTTGGCGGTATCTAGAGCGGCAGACCCTTTGATGTCATCTATTCTCCAGGCAAGTACTTGTTAGAAGTCTAGGCCGGGGGTGGTGATGATCAGGGAGGTGAGAATTAAAAGGGAGATCGAACGTAAGAAGAAATTTGTTTGCGGAGCAACTCTTTTATTTTCTCTCTGCACCCAACAACTCCATAACCACAATCAACCTGTGATAAGCATACCCTTTGGCAGGAAAAGCGCAAAGGGTCTTCTGGTCCCAAAACATGGGGCCCAAGGACCTATGCCAATCTGGGACTTAGGTACTATAAAGGTACTTATTGATTTGGCCTTCTCTGTCATCCCGAGTCCCTTCTGTCATCCTGAGTGTAACGAAGGATCTAGTTCCTTGTCATTCTGATTCCTTGAAAATTAATAAAGAAAGAAGAATCTGTATATCCTTTACCCTGAATCCCCTTTGTAATTCCGAATCCTTTAAAAAATAGAGAAAGAAGAATCTATAAACACAGAAGATCCTTCTTTCCTAATATTTAATCGTAGAATCAGGATGACGAAAAGGACAAGGTTTGCTCCGTCATTCTGAGTGAAACGAAGAATCTATAATTTCAATCAACGTGAAAGAATATTACGTCTACATCATGACTAACCGTTCCAAAACTTTATACGTTGGTGTTACGAGTAATTTCATGAAAAGAGTCTACGAGCACAAACATAAACTCATCGAAGGATTTACGAAAAAATACAACTTGACCATCCTCGCGTATTATGAAACCAGCAACGAAGCTTTGTCCGCAATTCAAAGAGAAAAACAAATTAAGGGATGGCTAAGAAGCAAAAAAATAATGCTGATTGAGTCCGTGAATCCGGATTGGAAAGACTTAAGCACGGATTGGTTTTAGTGAGAAGATAGATCCTTCCGTCCCCCGCCTGTCATCCTGATTCCACGGTGAAAATAAATAAAGAAGGATCTGACTTATTAGATTCTTCTTGCTCTATATATTAGAGGAATCAGAATGACAATCCGGCGGGCAGTCTACTTTCCCAGCCCAACAATTTCGTTGGTATTGGGCTTAAGCGTAAAAACAAATGTTTTTCCATTACCGGAAACAGTTAACGTATCACCGGCTCTGGTACCACACAATGGAGGAGCACCATCTCCAAACTTATACTGTACCGACTTCTCACATCTAACACCTCGAGCCCTGGCAATCGCTGCCCCAATTCTGTCATTCTCGTCCTCACTTACCGTGCTAGCAGCAGGAGCAGCAGCCTTAGCCGCCGCCTTTGCCTGCTTCTTAGCAATTTTTTCTTGTTTTGCCGCTTCGGCTCGTTCTTGCCGAGTCATTGGTCTCGATGTTACAACCATCTGAAGACCCCCGCCATGATGTGAACCGTCATCTACCGGAGCAGGCGCGGGGCTAGCCACCGGTGGGACAATGGGCTTGGCGACGCTGCCTGGGGCAACAACCCGGTGAGCCACCCTTCTTCTCGGCGCAGGAGCAGCACGCAGAACTCCCTGGACTTCATCTAAGATTATCGCTCTTTCAGTGACAGGTGTAGTTGGTAAAACAGCAGGAGCTTGCGCAACCGGCGCCGGAGCCGGCGCGACAGGTTCCTGCTGAGCCGATTTTTGCTTTTCTATGGTATGAATTCTTGCCTTTCCTTTCTCATCGGTCTGTAATCCAAAAACATATTTGTAACCCCCGGTAGGTACTGTCTCTTCGTAAAGCCCATCTGCCCTTTCTTTAAGACACAACCTCATGTTCCCCTCGGTAGCCGGACCTCCGACAATGGGTTGCTCCATAACGGTTATGACGCGCACATTTCCTCTCGCGCATCGCTCTAAATTATGTGCGCGGCGAGTTTCAATCTTACTTAGACTCTGTCGCGCCTCCCTATCACTCAACTCTTCTAATGCGGGCTCGGCTTCCGCTTGAGGCGCGGGCACTGCGGCAGGGACAGGCGCGCCTTTTACGGCACTGGCCAAGCCACTACCTATAGCTTTTGCCGGGTCTCCAAGAGCTCCACCGGCAACATCACCTACTGCTTTCCCAAGTCCCTCGCCAACACCCTTTCCCAGAGCTATTGCTCCCTCAACCTTTGCTGGCCGATCGGCAACCTTAGAGCTTAAAGAAAAATCGAATTTGCCGTCTTTCATGCTATTCATTGCGTATGTGAAATTCAAATCTTTTTCCGCGCTTAAGTGAATCGGTTTGGCGGCTAAATCTTGCTTATCCGCGTTAGCCGGATCAAACTCCACGCACCCGCTAGCGTTGAGCATCCCATCCTTTCCGCCTCTTGTATCTTCAACAAAGCAAACCATCGGGCTTTTCTTATTAAAGGGAGCAATAAATCTTCTTCCACCGGTCGGATTGTTAACCTGATGCTTATAATCATAAGCAGAGACTAAGGAGGATTCGGCCGTAATGTAGCCCACGCGTTTATTGCCATCGGCATCCGTTATTTCGGTTAATCTTCCGGTTTTTTTCACGTCTTCTAAAATATCCCCTCGCATACTGCCAAGACTTCTCGATACCACAACGCTTCCGGCTTTCGCCTCGTTTCCTCTATCGTCAAAATATTCTCTCAAATGCCTTAAATGGTCCGCCGCGGCTTTGTAATACGCCTGATGCTTATCGGCAGGAATCGCGCTGTCATCTTTAAGACTGTTCAAACTTGTTTCGGCAAGAGCCAATAGATCTTCCCCTTGGTCTTGACCGGGTAATTGGCCGGTATAGCCCGTCTGTTTCGCGTCGCGTTTTTTCTTTATGTCTCGCACAAAAACCAAGCGCTGATCAATACCTTCGCCACTTAAACCGTTCTCTGTCGATTCCGCCAAAACATCCGCCTGTCTATACATTTGATCCATTTCACCTGCCGCACTCGCGAGTTTTTTATCCACAATCGCGACCTCAAGCCTCTCCCCACTACCATCCGCGTCCAACGCAAGGTAATCATCCACAGGTACGGTAGGAAGCGTGCCCAATTCAGCGCTGTAGCGTTTTCGTAAATCCAAGATGGCGGATTGCATATTAAGCACGCTAGTTTTTTTACGACTCACCGCCTGGGGGCCCTTAGCTTTGCGATAGTCCACAATCGCTTGCTGTAATTTTTTCAGCGTTACCGCATCCTCTGCGCTGGCAATTTTGATCTCATCTTGCGCGAACTTATCCAAACCCGCCAGTCTATCCTTTAAGTCAGCAGGTTTCATTTGCGCCCTGGGATAAAATTGCGCAGTTTTGGCTAACTTATCTTCCAAATCCTTAATTCGCGCTAACCGTAGAGCTTCAGCTTGCTTAGCCGCCTCAATACGTTCTTTAACCGCCGATTCCTTAACGGTAGCCATCCGAATTTCATACTTTCCCTCCCCTGTCGGGTCGGGGATGATGACGGACTGACCTTTTGCTTTCATTACCTGGTCCATGTAAACACTACCAACAATATCGAAAGAACATTTATCCGAATTCCCCGCGTTTTTGGCGCGGCAATCTTTTCCGGTAAGAACTATAACCCGATTCGATTGCGCTCCTCTCATTCCAGAAACGTTGGCATCAACAGCGTAATTAAAATACATCGTTTCATAAGGAGAGCCAGCCGCCCGTACGGGGACCGAGGAACCCAGGTTCGATTGGAAACCCAGGTTTTTAGGAAGCGTCAATGATCTGATTTTAGGATCTTCGGCTGGGGATTCAGCACGCTTAGGCGGCTGAGTCGGCAACAATTCTTGTTTACCCTTCTTTCCCTTGCGCGTTTTAACACTGCCGCTCACGGTCCCTGCCTGCACCGATAAATCCCCCGGACCCATTGGCACTGCTTTATCAAAAATACCGGCAACCATCGGAGCCACGGCCGTTTTATTTTTTAGAGACGATTTTGAACCCGCCGCCAAAGTTCCCACCGCGGCCGACAAGCTGGCTATCCTCCCTTGAGCTTGCGCGCCAAAGATCTGATCGGGCTTAGCATTAGGCGCGGCTACTTGCCCCTGAACACTTAAAATTTTCATCCGCAATGCTTGCATACGATCCGGTTTTGCTCTGCAACTGCCGGCTAAATCCAACAAATCCTGCGGCATTGCGGCGTCAGCCGGCAAATTTTGAATTTCCTTGCTTCTTGCTCGGATAGCGTCACAATCCCCCTCAGACTTATCCAAATCGCCCATCAACGCGACAATATCTTGAAGACCGGCGGTATCCGCTTTGCAAATCTTTTTTCCCGTAAACATGGGGCTAGAGGTAAGATTTAATTTGGCGCGGTTTGCTTTTAATTTAGCGGCAATGCTGTCACAAACCGCTTGAGCTTCCGGACTAACAGCCGGAGGCACAGCTTTCGCGTTTGCCGCTAATGCGGTAGGGCTAACCGCGGCTGATTCAACGGGAGCAGCAGGCGGGGCTTCTAACTTCTTTTTTACTTCAGCTCTAAATTCAGCCCACGTTTTACCCATTGTTCCTATGGCGCCAAAATCTTCCTCTGTCAGTAAAATCGCGGTGCCATCGCCGCCAGAACAAACCTTATCGGAACGCATTTCCTGCTTTTTGCTTTCCCCGCCGCCAGCCACGATAATTTGTACATCCGGAGCTTTGGATTTAACCATCACGGGCCATTGCTGTTCCTTTGAACCAGGATCCTCTATCGGTTTAACGCTCTTATCTAATTCGAAACCATCCAAATCGTAACCTTTAGTCAGCGCCGATGGGCATACCCTCTGAATCCATTCCAAAACTAATGGGTTATTTTCCGCGAAAACAAAATTCACAGAAAGCAACATCGCAACCCCAAAACTAATCATTCTCTTTCTACTTCCGTCATTCCCGCGCAGGCGGGAATCCAGACCTAGACCCCCACCTTCGCGGGGGTGACGAAAATTGTGAGCTACAGTTTTATCTTTCATAACATCTTCCTTTCCCCGATCCCCTTATTTCTAAAAATTATTTACCCTCTGGATCCGGTGGAGTTTCGCCTTCATTGCTACCACTCGCTGGTGCCGCAGCAGCTGGCCTATCAAATCCCATTCCATTTGCAGGCGCGACGGGTTCTGCTGGAGCCACAGGCGGCGCGGTTGTCGTTCCACCCGCTGTAGGCGTCGCTCCGGCAGCAGGTCCTCCGGCCGCCCCAGGCGTCGGTGTCGTCGCTGACGCGCCCGCTCCCTTTGATACGCTTGCAACGGACGCCGCAGGAAATTCAGTCGTCGTTGGTCTTCCGTATGCCGTGATATTATCAACCTCCGTTTGCGTTAATTGAACAGGCAAATGCGTAAATTTATCTAGGCACCCTCTTTCCTTAACATCAGGTTCCTGTGTTACCTCTTCTTTGCCATCCGGCAGCGTTTTTTTAGTGGTCTTGGTGCCGGCCGAAACTACTGTTACCGTACCCTTAAGATCGGCGGATCCCAAGGTCCCAGGTTGCGCGCCATACACAAGACGAAGCTCGCTAACCTCATACTTGCCAGGAGGAAACGCAGAATTGTCGCACGATCTTCGCACCCATCCATCAGCTAAATTTGGTCCCGCTTTGTCCTTACATCCCTTATCATCCCAAGTACGGCATACAACAAAATTGCCAAGACCAGTAGCAATTTTACCAATCCCCCCACCAATCGCTTCTCCACCACCCTTCCCAATCCCCCCAAAAAAACCCTCCGATAAAGCAAACAATCCTTTCTCCATGGCGATTTGATTTCTATGCGCCAATTCCCATTCTCTCATCGCCCATTGTGGTCGTTCGATCTTGTAATTTCCTAATTCCGTTTTATCGGGACTACCTTTAGGAGTCTCGCCATCCACTCCAGCGCCATGGCCTCCGCCGGCAGGACTGCCACCCGCTTTATCTTCACCAAATTTTTCTCCCGCTCGAGCCGCGGCACTTTCCGGCCCTTGCGGCCCCTGGTACGCTTCTCGCATTTTTCCGTAAGGCCCGGCGCTTGAATCCGCCAAAGATCTCCTACCACCGCCAAGGCCGGGAACTCTTTGAGCGCCGGAATATCCCAATCTTTGCCCCGCAGTGCCTCCACTGGGATTTCTTGGAATACCGCTTAATCTTGCTGAAATTTCTTCAGGAGACATCATCCGCCCGCCCTGACTTGGCGGACCGCCGTTCATGCCGGCCAACGCCCCCGCCAAAGATGGGCCCATGCCGCCCAAGCTTGGCCGCGGAGGGGTTCTCCTTTCGGCTTCCTTCATTCCACCCCACAAACTGTCTTTTAAATTGTCTAAGGGACCTTTTGGCTTTGCTTTCTTATCAGCGGTGCCGTAACCAGGGGGAGGCTGAACAAGCCGCGTCGTATCTCGCGAACTGAGTGGCGAAACTACCTCTTCGTCGCCGGCGCCCGCAGGGCGCAATCCCTCGCTGACATCTTCTTGCGTCAGCCCATCACTAAAGGGAGCGACGCTCGGATTGGCTGACTCTTTAGGCCCAAAAGTGCGAATTAATCCCATGCCGCCAAATAAAAGCAAAAGCGCTCCTAACAAAAACGCCCATTCTTTATAAGAAACGGAAAGCAATGTACCCTCTCCCTCTTTTTGGCCAAACGGCAAAAGGATTGGGCGTTTTCTTTTTTCTTGCGGGGCAGGACCCGATGGTCCCATGGAAGACGGTCGGTTGGATTGTCCTTTTTGAGAGGAAGGCGATTCGGGATTTTGGCCCGGACCAACTGCTCCTCGCAATAATTGAGAAAATGATTTTTGACTTTCTTTTGATTCCGCCATTATTTGGTACTCCCCATATTGTTATATATACATGAAGTTCTACCCATTTTGCAACAGTCTAAAGTCCTATTTCGTTTTAGGCCCAAAGTCCCATTTTTCCATGTCGCCTGCCTACTCTCCTTTGTCATTCTGATTCCTCTAATAAAATAAAGCAAGAAGAATCTGATTTTTTAGATCCTTCTTTCTTTATTTTCATCATCGAATCAGGATGACATCTATTTTCCGACACTTATTCCCGGCCCTGGCGTTGTATACGCCTTTTGATAATCCAATAACGAAATGGAATTTGTTTCCGTTGGCTTAACTTTCGCTTTTAAATTTCTAGTCTTTGGCCCCACTCTTCCTTTAGTTCCTATCGCCGCCAAACTAACCGTCAAATCGGTTAACTGATTAACAGGACTAAGCGCGGCGCTATTGCCGCCTCCTCCAATACCTGCCCAACCACTACCGCCACTACCAGAACCCGCGCCACCAACACCACTATTTGCCAAATCCGTTTGAGGGATACCAAATCCTGTTTGGCTCATCGCGAGCGCGCCGCCCGCATCCGGAGGTCTCGAGCCCATGTCTCTTGCTTTAACCATGGCCGGCCCAATGTCTGAGCCCGTGCTGAAAGCGCCGCCCAAAAATAATTTCAAATCCGGATCCTGCGCCAGCACCGCCCAAGGAGTTAACCTGCCGGCACGCACCAACTGCTCTCGAGCGCCAATAGAATCGGTATCAACCGCTTTTTTACCGGGGCCCGTGTCATGAATTCTATTTTTGGCAACTATGCCCTTTTTAAAATTCTCCATGCCAGAAATCTTCCGCGCATTGGTTTCTGTAATCGGATACGCGCCGTGCAATTCCTTGCCACCTCTTACAAGTCCGGATGAATTCCCATTGGATTGTTCTTCTGAAGAATTAATTTGATCCAAATTGGACATGCGCTCTAACTTGATCGGAACCCCCATATCTTCTAACGAACTGCTCAAGGTTGTCGGTAAAGCGTTTTTCATTTCTTTACCCACAAGTTTCAAAGGATTTTCCTCTTTCCCCTCACCCTTGTCTGCATTTTTTTCCCTCTCCCCCTGGGAGAGGGCAGGGTGAGGGCTATTTTCTCTCCCAAACAAAAAAAATCCAGAATCATAAGTATAAACAGCAGAAGTCTTTTCCGTACCCGCCGGCATCGTGTCCCCTCTGTCATTGCGAGTCCCCATTCCGTCATTGCGAGGGCCCGAAGGGCCCGTGGCAATCTCATTAAGAATCCCCAATCCGGCTCTTCCCTGATCCACTTTCCTCAATCCCCCAAACCTAGCCACCAAGCCCAAAGCCGCCCCCAATCCCCCACAAATCAAAAAAGCAAAAATTATTTTCCTCTTATCCCCTTCCCCGTCCGTCATTCCCGCGAAGGCGGGAATCCAGTCTTTTAAAACTCCCTTCATTTTCGCTTCCTTCTCCCCACTACTTTCTCATGCCTCGGCAATCCAATCTTCGTAACCCTGCCTTCCCCAACAATCAATTTACCCGAATGAATCCCTTCCTCTATACTGCCTACTTTTGCGTTTGGCACAATCCCCGAATTTATCACCATCGCTAAATCGCTTTCTTTTCCTCCCTCTCCCCCTGTGGGAGAGGGCAGGGTGAGGGGTTCCTCACCCCCTCTGCTTTCCTCAACCTTAAAACCATCCCCTCCAAACTGATCTCCAGCAGATGAACTCTGAACTCTATTTTTAGTCACTCCGCTCACCACCACAAAGAAAAACAACCCAACAACCAGCCCCCCGCCAACAACCAACCACCTATTCATCTTCATACCTAAAATTGTTAAATGTCAAGATGTGACCCCATGTCTCCCCCATGTCCTCCAAAAAGTAGCCTGTCCCCTTATTCGGCAGTTCCACTGCCACTACTCGGTCCGCTACTGCCGGAAGAAGTCAGACCTTGAATACAGTTGCTCAATTGAGCATCAAGGTCACCGTTAAGTTTCATGCAAGCCTGCTTCAAATCTCCGCCTTCACCTGCCTCCGCCTGATAACTTTCATATTTCGTCCTATCACGAATTATCCCTGCCGCGGAACATTCCCTGTGAATGACTTCCATAATAGGCCTACAGCTTCTCATGGAGCTGGGAATATCCTGCGAATTTACTGGGATGAGACACTTAAAACCCCTGTCCGTCTCACCGGGAAGACAAGCCCATCTCCCAAGAGTTTGCCCCGCCGCGTTGGTAACTTCACCGTGAATGTATAAAAATTCCGGTTCTTCGCAATCACCATCAACGCAGAACTTGTAGCGAATGAGGAACATCGCGTTCTCATTAACAGCAAAAGTGTCCAGCACTTCCGCGCTTGTATCCTCGCCCCAACCCCAGTCATCTATTGTAAATGGTGCGTTAACGCTCTTTATTTTCTTTGGATTTCCTTGCGCGTCTTGCTCGGCAGGAATTGTCACTTCCATATGACTCGTGTATCTATCGTTAAGACCTATCGGGCCGGCGAGCGCGCCAACGACAGCACCCACCACCCCTCCTATCAACGCGCCCCAGGGGCCGCCTATACATGCCCCAATCACAGCGCCCACGGCTGCCCCTATAGCAGCCATCGCGAGATAATCACTCGCATCCAAATCCCCTTCATGCACCTTCGCCGCGGGGCAGAATACACTGGTGCAATCCGGTCCTTCGGAAACCGGCGTTTCATTATTCGGGGCCGATGGAGGCGGGGTATCCTCTATATTCATTTTCTCACCGTCCCTCGTTAAATCCACCCCTTTTGGGGCTACCCCCGCGGGAGCATCGATACCGGAAGCGCCCTCTATCGCTCTCATGGCCCCGGCCGTTCCATATCCGCTGTTAACGCCACGGGCAAACGTGTCTCGGCGCGCTCTAAGATCCGCAACCGCTCCTCGGCGATCGGAAGGACCAGCATTTCTTGCCGCCATTTTCCCGGATTTAATTGCGGTGGCCATTCTGCCTTTGGCGGAACCGCCGGCGCCTTGCCCGGCCGCACCCGCGCCGCTAGCAACTTGTGTGCTCCCTTTATTGGCGCCGCCAGCGTTCGCCTGTTGCATGGCATTTGAAAGATTACTGCCCGCGCCTCCTTTATCAATAGCGCTTTTGCCAACAAAGCCTTTCGCTAATTGTTTTCCCCCAGCTATTCCGGTACCAAGACCACCAGCGCCGGAGCCGGCGGCCGCGGCGTTAGCCGCGGCTGTTTGATCCGCGCCACTGTCCTTCTTGTCTTTATCTGCTTTACCTGGTATTTTCCCGCCAACTAAACCCAAAGAACTTTTGCCATAGTTCACGCCTGAGTATTGACTTCCCGCCTGCTGGGCCAAGCGCGCGCGCTTTAACTCTTCCGGCAAATCTTCATCATTCACGGCTCCGGATTGCGCCAAATAATCCCCCGCCTGATCGGCCGAGCGCGACCCATGCGCGGCATGTTTAGGAGCAATAATCACCTTATAAACAAACACCGAAGCGCCGGCACCGCCGACACCCAACAAAAGTAAAAATATCAACGCATTCTTAGCTTTCGATTCCGGCATTTTCATATCCTCCTGACAAAGAAGTTAGTAGTAAGTTGTGAGTAGTAAGTTGTTTTTTAAGAGAAAAAATCAAACCACTCAACATCTTGTCTATATCATCCATCACAACATAAAGCTCTGCCAAATCATTTTCAGTTAAATACTTAACAGCCACCGCGATTTCTAAATGCGTATCTAGCTCACTGAGAGAACCTTGGGCTATGTGAAGGTAATTAATAAATTCTTTTCTTGTCTGTCTGCCGGCGCCTTCGGCAATATTACTTGGAATACTAACAGCTGCTCGCTGAATTTGCGAAGTCAAACCAAACTGTTCTCGCACTGGTAACTTTTCAACTGTTTTGTAAATCATTCGAACCAGCTCAATTCCTTTCTTCCATACTTCCAGTTTTTTGTGCGGCTTCATTCTTGTCATATTTTTTACTACTCACTACTAACTACTTACTACTCACTCCCTTAATGTCCCCCGCCCTGTCCAGACGGAGGCGGCTCCGGCGCGG
>OBEQ010645891.1_pt1 | contig 10787 bp, 9 predicted proteins | sample 1670901 | NCBI WGS metagenome assembly OBEQ01 (sample SAMEA104232315, study PRJEB22302) | groundwater metagenome | biome: forest; feature: aquifer; material: groundwater | place: USA | collected 2011-08-07 | depth 5.4 m | reverse complement strand
TCCGGCATGAGCCACCAGCGCGAACAGCAGAGTGACGAGTGCGAGGAGGGTGTCGAATGCCGTGCCGTCGTGCCAAGCGCGCGCGAGTCCGAGTAGGCATGCCATCAGGCTGGCCGTAACAAATGCCGGGCGTGTCGCAGTTTTACGAAATCGGCCCCGGAAAGGTCCTGAAGGGCCTCATGAGAAAAATCGATCCCAACGCCAAAGTCGTCTCGCTGGGATCGGCGGAGGATTTTTATGCTGTTAAAAGATAAAATCGCGCTCATCACCGGCGCATCGCGCGGAATCGGGCGCGAAATCGCGCTCCTTTTTGCCAAAGAAGGCGCCCAAACCGTCCTCGGCGCGCGGAATCTGGCCGCGCTTGAGCCCCTTCGCGACGAAATAAAAGCGCAGGGATTCCGCGAGCCGCTTTTGGCGCAAGTCGATGTGTCTAAAGAGGATTCAGTCGAGCATTTTCTCGATGCCGCGCTTGACAAATATGAGAGAGTTGATATACTCGTCAACAATGCCGGCGTGACGCGCGATGGCTTGATGCTTCGCATGTCAGAAGCCGATTGGGATGAAGTGCTCGATACGAATTTGAAGGGCACGTTCTTCGCCATGAAGGCCGCGGCGAAGGTGATGATACGGCAGCGGCAAGGCCGGATCATCAACATGGCGTCGGTCGTCGGTCTGATCGGAAATCCGGGTCAGGCCAATTACTCCGCCAGCAAGGCCGGCATCATCGCATTGACCAAGTCCGCCGCCAAAGAACTGGCGTCACGGAACGTTCTGATCAACGCAATCGCGCCCGGGTTCATCGATACGGACATGACGCGCGTGTTGCCCGAGATGGTCAAAACCGAAATGCTCAAGGTCATTCCGCTTAAAAGATTTGGAACAGGTCTCGACGTCGCTCGGGTCGCCCTGTATCTCGCGTCCGAGCACAGCAACTACATAACGGGACAAGTCATCACCGTCGACGGTGGCATGGTGATGTGACCCTTATAGGAGAACAGAGGACACCCAATGGCAGACACAGCTGAGCGCGTTAAATCCATCATCGCCGAGCAACTCGGTGTAAAGCCCGAAGACGTCATCGAGAAGGCCTCATTCGTCGATGATCTCGGGGCGGATTCTCTGGATACCGTCGAGCTGGTAATGGCTCTCGAAGAAGAATTCGGCATCGAAATCCCCGACGAGGACGCTGAGAAGATCACGCACGTCGGCGAAGCTATCCGTTACATAGAAGAAAAAGTTAAATCCAATACCCAATAGAATGTCCGAGCGACGAGTCGTCGTCACAGGCCTCGGCGCAGTCACCCCGATCGGACTCAATGTTGCGGACTATTGGGCCGGCCTGATATCAGGCAAGAGCGGCGTCCGCCGCATCACGAGTTTCGATACATCCTTCCTCGACTGCCAGATCGCCGGCGAGATCACCAACTTCAATCCCCAGGACACGCTGCCTCACAAAGAGGCCAAGCGCATGGAACGCTTCTGCCAGCTGGCCGTGACGGCTGCGCTGGAGGCCTGGAAGGATTCAGGATTAGACAAGGCCAATATCTCTCCGTTCGACGCGGGCGTGATCGTGGGCTCAGGGATCGGTTCCCTCCAGATTATCGAGAAGCACCACAGCCTTTTTCTCCAGCACGGCACGAAGAAGTTTTCTCCGTTCATGATCCCGCTGCTCATCATCAACATGGCGGCCGGATGGATATCGATCCTTCTCAGCCTCAAAGGCCCGAGCTCGGCGGTCGTCACGGCCTGCGCGACGGCCACGCACGCCATCGGAGACGCCATGAGGATCATCCAGCGCGGCGACGCGCTCGTCATGGTGTGCGGCGGGACCGAGAGCGCGATGACGCCGCTCGGCGTCGGCGGCTTTTGCGCGCTGAGGGCCCTATCGAAACGGAACAGCGAGCCGGAAAAAGCCTCTCGGCCTTTTGACAAAGACCGCGACGGATTCGTGATGGGCGAGGGGGCGGGCATCGTCGTCCTAGAAGAGTACGAGCACGCCAAGAAGCGCGGCGCCCGGATTTACGCGGAGCTCGTCGGTTTTTCGATGACCGGAGACGCGTTTCACATGACGGCCCCCCATCCGGAAGGGGAAGGCGCGACGCGGGCCATGACGCTCGCCCTGAAGGACGCGCATGTCCGTCCCGAGGACGTGGACTACGTGAACGCCCACGGTACTTCCACGGATTTGAACGACAAGATCGAGACGCTGGCCATGAAAAAGGCCTTCGGCGACCACGCGAGAAAGCTGCAGATCAGCTCGACCAAGTCCATGACGGGCCACCTGCTCGGGGCGGCGGGCGGAATCGAGTTCGTTGCCTGCTGCAAATCCATCCAGGAAGGCATCCTTCACCCCACGATCAATTACACGACGCCCGATCCGGAGTGCGATCTCGATTACATCCCGAACGCCGCGCGCAAATTCCAGCCCAAGGTGGTGATGTCCACTTCGCTTGGTTTCGGCGGGCACAACACCTGCGTGGTGTTGAAGAAGATATAGAGGAGGGGCCATGGCAGACTCGGCAAAACTTTTGGCGGGCAAACGGGGCATCATATTCGGCGTGGCCAACAAACGCAGCATCGCCTGGGCCATCGCCCAGTCCCTCGCCGCGCACGGCGCCGAGCTGGCATTCACCTGCCAGAACGAGCGGCTCGAGGACAACGTGAAGGAGCTTGCCGCGACGCTTGGTAATCCGGTCGTTTTGCGCTGCGACGTTTCCCAGCCGAATGAAATCGAAAGCGTGTTCGCCGCGCTCGATAAGCGCTGGGGCGCTCTTGATTTTCTCGTGCATTCGCTCGCGTTCGCCAAGACCGAAGAGCTCGAAGGGGAGTACGCGAACACGAGTCCTGACGGATTCGAACTCGCGCTCAAAATAAGCGCCTATTCCCTCGTTTCGCTTTCGCGGGCCGCGCGTCCGCTGCTCGCCAAATCCGGCGCGGGCAGCATCATCACGCTCACCTACATCGGCGGCGAACGCGTCGTCAAAGGTTACAACGTCATGGGCGTGGCGAAGGCCGCGCTCGAACAGAGCGTGCGCTACCTCGCGTCCGATCTCGGCCCGCAGAATATCCGGGTCAACGCCATTTCGGCGGGGCCCCTGAACACGCTCGCGGCGCGCGGCATCCACGGTTTCACGGACATCCTGAAATACATCCCCGAAAAAGCGCCCCTCAAGCGCAACATAGAAGCGGCGGAAGTCGCAGACACGGCCCTTTTTCTGGCCAGCCCGCTTTCGCGCGGCATCACCGGCGAAGTGATCCACGTCGACGCCGGATTCCACGTCGTCGGCCTCTAAGCCGCTCCTTTCCCCGCTTTATACCTGTTGGTCTTTTCTTCTTAATCCCGTCTTTTTTAATCAACTAATTGACAGAAATTGATAATTTTGTTAAGCTTACTCTACTCAAAATTGTAAAGAGTACTAAATCCTGTCAACGACGGAGCGGTATTTGTACTTCAAAAGATTAGAGCTCATCGGCTTCAAATCGTTCGGCGAGAAGACCATTCTGGATTTCGAACCGGGCGTCACGGCCGTCGTCGGTCCCAACGGCTGCGGCAAATCCAACGTGAGCGACGCGATCCGCTGGGTGCTCGGCGAGCAGAGCCCCAAATCCATGCGCGGCCTCTCGATGGACGACGTGATTTTTAACGGCACGTCGACCAAAGAGCCGGTGAACTTCGCCGAAGTCTCGCTGACGCTTTCGAACCAGTCCAAAATCCTGCCCATCGAATACGAAGAGGTGACGATCTCCCGCCGCCTGTACCGGAGCGGCGAATCCGAGTACCTCATCAACAAAAACATCATCCGCCTGAAGGACGTCCAGGACCTCCTCATGGGCACGGGCCTCGGCGTGAGCAATTACTCCGTGATCGAACAGGGGAAGATCGACACCTTCATCAGCGGCAAGCCTGAAATGCGGCGCGAGCTCTTCGACGAGGTCGCCGGCATCACCAAATACAAGGCGAAGAAAAAAGAGGCCCTGCGGAAGCTCGAGCTCACCGAGCTGAACCTCCAGCGCGTGAACGACATCGTCATCGAGGTCAAGCGCCAGATCGGATCGATCGAGCGCCAGGCGCGCAAGGCGGAAACGTACAAGATCGATTTCGAGAAACTGAAGCGCTACGACTTGAACGCGGGCCGCGGCGCACTGCTCGAGCTCGGCGGAAGGAAGTCCGCGCTCGCCGCGCGAATCGAGGAGTTCCAGCGAGCGCGCCAGTCCTCGGAGGACACGCTTCAAAAAACGAACGCCGAACTCCGCGAATCCCGGAACCGCCTCGCCGAGATCGAAACGGCTTTCTCCGAAATCCGCACGCGCCAGGCGCTGCTCGAAAGCGGGATCCGCAGCGGTGAAGAGAAGACCGCGCTTCACGAGGAGCGTATCGCCGAAAATGCCCAGAAGGCCGGTTCCCTCGCCGAAAATCTGGAGACCGTCCGCGCGCGGCTCGTCGAGTTCGACGGGGAGAGGACGCAGTTTTTCGCCAAATACGAAGCGATCCTGAAAGAGAGCGAGGTCGGCGAATCCGGGCTCGCCGCCGTTCAGGCGAAATACCATGAAGTCGAGACGCTGATCCGCAACGCCATCAGCGAGATCGCCGAAATCAAACGGTTGCTGGTTGATTTTGCGTCCCGGCGCTCGCAGACCCAGAATGAATTCACGAAGACCGAGTCCCTGCTCCAGAACCTGAAGAGCCGGCGTCACAGGCTCGACGTCGAAAAAGAGAAGGTCGGCCGGGAATGGGAGGCGATCCGCGGAGAATACGAGACGGTTTCGGGCGAGGCCGGGCGCCTCGTGCAGGAAGTCCGCGCGAAGATCACCGAGCGGGAACTGCTCGAGCAGGAGCTCGGCGAAATCCAGCACAATTTGAAGACGGTCCGGGAGAAATCGAGCGAGATTTCGCACGAGTGCTCGTCGCTCGAGTCGCGCCTGCAGGTTTTGACGGAGATGACGGAGCGCCACGAGGGTTTTTCGCAGGGCGTCCGATTTCTTCTGGAGGAGGCCCGAAAGAACGAGCTCGTCGGGCGCGGCGTCGTCGGCACCCTGGCGGATCTCGTCGAAGTCGAGCGCGGTTACGAGCTCGCCCTCGAAATCGCGCTGGCCGCCCACGCCCAAAGCCTCGTCTGCGTCACGGACCAGGACGTCCTCATGGCGGCCCGGATTCTGAAAGACCAGGCGAGGGGGTACGCCACGTTCGTCTGCCTCGAGGACTTCAGTCAGGATGCGCCCCGCAAGCCGGGCGTCGGCGGATTTCTGGAAGCGCGCCCGCTCGCGGATTTCGTTCGGGCTTCCCCCCGCATCTCGCGCCTTTTTGAGAACCTCGTTTCGGGCGTCTTTGTCGTTCCGAGTTTCGAAAAAGCGGTCGCGATGCGCCGCGCGCATCCGGAGGCCGTCTTTGTCACGACGGACGGCGAACTCTGCAAGAGCGGCGCGATCATCGGCGGTTCTTTAAGCAACTCGGAAGAGAGCCTCCTCTTCGGCCGCGAAGCCCGGCTGAAAGAGCTGAAGGGCCGTCTCGTGGAGCTGAATCTCGAGAAAGAGCGCTTCCGCCAGAAAGAGACCGAATGCGTCGCCCGCGAGTCGTCTCTCACGGATTCGATAAAAATATACGGCATCGAGCTTCCGCGGCTGCAGGTCCAGCTCGCCGACATTTCGAGCCGGCAGGAGCATCTCGGCCGCGAAAAGACGAAGCTCGACGAAGAAATGGAGCTCGTCTTGAGCGAGCTCGAGGAGACCGTTACCGAGATTGAAGAGGCCGGCGCCAAAGAGATTCAGCTCAAATCAACCCTCGAGATCCTTGAGATCGAAGAAAAAACCAAGGAAGCGCTGCTCAAAGCCGATCAGTCGCTTGTCGAAGAGAGGGCGGGCGATAAGGAAACGCTGCTCGTCGAAATCACCCGCATGAAATCCGCGCAGGAAACGCTTTATGACCGGCGGGACAACGCCCAGCGGGACGTCGAGCGCGTCGACGGCATGCTGGCGGAGCTCCGGACGTCCGAAGCCGAAATGACGCAAGAGCGGCGCGTCCTCGAAGAGCGCACGGCTTCTTTGCGGGCAGAGATCCGCAGGCTCGGAGACGAAATCGCGGAAGCGGCCGCGGAGCGCGAACGCCTTCTCGTCGAAAACCGCGGCATCGTCACGCAGCGGGAAACGGCTTTGGCCGGCGTCCAGCAGTACGAGAGCCGCAAGGCGAAGGAAGAGGAATTCGTCATCGAGGCGCAGAACCGCCATCACGAACTTCAGCTGGAGCTGTCAGGCGTCGAACACGACGCGGACAGGATCCGCGAACGGCTCTCAGCGACCTATCAGGTCGACGTTTCGGCTCTCGAGGGCGCCGAGCCGCTTCAGCCCGACGACCAGGACCTTTTTAACGCCGAAGAAATTGACCGCATCCGCGAAAAAATCGCGAAGATGGGCCCCGTCAACCTCGTCGCAATCGAGGAGCACGAAGAGCTGAAGAAGAGATACGATTTCCTGACCCAGCAGCAGAACGATTTGACGAGCGCCAAGGAAGACATCCACAAAGCCATCATCAAGATCAACCGGCAGACGCGCGAGATGTTCGCAGACGCTTTCACGAAGATCCAGTCCGCGTTCGTGGAATATTACAAGCTCCTTTTTGGGGGCGGAACGGCCGAGCTCGTCCTGCTCGATCAGAACGACCTCTTGGAGAGCGGCATCGAGATCGTGGCCCGTCCTCCGGGCAAGAAGCTCCAGAGCATCACGCTGCTTAGCGGCGGCGAGAAGGCGATGACTGCGATCGCTCTGCTCTTCGCGGTCCTCAAGGTGAAGCCGAGCCCCTTCGTCATCCTGGACGAGGTCGACGCCCCGCTCGACGAGCTCAACGTCCAGCGCTTCGCGACCGTCCTGCACGAATTTGTCAAAGGATCGCAGTTCATCATCATCACGCACAACAAGCGGACAATGTCCCTCGCGGACGTGATGTACGGGGTGACGATGGAGCAGAGCGGGCTTTCGCGCGTCGTTTCCGTGAGGTTCTCGGGGCCGGGCGGGGAAGAGGTCCGGACGGACGACGGCCGGGTCCTCGTCTAAACTTTGCGGTAGGCGTAAATCCGGTTTTTGCCGATGCGCTTGGCCTCGTACAGGGCCGCGTCGGCGCAGTAGATAAGCTTTTCGCGTTCCTCGGCGTCTTCGGGGTACGTGGCCACTCCCACCGATATAGTCACCTGTTTGATCGTCTCCGAGCTGAAAATACCCGCCGTCTGTTTCTCGATCTGCTTCCTCAGCTTTTCCGCCAGCTGGATGGCCTCTTCCTTGGGCGAGCCCGGCAGGATCACGGCAAATTCCTCGCCGCCGTAGCGGGCGATGTAATCGTTGCGGCGGAGCGCCGCCTTCGAGATGCGCGAGATTGCCACAAGGGCGCGGTCGCCCTGCTGATGGCCGAGCTGGTCGTTGTAGCTCTTGAAATCGTCGACGTCGAAGAGGACCAGGCTAAGCTTCGCTTTCTGCAGCTTGGCGACCTGGAGCGACTGGGCGAGCAGTTCCTGGAAGTGGGCGTGGTTCCAGAGCTCGGTGAGGGAATCCTTCTGGGACGTCTCGAGCACCCGGTTGAAGATCTTGGCGTTCTCGATCGCGAGCCCCGCGTGGTCCGCGAGCATCGTGAGGTTCAGGATCTCGTCCTTCGTGATCGGCTTGCGCGTCGCCACGTTGTCGACGAGCAGCGCCCCGATGACCGCGTCTTTTCCTTTTACTGGAACGACCACGAAATGGTCCACGCTCAAGTCCTCGAGCGAGGCGTCGGTGATCTGCTTCCGGACGTCGTCCGAAAGCGCGGCGAACGGCATGCCCTCGAGAACGGTGCGGGCGATGATTCCGGCGTCTTCTTTGAGGGGGATGCGGATGTTCTGGATGATGGCGTTGAGCTCCGCGTCGATTTTGCCTTTTTCTTTGCGGTAGACGTCGATGAAGCCGTCGAGGCGGAGCTGCTGTTCGTCGATTTCTTTCCACACCGCTTGAGATGTCGAGGGGTCTTTGGGGCCGATGCCGAAGGCGCCGCGGAGCTCCTGGCGCCCGTCGTCGACGAGGAAGAGGACCGCCCGGTTCAGGCCCAGCCCCTCATGGCTCGTGACCGCGCTCAGGATGAGATAGATGATCTCGTCGAGCTGGAGCGTCGTGCGCATGAGGTTGCCCACCTCGTAGAGGAGGACGAGTTGGCGGCGGGTTTTCCTCAGTTCGGCTTGTAATTTGATAAGGTCCATAGTAGAGTGAGCATTATCCTATGGGAAACCAATCCCCGTCAATGACCGGGCCCTCCGGCGTTGAAATCCAAACCATGTTCGACCGGCTCGCCGAAGGCTACGACCGTTTCAACACGGTGATGAGCCTGGGGCTGGACGCGTATTACCGCAACCGGACTTTGGCGCCCATCCGGCCCGGCATGCGGATTCTCGACCTCGGGACCGGCACCGGGACCCTCGCGCTCGGCGCCGCGCGCCGGGTGGGGGACGCGGGCGAGGTGATAGGGCTCGATTTTTCGGCCGACATGCTCAAAGTGGCCGACCGCAAGGCCCGCGCCGCCGGCCTCGAGGGCCGCATCCGTTGGGTCCAGAAGCCCGCCGAGGCGATTCCCTTCGAGGAGGTCCTTTACGACGGCGTTATTTCGGGCTACGTCCTCCGGAACATTTACAAAAACATCGAATCCATCCTGGCCGGTCTCTACCGCTCGCTGAAACCCGGCGGATGGGTGTCCATCGTCGACCTCACCGAGCCGAAGAATCCGGTGATGCGGAGCCTCTCGTTCGCCTGGCTCCAGAGCGTCACGTGGCTCTGCGGGCGCATGACCTTCGGCAAGGATTATCCCGACACGTACCTCCGGGATTCGATGAAACGTTTCCTCAAGGCCGATGAGTTTTCGGCGCTGCTCGCCAAGACCGGATTCAAGAACGTGCGCGCCCAGGGCCTCGTGGGCGGCATGGTCACGCATTATTCCGGGACCAAATGAAAGAGCTTCTCGACAACCGGCCGCATCCGTACCGGACGGCGGCCCGGGACCTCCGGGAATTCATCGCGCGGCTCGAAGCGGAGAAAGAGCTCGTCCGCGTAAAGGCAGAGGTCGACCCCGTTCTCGAGATCACCGAAATCACGGACCGGGTCTCGAAGCGCGCCGGCCCCGCGCTTCTCTTTGAGCGCCCCAAAGGCTCGTCGATTCCCGTTCTCATCAACGCGCTCGGCACGTACCGCCGCCTCGCCATCGGCCTCGGGGCCGCGGCCGTCGAGGACGTCGCGCGCGACATCCGGTACTTTCTCGAGCTGAAGGGCCTGCCGAAAGGGCTCGGCGAAAAAATCAAGCTCGGCTCGAAGCTTCTCGACCTCGCCAAGATTCCGCCGCGAATGGTTTCGAATGCCCCGTGCCAGGAAATTGTTTTACAGGGAAACGACGTTGATCTCGAACGCTTCCCGATCCTGCAGTGCTGGCCGAAGGACGCAGGGCGCTTTATCACGCTGCCGCTCGTCATCACCAAAGATCCCGAGACCGGAAACCGAAACGTCGGCGTCTACCGCATGCAGGTGATCGACCGGCGGACCACGGCGATGCACTGGCAGACGCAGAAGGACGGCGCCGCGCACGCGCACAAGGCGCGCCTCCGCTCGAAGAAGCTCGACGTGGCCGTCGTCATCGGCGCGGACCCCGCCTGCGTCTGGTCGGGCGTCGTGCCGCTCCCGTACGGGATGGACGAGTTTCTCTTCGCGGGATTCGCCGGGAAGCGCGGGGTCGAGCTCGTCAAATGCAAGACCATCGACCTCGAAGTGCCCGCGTCGGCCGAGATCGTTCTCGAGGGCACGGTCGACCCGGCCGATCTCCGGGCCGAAGGCCCCTTCGGCGACCACACGGGCGTCTACACGCCGGTCGAGCTATTTCCAACCTTTCACGTCACCTGCGTCACGCTGCGCAAAAATCCGGTCTATCTCACGACGATCGTGGGGAAGCCGCCAATGGAGGACTACGCGATGGGAAAAGCGATCGAACGTTCTTTTTTGCCGATCCTGCAGAAACAGGTGCCGGAAATCGTCGACATGAACTTCCCGATGGAGGGGACGTTCAACAACGCCGTCGTCGTGTCGATCGACAAGGCGTACCCGTTTCAGGCGCGCAAGATCGCGCACGCGGTCTGGGGCCTCGGGCAACTTTCGTACACCAAGTTCGTGATTGTGGTCGAGAAATCCGTTAACGTGCACAACCTTTCGGAGGTCGCGCTCACGGTCTTCAACAACGTGGACCCAAAGCGCGACATCTTTTTCGTCGACGGCCCCGTCGACACGCTGAACCACGCGAGCCCCCAGCTCGATTTCGGCTCGAAGGCGGGCATCGACGCCACGGCCAAATGGAAGGAAGAGGGGTACGCGCGGGTTTGGCCCGAGGAAATCCAGATGGACGACGCCACGAAGGAAAAGGTGACGCAAAAATGGGCAAAATATGGAATTGCGTCATCCTGAGGGCGTCGAAGGCGCCCGAAGGATCTCTGGCGGGGATTCTTCGCCCGCCTGCGGCGGGCTCAGAATGACGGGCAAGGCCCGAGTGTTTCTCGACATGATCAAGTTCGAGCACACGGTGTTCGCGCTGCCGTTCGCGTATCTCGGGTTTTTTCTGGCGAGCGGGGGGCGCGGGGCGTGGAGCGGCGTTTTTTGGGTCACCGCGGCGATGGTCGGCGCGCGGACGGCCGGGATGTGCTTGAACCGCATCATCGACCGCGAAATCGACGCGAAGAACCCCCGGACCCGGAACTGGCCGCTCGTGACGGGCGCCGTCAAAACTTCGACGGCCTGGGCGGCGGCGG
>OBEQ010589870.1_pt1 | contig 10787 bp, 12 predicted proteins | sample 1670901 | NCBI WGS metagenome assembly OBEQ01 (sample SAMEA104232315, study PRJEB22302) | groundwater metagenome | biome: forest; feature: aquifer; material: groundwater | place: USA | collected 2011-08-07 | depth 5.4 m | reverse complement strand
GGATGCGAGCCGTTTCATTCAAGCGTCGACATCGGATGTGCATCAGGCCGAAGATCCCATTCAGCTCCTCAAGCGCCGCGTCCATACCAGACTATTAGAGAACCTCGATTTGAAGCGCTTGGACCTGACGAAGTTCAACGATCCGATGAGAATGCAGCAGCTCAAAGATCGGGCCGGCCAGGTCGCGCTGGAGCTGCTCGCCGAAGAGGGCGGCTTCGTCGCGGATGTCACGCAGCGTGAACGGTTGATCAAAGAGATTGTGGATGAGGCCCTGGGGCTTGGGCCGTTAGAGGATTTTGTCGCCGATCCCGAGATCTCTGATATCCTCGTCAACGGGACAAGTAGTATCTACGTCGAGAAGCAAGGAAAACTTCAGTTAACACCCCAGCGGTTTGCCTCCAACGACCAGGTCCTGAGCGTCATCGAACGGATCGTCGCGCCGTTGGGCCGACGGGTCGATGAATCGAATCCGATGGTCGACGCGAGATTGCCAGATGGCTCGCGCGTCAATGCGATTATTCCGCCGCTGTCGATCCGAGGGCCAATGTTGTCCATCCGGAAATTTACGCGAGAACGCTATGTGATGGAGGATCTCGTCCGCTTTGGGACGCTCGATGCCCACATGGCCAAATTCTTAGAAGTCTGCGTGCGGGCTCGGAAAAACATCATCGTCTCGGGGGGGACGGGCTCGGGGAAAACGACGTTCTTAAACGTGCTCTCCGGCTTCATTCCCCACGGCGATCGGATTGTGACGATCGAAGACGCAGCGGAATTGCGCCTCGGCCAGGAGCATTGGGTTCCGCTTGAATCGCGCCCCCCCAACATCGAGGGCAAAGGACAGATCACCGTGCGGCAGCTCTTTCACAATGCACTGCGGATGCGCCCCGATCGCGTCATTATCGGGGAGTGCCGCGGCGATGAAACGCTCGACATGCTCCAGGCCATGAACACCGGCCATGACGGGTCGTTGACCACGCTCCATGCGAACTCGCCACAGGATGTGATGGCCCGATTGGATTCGCTCGTCCTCATGAGCAACGTGGATCTCCCGGTCCGCGCCATTCGGGAGCAGGTGGCCTCCGCGATTCATATCATTGTGCATACGTCGCGGTTCATGGATGGGACGCGGAAGGTGACGCACATCACCGAGCTGACGGGGATGGATCAGAATGGGGATATCCTCCTGCAGGATTTGTTCGTGTTCAAGCAAGAAGGGGTGGAGGCGCAAGGTCAGGTGCTCGGGGTCTTTACCCCCACGGGTACGCGGCCCAGTTTCTTCAGCGATCTCAAATCGCAAGGCATCGCTCTCGATGACACGCTGTTCCGTCCCGCCATCGCTCCTCGCGTGCGGTCAGCCGTGCCCCCGCTTTCGCCGACGGTCAACGTGCCCCCGCACGTCACGAATCCGGCCTAGTGTCATCTCATCATACGGCGTGCCGTCTCTGCGCAGTCTTCCTTTCAGCGCGCCTCCGTGTATGCTGATCCATATTCACGGATTCAGCTGCCTGGTATGATGAGTCCAGGCGCATGAACGTCCCTCAAGGCATCTCAGCATTCTTTCCAGCGCGCACGTAATCCTGACGGTTGTGTGGGAGAGCTGTGCATGTTTTCGTGGAAACAGCGACTAGGGTAAATGGCCCTGCTTGTGCTTGCAGCCCTGTTGTTTCGGATAGCCGTCTCACCGTTACCAGGGTTTCGAGGTGATCTTCAGTTTTTCATGAGCCTCAGTGATGGCATGGCATCTCACGGACCATCACAGTTCTATCATACGATTTGGTGTAATTATCCGCCTGGCTACCTCTACGTGTCATGGGTGGTCGGCCTCCTTCGTCGGCTCGTGGGTTCTGGCGAGAGACGAGCCGCGCTGGCTGCCTTCTTGATTAAACTCCCGGCGATCCTCGCCGATATGGGAGTGGGTGTCCTCATCTTCCGCTGGGCCAAGCGGACCCGCTCAGTCGTCCATTCTCGCTTGTTGGCGGCGTTGGCGCTCTTCAATCCAGCGTTGTGGATCAACAGCGCCATCTGGGGCCAGATCGACTCGGTCGTGGGATTGTGGCTGTTATGGGCGGTGTACCTCCTGATCGTTGTCGAGAAGGGCACGATTCTCACGGGCGGGGCATTGCTTGGGCTGGCCGTGCTCACCAAGCCTCAACCACTGCCCCTGGTCCCACTCATTGGATTATGGTTGGCGCGCCGCCACCCCCCGAAACGCCAAGGCCTCTGCATCCTCGCGGTGGTGGGCGTCATGCTCCTTGGAGCCCTCCCATTTTCATGGCCTCACCCGATCAGTTGGCTTGTGGAACTCTATGCCAAGCTGGTTCAGCAATTTCCTTATACCTCGGTCAATGCCTTTAACATGTGGGGTTTCATCGACGGCTTCTGGCAATCCGATCAACGAGTCCTGTGGCTCTTGACGTACAGACAATGGGGAATCGTGCTCTTTGGGCTCAGCTATATCGCAGTGGTGTATGAGTTGCGACGAAAGCTCTCGTGGACCACCTTCACTGTGGGAGGGTTTCTGGTTCTGTTCGGGTCGTTTCTCTTCTTGACCCGGATACACGAACGCTATGCGGATTTGGCGCTGCTGTTTGCGCTGCTTGCATTCGCGCAGACAGGACGCAAATTATGGCTCGTGCTCTATGGGCTTCTCTCAGTGACCATCACGATGAACCTGCTCTATGTGCTCTATCTCTATGACTATCAATCGCTGCTTTTTGATCACGCGGTGGGGAGGTGGGCCGCATGGCTCTTTCAGGGTGCCGGCATGGTCAAGGGGATGTCGCTGATGAACCTGATGATCTGGTGCGTGGGGATGCTGGAGTTGAGGCGGTTGACTATGGCAGCCGAGAGGACGGCTCCGCTCCCCCACGCCGCTGCGTCAACGTGTAGGCAGACGATTACGTCGTCCCAGCCTACCAGGATTGTCTCCTCTTCGTATCCGCGAGTGAGATGGCGCTGGGACGTCGATGGGGCCATCGCGGTCCTGCTCTTGATGGGGTCGCTGGCGCTGTACCTGACACGGTTAGGCACCCCCCCTGTCCAGCAATATGATGAAGTTCATCATGTTAAAACCGCTCGCCAGTTTATCAGCGAGGAGGAGGTGACCGAGTGGACGCATCCCCACATGGGCAAGTTAGCGATGGCGCTCTCCATGGTCGTGTTGGGCGATCGCCCGTTTGCCTGGCGACTGCCCGAAGCGCTCGTGGGCAGCGCGGTGATCGTGTTGGTGTATGCGTTGGGTACGTGCGTATTTGAGAGCCGTGTGATCGGCGTGCTCGCGGCTGCCTTGTTGCTGTCGGATGGCATGCAGTTTACCCTCTCACGAATCGGGATGCTCGAGGTGTACGTGGTCTGCTTCGTGATCCTGTCCTATCTGATCTACGCGAGGAATTTTTTGCGAGGATGGCGAGGCACGACGAGTGCGTTTTGCGGGTTGGGACTCGCACTGGGTCTGGCTCTCGCGAGCAAATGGATTGCGTTCTACACGTACGGGGGGATCCTCTTCCTCTTGAGCTTCTCGTTCCTCCGTGCCCGTGACGCTGTGGCCACTCCCGCCTTCGATGCCCGGCTCGATGTGGTCACGCTCCGTGCGGTGGCCTATTTAGTCCTGCTGCCGGCCGTCATCTATTTGTTGAGTTATGGGTGGTATATTCACATGGGGCATTCCTTGGGGGACGTCCTAAACACCCAACGAAATATGTGGAGTTACCATGCAGGGATCAAGGACACGCACACCTACAGCTCTCCCTGGTGGTCTTGGCCGTGGTTGCTTCGGCCGGTGTGGACGTACTTTCACTCCTCGCAGCCAGGTCAAATCGAGGGCATTGTGATCTTGGGCAATCCGGCGATTTTTTGGGTCGCGATGCCATGCCTGGCGTATCTCGCCTGGCGGGCCATCACCAAAAGAGATCAGGGCTGTGACCTGATTGTCACAGCGTTTTGCATCCAATATCTGCCCTGGAGTTTCTCGCCTCGCAAGCTGCTGTTTGCGCATCACTTCTATTCGGCGCTTCCCTTTGTTTGTGTGGCAATCGCCTATTGTGTGCGGCAGCTCTGGTTTCATCCACGATGGCGATGGGTAGCTCCTTGTTATCTACTCATGGCGGTTGGACTCTTCTGGTATTTTTATCCGATTCTCTCGGCTCTCCCGATCGCTGAACGGTCGTTTCAAAACCGAATGTGGTTCAGGCGTTGGATCTAGATGAGTGAGGTAGAGAAGAGCTCCCAAGACGCGACTCTGCCTCGCGCGCTTTTCTTATTTATCGTGGCCAAGCTTGTCGTGATCTGTTACGCCTATCTCGTGTGGAAGACCGCTCATGCCCTAGGATCCTTTCCTGAGGCGTGGAACCGCTGGGATGCCCCGCATTATCTGACCATTGCCACAGAGGGATATCGCGCGCGTCCGCTCTTTCTGGTTTTCTTTCCGCTCTATCCATTCCTCATTCGATGTCTGGTGTGGACTGGCGTGACTCCTGCGCTTCTGGCGTTGCTACTCTCAAACGTGGCAAGTCTGGGTGCCGCGTATTTTTTGTATCGCTTGACGGCCCATGATTACGGGGACGAGATCGCCCTTCGCGCGGTCTGGTACCTGGCCATCTTTCCCACGGCCTATTTCTTGTGCGCCGGCTATACGGAGTCGCTGTTTCTGTTGACCGCTCTCGCCTGTGTGTATGCGGCCCGCCTCAGACGATGGTGGTTAGCAGGGGTGTTAGGATGCCTGGCGACTGCGACGCGCCTCGTGGGACTCGCCGTGGTCCCTGCGCTTCTACTGGAAGCCATGCAGCAGCATCGACAAGAGCCAGGAAGCGTCTCGATTCGTCGCGTCATGGGAGCCAGCGGCGTGGCGGTCTTCGGGTTCGTGGTGCACCTGTTGATCAACTATGCGGTTACGGGGTCCTGGTTCTGGTTTTTGATCCCACTCAAGGACCATTGGTCTAAGGCGTTTCGGTGGCCGTGGAGAGGCTTTTACGAGTCGACCACGATCGCACATCTCCTGCATCCTGATCCAGAATTCTTGGGCGCCTGGACAGGGTTGCTGTTGATGCCGTGGGTCGTGGCGCGATTGCGATATGCCGCCAGTGCGTTTTATATCGTCTCGTTCCTCATGTTCACGAGCAGCAGCTTTTGGCTCAGTCTCCCTCGATATACGTTGAGCCAATTCCCGCTCTTCATTTTGTTCGCGCGTTGGGGAAGCCGCCGCTGGGTGGATCGAGGCTTGACGATGATCTCGATATGGTGGTTAGGGGTCTATCTCTCACGCTTCATCCAGGGCGACTGGGCATTTTGAGCCTCCACCGTGATGATGGGAACCTGGCTTCAGCCTAGTGTCTTGACGGGCGTCTTGACGTGCAAGATCGTTGAATGGGTTGTGGGAGTTTCCCTTAACCTGCTGGTGTTGTGGATCCTGCTCAATGAGCAAGCACGACGTCATCGGTCAGGGGCCTGGTCGAGCCTGGCGGTCTTTCTCTCGTTTATGGGCATCTACGCCTTAAGCAGTGTCACGATCCACGCAGGCCCCCTGGCGCAATCGTGGCCCTCTCATTATGTACGCTTAGCCGATGCGCTTGCGCATGGCCGGCTGTATCTTCAGGAATCGTTCTTCGAAGTCACGACGTATCACGGACACATCTATGTGATGGAGCCCATTTTTCCAGCGCTTCTCATGCTCCCCTTTGTCGCGATGGTTGGGAAGGGGTTTTATGACGTCTGTTTTCTCATCATCGTCGGGGCGATGAATGTGGCGATGGTCTTCGCCTTGTGGCCAAAGATTGCCGCGGCGATTCCGCGCGTGTCAAACTCGCTGGCCTCACGCTACTGGCTGACGCTGCTCTTTGGATTAGGGACTCCGCATTGGTACCTCGCAATCGGCGGGCGCGTCTGGCATGCCGAAGGCGTGGTGGCCCTGTGGTGCTTGCTGCTAGCGATGCATGAGGCGCTTGGAAAGGGTCGGTTCCCGTTGGTGTGCCTCTATCTTGGCTGGGCGTTTTTGTCTCATCCACCGACCATTTTCAGCTTCCCGTTTTTTGCGCTCTGTTTTCTTTCATCGTCGCGCGGGACGACCTCTCGCCCATCTGCGAGGATCATCCGTGACGGTCTCATCGGTCTGTTGCTGTTGTTCACTGAAATCGCACTCGGTTGGGGTTGGTATAATTACGCGCGGTTTGGAAACGTGTTTGAGGCGGGGGTGACGCCGGCGTATCTTTACGATGGCGCGCATGGGGTGGCTCCACCGTACGGGTTGTTCGATCTGCGATATCTTCCCCGAAATCTCTGGATCGCGCTGATTCGGTTTCCTGGGCTTCGTTGGGAAGTGCCCTATGCCAAGATGGATCCGCTTGGGGTTGGGATGGCAAGCGGGTTCGGGATATTTTGGGCCACACCAGCGTTTGTCTACCTGTTCGGATCGCTCCGTTTTCTCCGACGATCCATGATAGTGCTGGGAAGCTGGCTAGCCCTCACGATGATCCTCGCCTGTCTGATGATGTTTGACAATGCTGGCGCGACCCAACTCGGCTACCGTCGAATCTTGGATGCCATGCCCTTTATACTCCTGCTGACTGCTGTGGGGATTCGAGACGTTCGGCGCAACGTCGCGTTAGGGCTGATTGGCGGCTCAATCCTGATCAATGCAATTGGCACGTTGTGGTTTTATCGGTTCCATTAGAAGACACCATGAAACGGGTTAGTTGGATGATGCTGTTCGTCTGGTTCGTCTTGGGCGTGCTCGCATTCGGGGATCCGTCAGAGCGTCGAATAACACCGGTGCTTCAGAATCCTGGATTTGAGGAGCAGCTTGAGGGATGGCATCGAGGCGGGTGGCGTGTCGGAGAAGGCACTGACAGCGTGAGAGTGGATGAGGCCATCCATCATGGCGGAAGCCATGCGGCCAAGTTTTCTCACGGACAACCGAACGACACGTATCTGGTCCAATCAATTCCTGTCACACCGTCGACGGTCTATCACATCTCGGGGTGGATCAAGACCGAGGGGGTGGTGGTTCATGAGGCAGAGAAAGTGGGCGCGGCGTTCGGCGTGAAGGATACGTGGGTGCATTCGGATGATGTAGAGGGCACGCAGCCATGGCAATACCGCGAACTGTGGGTGCGCACGGCTCCCCATCAAACGCATCTTGGCGTCACCTGCCGATTAGGACATTGGGGCAACACGGCGACAGGCACGGCATGGTTTGATGATGTGCAGGTCGACCGTCCCCTGACACTTCCTTCCGGCGTAGCCCCGCACGACTTGGTGCCACAAACGAAAAGTTCCAGGAGCTACTGGCTCGTCGTGGTAGTCTTGGCGTTGATGATGATAGGGCTTGAGCGGTGGGTACGGTTTCTCCGGTCACGGTAGGGTGCCCAAGAGGAGGTTTTCAAGTTGTATTTTGGTGACTGACTGGTTAGAATACCCTCACATGCAGGAGTTCAAGTGAAATCTAACAATAAGCGCGGCTGGCTGCCAAAACTCCGCCGCTTTCTGATTGGGCAGAGCATGATCGAATATGTGCTGCTGCTCATTTTGATCTTATGCGTCCTGTTCAGCGTGAAAGATAAGTTTGGCGGGTGGTTTGACAACGCTGGCAATCTGATCGCTAGATCAGGTGATCATCTGGGGAATGGGTTCGGCGGCGGTGGTGGTGGCGGCGGTTTCGGCGGCGGACCTCATGGGGGTCCCGGTGGCGGCGGCGGACCTCATGGCGGCCACGGCGGACCACCTCCCTCTCCTACACCAACGGCAACTTCTTCCTCAAGCCCTTCGCCATCTGGTTCGGGGAGTCCTTCACCTTCTCCCTCCGCGAGCTCCTCGTCATCTCCGTCACCGTCGTCAAGTTCTAGTCCATCGCCTTCGCCATCTGGTTCGGGGAGTCCTTCACCTTCTCCCTCCGCGAGCTCCTCGTCATCTCCATCGCCAAGCTCCAGTGCGTCACCAAGCAGCAGTCCCTCTGGGTCACCAACGCCATTACCCTCACCAACCTCAGAACCCCCACCAAGGGGTTTTGGGGATATGTAACGAGTCGCCGGCCACCTCGGGTTCGGCGTATTTCGCACAATCGCTCATCCGGACCACGACATGCGCCCCGTCATCGTGAAGGACCTGACAACGCAACAACTCATCGCGGGTCGTGGCTATGTGACGCAGGGTCTTGAGCGAGCGATCGGGTTGCTCAGCCGGAACACCTTCCACGAAGGGGAAGCGCTGATTATCCCGCGGTGCGATGCTATTCATACCTGGTTTATGAGGTTTCCGATCGATGTGCTATTTCTCAGACAGGGGGTTGTGGTGAAAGCGCTTCCTGCCGTTGGGCCTTTTCATGTCGTGGCGTCCAGCGGGGCGGAGACGGTTATTGAGCTGCCAGTAGGGACTATCCAGCGAAGCGGGGTGGTTGTGGGACATCGACTGGAATGGTCAGTTCTACGTCGTGAGCTCGGCGGGAAACCGCTTGACAAGATTGCGACCGGTTGGGTATAGTTGAAGTACCGTGAGGTCCTTGACAATTTGGAGGCTTCCTTCCTTAATAGAAGCCCTCGAGAAAGGCAAACCCGTCGTAAGGCGGGGACCTCTGCGTTGTTGTGAATGAAGCGCAGGGCCATGAGCAATGCTCATGGGCAAAGCTTCGGGTCTTCGTCGAGAGGGAGTGTTCTATCTACGATCGATGCGAAGACAGCCGGGCTGCCGATATTGGCGGAGCCGGCTTTTTTTATGTTTCCTATCTTAAAAAGATATAAAAACAATATGATTTAAATTGGATGATGCGTTTGATCGGCAAGGGCACGGAATGCTGAAGAGAGTTTCGATGATGGAGACAGCATGCGGAAACCCGAAACGGTCTGGGATAGGCAAGCCACACTCGTTGCTGTGGAGCGGGCAGAAGCGGGGAGAAACCAGGCAGGCCCGAGTTGTGATGTTCGCGACTCGGTCTTTTTGTCTCTCCAGCGGGGACAAATCATCATGGAATATTTCCTATTGTTTGCGTTAATTGGGTTGCTCACGGTGGTGGGGTTAACCACGTTTGATACCCAGGTGCGGGAGACGTTGCGGGTTTTTTTCTTGAAGGCAGCCAATGTTCTTGGGAACTAGGCGCGCCCGCCTGAGCCGGAGCCTCTTCTGCAGGGGGCAGTCTGTCCTCGAATACGCGGCGTTTATCGCCGTCGTCGCCGCCGCCATCGGTGCGATGACGTTGTACGTCCGACGAGCCATTCAAGCGAATTTGAAAACGTTGGAACAGCGTGTGAACGCGGAGGCCACTAACTAACACGCGCACAGTGACCTGTCGGTCAGCGGGGCCGACCATGGCAGGTGGTGGAGTGGGGGTAGGCAGAGGAACAGCAGCGAGGAGGTGAGTACAGCCATGTGGAAGTGGGTGAAGAAGGTGTCGGGTGGGCGCATCCAGCAGGGACAGAGCATGATCGAATACACGCTCGTCGTGTTGGTCGTGGTGGTGGTGGTTCTGGCCGTGATGAAGACGGCACTCTCGCCGAAGTTACAGGACTCGTATAACCGCGCGAATGACGTGCTGAACATTGCCGACGGTGAATTTAACAATGCGTATCACTAGGTATAAGGGAGACGTCGAGGCTCACAGAGGCCGCGACAGAACGCACACCAAGGAGGTGAGTGAGAAATGACGCTCAAGAGAGGGAACACGCGAGGACAACACGCGACGGAATACCTGTTGCTCATCGGCGCCATTGCCGTGGCAGCCACCGCAGGGGTGTTGGAAATCCGTCGGGCTGTGAACGCCAAGACCGCCGATGGCGTGAGGGCGCTGGCGGACGTCAACGACACCTTTACGGTTGGTAACACGAACGTGAGCTTTGGCAACAGGTTTAAGCAGTATGAGTCGTACGCGACACGGTCCAACTACATCACGGGGTCGCAGCAGCTCGACCAACGACACGTGCGCAATGGCGCGCTGCTGGTTGAGAAAGTTGCTGATGTGTCCGCTCGCAAGCGCGGGGGCACCACGGTTCAGGCGACCGCTGCGAATATCACGGAGTACGACAACGAGTGGAAACCGTCTCCGTAATACCACCCGTCATCCGTTGCTGATAGTGACCATGAGGAGGTGAACACGATCATGTTACGCGTGGTGAGAATGGGAGCCAGAGGGCGCAAGATGATCCCGTATGGCCAGAGCTTGATCGAGTATGCGCTGGTCTTTTCGGCGGTCATCTTGGTCCTGATCTTCGGCGTGATCTTGTTTCGCGCCGGCATGCAAGGGCGGTGGTTGGATACCGCGGAACAGGCCGGCACACCGCTGATCTTGAATGCGAACTACTCGGTTGAGACGCTTCAAGAAAGCGGGCGGCGTGAAGTGACCGGTGATCTCAATCAGGTGAAAAACCACGAATATGTGGTTTCGACCATCATCGGGAGTAACGAAGATGAATTCAGCAATAACTTCCTCAGCGAGATCGGGGGAAAGAGCAACTACCAAGGGCACGAACGTACCGTGACCGACTTTGTGGACGCGAACATCAATAGCCAACAGAAGGGAACTCACACCGCCATCAACCTGGGCAAAGTGCGGGATAAGGGGCTCTTCGACCAGTAAGCGCGTTGTGCTGATCCTCATGCGCGCGAGGTAGGGTTGGATGATGGGGCGGCGCGTGGACGGACAGTCCTCGATCGAATATCTCATGATCATGATCATCGTGTTGCTGTTCATGATCTGGGGAATTCGGTCGAGCGGGCCCTTGCAAGAGGGCATGAGCACCATGTTGGGGGATGTGAAAAACATCCTGACGAATATGGCGCAGAATGCCGCGGCCAAGTTCTAACGGCTC
>OBEQ012118569.1_pt1 | contig 10790 bp, 7 predicted proteins | sample 1670901 | NCBI WGS metagenome assembly OBEQ01 (sample SAMEA104232315, study PRJEB22302) | groundwater metagenome | biome: forest; feature: aquifer; material: groundwater | place: USA | collected 2011-08-07 | depth 5.4 m | reverse complement strand
AGGCCCTGGCCCTGGTGCACCGGTACTTCGATGACCTGCCGCCTCTTCCACCACTTCCTCGGCTCAACCGCAGGGACTCGGACCTCCAGGGACGCGTGAGTCTGACCATGTACGACAAGGTCCAGCTCCCACGGCTGTATCTGGCCTGGCCCACCCCACCCCGCTTTGACCCCGCCGAGGCCCCCTTGACCATCCTGGCGGACATCCTGGCCAGCGGCAAGAGCTCCCGCCTCTACCGTTCGCTGGTCTACGAGAAGCGAATCGCTCAGAGCGTCATTGCGTTTCACGGCCCCTCGGAGCTCGCTGGAGAGTTCGACATCGAGGTGACCGCGGCCCCGGGCAGTACCCTGGAGGAGCTCTTGGAGGTCATCGAGGCAGAGCTGGAACAGATGCGGCGGCAGCCTCCCACGGCGCAGGAGATCGCCCGGGCCAAGAACACCATCACCACCAACTCCGTGCGCCAGATGGAGCGCACAGGTGGATTTGGCGGCAGGGCCGATCGCCTCAACTCCTATAACGTGCTGGCCGGGGACCCGGGCCGCATCAACACGAGCCTTGATCGCTACCTGGCCGTGGAGGCGGGCCACGTCCAACAGGCTGCCGCCGCCTTCTTTGGAGGCCGCCGAGTGCAGCTGGCGGTGCTGCCAGAGCCGGCGCGTGCGTCCTCCACCAGCGGGTTGGACCGCTCCACGATGCCCGGACCGGGCGGCGCCCCTTCCTTTACCCCTCCCGTTCCCCAAAGCCACACCCTGCGCAATGGCCTGCGGGTCATGGTGGTGGAGCGCCGAGAGTTGCCCCTGGTGGCCTTCGGCCTCATGGTGGGGGCGGGAAGCATCACGGACATCGCTGATCAACCCGGGCTGGCCTACCTGACCACCTTGATGCTCGACGAGGGCACCACCACCCGCTCCAGCCAGCAGATCGCCGACGAGTTCGAAGACATGGGAAGCCACCTCTCGGCCAGCACCGGTCGAGAGCACGTCCTCCTCGCGTCTGAAACCCTCAAGGAGCACTGGCCCAAGGCGCTGGAGCTGGTGGCGGACATTGTCCAGCGGCCCACCTTCCCCCAAGAGGAGCTGGAGAGGGTTCGCCGCGAGCACCTGACCAACCTGCAGCGCATCAAGGACGAGCCCACGGCGGTGGCGGAGCGAGTGGTGCGGATGCTTCTCTACGGCCCCAGTGCTCCCTACGGGCACCCAGTGACCGGCACAGAAGAGGCGGTGGAGGCCCTGACGCGCGCGAACCTGGTGGACCACTTCCAAAGGCGGTACGGCCCCGCAGGGGCCACCCTTGTCGTGGTGGGCGACGTGTCTCAGGAGGAGGCGGTCTCCTGGGCAGAGCGCCACTTCGGCGAGTGGAAGGTGTCTTTGGCACAGGATGGGGAGAGCCCGGCCCTCGCCCCTGGACTATCTCTCGGCGCCACGACCATCTTTCTCTCCGACAAGCCTGGGGCGGCCCAGTCGGTCATCCGGGCGGGCCAGATAGGCGTGCCCCGCAGCCACCCCGACTACTATGCGCTGACGCTCCTGAACTACGCCTTCGGGGGCCAGTTCTCGGCGCGCCTCAACATGAACCTGCGGCAGGCCAAGGGGTACAGCTACGGCTACCGCTCCTCCATCGAGTGGCACCGGCGCTCCTCTGCCATCATGGTCGGCGGATCGGTCCACACCGCCGTTACCAAGGAGGCCGTGGTGGAGACCCTGCGGGAGTTCGCCGATGTACGGGGGCCGCGCCCCCTCTCGCGGGAGGAGTTTGAGGCAGCCAAAGCAGGGATTTTGCAGGGGTTCCCCAGCTCCTTCGAGACCATCGCCCAGGTCTTGGACCACATGACGGACCTGGCCCTCTTCGACCTGCCTGAGTCCTACTTCGCCACGGCCACCGCCAAGGTGGAGGCCCTGACCCTGGAGGAGGTGCAAAGGGCCGCCAGCGACCACCTGGACGACCAGCACCTCACCGTCCTTGTGGTGGGTGACCAGAAGGTCGTGGAGGCGCCGCTTCGGCAGCTAGGGCTTCCCCTAGTGGTGGTGGACTACGGAGGCAAGGAGCTGGGGTAGCCTGTACAGAAGCAACCAACGGGGGAAACGAAGTGAGGTCATTTCAAAACCCCTCTCCCTCGACGGGAGAGGGTCTGGGTGAGAGGCTGTGAAGGAATTAAGGAATTGTCGTTGCGAGCGAGTCCCCGAGCGTGGCAATCTGGTGGGGTGGGGCATTGGACCCCTCTCCTCCAAATTGCCTCGCAAAGCCTCGCAATGACAACAATGGCCGTTTGCCCGCTTGGACTTCGACCGAAGAACGGACTCCGAGCAGCAGGGGATTTGTTCACAAGCTCTGAGGGTGACCGCGAAGCGGGAAGAGTCAGATACCCCTCATCCTGACCTTCTCCCACAAGGGGAGAAGGGACTGTTGAAACGAGCTTGGTGGCTCTCTTCTTACTGGTCCGAGCCGGGCAGGTACTCCGTCCCGATAATCTTGTCCCGCTCCAGCTGAGCGATCTCCTCGCGGGTCAGACCCAACAGCTCTCCCAGCACGTACTCGTTGTGCTCCCCCAAGCCGTTGGCAGGAATCCGAATGCTCACCGGGGTCTTGGAGAACTTCCAGTTCATCCCAGGATAGGGGTGCGTCCCCGCGTCCTTGTGGGTCACCTCCTCAAAGAAGCCCCGCTCCTTGATGTGGGGGTCACGTTGGACCTCCCCGTGGTCCAGGACTGGCCCCACGGGGACCCTCACCCCCTGGAGGAGATGCAGAATCTCGTAGTGGTCATGCTGAACAGTCCACCCCTCCACCAGAGGGTCCAGGTCGTCCTGGTGCTTCCAACGGTCGAGGGTCGTGGCGAAACGCGGGTCCTGGGTCCAAGGCGGGTTCCCCAATGCCTGGCAGAACCGGACCCACTCGTCATCGTTGGTGACAGCGATGACGACCCAGGAGTCCTCACCCTTGGCCCGGTAGCATCCATGAGGGGCCGCCGAGGCGTGGCGGTTGCCCAGGGAGGTCTGAACACGACCGTTCATGGTGTAGTCCATGAAAATCTCGCCCAGGTGACCCATGAACCCCTCAACCTGGCCGAAGTCGATGAATTGGCCCTTGCCAGTGCGGTTACGGTAGTAGAGGCCAGCCAAGAGAGCGTAGGCAGCCATGGGGGCGGAGACGGCGTCGGAGTGGACGGTGCCCTGAAGCCCGGTCGGGTCCTCCCCTGGGTAGCCCCGCAGGGTGGAATGCCCCGAAATAGGGTCAGCGGTGCTCCCCATGCCTCGGTAGTGAGCGTAAGGGCCTTCCACGCCAAAGAGGGGCATAGAGAGCATGATGATATCCGACTTGACCTGCCGGAGGTCCTCGTAGCCCAGCTTCAGCCTATTAAACACCCCTGCGGCGTAGTTCTCAATAACCACGTCGCTGATGGCCACCAGGCGCTTGAACAGCTCTTTCCCTTTGGGATGCTGCAGGTTCAGCGTCGTCCCCAGCTTGTTCCGGTTGATCCCGTTGTAAACGGGCGCTCGGTTCCAGTGGCGAGTGCCCGACGGGGCGGGGATGCCGTCGGGATACCCCCACATGACCGGATTGGTGCCCTCGGGGCGCTTGGCAGGGGGATTGAGCTGGCCCCTTGTGCCAAAACGCTGGATGGTCTCGATCTTGATGACCTGCGCCCCCAAGTCCCCCAGAAGGGAACAGGCGTAAGGCCCCGCCCACACGTCGCATGCATCAACGACTCGAATGCCTTCCAGCGGTAGCTTCGCCATGGCTCATGCCTCCTCGACGGTGTAGGGTCGGCTAGATGATGCCTTCCTCGCGCAGTCGCACCAAGTCCTCTCGGCTGAACCCCAGACGGTCGCTATAAATCTCCGCATTGTGCTGGCCTAGCAGGGGGGCAGGGCGCCGTACCTGCCAGGGAGTCTCCTTCATCTTGAAGGGCGCACCCGGGTACTTTAAGGTGCCTGTAGCCGGGTGGTCTACCTCTACAAAGAACCCTCGGGCAGCAAAATGCTCGTCATTGACCACCTCGCCCACGTCAAGGACTGGCGCCGCAAAGACCCCCAATGCCTGAGCCGCACGAGCAATTTCGTACTTGGTCCGCTCCAAGAGCCAAGGCAGTATGATAGCCTCCAGATCGTCCCGGTGCTGCCCCCGGTCGGCGGGGGTGGCGAACCGAGGGTCCTCCAGGAGCTCAGGCATCTCCAGAAGCCTCACGAGGCGGTTCCATGAGCGCGTCTGCACTGCAGCGACGGGAAACTGAATGAACCCGTCGCTAGCGAAGTGAAAGCCTGCCGGGGCGGTGTCGCCGCGGTTGCTCACCTCCTTGGTGTAAGAGAAGAAGAGCAGCCGAGAGTCCACTGCCGCTAGGAGCGTCTCCTGAATGGAGACATCCACATGCTGGCCAATACCGTGGAGGGCGCTGCCCATCACCGCGCCCATGGTGGCCAGAGCCGCCTGGGTGCCCGCAAGGTACTGGCTTGCGTTGCCCGCCAGGGGGTGGGGCGGCCGTCCTCCCTGGCCGGTGATGCTCATACGGCTTCCCATAGCCCAGGCCGTACTCTCGGTGAACACAAAGTCCTTGTAGGGGCCCGTCTGCCCAAAGGGAGTAATAGAGATCATGACCAACCGAGGGTTGATCTCCTCCATCGCCTCGTAGGAAAGCCCTGCATCAGCCATGGTTCCAGGGGGAAAGCTCTCCACCAGGACATTGGCATCCTTCACCAGCTCCTTGAGGAGTTTCACCCCGGTGGCTGTCTTCAGGTTGAGGGTGATCCCCAGCTTGTTGGTGTTCAGGTGAAGAAAGAGGCCGCTGCGCTCCGCGTGCGGCTCGTCGTGAGGGAAGGGCCCAACCCGCCGAGCTGGGTCCCCTTCAGGAGGGTCGACCTTGATCACCTCGGCGCCATAATCGGCGAAGAGCTTGGTGCTATAGGGGCCCGCGATGTCTTGGCTCAGGTCCAGGATCTTGATGCCGGTAAGCGCTTGGTCTGCCATCGCCCCTCCTTGCAACACCAGCCCGTTTTACAGTGGCAACGTAGCAAGATGAGTGGATGGCAGCAGCATAGCGAACTGACGCGACTTTGGCAAGAGGAGCCATCAGACCCTGTCGCAAGACACCCTGAAAGCTAGAGGAACGGCAGGGGTTGGTGTGGCCTTGCACAAGAAGTCCCGAGTGGAGGAGTTCAGAGGGGGCGGAGTCCCCGGAGCCTGCCCTGAGCGAAGCCGAAGGGACGGGGGTCTGGGGGTGTCCCCCATAGCTAAACCCTCCCCCTTCTTTCCAGGAAGGGGGTCAGGGGGATGGTGAAACCACACAGTCAGCCGTGGATCACAGAGCTGTACAAGACTTGTTGTGCAAAGCCCCTCGTACGCATTGGCAGCGTGGGCTTGTCTGTGTCAAGCGTTGACATCTTCAAGGTTCTTTCCTACTATCCTTTTACTCTACTCACGAGCTACCAAGAGGCGCCGCCTTTGCACAAGAAATCACGGAGAGGAGGAGTTCAGAGGGGGCAAAGCCCCTCTGACGGGGGTATGGGGGTGTCCCCCATAGCTAAACCCTGGCCCCCTTCCTAGAAGGAAGGGGGCCAGGGGGATGGTGAAACCAAAGAGTCAACCTTGGATCACAGAGCTGTACAAGACTTGTTGTGCATAGCCAGAGGCGCCCATAACGATTCACCGCACCAGCGACGAGGCCCGCCAGATGCGCCCGAGGAAGAGCGGGGACATATGAGGCTAGAGGCATGACAGAGAGCGCGAAGGAGCGGCTCTCCACTGCCGCATCATGCGTGCGATGTGGGCGTGAAATCGAAGGGGGGTTCGTCTTCACGAGTCCCAAGGGGCCCATCCGCAAGTGCCTGCGATGCGCCCTGCGCCACCGGCCTATGCTGAGGCGTTCCTTTTGGACCTGCCTGGTGGTGGGCACCATCCTGACCCTCATCAACCAGGGCACGCTGCTTCTCAGCGGCCAGTTCCCCCCTGAACTGCTTTGGAAGGTCCCCCTCACCTACTCCGTCCCCTTCATGGTGGCGACCTGGGGCGCTCTATCGAACACAGCGGTGAGGAGGGCGCGGTGACAGCGCTCTAGGGCGCCCGGCCGCCCGGAGCCCCTGGGCCAACTCGCTCTCCGTCCCGTAGCTGATCGCCCAGCAACGCGCCCCCCTCACTCCCGCAGGCGCAGGTGCCGAAAGAGGAGAGGGTGAACCCGCCTGGCCTCATCCAAGGCGGCCTGGGCCACGGCTATGATGGTGAAGTGGGCCGTGGGCTGGGTGCGCAGCTTGAAGAGGTGGTAGCACTCCCGCAGGTTCATCTTGGCCAGCGCGCGCCGTTTGTGGGCGTGGGTCACCAGGTACTGGGCCACCTTAGGCAAGGCGGTCGCCACCCGGCGATAGGCCCTGGCCGAGACCTCCATGGCCTCGTGGAAGGGCTCCTCCAGTCCCGCCTCGTAGAAGAGGGCTGGGGTCAGATAGCCGTGCTCCACCGTCAGCGGTTGGGCTATATAGGTCTGCATCCGGTGGCGCTTGAACTCGCGGTAGGCCCCGTAGTCCATCACCAGATCGAAGGTGTAATCCACCATCTCCATCTCGCGCAGGGGCACATCGTGGGGGCCCAGACGGCGCAGCGCCTCGTCAATCACCTTCTCCAGCTCCCCTGGAGACATGGCCTTGGCGCGCTGCCACACCTGGTCGTAGGGCTGGTGGGAGTAGTGGTAGAGCACCGCCGCCGCCACCTTACGCTCGGCATCAGGGTCGTGGTGGGCCAGGCGGGCCGTGACCTCGGAGTCCTCCCAGCGAGCAGGCGGCTCGCTCGCCAGGGCCTCCTGGGCGTGGCGAGTCTCCGTCATGTAGGGATTGGGGTCGGCGTACTTGATGAGGGTGGGAGTGATCCTCCTCCCTTGCTCCTTCAGTTCCTGGCCGATTTCCCGTTCCTCCTGGAGGTCCGAAGAGAGGAGCTTGCTGATGGCGTGCTCCAGGGAGCGGGCGTTCATGGTGACGCCCACGTTGGTGAGGGTGGCGGCCGGCAGGACAAAGCGGCACCGGTCCACGGCGTAGCGCCGCAGCCTCAGCCGATAGGCGGCGTCCCGCTCCTTCTCCTCGCGCGGCATCACCTTCGGCAAGTAGGCGATGGAGTCCCTCACCAGCCGGTGGTAGATGGCAAAGAGGGCCTCGCAGGCCTGCACGTAGACTTCCTGTAAGGGCTGCCCTGCCAATTCGGGCGGGACGTAGTAGGCGCTGGTGTCTATGACCTGGTAGCGGCTGGACTTCTCAGTATAGGAGCCCAGGCGGTTGTCCTCCAGGGAGTCGCAGGCCAGGCGGGAGATGTTCTCCACGGCCATATGGAGGATGGCGTGCTCCGCCACCGAGGCGTGGCCGTAGTTGAGGACCCACCGCTCGTGGAACTGGGCCGCCTTCTCCTCGCTCACCTCCTGGGCGATCTCGTCGAAGGGCTCAGGCCGGCGGGATGTCATGGCGAAGGCCACCGCCAACTGCTCCTCCGTGAGCTGGCGAGTGTCCAGGGGGTAGATGCGGCGGGGCAGCGCGCTTCGGGTGGTGGCCACATTGTCTCCTCGTCTGGGACATTCACTGTTGCCTCCTAGTATACCCGATGGTATGCTTTCTGGGGCCTTTGGGTACGGAACAGCCTACCCTTTTTACGCTAGGGGTGCATAGAGCGGTGAGCAGATTCAGTGCCTCGGTTTTTTGGGGTAGTTTCTCTGCTTTCCTAACCATTGGGTTCGTCGTCTTCGTGGCTATATTCAAACCTGGAGGATTGTCCAAAGAATTATTCCTAGGCATCGCTGTTGTAGCTTCTGCTGCAATGGTTCTTTCAACCCTAGTAGCCACCTGGAGGCTTCCGTTACGGGTGACGAGGTGGCTAGGGAGAGCGATCGCCAAGCTCATAGCCCGGAATGCTATCGACAGCAGCTTTGCTGAGTACAACCAGCGGCTCTATCCACTGGGTGTCATGGACAGAGAAGGTACGGTAGCTCTTCGAATCCAGATGCAGACTCAATCTCTGCCGCTTGATGCTCTGTTGAACGTATTTCGCGAGAGCACAGGGGACATCCTGGGAGTCGTCCAGGTGGTAGAATTACTGGAGCAGCGCATTGCAGTTTGTACGCCCCATGACAGGCGTATGCCTGAATTTTGGGATGGCTTAGAAGCCAGGATGCGACGTGACCGAACACAACCAGAAGGGGTCTATCTCACCCTTCTGGAAATTGACCAGGCACAGGAGCAGGTACTCAGAATCCTCGACGCTTGGAGGAACCAGAGATGACCACAGCAAGGGCCATCAAGGGCAAAGTTGCCAAGATCATGAACGAAAGGGAGCTCGCCCTTAACCGGGGGGCAGATGCTGGAGTGCAAGAGGGGATGCGTTTCCAGGTGTTGCAGCCCGAGGTGGTCATCGAGGACCCAGACACCAAGGAGCAGTTGGGGATCCTCCAGCGGGAAAAGATAAAGGTCAAGGTCGTGGAAGTGCACCCCAAGTATTCTATTGCTCAGACCTATGAAACTTACCAAGCGACCTTCCCCTTCTCGGCAGCGGAAAGCCTTGGCCCTTTTAGTGCCGCCGTTGCCCGCACGCGCGTGAGGACGCTCTACGGGGAACAGCCAGCAGCCCAACAGAGGATTGACGCGCAGGGTGCAACAGTCAGCGTCGGTGATCCTGTGGCACAACTCCCCGAGGAGGAAAGCTTGCCACGAAGCAACGTCTTCTCACCAAAAAGCAACCCCTTCTCGGCAAGAAGCCCCTTCAGCTAAGGGTCAGCATGTGGGCCTGCTAGCCGCAGTCATTGCCCCCTTTTCCCGCCTCTCTCCGCTACCTAGCCCCCCTCAGCTCCAACTCCCGGTCCTGCTCGTAGGACAGGTGCAGCCGCAGGGCCACCTCCGCCTTCTGGAGCTCCCGCCCCACGTAGAGGGCGTGGCCCAGATCGCCCACCAAGCCCTTGGCCACCAGGGCTGATGTCATGGCGGAGGCCGAGGCGCCCACCACCCGGTGGTCCAGGTACCCCTCGCGGGTGTAGTGCTCCGCCTCGATGGTGTCACCCCAGGGCCCCAGGCCGATGAGGAACAGGCCCGTGGGGTCAGCCGTGAAACGCCCTCCCATAGCTGGGGCCGCGCCAGCCATCAGGTCTGTGGTCTCCGCCTCAGGCGCCCACGCCTCGGGCCAGGGGGAAGGGTCTGGCGAGACAGCAGCTCGGGCGCTGGCCAGGATGACCGCCTTGTCCTGCTCTCCCCGCAGGTCCACCACGGTCAACTTTTCCCGATAGATGTGGACAGCCTTGTCCGACAGGCTGCGCACGATTGGAATAGGCCCCTCGGAGCCCACGACTCGCCCTGCTCCATCCCTCCCGTTGGCGTGGAGGGCCAGGAGGGTCTGGCCCACCCGATGGCGGGACTCGGTCCCACACAGGATCAGGGTGCGAAGGCGGGGGTTGGCAACGAGGTTCGTGACCACTTTTTCCACGCCAAGGTTGTCGGTGAATGCGCGCCCAACGATGGCCACACCCGGAGAAGCTACCTGGGCCAACTCTTCCATCAGCGCCTCGCTCGCCAGGGTGCAGATGGCCACCGAGCCGTCCAGGTCCCCCAACCGGTAGGCCCCAAAGGTGACGGGCCAGGAAGGCCGGGCCGGTGCCGTGGGCTGCGGGGTCTCCTGGGCAGGCCTCATGGCGGCCATGCCGGCGGGCATCCGCCGGGCCTGCTGGACGTGGGCCAGAGTCACCTGGGTCTGGCCCGCCTCCCGCACCAGGGTTTCCACCCGCTGTCGGAGGCGCTCTCGCAGGTAGATGGTCTCCTTTTCCAGATCCCGCAGGGCATCGGTGTCCCACGCCAATTCTCCGGTCATAGCCTACCTCCCGGCGCCGCCTTCAGAGTCAGAGATCGCCCATCGCTCACAGCAACAAGACCGCTGGGTGCTCTAGGACCCGTTTCACCTCTCCCAGGAACTGGGCCGCCTGCACTCCATCGGCCGCCCGGTGGTCCACCGATAGCGTAACCTTCATCACCTGAGCCACCTTCACCTGCTCGCCGGCCACCACCGGCTCCTTCTTGACGCTCCCCACCGCCAGCACGGCGGCCTGAGGAGGGAAAATGATGGCCGTGAAGTGGTCCACGTCGTACATGCCCAGGTTGCTGATGCTGAAGGTGCCGCCAGTGTACTCCGCCTCGGTGAGCTTCCCCTCCTGGGCCCGCTGAATGACCCCGTGGGCCGCCCTGGCCACCTCCACCAGGCTCTTCTTATCGCAGCCGGCCACCACCGGAACGAGCAGCCCGCCCTCCACAGCGACGGCGACGCCGATGTTGACGGCAGAGTGGAGCAGTAGCCGGCCTTCCTGGTACGAGGAGTTGAGGGCGGGGTGCTTCTGGAGGGCCAGGGCACACGCCTTGATGATGATGTCGTTGACGCTCACGCGGACGCCCTGGCCCTCCAGTGCCTGGTTCAGGTCCTGGCGCAGGGCCATGGCCGCGTCCATCTGCACCGTCATAGTGACGTAGAAGGTGGGCACCTCCTGGTTGGCGCGAGTCGTCATGCGGGCGATGGCCTGGCGCATACGGCTCAGCTCCACCACCTGGGCCGGTGCGTCCTCCAGAGAGGCGGCTGCAACAGGGGTGATCACGGACCGCGGAGGCACGACGCCCATAGGAGCGGGCGCTTCCGGCGCCTTCTGCTGGGCCACGTGGGCCCGCACGTCCTCCTCCACGATACGCCCGCCAGGCCCAGAGCCCTTGACCAGACTCAGGTCCACCCCGCCCTCCTGAGCGAGACGCCGCGCTAGGGGCGAGGCCCGCGCCCGCTCGCCAGCGGCAGGCTCTGATGGCGCCTCT
>OBEQ012885691.1_pt1 | contig 10793 bp, 8 predicted proteins | sample 1670901 | NCBI WGS metagenome assembly OBEQ01 (sample SAMEA104232315, study PRJEB22302) | groundwater metagenome | biome: forest; feature: aquifer; material: groundwater | place: USA | collected 2011-08-07 | depth 5.4 m | reverse complement strand
CCAGTAAGCATCTATAAATGGCTCAAAGTCGCCGAATTTGCCTTTCTCTTTTGGTGGATGACTAAACAATTTCGAATTTCAAATTTCCAATTTCAAATTTTGTTAATTCCCGTGTTTTACGAGTCCATATTGGCTATCTGGCAATTTGTTAGTCAGTCTTCAGTCGGCGGCCTGTGGTATTGGTTGGGCGAGCGAACCTTTACTGCGGCCACTCCTGGGATTGCCCAAATTTATTTTAACGACCAATTAATGCTCCGGCCCTATGGTACATTCCCTCATCCCAACGTTCTGGGAGGTTTTCTCGTGGTTGTCGTTCCAGTGCTTCTGTTTATTTCTTTCCGTTCTCCGCTCTCCACTAACCGCTTTTGGTTACTGATTTTAGGCCCGCAGCTTGCGAGGACCGCAAGGTTTTTGAGCTTTGCGAAGGGTTCTTACTGGGTGACTATGTTCCTGGGTTACTTAACTCTTTTCCTCACTTTCTCCCGATCTGCTATTGCCGTCGGCCTAGTGACTACGGAAATCGTCTTACTTCATTACTGTAAAACAATGAAGTGGAGGTTGACTTTGTTGTTACTAACTTTACTTTTTTTACTAATTTCACTACTTTCTTTGCTTTCCAATCTGGGTACCGAGCCCGAATCTTTAAGAGTTCGTCAACAATTGAACAATTTAGCATTTGAACAATTTAGTAGTCATTGGGTTTTAGGTACTGGCTTAGGGACCGCCCCGCTCTACAGCTTGAATCAGGTAATCAGGATTAGGTATCAAGAAAAAATAAATTACGCCCTGATAGGTCAACCCGCGCACAACATTTACTTTTTAGTGCTTTCAGAAATCGGAATCATTGGTTTTTCCCTGTTGATCTTATTTCTTTCTAGAATTTTTCTAAGTAATTATCATAAATTCCTTGCTAACGGTTCCTATTCCTACTTAATTCCTTTGTTTTCCTTCCTAGCTCTTGGTCTCTTTGATCACTATTTTCTCACCGTGCAGCAAGGCCAAATAGTTTTGGTCCTCCTTTTAGCCTTAATCAGGTAGCAATGCAATAGGGAAACAATTACAATTGGTTTCATGTCTTTAGGGACTAAAATTGCCTGGAATACACTAGTTCAGATCATTGGTAAAGCTCTTTCTGTCAGCCTCGGAGTTCTTATTACGATTCTTTTAACTCGTTATCTGGGGCCTGCTGGATTTGGAACGTATACTCTCGTAGTAGTCTTTGTAACGCTGTTTGGAACTCTTGGAGATTGGGGGTTAACGCTCATAACTATTCGCGAAGCCAGCAAGGATAGTGTTGACGCCGGCAAGATTATCGGCAATGTTTTCGTAATACGCTTATTGCTGTCGGTTGTTGCCGTAGGGGCTTCTATCCTCGCGGTGTATCTTTTACCCTACTCCCCGCAGATAAGAATGTTTGTGGTGCTTGCTTCTTTTTATTTGGTGGCGTTGTCAATCAAAACTTCTTTTCAAATCATCTTTAATGTCAAATTAACAATGTATTACTGGGCCATTACTGAAATTACTACTAATTTGTTGGCGATTCTTCTCATTTTATTTCTCATCATCACTCACCAAGGCATTGCCCAGATCATTTTGGCCTTCAATCTCTGTCATCTCGTCGCTGCTCTGTGTGCGGCCTTTTTGGGCTATCGCCTGCTACCACTAACTTTTTCTCTCCACGCCAAGACAACTAGACTTCTACTGGCAGAGACTTTGCCTATGGGGGCAATCTTAGTCATCTTTACAATTTATAATCGGATAGATACGATTATTTTGTCTTTATACAAAGGAGAAGTGGCCGTGGGAATCTATGGGACTTCCTATCGGATTTATGAAGTATTAGTTCTGGGGGGCGCCTATTTTAGCAATAGTGTTTTACCGCTCCTTTCTAACTTGGCCCATAATGACAAAAAAGAAATGGCGCTCCTTTACCAAAAAAGTTTTGTCGTTTTGAGCTGGATGGGTATCGGAGTTGCGCTTTTAAACTTTCTTTTGGCGCCAGTTTTTGTCTGGGTATTGGGTGGATCCAAATTTCTGCCGGCGATTGCCCCTCTTCGCATTTTGTCCTTAGCGCTAGTGGTTTCCTACTTTAACCACCTCAATGGCTATAGCTTAATTGCGCTAGGTAAGCAAAAATATTCCCTGGCCATTGCTGCCTGTGTTCTTTTTATTAATCTGGCTGGGAATTTGATCTTTATCCCCCATTTTTCTTATCTAGCGGCGGCCTGGATGACTTTTGTGACTGAGGGGGTAATTGTTCTATTGAGTATGGCCGTTTTAAAGAAGGAAATTGGGATTGGTTTGAATTTTGCTCTCTACCGAGATACCACCCAGAGCTTGCTGGTGGCAGCCATCAAAAGAGGGAGAAAATTCCTATGAAACTAGCAATATATTGTGATGGCGGAGCGCGTGGAAACCCTGGCCCCGCCGCTAGCGCTGTTATAATTGTTCTAAATGAATCTGCAAGCAACCAAGGCGGGAATCCTACGGATAATCTGCGGGAATTGTGGTCTGCCGGTTTTTTCTTGGGCCACGCCACTAATAATGTCGCCGAATATACGGCGGTTCTCGAGGCCTGGAAGTGGCTGGTTACCAATTTGACTAATTGGACAAATTTGACTAATTTGGAAATTTCCTTTTTCCTCGATTCCAATCTCGTCGTTTCCCAGCTGAACGGAATTTTTAAGTTAAAGAATGAGAATTTACGTTGGTATTTTGATCAGATCAAAGAACTGGAACAAATTCTTAAGAAGAACAGGAGGGAGCTGCAGCTAGACTATGTGTATATTCCTCGCGAAAAAAACTGGCAGGCAGATAAGCTGGTTAATCAAGTACTCGATCAGCACACAAATTAGCTACCTCGCGTTACAATAAAAGTATGAGCATTGCTACGATTGTGGTCGAAAGTGTCGGAGAAAAAGCAGTCGCTGCCGTCTTTGGAAAGGACTTTTTGGCCGATAAACTCGCTCTTGAATTGCGAACGCGCCAGGTGCAAGTCTACCAATTCGATCCGAAAGAATCTGGTCTGCCCTATTCCATTCAACCACACTACGTCTTCTATTTTCTGTATGGCGAGGATTGGCAAAAAGGCACCGCTTCCTATCTGAAGGAAATTTTGTCTGAGGCGCCTTCGCAGGTGGTGGCGGTAGTCATTTGTTGCCGAATGCAATCGTGGCAAGTGGAACAAGTGGATCGTTATCTAGCACGTGTTCTCCATCGTACCCTTCGAGTAATTTGCACTGGAAGTCAAAACTCCTCATGGGAGGTGGCCTTTCAACAGATCTTTGACTGGACTTTTTCCGCCCCGTCGTCTAAAAACCAATTGTCTGTCCATTTTCCAGTAGAAAGCGGCTGGGAATCACCAATAGTTTTTAGCGGAGAGCCAAACTCTTCGAAAAAATCAATTCACAGGCGACAGTGGCATTGGCAGAGGCTTTCCTTTCAAAAAAGTTTCGTTGCTATCGGTATTTTAATGGTGGTAATTCTGAGTCCGGGTGTTTTGCTTGGGTTGCCATTGCTACTGGCAGCCAGAGATTTGTCTAGTGCCAAAACTGCGCTGGGGGGAAATGAAATTTTACTGGCCAAACAGCACTTTCACCAAGCAGCGAATCATCTGGAGGCAGCTCAGTCATCTCTGTCGCTGGTTTCTCTACCGGCGAGTTTGGTCGGACAAAAACAGCGTCTGCTGGAATTTTCCAATGTAATTTCCTTAGGCAAACGCTTCTCCCTGGTGGGAGAGCAGACAATGGAATTACTACCGGTCTTTCAAAAACTGGTGAAAAGCATCCTTGACCCGACGAGCCCAGACTTAACGACTAGTGATCTTGCTTCCACAAAAGCGACGGTAAGCCAAATCCAACAAGAATTAGATCTGGCCCTGGGACAACTGGCGTCAGTATCCTCAGAAACGCAACAATTTTACTTGCAACTTTTTCCTTCCCCATTGGCGCCTGCTGATCTGCCGGGGATTCTAGTACAGACGAAAATTTTATTAGAAGACTGGCTGTCTTTAGTTGATATCCTCCCAGACGTACTGGGAAAAGATAAAAAAATGACCTATCTTGTTGTTTTTCAAAATTCAGCAGAACTACGACCCACAGGGGGGTTTATCGGTTCCTACGGACTGGCGACTTTTATGAGAGGCAAACTGGTCAATCTAGCTGTCCAAGATGTCTATAGCGCTGATGGCCAACTTCAAGGACGGGTCGAACCACCGGACGAAGTGCTGCACTTTTTGGGACAGCCCAGCTGGTATTTGCGAGACGCCAACTGGTCGCCTGATTTTCCTCTGACCGCTAAACGACTGGAATGGTTTTTAGACCGCGAGATAGGACAAGCTGTTGATGGGGTTATTGCCGTGGACATTGGTGGCATTGAAAAATTACTGGCCATTACCGGCCCAGTATATCTAGCGGATTTTAATGAAACGGTTGACGCGAAAAATCTTTTTTCGAAAGCAGAATTTCGGTCCGAGATAAATTTTTTTGCCGGTTCAACACAAAAGAAAGATTTTCTGGGATCAGTGGCCAGTGCCATGGTCCAAAAATTCTCGTCTGCCGCGTTGCAGCCTAGGTTGGCAATAGTCAAAAAACTGCTTTCACTCGGTGAATCCAAAGACTTTCTGGTTTATTTTAATAATCCGCAATGGCAAAAACTGATCGAAAACACTGCTTGGTCTGGCGCACTCAACAGTGCTCTGTGTCCGGCTGATAAAATTGCTCTGGCCGGCTGTATGCTACTGGTCGAGGCAAATTTTGGGGCCAATAAAGCCAACTATTATATTACTCGGAAGATTAACCTCGCTGGAGCAGCCAGTAAAGGCGGAGATCTTGGGTATCGTCTGTCTGTGTCCTACAAAAATAACTCTCCCAGTAATACGTGGCCCGGCGGAGACTATAAAAATTATTTGCGCTTCTATCTTCCCCAGGGAGCAACGTTTATAAATATGAACCTAGGGGACGAACGGAAACCGGTAGTGTCGCCGATACTAACCGCTGACGTTCTGGCCTCAGTGGGCAAAGATGAATTTTTGGTTCATGCGTCCACAGAGTCAGGCTATGTCTCCTTTGGCAGTTTGCTGACAGTGCCAGTGGGGGGAGAAAAGAAAGTCGAGATTGCCTTTAGCTCGCCTTATAAACTGGATCTCCATTCTTCAAACGCCACTATTAGTCTTAATTTTCTCAAACAGCCAGGAACCACAGACGACCCGATAGAAATAACGTTTGAATACCCCACTTTTATGCGCTTTAAAGGACTTTCTGGAAAGTCTAAAATAGAAGAAAGGCAGGGCCTTGTTGCCTTCCCTAACAAGGTGACATATAATCATACCTTATCAAGGGATATTAGCTTGCCACTTTCCTTTGAAATGGTAGCACCATGATTCGTCTTTCACTTACAGCTGCACCACGAACAGTTTTTGGGAAAAAAGTAAAAACGCTGCGGAAGCTTAAATTAGTTCCCGGGACTGTCTATGGTCGAGACATAAAATCGATTTCAGTAGAGATGCCGCTTATTGCCTTGTCTAAGGTCTATCGGCAAGCAGGAAGAACGGGTTTAATTGATTTGGAAGTAGGTCCCAATAGCTTTACCTGCCTCATTAAAAAAATTCAGCTTCATCCCGTGACTGATGAAATCCTGCACGTCGAATTTCACAAGGTTAACTTAAAAGAGAAGATTACTGCTACTGTTCCTCTAGAATTTATCGGTGAGGCAGAAGCAGTCAAAAATACCCTGGGCATTCTTCTTCCGATAACCACCGAGGTGGAAGTTGAAGCCTTACCCACTGATCTTCCAGAAAAGATTGCGGTCAATGTAGAAAAACTCGCTCAGTTAGGCGACCAAATAGTCATTGCTGATTTAGTCATTTCCGAAGGCGTTAAAATTATGACTGAGCCAGAAACGGTAGTCGTGAAAGTGGCAGAGGCAGTGGTAGAAGAAAAGGAACCAGTCGCTCCAGTTGAAGAAGCCACCCCGGCGCCTGAAGATACCGGTGAGAAGAAGGAAGAAACCCCGGAGGGGGCCCAACAGTCAGAACCCCCGACAGAAAAGTCCTAACATTCTTTATTTACTTACTTCCTCGATTTGTTTGTTTTCTTCTTCTAAAAAGGCTTTCTGGAGATTGAGTGCTTCTTGGTAGTTTGGGTCTATCTGTAGTGCTTCTTGAACAAATTTAAAAGCCTCAAAACGCCGATGCAATCTCCAATTGAGGACGGCGAGTTTTAAATAGACATCACGGTAATTGGGTTTTTCCGCCAGCTCGTGTTGCCACAACAGAATGTCTTCCTGTAATTTCTTCGTCTCTTCCTTCCTTTGCTCTTCTAATTTGAGTTCTTCAGGAGTTTTTCCCAACGCTGAAAAGTAATCAACGGAAATAATATTTAAAAAGAGAATAAGGCCCAGTATTAAGAACAGAAATAAAAAGAGAACGGAGCGCACAGGGACATTGTAGTCTGTTTTATTCTGCGTTTACAGCAGGCAAACGAGGGTCCGGCCAGGAAGAGACGATAAGCGGTTGCCCATCATTTTGTGCCAAGCGTTGCCAAATTTCCTCGGTAATAAAAGGCATGAATGGATGCAAAAGTTTCAAAGAAGTCAGATAGATGTGTCTGAGGACTGATAAAACGACCAAATCGTCATTTTGGATTCGCTCTTTCGCTTGTTCCAGATAAATATCGGCAAATTCGTGCCAGACAAATTGATAGATTGCTTCCCCTGCTTGGGCAAAGCGAAATTTTTCTAAGTTTTGGTCAGTTTTCTGAATAAGTAACTTAAGAGACTTAAGAATCTTAAGATCCTTAGAGTCGAGCCCCGGCATTTTCTCTTCCAACCACGGCACCTCTTTACCCTCAAAATTTATGAGCAGAAAACGGCCAATATTCCAAAGTTTATTGCCAAAATTTCTGTAAGCAATAATTTTATCTTTGGGGAAATTGAAGTCCTTGCCGTTGGCCGTCCCGGAAATCAGTCCCATGCGCAGGGCGTCGGTGCCAAATTCAACCATGTACTCATCCGGATTAATGACGTTACCTAAACTTTTGCTCATTTTCCGGCCATCTAAGGCGCGGACAATCCCGTGCAAATACACAGACTGGAACGGTGCTTCTCCTGTCAAATATAACCCAAACATAATCATCCGGGAAACCCACTTAGAGAGAATTTCCCACCCCGTTTCCATAACTGACGTCGGATAAAAGAATTTAAAATCATCAGAATCAGGATAACCTAATGTGGCCAGTGGCCACTGGCCCGATGAAAACCAGGTGTCAAAAGTGTCGGTCTCTTGGAGATAATTTTTCCCTGGTCGGTCCGCGCTAATGACATAAGTACAATCCTTACTTGCACGGAGTATTTGTAACCCGTTCTCTATTTCCTCTAAAGTATGATGACTTACAAGGTTCCCAATCCTACCGGAAATTATTTTTTTCTCTTTGTCAAGAAAGGTGACAAAAAGCTCTGGATTATTAGTAACATCATACCAAGCTGGAATGCGAATCCCCCACACGTTTTGTCGAGAGATCGCCCAGTCGTGCATTGCTTCCATCCAGCGGGTGTACGTAATTTTTCTCCAGGCCGGATAAATTTTAACTTTTCTTGACTGGACTATCTGGAGTGCTGGTTTACGTAAGGAATCTACTTTAATAAAGCAGTCTGGTAAGATCGTGGGTTCAATGTCGTGGCCGGCTTTACAAACTGGAACTGAATGACCATAGGTTTCATCAGTTTTTACCAACAAACCATCTTCTTTTAAGTCTTCAATCATTAATTTTCTTGCTTCTAACACTTTCTTGCCATGATACTTTTCGGCTCTTTGTCGATACTTTTGGTTGTTTCCTGCTTTTTCTAAAAACCAGGAAAAATCCATACGGCCATTGAGGTCAATAATGGGACTGACTGGTAAATTAAATTTTTTACCTAGTGCAAAGTCGTGCGGATCGTGCGCCGGTGTAACCTTCATGATGCCAGTTCCAAACTCTGGATCTACTTCTGGGTCGGGAATTACCGACATGGTTATGTTTCCCAAAAGACCAGTGATTTCTAGGGTTTTACCGATATAGTCTTTGTAGCGTTTATCCTTGGGATTGGCAGCTAAGGCTGTATCGCGGAATTTAGATTCTGGTCGCACCGTAGCAATGGTGAAAGGGCCATATTTCATATAATAAACGGGATCCTTTCTTTCCACATAGCTAACCTCGATGTCGGCATAAGTGGTACCGCAGACCGGACAATAATTGACCATATAATCGTCCCGGTAAATTAGACCTTCTTTCGCCATTTTCTTGAAAGTGGTTTGTACCAGAGAAACAACGTCGGGGTCTAAGGTAAATTTATATCTAGTCCAATCAACACTGGCTCCCATCTCTCTAATTTGGCTCTCAATCAGTCCATTATTTCGTTCAACGAACCCCCAAATTTCTTGATATAAGGAATTGCGATCATAATCGAACCGGCTTTTGCCTTGTTTTTTTAATTCCCGTTCAAAGGTTATCTGGGTTTCTGTTCCAGCATGATCGGTGCCAGGAACCCAGAGAGTCGGGTCACCTTTCATGCGATGCCAGCGAATAAGGACGTCTTCAATAGCAATCATTAAAACGTTACCCGTGTGCATTTTCCCCGAAGCGTTGGGCGGCGGAAGAATAATGGTGAAGGCCTTCCTGCCGGCAGGCAGGGTTTTTTTAGGCTGATTTCCCTCCGGGCTAAAATATCCCCCCTCTTCCCACATTCGATAAATTTTTTCCTCAACCTTTTTATGATCGTATTTCGGTTCCATAGCCAGATTAGATTGTACTATCTAGGGTCAAGTTTTTACAAATAGGGGTTCATTGAAAAGTATATGCGCTTTTAGGAGTATGGATAAAATTGTTTGGAATATCTTCTCTAATCCAATCGCCTATTTCTCTTGGATAAATTGTTGTTGAAGATAATTTTGTGGTCGGTAGCCAGATTGGTTTAAAGAAGTTATTCTTGTTCATGCTCGCCTTTTCATTAAAATCTCCCAAAGAGGGACGCCCCTTCTTATAAGAGCAGAGATAACAGAGATGGACACAAAGAGAGTCCTCTAATTCGTAAATGAGTTTTAGTGGCACAACCTCTATTGAGGTTTCTTCCTTTACTTCACGTATGACTGCTTTTTCTCGTGTTTCGTCTTCTTCTACTCCTCCACCTGGAAAAATATAATATTCCATTGTTTCTCGCCTTCGAAAAATGAGGAGGATTTTGTCTTCTTTAATGACGATACCGACAGCCCTCTTCCTCTTCATGCCCCTATTTTAGCAAGTTTCCCATTGACAGATGGCGGCGAGCTTTCTATTATGTGCCTAGCCTCAACTGCCTCAGAGTTTCTGTAACAATGAAACAATTTAACAAGGTAACAATTAAGCTTGTACTCTTACTTTTTATCGGCCTAACGACTTTTTTTCTTCTTTGCCCCAAAGTCCAAGCTGCTAACTCCGATTATGTCCGGGTTAAACAAAACGAGCTCATTGAGTCGGACTATCTGCAAGCGGCCCAAGCAATTCAAATAGATGGCGTCATTAGAGGAGACGCTTTTTTATCTGGTGGAGTAGTGACCATTAATGGGGTAATTGACGGGGATCTATTTGTTTTAGCCGGAAAAGTCGTCATTAATGGAACAATCAATAATAATCTACGGGTCATTGCGGGTGACGTGACGGTCAATGCGCCGATTGGCAGAAATGCCTTGATGGTTTGTGGCAATTGTTCGGTCTCCTCTGAGGCCACCATATTGGGAAGCATTCTTGCAGTCGGAGGTAATTTTGATTTGTCAGCCATCACCGTTGGGCGAGGAATCCGGTTTTTTGGTGGCAGACTCTATTTAAACAGTCCTGTGGGCAAAGAAGCGTTCGTCGTTGCCGACAAGGAATTCTTACTCGGACCGACGGCTTCGATCGCTGGGAATCTCAAATATACTGGCTCAAATTCTTTGACCATGGAACCAGGAGCCACGGTGAGCGGGCAAATTTCCTATGAAAGGAGTACGACACCAGATTCCGCGCCACGATTTTTTGGAGCCAAAAATTTCCTCACGCTCTATAGGCAAGTAAAACCGGTGACTGACGTTTTTGGTTTTGCCATCTCAGCGCTAATTGGCTTTATCCTTTTAGGATTATTTCCAAAAGGCTTTGAAAAAGTAGCCCGAGCAATTGAAAACCGTCCGTATGCTTCTTTTGGCTGGGGAATTGTCATCTTGTTACTGACTCCATTAATCGTGATTTTATTTGCCTTAACAATTGTTGGTATTCCCGTGTCTTTAGTGCTACTTTTTCTTTCCTATCTGGCCTGGATCGGGGCCTCCTATTTGACCGCTTTCTTTCTGGGCCGGAAAATTCTCCTTGCTCGGTTTGGGGAACGGCGTGGCTGGTCACTCTTCATGGGCCTCTTAATTATCTATTTACTCGGTCTGGTCCCGATCTTAGGCATGCTTCTTAAAGTTTTGTTAATCACTTTTACGCTCGGAGCACTCCTACTCTCCTATAAGCAAAGGGTGATTATCGAAGATAAGGGATTACCGGCAGTTAGTGATTTTTTGGCTATCAGACGAGGACGAGGTAGACCTAAGAAGATTAGTACAAAGTAATTAAGTTATTAAGTTGCTGGTACTAATAACTCTATAAACAATGTTGGTGGGCTTACGCAGCTAACTCATCTCTGATTTCTTGTTCACTAATCGGGCCCTCACGAATAATTTTTATCTCTCTACCACCCACATCAACCACTGTTGAAGGCAGAGTCGGAGGTAAAACTCCCGAATCGAGAATAAGGGCACAGTGTTCAAT
>OBEQ010893946.1_pt1 | contig 10794 bp, 13 predicted proteins | sample 1670901 | NCBI WGS metagenome assembly OBEQ01 (sample SAMEA104232315, study PRJEB22302) | groundwater metagenome | biome: forest; feature: aquifer; material: groundwater | place: USA | collected 2011-08-07 | depth 5.4 m | reverse complement strand
GCGCCGGCGTCAACATCACCGCCATCTGCGCGGCCGAGACGGCGGGGCGCGGCAAGCTCCGCCTGGTCGTCAGCGATCCCGCGCGCGCCAAGGAGGCGCTGAAAGCCGCCAAGCTCCGCTGCGGCGAGGAGCAGGTCCTGATGCTGACGCTCGAGGATCGCCCGGGGGCCCTGGCGCGCGTGGCCGAGAGGCTGGCCGCCGCCAAGATCAACATCAAGTGCGCCTACGCGACCACCGGGGGGATGGGCGGAACGTCCATGGTCGTTGTCTCCGTGGCCAACGTGGACAAGGCGGCGGCGGTCGTGGGAGGGTAGCGGATCTCTCCGCATGCGGCTCAAGCGTGAGGTGGTGGAAGAGATGATGGCGAAGCGACCGTCGGGCGCGACGCTGGAGGAGGTCCTGGAGGTCTTCGAGGTCTTCGCCAGCGGCTCGCTCAGCGACGAGGTGTACATCCTGGACGACGTGAGCGGCAAGCGGATCGCTATCGCGCCCACGCAGCTCAAGGAGAAGTACCGCCCGGCGTAGGCCGGGAGAAGGCGCCGCATGGCCATCGTGACCATCTCGCACGAAATGGGGGCGGGCGGGCCCGAGATCGGCATGGTCGTTGCCCAGCGCCTCGGCTACCGCTACGTGGATCAGGAGCTGATCTCCGACGCGGCGCAGCGGTACGGGCTCCTCGAGGAGAAGCTCACCCACCTGGACGAGAGCAGACCGACGCTCTTCGAGCGCTTCGACACCGAGACCCGCCGCATCATCACGGTCATCCAGACCGCGCTCTACGAGTTCGCCGAGCAGGACAACATCGTGCTGATGGGGCGCGGGGGCCAGTGGCTCCTCCGCGGCATTCCCCACGTGTTCCGCCTCCGCGTGATCGCGCCCTTCGAGCTGCGCGTCAAGCGCATCGGCAAGAAGCTGGCGGGCCAGATGAGCGAGGGGGTGAACCCCCGGACCGTCACCGACATGGTCAGGCGGGATGACAGGGAGAAGTCGGGCCGGATGCGCTACCTGTACGAAGCAGACCTCAACGATCCCAGCCTGTACGATCTGATCATCAACACGGAAAAGATGTCCATCGAGGCGGGGGTGGAGCTGATCGCGGTGGCCGCGGGCCGCGCCGACTTCGCCACTACCGACGCGGGCCGGCAGATCGTCGCCGACCGGGCGCTGGCCTCCCAAGTGCAGGTGGCCCTCGCGACGAGCCCGGATACTCGCAAGTACCAGATCACGGTGGAAGCGCAGCGCGGGGTCGTGACCCTGGCGGGCACGGCGGCCATGGACGAGGCCGCCCTGGTAGCGCGCTCGGTTCGGGGCGTGCGCGAGGTGAAGACCCAGCAGCTGGAGATTCCGCCGATCCCGCCGTTCGTGGTGTGAGAGTGGCAAGTCGAGCAGCAACCCGGAAAACGGAGCAGAAATGGGGCAGGTCGAGGAACTTGGAAGCCAGCTCCTGAGGCGCGGGGGGCACCTCAGAATCAAGGCCAGGGGCGGGAGCATGGCTCCCTTCATCTGGGACGGGGATTTGGTCCTGGTACGTCCCGCGGGGCACTCTGGGATCCTCGTGGGTGATGTGATATGTTATGAAGCCCCGCCGGGGAGGCTTGTCCTCCACCGAGTGATCAAGCGGGACCAGGAACGGTTTGTGACCAAAGGGGACGCGCTTGAGTTCACCGACCTCATTGGCCCGGGGCAAGTGTTGGGGAAAGCTGTGGCCGTCGAGCGGCACGGCAGAGTCAGGCGGCTCGACACCGCCCGATGGCGTAACCGCGCCATCGCGTTCCTCTCTCCCTTCCTCCCCCGGGTGCTCTCGCTCGCCATCCGGGTGAGGCGCATCTGGAAGGCAGCTCGCTGTGGGTGAGCTGAGCATCGAGATTGCCGGCCTCCGCACCGCGATCCTCACGCGGGACGCGGGAGTCGCCGATGTCGTCCGTGACCGATACAAAGGGTTTCTCTCAGGAGGAACCCCGGATTGGCGAATCGAGGTCGGCGCTCAGCTGGTTGGAGGTCGGCCGTTGGCCGGGAATGTCATGGTCAGGCCCGACGGCGTGCCGGGGCGCTTCCTAGTCCAGCGCGCGGACTTCCAAGGGACCGTGGACCTCAGAAAACGTTGCGGGACCGTGGCTGTTGCCGACCCCGACGCGATCTCCATTGACGCCTTCTTGCGAATCGTCTACTCTCTGGCTCTGGTGGAGGCGCGTGGACTGGTGGTGCATGCCGCGAGCCTCGTCCGGAACGGGAAGGCGTATCTGTTCTGCGGCCCTTCGGGAAGCGGGAAGTCCACCGTCGCGCGACTCTCCCCGGACGCGATCTTGCTGAGCGACGAGCTTTCCATCGTGAGGATGTCCGCGCGCGCATTTTGTTACGGAACGCCCTTCTGGGGGGAGCTGGCTCGAGCGGGCGAGGATCGGACAGCCCCGCTCGTCGGGATTTACTTCCTGCACAAGGGGGAGCGGCATGTGGTCGAGGCGGTGGGACCGCGGCGGGCCCTGGAGCAGCTCCTCCCGAATGTCCTGTTCTTCGCCAGGGAGGCGGACTTGACGGCCCGAGTGCTCGGGATCTCGGCTGATCTCGTCGAGGCAGTCCCGTGCTTCGACCTCTCCTTTCGCCCCGACCCAGGGTTCTGGGAGGTCATCGAGGATGGCTGACGGGTATCTGACTCAGAACCCCCAGACGGCCTGGCGAGTCTACGACGGGGAGGCGGTCATCATCTGCCCCGATGACAGCATGCTGAGCACCCTGAACCCGGTGGGAACGCTGATCTGGGAAGCGGCGGACGGTAAGACCCCGGTGAGCGCCATCGTCGCCCGCATCTCGGAGGAGTTCGACGTGGAGCCGGAACAGGCTGAGCGGGATTTGACAGCCTTCGTCGAGGAGCTCTGTCAACGCGGGCTCCTGATGGTCTCGGAGCCCCCCCAGGAAGGGGCATAGGAGGCGATATGGAAAAGCATGGCGAACGGAAGCGGGAATCGGGTGCGGGCCAGAGCGGCAAGCGGAAGTACGAGGCGCCAGAGATCCTGAGCCAGAAGGTCTTCGAGACGACGGCCCTGGCGTGCGGGAAGCTCCCAGCGGGGGGCGGGAAGTGCAACTCCAAGCCGAAGGCCTCCTGAGGCCAGAGCGACATGCCTAACGTGACCGACCGGCTCTTTGAGAAGACCGTGGGGCTGCACATTCCGCTGTCGGTCCACATCGACCTGACCATGCGCTGCAACGAACTCTGCCGTCACTGCTACCGGGTGATCGAGGAACGACCGGAGCTGACGACGGACGAGCTCAAAGCGCTCTTGGGGGATCTGGCGAGGGCCGGGACCCTCTACCTCGCGTTCAGCGGTGGGGAGGTCTTCCTCAGAAAAGACTTGCTCGAGCTGATCGAGCACGCCCGGCAACTCCGCTTCGACGTCCGTTTGAAGTCGAACGCTCTTCTGATCACCAAGGCCAAGGCGGAGCGGCTCAGGGCGCTCGGAGTCCGCCAGGTGGACATCAGCATTTACAGCGCCGATCCCGCCGTCCATGACTGGGTCACCAAGGTCCCGGGCTCCCTCGAACGCTCCCTCCAGGGGGCCGTCCTGCTCAAGGACGCCGGGGTCACCGTCAAGCTGAACTGTCCCCTCATGAGACAGAACGTGGGGCAGTACAAAGAGGTCCGGGCCCTTGCCGAGCGCCTGGGCGCGCTCAGCGGCTTTGACCCCATGATCACAGCGAAGAACGATGGCAACACCTCTACGGTCAAGCTCAGGATTACCGGGAGGCAGCTCATTCAGGTGTTGCAGGATCCTGCCATGAACCCTGATGTCGGGAAGACGGATGTTCGCGAGATCCCGTCGGTCCGTCCCGATCTCGGCGAGATCCCGTGCGGCGCCTCTCACAACGCCTGCTACATCAGCGCTTACGGCGATGTTCAGCCGTGCGTCGCTATGCCCATCGCGTGTGGAAACGTACGGGACGAGCCGTTTGAAGAGATCTGGCGCCGATCCCCGGAGATGCTGCGGGTCCGCTCGATCCGGATCCGGGATCTGCACACCTGCTCCTCCTGCGCGGCGTCGCGATTCTGCACCCGCTGCCCGGGGCAGGCCCTCGTGGAGAATGGCGACCTCTACGGCCCCTCCACCGCAAATTGTGAGCAAGCCCTCGTCGGGGCGCAGCTCGCCGGCTCCGCCGCCATTCCCGCATCCATGCTGCGTCGGACCGCCTCGGCCAGCCAGCCGGTTACGGCAGAACTCGCCAACTAGCCGGCCCCGTGGCGGGGGGCGTCGCCGTCCCGACGCGCCTCGGCCCGATGACCTGATGAACCCGGAAACCTTCTGGACTATTGCCTGCGTCCGGTCCCTCAACGGGCAGGATGCTCCCGCGCCTCCTGTCAGTCCCCTCAACTGGAACCTCCTGCTCACCTCCGCCGAGGCTGAGGGCCTGGCCCCGGCCCTTGGCTTCGCATTCAAAGCCAAGGTGCCGGAAGCTATGCCATTAGGAGTCCGGGAGCGGTTGAGCCAGCACCTTGCTGACAACATGGCGCGCCAGCTGATCTTCAGCCGCGAGCTCGCCGGCCTACTCAGGCGTTTTGGGGCTGCAGGGGTTCCTGTCATCCCGCTCAAGGGGCCGGTTCTCGCCGAAACGCTCTATCCCGATCCGGCCCTCCGTCCTTTCAGCGACCTCGATCTGCTCATCCGCCCCGAGACGGTTCTCCCTGTTGACCGTCTCCTCCAGGACCTGGGCTACCGCCGGCTGCCCGACGCTCATTCCTGGAGTTTCGACATTACGTACGACCGGGCGACCCTGTACGAAGGGCCGGCAGGCATCCGCGTGGACCTTCACTGGGGGCTCTTGAGCGACTGGCGTTATTCGTGGAACGAGCGGGAGGGGCTCACGGTCTGGGATCGGGCGGTCCGGATCCGGGTAGCCGGCGAGGAGGCGCTCGGCCTATGCCCAGAGGACCTCCTGCTTCACCTGGCTCTTCACCTGGCCGTCCATCACGGCCTCGCGGGGTTGCTCTGGTACTGGGACTTGTTCCTCGTCATCGATCGTTGGGGGAAGACGTTGGACTGGCAGGCGGTAATCGAGCGGGCTTCCAGCTGGCGAGTCCGAGCGGCTCTCTACTTCGCCCTCCTCGGGTTGGAGCTATTCTTCGGCGCCTCCGCCCCTGCTCCGGTGATGGGGCGAGTCAGGCCTCGAGGCCCGAGAGCGGCGGCAATCGGCTGGCTCCTTCGCCATCGAGGGGCGCAGCGGCGCACCCAACTCGAACACCTGATCGCGCTCCTCCTGGTGGACCGCGGAAGGGACCTCCTTGCGCCGCTCCGCCACGTCCTCTGTCCGCCGCCCGCCTGGGTTCGGGCCCGCTACGCCAGCGCGGGGTCGTCCCTCCTCGGGCAGTACCTGGCTCACTACCGCCGAGCGAGCGAGGTCATGAGCAAGGTGAAGGAGGGTCTGGCGCGACGGCATCGCTGAGCTACGCGGTCAAGATAGCCGTGCCCTCTTCTCCTCTCTCGTGGAACGGGACGGTCAAGCCGGCGGCCCTAGCTTCATCCTCGAGACTCTCGCGCGTGAACTCATGCTGGTAGTGGACGAAGTGCCTCCCGCGACCAGCGACGAGGACGGAATCGCCATATTCTGGCCGCCAGTCTGAATCGCTGAGCGCGGCGACGAGCTGCGTGAGGCGGATCGGCAGATGTCGCGGCGATGTCTTGGCGGGCACGTAGGTCACCAGGATCCGGCCGTCGGGGTTCAGATGCTCTCTGAGCTTCGCGAGAACGTGGACGCGGGTCTCGGACTGGGGGATGTAGCTGTAGCAGAACCACGAGAAGATGAAGGCATCGAAGTGCGCGGGAAGCTCGACCGTCTCGATGGCGCCGGTATGAACAGGGGGTTGGAATCCGAGTTTCTGGAGCAACCGGCCGGCGATCGCCGTGCACCGAGGCGCCACGTCGAGGCCCTCCGCTTGGTACCCGAGCTGGAGGAGCGCGAGCAGATCGCGCCCCGTCCCGCACCCGATCACCAGGACCCGATCGTTGGGTTTCAGGAACCGGAGGTAAAAGTCGCGTTCCCAGCTCATCAGGCCGGAGGCGATATAGCCGTCCGATTCCAACGCCCCAGAGTGCTCCCACTCCCGCTGGATGGCCGCGCGGAGGTCCGCGAGGCGCACGGCCCCCGCGGCGGCGTAAAACCACAGGGTCGCGGCTCGTTGGAACATGCGCCCGCAGTGATAGAGGCCGGTAAAGAGTCCGATGCGTAGGACATTCTTCATCCGGGTGAGAGCCGGCACGCGGACGATGATACTACCGCGTGAGGGGCGGAGCGAGGCGAATTATCGGGAGCTTCAACGTGAGCGCGAGGCCGAGACTGGCTAGGTCAGCAGGGCGATTGGCCGGCCCCGGTGCCGCATTCCCCTCGCATCGTCCAGAGGGTGATGTTTTGACCTCCGGCCAACTGTGACGACTGGGCCACCGTCACCGTCACGGTGATTGTCGTCAGGCGGTTCGGCGCGGTGCTGCTCCCCTTAGCTTTGAGACCACGGACCCTTTAGCAGAATGACCGCTGAAGGCGTTCCAGGAGGCACCTGGGTGTTGAACAGCGTGTCGACGCCCCCTGGACAAGGGCTTGGTGACCCGCGTGCCTCTGTCATGGTATTTTTGGTCCGTCTTGTCCGGTTACTCCAGGGACTTTTTGGCACGCATGCGGCTCCGCCTTTGCCACCGGGGCATTGCAGGGGAAGGTCGAGATGACGAGAACAGCTGGTTTTTCAAGCCGTTCCCTGAGCGATCGGTTGGCACAGAAGGTGCTAGACTTCCTTAACGAGGAACGAGTGACGCCCATGCTCAAAGTCCGAAGAGGCGGACTCAAGATGAATTGGAGAAACCAGCAAGGGTTCTCGATGGCCGAACTGTTGGTGGTCATCGTAGTCATCGGGATCATGGCCCTCATCGTCATTCCCACATGGCTGGCCTACGGACCGGCGGCCACCATCACGGGAGCGGCGCGCCAGGTCCAGACCGGGCTGAACCAAGCCCGCCAGCTCGCGATCGGTACCCGGCAGAATATCTCCGTCCAGACCGTTCTCCCGAACGGATTTCGCCTCTGGGCTCCGAATTCAATTCCGCCAGGTTGCAACCCACTGGGCAACCCACCATTCGTGCCGGTGGCGGGGGTGTGCGCTTGGACGGGCGCGAGCACCGATGGTGCCGGGACCTTCCGGATCGCCAGCAACGTCACGATCGCCAACGCGGGCGCAAGCCCGATCTTCACGTCGTTTGGGAACGCGAGCCCGACGGCCACCTTCACCCTGACCGGGCCGCAGGCACGGACAATCACCGTGACCGTCCAGCCGTCGGGTCGAGTCACCATTCCCTAGGGAGGAGTCGGAACTGAGCATGCGGAACGATGAGCGAGGCTTCACTCTTGCCGAACTCCTGGTGACGTGCGCCATTGTCGGGCTGGTGATGGCCGGCCTGCTGAATCTCTACATGACCAGCAATACGGTGGGGCAAACCAGCGGGAACAAGGCCGAGGCCCAGCAGGGCGCGCGGGCAGCCATGCTGCTGGAGGAGGACCTCCGGACGGCCGGCTCGGGCTGCCCTGCCGCCGGCTGCCCCACCCCTCCGCCCGGCGGCAACCAGCTCAAGATCGTGGCGGCCACCCCGACTTCGATCACGTTCTGGGCCGACGTTACGAGCGCGTCCACCAGGCTCTTCGTCGCCGCGAACGCGGGAGCGACGACGGTCACGGTGGTCCGCGCGACGGGATTCGTAGCGGGCGATACCGCGATTCTGAGCAACGGGGGTGTGTTCCAGGTCTTCACAGTCAACGCTGTGAATGTCGGCGCTAATACGGTCACTCTCTCCGCCGCGATCAGCGCCGTCACCTTTCCAACTGGAGCCCCGATCGGAGCCCTGCTCGGTCATCCGAGACAGATCACCTATTCCTCGAATCAGGCGACGCAGACGTTGTGCAAGGACGATGGCACTGGACCGCTGCAGCTCACCCCGGCGTGCAGTGCGGTGGTATCGCGTCTGCAGGCTTTGGCCACGGGCGTTCAGGCGTTTCAACTGACCTACTTCGATGCGGCCGATGCCGCCATCCCGCCGGCGAACCTGGCGGCCAACCTTCAGAACATTCGGCGCGTTCAGATCCAGATAACCGCCCAGTCCGCGGCGGCCCAGAATCGGGGAACCTTCACGGTGACCTCGTCGGTCCGCCCGAGGAACCTGTAGTGAAGTTACGGAGGAAAAAGCGATGAGACAGTTTCAGCGCATCCGAGCACTGGGACGCTCCCAATCCGGGGCCGCCCTGGCCCTGGCCCTCGTGACCCTGGCTCTCGTCACGGTACTGGGGATCACCCTGATTACCCTGGGGATGACCGAGGTGAACATCTCGACCAACTGGCGCGCGTACAGCGATGCCCTGTACGCGGCCGACGCCGGGATCGAGTCCGGGGTCGTGGTAGTTCGAAATTTCCTGGCGACGTACCCTAACGTGTCAGACCAGCTGGCGAATCTCAACACGATCCAGGCTCCACCGACGTTCAACAGCACCGCGCTCAAGAACGTCGCCTTCTTCACCAGCCCCAACAGCATCTACACAATCGCCCCGGCGAACAACCCGCCCTCGTACCCGACGACGTTCAACACAGGTCCCTTCAGCGGCCTGTCGGGGATCGCCACCGATTACCTGATCACCTCGCAGGCCACGGGGGCGGGCGGAACCTCGTCGAGGCTCGCCCAGACGGTGCAGTTCGTGCAGGTCCCGCTCTTCCAGTTCAACGTCTTCTACGGCAAGGGGGTGGACCTGGAGATCGAGCCCACCCCGGCCATGACCCTCAACGGCAAGGTCTTCGCCAACAGCAACCTCTACGTCGGCGCGGACAATTCGCTGACGGTCCAGGGGATCATGAAGGCGGCGGGGAAGATCTACCGCACGAAAAAGGAAGCCGTCACTAGCTTCTCGCCGACGCTTAACCCGATTACCGGCACGTATGACCCCAGCTCCTACACGTTCGGTAATCTATCACCGGTGAATCCCCAGATTGCCGACGCGAGTGGGAAGCTCCAAACCCTGAACTTCGATTCTATCTACCAACCGGGGGGGGCGACCAAGTGGGCCACGCCAGACAGCACCGCCTGGGCCAACCAGACCCAGAGCACCTTCGGCGGCACGGTCGCAGACGGGGCGATGGGGGTCGGTCAGATCACGCCACCGATCCCGGCCCTGCTCAGCAACCCCAACGCCTCGAACCCTGACGTGCTCGCCCATCAGCTCATCGAGATGCCCCAGGCATCGGATTCGGCAGCCCTCAAGGCGGCGAAGCTCTACTCGCAAGCAGATATCCGAATCATCGATGGCGTCGCCACCGATAAGAACGGAACCGTGCTGCCCCTGCCCGGCAGCGTCTATACCCCCACCAGTTTTTATGACGGGCGGGAACAGAAGACGGTCATCGTCATGCAGATCGACATCGCCAAATTACAACAAGTGGCAGCAGGGAAGGACCTGCCGGCGAACGGCATTCTGTACGTGGGGTCGACGGCAAGCCCGACGAGCACGACGATGCCGGCGGTGCGCCTGGTGAACGGCGCCACGCTCCCGCCTAAAGGGCTAACCGTCGTGTCCCAGAACCCGATCTACATCGCGGGGGATTACAATACTCTACAGCCGGCACAGTGCGGGCCGAACTGCGGCAGCGGGACCCACCCGCCGGCGGCGGTCATCGGCGACGCGGTCACTGTCCTGTCCAACAGCTGGTGCCCGAGCGGCAACTGCAGCGCCTACGACGCCAAGGGCAATCAGGCCAAGAGCAGCCGGCCCGGCAGCACCACCACCGTGAATGCCGCCATCATGACCGGACCGAGCGCGGAATCGACGACGAACGGTTCGAACGGCCAGCTGGAGAACGACATCCGGTTCCTCGAGGACTGGAGCGGCGGCAAGACGTTGAACTACAGCGGGTCGATCGTGAGCCTCTGGCACAGCATGCAGGCCACGGCGCTGTACGGTCTCACGGACGTTTATTCTCCCCCCGTCCGCAACTGGCGCTACGACACCCTCTTCAACACCAACCCGCCGCCGGGGACGCCCCAAGGGGTGATCATCACCCGGGGCCAGTGGACCCAGGGCTAGGGAGGCAGGCATGGATCTGCGCAACGAGCGCGGCTTTACCCTTGTCGAGGTGCTCGTCGCCATCGGCGTCCTCGCAATCGCGCTCGTGGCCCTGATGGCCATGCTCTCCAGGGGCTCGCTGAACGTCTACGTCGGCGGCGGCCAGTCCAAGGCCACGGCCTACGCGAGACAGATGGTGGAACAGCTCCGAAACCAGCCCGTCACGGTTCCCTGCTTCGCGGTCGTGGCGGGATGCGCCAACCAAACCGACATCCCGGAGGGCGGCATCGCCCGAACCTGGACGGTCGCGCAAGTCAACCCCGCCGTATACACTGCTCCGAATCGCCTGTGGCGCATCACCGTGACGGTGACGGTGGCCCAGAGCGCCCAGATGACCGGCGGGCAGAACATCACCATCGAGACGATGCGCGCGGAGTGAGCGCTGTGATCTCGGAGGGAAGCACACGAGCGCGCGGCGCCTCTTGGTGGGGGCATCCCTCGCCCTTCTCCTCGGCTGCCAGCAGTCTCCGCCAGCAGTCTCCGCCATCAGGGCCTGTAAACGCTCCCCCGCAATCCCTGGCCTCCCAGCTCCAGGAGCGTCTCCCGGAGCCGCCTCGTGGATCTCCTGCGCCGCGCGGGAACACGGCTGTCAGGGCCCGGCGCCTCCCCGGAGGCGGCGGTGGCGAAATGCGGCGTGTCCCCAAAACCCACGAACCCCCGGGC